>Ga0308157_10007846_pt1 | contig 12285 bp, 14 predicted proteins | sample PhyBR1_FD_201035 | JGI IMG/M metagenome (GOLD analysis project Ga0308157, IMG submission 201035) | Phyllosphere microbial communities from UC Gill Tract Community Farm, Albany, California, United States - DLSLB.R1 | ecosystem: Host-associated > Plants > Phyllosphere > Unclassified | place: USA...
GCTGTGGGCACGCGCGGCGCCCTGGGCAAGGCCGACAAGAACGTCTACCAGATGGACCCCGGCAACAGCGACGAGGCCCTGCGCGAGGTGGCCATCGACATCGCCGAGGGCGCCGACATGGTGATGGTCAAGCCCGGCATGCCCTACCTGGACATCGTGCGCCGCGTGAAGGACGAATTCAAGGTGCCCACGTTCGCCTACCAGGTGAGCGGCGAGTACGCCATGATCAAGGCCGCCGCCGCCAATGGCTGGCTGGACCACGACGCGGTGATGATGGAGTCGCTGCTGGCCTTCAAGCGCGCGGGCGCCGACGGCGTGCTGACCTACTTTGCGCGCGATGCCGCGCGCTTGCTCCGAAAATAAGAGCTGCCAGCGCTTGATGGACAAGCGCTAGAAGCACTTTTTATTGCCACCCAGGGTCGCATGCGCATTTTTCACATCCACAGCGGCAGCGTGCAGGAGCTGGCCGCGCTGCCCACGCAGATGCCTGGCCAGGGCTTTGTCTGGATCGCCTGCGCGCGCCCGGCCTTCCAGGCGCGGCTGGCCGAGATCCAGGCGAGCCTGCAGACCCTGGTGGGGCTGCAGCTGGTGGACCTGCATGTCTCCGACCTGCTGAACGCGCAGCTTCCCTCGCACTACGACTACACCTCCCAGTACGACCTGCTGGTGTTCCGCCGGCTGGCCACCGCGCAGGGCGGCGGCCCGGAGGCCGAGGCGGGGCAGCCCGGCGACGCCGCCTCCCCGCTCAAGCGGGCCGGCCCGCCGGTGCTGCGCCGCATCGACACCAGCCCCGTGGGCTTCGCGGTGTTCGACCAGCTGCTGCTGACGGTGCACCCCACGGACTGCGCCGTGCGCGATGCGTATGCCGCGCGCCTGCTGGCCGCCACGCCCGCCCCCGCGAGCGAGGGCCGCAGCAGCCCCGTGCCCGGGGCGCGCCGGCCCACCAGCCCGGCCGACCTGATGCTGCGCGTGGTCAACCTCATGGTGGACGGCTACCTGGACCTGCGCCGCGAACTCACGCGCCAGCTGGACCACTGGCAGACCGAACTGCTCAAGCCCCGCGCCCGCTACGTGAACTGGAGCTCGCTGCTCGAGGCGCGGCTGGCGCTGCACAAGCTCGATGAAATCTGCGAGGACCAGCGCACCGCCGTGCAGGACTGGATCGACGCCCTCGAAACCTGGGCCCTGCCCGACACCCCCGCCGGCCTGCGCGAGCTGGACCTGCTCAAGGTGCGCAGCCGCGACGTGCTGGAGCACATCGAGCGCGTGGTGCACCACGTGCGGCGGCTGGAGCAGAGCACGGAGACCGCCGTGCAGATGCACTTTTCCGTGCAGAGCAACCGCACCAACGACATCATGCGCACCCTCACGGCGCTCACCGCCGTGTTCCTGCCGCTGAACCTCATCGCCGGCATCTTCGGCATGAATTTCGAGTTCATTCCGCTGATCCACAAGGCCAACGGCTTCTGGTGGGCGATGGGCTCGATGGCGTTCATCGCCGTGGCGCTGGTGCTGGTGTTCTGGCGCAAGCGCTATCTGGCGCGCACGAGCAGGTAGGGGAGCGCGCCTGCCCGCCGCCGTCAGACGAAGGGTTCGGCCAGCGCCTCGTTGAACAGCACACGCTGCACGGCCGGGCGCTCCAGCATGCGCCGCAGGTACGGCCCCAGGTGGGGGCGGCCGCGGGCCGGCGCGGTGCGCTGGAAGTTGCGGGTCCAGCGGCAGAGCGTGAACACGTAGGCGTCGAGCGCGCTGTAGCCCGCGCCCAGGAACCACGGGCCGCCGTGGCGGGCCAGCTCGGCGTCCAGCTGCGCCAGCAGGCCGTCGATGCGCAGCTCCGCGTGGCGCTGCAGCTCCAGCATGCCGGCCTCATGGCCCTCGTCCACCCAGCGGTGGGGATAGAAGTACACGATGAGCGTCGCCTGCAGCGTGTTGGTGAGCCACATCAGCCACTTGTAGAACTGCGCGCGCTGCGCCGTGCCCAGCGCGGGCGCCAGGGCCGCGGCGGGGTGCGTGTCGCACAGGTGCAGGGTGATGGCGGCCGTCTCGTAGAGCACCAGGTCCCCGTCGGTGAGCACGGGCACCAGCCCGTTGGGGTTGAGCCGCAGGTAGGCGGGCGCGTGGTGGGCGCGCTGGCCGATGTCCACGGGCACGCGCGCGTAGGGCGTGCCCAGTTCTTCAAGCAGGATGTGCGGCACCATGGCGGCGCTGCTGGGGGCGTGGTGAAGCTCGAGCATGGTGTTGTGCGGGAGGGGACCGGTGGCCTGAAAAAGAGGAGGATGCGCGGACCGCGCGGGGATCGCTCAGGGCCGCGCCACGCCGAACAGGCCGGCGCCGTTGTCCCACGCGACCTTGCGCGCCACGTCGGCGGGCAGGCCGCCCAGCCAGGTGCGGTAGCCCTGCATGAGGCTTTCATAGTGCTGCCAGCGCTGGTTTACCCAGGTGTCGGAGCCCACGACAAACCGCGTGGGGTACTTGAGCAGCAGCGCGCGCCACGCGGGGCACAGCTGGTCGTCGTCGCACACCAGGCCCGGCCGGTACGAGAGTTCGCCCACGAGGCCGGGGTAGCGCGCGAGCAGCGCGTCCACCCGCTCGGGGGGCGCCCCGCCGATGCCCGTGTGCGCCCAGATCAGGCGCAGCTTGCGCCCTTGCGTGGGGGTGTGCGCCATGAGCTTGTCGATGGCCACGTCGTCCACATGGGCCAGCACCACCAGGTCGCGCTCCTCGGCCAGCGCCATGAGCTTCCTGGCCACCGGGCCGTCGGCATTGGCGCTGTCGTACAGGTGGAACTCGCCGATGCCCCGGTACGGCCCGGCCGCCGTGCCGCGCGCCAGCTCGGCCTGCACCATGGCGTGGATGCTCTCGTCGGCGAACCAGCCGGCGTAGTCGGCGCGGCTGCGGTACAGCCGCACGAAGGGCACCACGGCGACGCCGGCCTCGCGCGTCTCGCGCAGGCCGGCCAGCGTGAGCGAGCCGGTGTTGGGCCGGGAGTTGGCCACGATGGCCCGCACGCCGCTTTTCTGCATGCGGCCCAGCACGTCGGCCGGCGGGTGCGGGCCGCTCTTGCCGTCCCATGCCTCCTCGTTGTAGTGCAGGTGGGCGTCGAACAGCGGGCCGGGATAGTCGGCCGCACGAGGCTGGACCCCGAACGCTATCAAACCGATAGCTACCAGCGCCTTACCAGCAAGCGCCAGGTGCCAAAAAGGCTTCACGCTCTGAAGCGGGGCGGCCATGGTGCCGGCCCTCAGGCGAGATGTTTGTCGAAGAACGCCAGCGTGCGGTCGCGCGCGGCCATGGCCGAGGGCTCGTCGTAGCTGCCGCGCTGGTCGCAGTTGAAGCCATGGTCGGCCTCGTAGATGTGGACCTCGACCTCGGGGTGGGCGCGGGCAAATGCCTGCACGGTGTCGAGCGGGATGTAGTGGTCGCGCTGGCCGAAGTGCGCCAGCACCGGCACCTGCGGGTGGCGCGCTGCTTCGTCGGCAGAGGTCATGCCGCCGCCGTAATAAGGCACGGCCGCCGACAGCCCGCTCAGCGTGCAGGCCGCGCGCCAGGTCAACAGGCCGCCCCAGCAAAAGCCCACGATGCCGACCTTGCGGCCGCTTTGCTGCGCGGCGTAGTCGATGGCGGCCTGGATGTCGGGCATCACGCCTGGCGCGGGCAAGGCCTCGACCGCGGCCTTCAGACCCATGCCGGCCTTCATGTCGTCGCCGGTGTAGCCCATGTCCACATCCTGCTGCACGCGGTGAAACGTCGATGGTGCGACGGCCAGGTAGCCGCGCGCGGCAAACCGGTCGGCCACCGCGCGGATGTGCGAGTTCACGCCAAAAATTTCCTGCAGCACCACAATCGCACCGCGCGGCGCCGCATCGGGCTGCGCCACCCAGGCGGGCACGGCGAGACCATCGCTTGATGTCAGATTGACGAATTGACCCATGGCATTGACTCCTTGCTGCGTTGATGGACTGATGTGTGACTCGGGGGCATGCGGCCAGCGCGGGTGCCGGAGCTCCCCCACGCGCCGGTCCCGGCGCCCGCTGAACGCGCCATTTTGGCCGCTGAGCGGACCTCTGTTCAAATGCGGGCCATTTTCAGAGGAGTCCTTGCAGTGACCCACACCCACAAAGTAGCACTGATCACCGGAGGGTCGCGCGGCATCGGCGCGGCCACCGCCCGGCTGGCGGCGCGCCAGGGCTGGGCCGTGGCCGTCAACTACGCCCGCGACGCGCGCGCCGCCGAGGCCGTGGTCGCCTCCATCGCCGCCCAGGGCGGCCGCGCCCTGGCGGTGCAGGCCGACGTGGCCGACGAGGCGCAGGTGATGGCCATGTTCCGCACGGTGGACGCGCAGCTGGGCCGCCTCTCGGCCCTGGTGAACAACGCCGGCGTGGTGGACGTGCCCGCGCGGGTGGAGGCGATGGGCGTGGCGCGCCTCAAGCGCATGTTCGACATCAACGTGATCGGCAGCTTCGTCTGCGCGCGCGAGGCCGTGCTGCGCATGGGCACGCGCCACGGCGGGGCCGGCGGCAGCATCGTCAACGTGTCCAGCGCCGCCGCGCGGCTGGGGGCGGCGGGCCAGTACGTGGACTACGCGGCCGCCAAGGGCGCGATCGACACCATGACCCTGGGCCTGGCGCGCGAGGTGGCCGCAGACGGCATCCGCGTGAACGCCGTGCGCCCCGGCCTGATCGAGACCGACATCCACGCCAGCGGCGGCCTGCCCGACCGCGTGCGCGACCTGTCGCACCAGGTGCCCATGCTGCGCGGCGGCACGGCCGAGGAGGTGGCCGAGGCCATCGTGTGGCTGATGTCGCCCGCCGCCAGCTACACCACCGCCACGCTGATGGACGTCTCGGGCGGGCGCTAGAGCGCTGCGGTGCAGCATGCGCGGGCGCCAAACCGCGCCAAAAACACCGCATACTCGCGCACAGCAGCCCGGCGGCGGCGCCTGTGCGCTGCCTTGCCGGGCCCAGCCCGATCCACCGCCCTGCCCCCTGCCTCCCGGAGCGCCCTGATGGACCTCAAACCCCTGATCACCCTGCTGGCCATCGTCAACCCGCTGGCCATCGTTCCCTTTTTCATCCACTACACGCAGGGTTTCTCGTACCCCCAGCGGCGGCGCACCATCCAGGTGGCGAGCTTCAGCGTGTTCTGCGTGATCGCCGCCTGCGCCCTGCTGGGCCTGCAGATCCTGGACTTCTTCAACATCTCGCTGCAGAGCTTCCAGGTGGGCGGGGGCATGCTGCTGCTCATCAGCGCGATGAACATGCTCAACGCCCAGCCCGCCGAGGCCAAGCCCAGCACCAACGAATACGAGGAAGGCGCCGAGAAGGCCGCCGCGGGCAGCAGCATCGCCGTGGTGCCCCTGACCATCCCGCTGCTCACCGGGCCGGCCAGCATGTCCACCGTGGTGATCTACGCCGACCGCGCGCAGACCTTCTGGCAGCACGCCGCCCTGGTGGGCTACGGCGTGGTGATCGCCCTGGCCACGGCCGTGTGCTTCGCGCTGGCCGACCCGATCGCGCGCGTGCTGGGCAAGACCGGCATCAACGTGATGACCCGGCTGATGGGCCTGATCCTGGCCGCGCTGGCCGTGGAAGTGATGGCCGACGGGCTGGGCAAGCTCTTTCCCATCCTCATCGCCCGTTGAGATGGCCCCCCTGAGCGGCCGCGCCCTGCACACGCGCGGAGAGCGGACATCCACGCGGCGGAGCCATTGAGATGACCGCACGGCTTTTGCTTCTGGAAGACGACCCCGCCATCGCCCGCACCGTGGCGTACGCGCTGGAACGCGACGGGCTGTCCGTGACGCACAGCCTGCTGGTGCACGACGCGCGCCAGCAGATGCTCTCGCACCGCTTTGACCTCCTGGTGCTGGACGTGGGCCTGCCCGACGGCAGCGGGCTCGACCTGCTGCGCGATGTGCGCAATGCGGCACCAACTGCTTCACTGCCCGTGCTCATGCTCAGCGCCCACGGCGAGGAGATCGACCGCGTGCTGGGCCTGGAGCTGGGCGCCGACGACTACCTGGCCAAGCCCTTCAGCCCGCGCGAGCTGGCGGCCCGCGTGAAGGCGCTGCTGCGCCGGGCGGGCAACGGCCACGCGGCAGCGCCCGCTGCCACCGCAGCCAGGCTCTTTCATGACGATGAGGCCGGGCAGCGCATCAGCCTGCACGGCCAGGCCCTGCCGCTGACGCGGCGCGAATACCGCCTCCTGTCATGCCTGCTGCGCGGCGCGGGCCGCATCCACTCGCGCGACGCGCTGCTGGCCGCCGCCTGGGGCGACGACAGCGAGAGCACCGACCGCACGGTGGACACGCACATCAAGACCCTGCGCGCCAAGCTGCGCGAAGTGGACCCGGCGCGCGAGTACATCAGCACGCACCGGGGCATGGGCTACTGCCTTGATGTGTGACGCCCCCCTGAGTCGCTTCGCGCCTTCCCCCGTTGGGAGATGCCACCCCTGGCCCGGCGAAGCCGGCTCCACGGTGGCGCTCGCCTGCGCTGCGTCAGTCTCCACGCCTGCGCATTCAACGTAGGGCTCGCCCATGCGCCTCGGCATCCGCCTGCTCTTTGCATTCTTCCTGATCAACGGCATCGCCGCGTTCTTCGTGCTGCGTGTGTTCATGGCCGAGATCAAGCCCAGCGTGCGCGAGGTGATGGAAGACATGATGGTGGACACGGCCAACATCCTGGCCGAGCTGGCCAGCGAGGACCTGGCGGCCGGCCGGCTGTCCGACGGCACGGGCCAGCACAGCCCGTTCGCGCAGCACGTGCGCCGCTATGCGAGCCGGCCCATCGACGCCGCGATCTGGGGCTTCTCCAAGCAGTCGCTGGACTACCGCATCTACGTCACCGACACCACCGGGCGCGTGCTGTTCGACTCCGAAAACCGCGCCATCGGCGCCGACTATTCGCAGTGGCGCGACGTGGCCCGCACGCTGCGGGGCGAGTACGGCGCGCGCTCCACGCGCGACGTGGACGGCGACGACACCAGCGGCGTGATGCACGTGGCGGCCCCCATCTACGTGAAAAAAGAGATCGCGGGCGTGCTGACCGTGGCCAAGCCCACGCGCACCGTGCAGCGCTTCATCGACCGCGCCGAGCGCAAGGTGTTCATGGGCGGGCTGCTGCTGCTGGCGCTCTCGGCCGCCGTGGGCGTGGCCGTGACGCTGTGGATGGTGTGGAACGTGCGCCGCCTGCGCGACTACGCCCTGAGCGTGCAGGGGCCGGCCGACGGCGAACACCGCGACCCCGACACCCCGCCCATGGCGGCCCTGGCCGTGCCCCAGGTGCCCGGCGAGCTGGGCGACTTGGCCCGCGCCATGGACCGCATGCGCGCCCGGCTGGAGGGGCGCGACTACATCGAGGGCTACGTGCGCGCCCTCACGCACGAGCTCAAGAGCCCCGTGGCCGCCATCCGCGGGGCGGGCGAACTCCTGCAGGACGACCTGCCCGCCGCCGACCGCGCCGAATTCGCCACCCAGGTGGTGCAGCAGAGCGAGCGCCTGCAGCGCATCATCGACCGGCTGCTGGAACTGTCCAAGCTGGAGCAGCGCCACCACGCCGAGGGCCGCGCGCCCGTGGCCCTGCAGGCCTGCGCCGAGGCCGCCATCGGCCAGACGCGCGCCCGTGCCGCGCAGCGCGGCATCACCCTGGCACTCACGGGTGCCGGCCGCAACGGTCCCTGGGAGGCTGAACTGGTGACCATGGCGCTGACCAACTTGCTCGACAACGCCATCGACTTTGCGCCCGCAGGAAGCACGGTGCAGGTGGAACTGGACGGCACCACCGTGGCCGTGCGGGACAGCGGCCCGGGCGTGCCCGACTACGCGCTGCCCCGCCTGGGCGAACGCTTCTTCACCACCGCGCGGCCGGGCGGCGAGCGCAGCGGATCGGGCCTGGGGCTGGCCATCGTCAAGCGGGTAATGGCGCTGCACGGCGGGCAGATGCTGGTGCGCAACACCGCGCCCGGGCTGTGGGTGGCACTGGACTTTCCCGCCAGCTAATGCGGGCCGCGCAGGTGCACAGCCAGGGCCACCACCAGCAAGGCCAGCGCCACCCCATCCACCCGCACGACCATCGCCAGCGGGGCGCTCAGGCCGCTGCCGCGCTGCAGCCACGCCAGCAGCAGAAAGGACACCACGCTCACCAGCCCCGCCACCAGGGCCAGCCGATGGAGCCCGGGGCGCATGGCGGCATACCCCATGAAGGCGGCCAGCAGCCCGAACAGGACGGCCCGGTGCCGCAGCAGCAGCTCCAGCCCCGCGTCCGGCACCGGGGTGCCGTACAGCTGCGCCAGCCTGCCCGCCCCCAGCACCCCCGCCACGGGCAGCGCGTGGACCACCGCCACCAGCCCCAGAATCACCGCGACCACACAGCGCATGCCAGACCCCCGGTTGTGAAACGGTGGTTGTAGGCGCCAGGGGCGCGGCCGTCGATGACCTGGCAGGTCATGGCGGCGCGGCGCCAGACTTCACACCGGCCTCACAAACTTCATAGCGCCCTCACACCGGCCCGCAACACTGCCTCCACAACATTCACTTGTGGAGGATCCCTTGTTCAAGCACCCCCTGTTCACCAAACTGGCCGCGCTCGCGGCCGTCACCTTGCTGCTGCTCCTGGGCCTGGGCATGATCGAGAACGTGGTGCGCGACCGCCAGCGCTACCGCAGCCTCACCGCACAGAGCGTGGCCGACAGCCTGGCCGGGCCGCAGACGCTGATGGGCCCCATGATCCACAGCGCCTGCGTGGAGACCTGGGACGTGGAAACCGGCAAGGGCGACGAGCGCCGCATGGTGGAGCAGCGCCGCGAGTTCCTGCTCACGGCCATGCCCGAGCAGCTCAAGCTGAGCACGGGCGCGGCGATGGAGGAGCGCGCGCGCGGCCTGCACAAGGTGAACACCTACAACCTCAAGGCCCACGTCACGGCGCAGTGGGGGTCGCTGGCCAGCCTCGAGCCGCAAAGCACCATGAAGAACTCGCGCATGCACTGCGGCGCGCCCATCGCGATGATGGCCGTGGGCGACGCGCGCGGCATCCGCACGGCGCAGCTCACGCTGGCGGACCAGGCCCTGGCCCTCAAGCCCGGCACGTTCCACCCCACCTACAGCCGGGGCCTGCACGCCGTGCTGCCCGAATCGGTGCGCGGCAAGGCCGACGGCCTGACCGCCACGCTGGACCTGGAACTGGTGGGCACCGAGCGCCTGGCCATCGTGCCCCTGGGGGGCAACACCGAGGTGGTGATGACCAGCAGCTGGCCGCACCCCTCGTTCGCGGGGCGCTTCCTGCCGTCGGAGCGGGAGGTCAGCAAGACCGGCTTCTCGGCGCAGTGGCGGCTGTCGTCGCTGGCCACCACGGCGCAGGCCGATGTCGCCAACGGCAAGCGCATCTGCCTGGGCGGCGCGGACGACGGCGGCCGCGGCGACTACGCGCCCTCCGGCGCCACGCCGGGCGACTGCGCGGACAGCTTCAGCGTGGCCTTCGTCGACCCGGTGAACCCCTACTCCCTCTCCGACCGCGCCACCAAGTACGGCGTGCTGTTCATCGCACTCACCTTCGTGGCCGTGGGCCTGTTCGAGCTGATGAAAAAACTGCGCGTGCACCCCGTGCAGTACCTGCTGGTGGGCAGCGCGCTGTGCAGCTTCTTCCTGCTGCTGGTGAGCCTGTCGGAGCACCTGCCTTTCGGCGCCTCCTACGCCGTGGCGGCGACCGCCTGCGTGCTGCTGCTGGCCTACTACGCCAGCCACATGCTGGGCAGCCTGGCGCGCGGCATTCCGCTGGGGGCCGGCATCGCGCTGCTGTATGGCCTGCTGTACCTGCTGCTGCAGCTGGAGCAGACGGCGCTGGTCGTGGGTGCCATCGCGCTCTTCCTGGTGCTGGCGGCCGTGATGGTGCTCACGCGCAAGGTGAACTGGTACGGGCTGTCGCAAGGCGGCACGCCAAGCCGCCCCACCCCGCCCGCCGCCCGCCCCGCCGCGCCCCGCGCGGAAGCCGCATGAGAACACGCACCGCCCCCATGTCCTGGGCGCAGCACCTGGCGGACCCGGCGGCAGGCACCGGGGCACCCGTGCCCACCCTGACCCCGGCGGAAGCCGAGCGCGTGCAGCGCCACCGCGACCAGCTGACGGCAGCCCTGCGGGCTCGGGACCGGGCGGCGCTGCTCAGAGCCAAGCAGCACGTGCTGGAGGCGGCCTACCACCCGTGCGGCGCCCCCGATGCGGCCTGCGGCCCCACCGACTCCCCCGCCCTGCGCAGGGCGCTGCGCGACCTGTCGTGGCGCATGGCGGGCCTGCTGCTGCCGCGCGGCCCGCGGCACTGAGTGGGTGGGGCCGGTTTTTTGATCAAAATGGCCGCTGGCGCTTGATTGTCAAGCGCTGGCAGCTATCAAAAAGAAAGCACTGCCGCCCCGGCCATTGCGGCCGGCCGGTCCTGGCGCACCGGCAGGCTGGCGGCCCTGTCAGGCCACCGCTTCCCGCGGTGCGGGGGCGGCGGGCGACGGCTCTCCGGCGTCCTCCGAGCAGCTCGCACCGCCACATCCGTGGATCAGCTCGCCCGGCAGCGCCCCGGGGGCGTGCACCACGCCCGAGACGGGGTCAAAGCCCACGCGGCGCAAGTGCAGGGCCAGCGCGGCATCCATGCTCTGCGCGTGCTGCGGAAACCACAGGGCCAGTTCGCTGGCCATCACGCGCAGCACCGCGAGGTCGCCCTGCTGGGCGCGCGCGGTGCCTTCACGCATCACCTGCAGCACCACCCGGTGCTGCATGCTGTGGCAGTTGCCCGATGCGAAGCGCGTGGAGGCCATCCAGGCGTCCTCCTGCGCGAAATGGTGGTCGGTGTGCTCCACCAGCGCCTGCCAGGCGGCCAGCAGGCGCGCGTCGTCCGCGCCGTCGACGGCGGCCAGCAGGTCGACGAACTCACGGTGGGTGTCGTCCATCAGGGCCAGGTCCAGGGCCAGGGCGTCGGACCATTCGAGTTGAGCCATGCAAATCCCCTTGTGCACCAGGTCAAAGACAGGGGAGCGAGGTTAGTTTTTCGCGGCGGCCCGCATATTGACGCAGGTCAGGGTTCCGCCCCGCACCGTGGCGATCCCACAAAAAAAGCCCCGCACGGGGCGGGGCTCCTGGGTGGGCGCGGGCCGGGGGCCCCGCGCGCTCAGCTCTTGCCGTACATGCGCTTCATGTCATCCACGCACTTGGACTTGGCGTCGCCCGACATCGCGTCGCAGCGCTCCTTGGCGGCCTTGTAGGCGGCGTCGTTCTTTTCGGCGTTGGCGTCCTTGCGGGCCTCGGCCACGGCCGCGTTCTTCTCTGCGGCGGTGTCCGCGGGCTTGGCCTGGGCCTCGGCCACCTTGGCGTCTTCCTTGGCCTTCACGCGGGCAGCCTTCGCGTCCTTCTCGCACACGTCCTTGTCATTGCCCTTGAGGTCGTCGCACTTTTCCTTGGCGACGTCGTAGGCCGCATCCGCCCGCGCGTCGGCGACCTTGCGGGTGGCCTTGGGGCTGGGCTTGTGCTGCGCGTCGAGTTCGGCCTTGGCCACGTCCTCGGCGCCCTTGGCTTCCTTCACGCAGATGTCCTTGGCGTTGGCCTTCAGGGTGTCGCATTGCGTCTTGGCCGCCTTGTAGTCGGCGGAAATGCGGTCCTTGCCAGCCTTGTATTCGGCGTCTGTCAGCGCGAAGGCGGAAGTGGCCAGCAGGCCGGCTGCGACAGAAGCCATCAGGGTGCGGGTGAATTTCATGGGTTTCTCCTCGATCGGTAATGAATAGGAATGGGAAGGGAGCGGCCGGCAAGCGAAGGGGCGCCGGCCTCAGTCGTTGAAGCGGAAATCGGGATGGCGGGCCTGCCAGTCGCTGAGTTGCTTCTCGGCCACGTCGCGGGCGATGCCCTGGCGCTCCTGCAGCTTGCCCAGGAACTGTTCGCGCTTGCCGTCGATGACGTCGAAATCGTCATTCGTGAGCTTGCCCCACTGCTCGACCATTTTTCCCTTGAACTGCTTCCAGTTGCCCTTGACGGTGTCTTCATTCATGGCGTGCATCCTCGAAAAGATTTCGCGTCAGCCATCCACCCGGAATGCGTGGAACAGGTGCGTGATGCGATGGGGTTGACTCTAGAAATGATTCGCCGAAGGGACCGTAGGCCAGGCCACGCAGCACGCGTCAGCACAGGACTACGGGGACTGAAGGACAGCGGGCGGGAGCAAAGGCCGGCCCCCTTCTCCGGCGGCCAACAAAGTGTTGCAATTTGCCATCACTGCTCCACTGTTACGCGCGGCCCCTTCCCAGCAAGCTGTTTCGTTT
>Ga0308157_10007847_pt1 | contig 12283 bp, 6 predicted proteins | sample PhyBR1_FD_201035 | JGI IMG/M metagenome (GOLD analysis project Ga0308157, IMG submission 201035) | Phyllosphere microbial communities from UC Gill Tract Community Farm, Albany, California, United States - DLSLB.R1 | ecosystem: Host-associated > Plants > Phyllosphere > Unclassified | place: USA...
GAGAATCTGTAGAAACAAAATTGGTTTCATCTTCTTTAAACTGGAACAAAACGCCAGTCATAACGGGACGTAAAGAATCGTTACTTGTTGCGAATAATGTGTTGCTCAAAGCTTCAGATAAAATTCCGGCAGAAATGGTTACTTTTTGTGCCGCATCGAATTCCGGGATTTCCGGGTAATCCTCTGCGTGATCCAAGGCTACTGCGAAATTATCTTTTTCATCTAAAATCTCCAATAATTTTCCGTTTCCGTCTTCGGCGTCTTTTACCGAAAGCGTAAGTGGCTGTTCCCCGTAAGTTTTTACAAATTCCTGAAAAATCTTCGCTGGAACGGCAATTTTCCCTTCCGCGTCAGATTTGACGTCGAGTGAAGTTATTAAAGTGGTCTCGCCATCGGAAGCCGTAACTTTCAAGATATCTTTTTCGATTTCAAATAAAAAGTTCTCAAGAATTGGCCGCGACTGCGAGTTCGAAATAACGCCGCTTACGGTTTGCAAGGCTTTTTGCAATTCACTACTGGAAACAATAAATTTCATAAAACTCAATTATTATTAATTTCACAAATATATAAATTAAACCCCAAAAAAATGCAACATTACGGCGCCTAAAAAGTTGAAGTGTTAAAAAGTTACTAACATTAATCTGCCGTTGGCAGGTCATTTTTTTTCCACGAAGATGGATCGATATTTACCGATAAACCGAGGTAAAGAAAATGGAGATTTTTATTGCCTTTTTGCGAAAACTCCCGCTGCCAGAGATATCCGCTGCTCAGGGCAAAAACTTCATCAATCTGATAACTGAAACCACCAAAAACGCGGTTTCGGGCAAACCAAACTTCATCCGCGGGAATAAAGAAAACTTCATCATAAACATTTGCAGAAATGGTTCCCGGTTCTACTTTTTTGGTGTTCAACGGTGCTGAAATATTCAGGCGGTAACGCAACCGGATGCGGTCCGAAGTCGCATCTTTTATTGGTTCATAAAACCAGCTTTTTTCAACCCTTACGCGGTTTTCAAACTTAAATCTTCCCGAGCGCAAATCCTGTATATCCTGCAGCCAAATGCGGAATTCCTCTTTCACAAAAGAATGGTTCGTATAATTCCCATAACGGCCAATACCTACTAAAAACTTGTTGTTAGGCGTGATTTTGTAACCTACTCCACCTTTCAGCTCGTAATAGTCGGGATAAGAAAAATCTTCAATTCCACGAACCTGACCTTCAAAATACGAATACCATTTTTCGCTGATTTTATAATCAACGGTAAGGACATTGTAGCTCGAAATATGTTCTTTCTGGGCAGAAACGGACAGAAATGTGAAGAAACTGAGCAGGAAAATAATCCGTTTTGACATTCAGTAAAATTTTACCTGTAAAATTAGCAAATTTTTAATTTTCGCTAAAGTGCTAATTTATAGGTAAATCCAAGATGAAACCAACGCCCCGGCATCGGCACACCAAAAGTTTCGGTATACGTTGTATTTGTCACGTTATTGATCAAAAGATAAAGGTTTAAATTTTTAAAATCATAACTGAATTTCTCATCAAGCAGCTGATATCCGCCGGTCGTTACTCTTTCGTTATAACGGTAAATGAGCTGATTGGTGAAATTTTTAAACACGCGGTTTTCCAGTTTTGCCACAAACTGATGCTTTAAATTTTCTAAAACATAACGCGAAATTAAATTCTGCGGATTTTTCAGCTCGCTGTCGATGTAAGTGTAACCTAAGGAATAGCCGGCAAAAACGCCGTTAAAACGGTGGTTGATTTCCACTTCGAAACCTTTGGTATCAATTGCGCCAATATTTTCCGCGCGCCAAATATCGTTGGCATTTTCTTTCACCCAATCGATGGAGTTATCGGAATTTCGGGAAAAAATGCTCATTTTGCCCAGAAAATTTTTCTTCTGATAGCGATAACCTAATTCAGCGGAAACCGCGTTTTCGGGTTTTAAATCCGGATTACCTTTTTCCGTTTTGCTCACATAATACAAATCGGTGAAAGTTGGGATGCGGTTTACTTTGGCGATGTTTCCGTAGATTTTGTGATTTTCATTAATGTCAAAGCCGACGTCCAGACCTGGATAGAAAAAATCGCCCACGCTTTCATAATTGGCCCAGGAAATTCCGGGTGAAATCTGCAGTTTTTCCTGAATTAACGAAAAATGATGTTCAAAGAAAACCTGTGTTAAAAAGCGCTCACGATGTCCCAAATTATTACTCGCCAAAAATTCTTTTCGAAGTTCCACGCCTAGGCCAGTCGTTCCCAAAGTCGATGAAAAAGTTCCGTTAACTTCCGCCCCAACATTATTCCCGATGTGCATATTCCGGTAAATTTCCGGTTTTTGGCGGTTGAAAAGATACATGTCCTGCCCTCTTCGCCAATATAAATTGGAATTTAAATTAAAGCGTTCGTACTTTTTCTCGACACCAAAACTCACCAATGACGCTTGCGTTTCTTCATATTGCTCGGTTGCTGCGCGCGAAGCATAGAAACCATTTGCACCAAATTTTTTCTCCTGAAAACCTGCCTGAAATTTCAGTTTCCCATTAGAAATTTGGTATTGATTCTGGTAAAAAATCTGGTTGATTTTATAATCCGTGTTATGTCGATAACCTTCGGAAGCTGAAGTTGTGGCCTGAAAAAGATTCGAGAACTTTTCGTTTCCAAACTGTGCGCCGAGGCCCAAACTGTAGGTTTCAAAATCGCCGCCGCTGCCGGAAATATTCACCATATCTTCCGAAGATGGTTTAGTGATAATGTTGATGACGCCCGCGTAAGCATTCTGACCAAAACGCCGCGCTGCCGGACCTTTGATGACTTCAATTTTTTCCACCGTGGAAATATCGAAAGGCAAACTCATGGAATTGTGACCGGTTTGCGAGTCATTAACCCTGATTCCATTCACCAAAATCAAAACCTGCTCAAAACTGCTTCCGCGCAGCGAAACATCAGCTTGAACGCCGTTTCCACCACGTCGGCGGATGTCGAAACCGGTAATTGTCGCTAAAAGTTCCTCCACGCTTTTCGCGGGCGAGGCATTGATTTCAGCTTTTGAAATTACGGTAATGTTTTCATTCACCTTCGCTATCGGAAGTTCCAGAAATTTTCCCTGCACGGTTACTTCCGCGATTTTACTTTCTTTTTCCTGAGCTGATAAGTTTAAAACAGTGAAAAAGGCTAAAACAGTTGGTGTTATTTTTTTCATATAGATATTTATTTGCCGCAATTTGCACAGATTTTTCAATTTAGCTAAAACTGAACTTGGTCTGTATTAATGCTCCTTTTGGTCATTTAAGCGGGCAAATATATTTAAGAATTTCACAATAAAAGAATTAATTTTAATCTAATTTATATTTTTGAAAAATTAGGCGCTTTTGCAGCAAAAAAAAATGCAACGCGCCGGCATTGCATTTTTTTTGTGTAATCATTTACCTTTTCTTCATCAAATGTGTAATTAAATCATTGAAAATTTTTCTCATGATACATTACTTTATTTGTCTCACAAAGATTGCAAAAAATAATTAATTCTGCAACTGTGTGCCGGAAATATTCTCTCAAAAAATCCGTAATTTTGTAAGCTTTAATTCAACACATGATTGCACCTGCAGATATCGATATAAAAAAGTTCCTGTTCGTAAAGAACGCACACCTTAACAATCTGAAACACATTGATGTTCTGATTCCGAAAAACAAACTTGTGGTCATCACGGGCGTTTCCGGAAGCGGAAAATCTTCATTGGCTTTTGATACCATTTACGCCGAAGGACAGCGCCGCTACGTAGAAAGTTTGAGCTCTTACGCGCGCCAGTTTTTGGGGAAACTAGAAAAGCCGAAAGTGGATGATATTAAAGGTTTGGCGCCTTCCATCGCGATTCAGCAAAAAGTAATTTCCAGCAACCCGCGCTCTACGGTCGGCACTTCTACGGAAGTTTATGATTATTTGAAATTGCTTTTCGCCCGTGTCGGCCGAACATTTTCACCGGTTTCCGGTAACGAGGTTAAAAAAGATTCGGTTACGGATGTCATTAATTTCATTGAAAAAAATGAAAACCAAACTTTTCTGCTAAGATCACCTTTGCACTTTGAAGTTTCTAAGTTCACAGAACAAGTGAACACGCTGAAGCTTTCCGGCTTTACAAGACTTGAAGTGAACGGAAATGTAGCCGGAATTGAAGATTTGGAAAGCTTCGGTTTCGTTCCGGAAAAAGACATGGAAATTCAGCTCGTGCTGGATCGGTTCAGCTATGAAAACGATGAAAGTTTTCTTCAAAGGCTCGCAGATTCTATTCAAATGGCTTTTTACGAAGGCCACGGCTACTGTTCTTTGAAAAATATTGAAACAGGAAAAATCACCGAGTTTTCAAATAAATTCGAGCTCGACGGTATGGAATTTATGGAGCCGAACGTGCATTTTTTCAGCTTTAACAATCCTTATGGCGCGTGCCCGGAATGTGAAGGTTACGGAAAAGTCATTGGCATTGATGAGGATTTGGTGATTCCGAATAAAAACCTTTCCATTTTCGAAGATGCGGTGGCGTGCTGGAAAGGTGAAAGCATGAGCGAATGGAAACGCAATTTCATTAAAACCGCGAAAGACTTTCCTGTTCATAAACCGTATTACCAGCTGACGAAAGAGCAAAAAACGTATTTATGGAAAGGTAACAACACGCGCAGTTTCCCATCTATCAACAGTTTCTTTAAAATGCTGGAGGAAAACCTGTACAAAATCCAGTACCGCGTAATGATTTCGCGCTACCGCGGTAAAACTTTATGCCCAACCTGCGAAGGTTTGCGCCTACGGGAAGAAACAAAATGGGTGAAGATCGATGGCCACAACATCCAATCGATGATTGAATTGCCGCTGGATGAATTTTTACCGTTGATAAAATCCATTAAACTCAACAAACACGACGCGGAAATTGCGAAAAGACTGTTGTACGAAATTACCACGCGTTTGGAATTTCTGGATAAAGTTGGTTTGGGTTACCTCACCATTAACCGTACTTCGAACACGCTATCCGGTGGTGAAAGCCAGCGAATTAATCTGGCGACATCGCTAGGAAGTTCGCTCGTTGGCTCGATCTATATTTTGGATGAACCTTCGATCGGTTTACATTCGCGCGACACCGAAAATCTCATTGAAGTGCTGAAAAATTTGCGTGATTTGGGCAACACCGTGATTGTGGTGGAACATGATGAAGATGTGATGAAAGCTGCTGACTACATTATCGACATCGGGCCGGAAGCGGGCTTTTTAGGCGGTGAGCTGGTATTTTCCGGAGATTTCAAGCAGCTTGAAAGTGCTGATACATTAACCTCGGAATATCTGACCGGAAGACTGGAGATTAAAGTCCCGGAAAAACGACGCAAACCGAAAGAATGGATTCACATTAAAGGGGCACGTCAAAATAATCTTAAAAATATTGATGTAGATATTCCGTTGGAATGTCTGGCCGTGATTACGGGTGTTTCGGGCAGCGGAAAATCAACTTTAATGAAAGAAATCCTGACGACTGACATCCAGATTCAGCTCGGTATGGGCGGAAAAAAAGGCGATTATGATTCGGTGGAATTTCCCCCAAAACTCATTAAAAACATTGAATTAATAGACCAAAATCCGATTGGAAAATCTTCGCGCTCCAATCCGGTTACGTATTTAAAAGCGTACGACGACATTCGCGATTTGTTTTCAAAGCAAAAATTTGCTAAAATGCAGGGTTTAATGCCAAAACATTTTTCCTTTAATGTTGACGGAGGACGTTGCGAAGATTGCAAAGGTGAGGGAGTAATCACCGTCTCCATGCAGTTTATGGCAGACATTGACCTGGAATGTGAAACATGCCACGGCACCCGCTTCAAGAATGAAATCCTGGAAGTAAAATTCGATGAAAAAAACATTTCAGATGTGCTTCACATGACGGTAGATGAAGCGCTGGAATTTTTCACCGATAATGATCAGCACAAAATCGTGACGAAATTAAAACCGTTGCAGGAAGTCGGTCTCGGTTATCTTCAGCTTGGACAAAGCTCTTCTACCCTTTCAGGCGGTGAAGCTCAGCGGGTGAAATTAGCTTCGTTTTTAGTAAAAGGAGTAACAAATGAGAAAACGCTTTTCATTTTTGATGAACCTTCCACAGGACTGCATTTTCACGACATCAACAAACTTTTGAAATCGCTGCAAGCTTTAATCGAGCTCGGCCACTCGGTGATTGTGATTGAACATCAGCCGGACATCATCAAAACCGCTGATTATATCATTGATATCGGGCCGGAAGCGGGAAAATATGGCGGTGAAATTGTTTTTGCAGGCACGCCGGAAGATTTGGTGAAAAATAAGCAGTCTTTTACTGGAAAATACCTGCTTGAAAAACTGCAATAGCACATATTCAGCTGCTATTGAAACACGCCAACCTGCTCTATTGCTAAGAAAATTTAAGCGTGCTAAAAATATACAAAAGCAAAAAAAAGCCGCTTTTAAGCGGCAATATTTGGGCTTCATAGTTCAACGGATAGAATAAGGGTTTCCTAAACTTTAGATCCGGGTTCGATTCCCGGTGAAGCTACTTCTAAAAAGAACCAAGTAAAAAGTAAAAAGAACCATTTGGCACCACACTTTTTACTTGGACCTTTTACGCTTTACCTTTATTTTTTATCAACTACGATTCTGTCTTTTCTATTGGCCAATTCCCAGGCGGTAGCAAAAACCAGCTGCGCGCGCTTCTGCAACGCGTTATAATCGATTTTGTCCGGCGTGTCGCTTGGTTTGTGGTAATCTTCGTGAATACCGTCAAAGTAAAACGCTACTGGAACGCCGTTCTTCGCGAAATTATAATGGTCCGAACGGTAATACAAACGGTTCTTGTCGTTAGGATCGTCGTATTTGTAATTCAGTTCCAGTTTTACCGTTTCATTATTGGCTTTTTCATTTATTTTTTTAAGCTCGGTGCTCAACATCTCAGAGCCGATAACATACACGTAATCTTTCCCACAGTTTTCCGCGTCGCATCTGCCAATCATATCGATGTTTAAATCTGCCACCGTGTTCGCTAAAGGAAAAACCGGATTATCCGCATAAAATTTCGAACCTAACAATCCATGTTCTTCACCGGTAACATGCAGAAATAAAATGGAACGTTTCGGACCTTTGCCGGCCTCTTTCGCCATTTGAAAAGCTTCCGCAAGTTCCAGCAATGCTACAGTTCCGCTGCCATCGTCATCAGCACCGTTATAAATCTCACCGTTTTTCATACCGACGTGGTCGTAATGCGCGGAAATGACGATTATTTCAGAAGGTTTTTCAGTGCCTTCGATAAAAGCCAAAATATTTTCGGAGGCAGGCAAGGTCCCGCGGCGCCCTGTTAAAGCTTCGCTGGAAAGCGGCTGATAAAAAGACGTCATTGATTTTGGATGCGAAATTCCAAGTTTCTGATATTGGTCGATGAGGTAACGTCCGGCTTTTTTCTGGCCTTCGCTTCCAGTGTCGCGGCCTTGCATTTCGTCGCCGGCAACCACGTAAAGATGCGTTTTCAGTTCATCAGCCGTGATGGAGCTCATCGATTTTTTAAACGGCGAGCCCGAATAGGACATATTCACTGCACAGCTTTGCATCAACGCTAAAGCCAGAGGAAGAATAAAATACTTAGAATTTTTCATGTTTATTTTTTTGAAGTCTAAATATATGTTTTAATTTTTAGATTTCGGAGAACCACGAAGTATAGAACCTTCAGAAAATTACCTGCTCTTTAAACCTTTTTTTTGAAAATAACTTTCAGTGAATATTTTTAGCGCTGCTTATCCTGGTTGGTTATTTCAAAAAATTCTGTAATAAAAAAAATCCGCTGTTAGAAGCGGATTTATTTGAATTTAAATAAAAGTTATTTGACATTGTCATTTTCCTGGTTTTGAAGCGGTTTTGGTAAATAAAGCCGGTATTTATTTTTAGCACTTTTCACCTTCTCGATGTAGAAATTCTGACCATTATAACGCATCATTCCGCTCATCGATTTCTGTTCTATAGTTAAAGTCAGAATTTTTTGTCCGTCTTCCGAGGTGGCGCGAAAAGTATAAAATCCGGGTACTCTTTTTTCACCAACATTATATTCTACAAGCGTAAACTGTTCTTCACCAGCAGGTGTTGGTAAAGTAATTTTCAGGTCTTTTATTACCGGATTTTTGGCGGCTTTTTTTTGAACTTCTTTGAAAAGATTCTCACGGGAAAATGAAAACTCGTGAGCAACCCGAAGGTCTTCCGTTTTTTGCGCAGTCGCACAGGAAGTTAAAAATAACAGGAGAAATTGAATAAACAGCGTTTTCATTTCAGTTTACAAACAAAAAAAGAGCCACATATCGTGGCTCCGGTTAGACTATTCTTTTATTATTTTTTGCGCGTTGACGGTTTCGTTTTTGTAGAGAATTTTCACCACATAAACTCCGCTTTGCAGCTTCGCAACGGAAATGCTTTGAGAGGACAAAACCTGCGCATTTACCAATCTGCCTGTCATGTCATAAATCTCAATACGGTCCGCAGGTTTCGCTGTTTTGATGTTTAAAACATCTTTAACAGGATTCGGATAGAGTAGAAATTCTTCGGCCTGGTCCGGATCGACGGTTCCCATATTGGCAAGGGTAAGTTTTACTGTGTCGGAAGTTGCGCTACAAGTCGCGTTGGATACCACAACGTAGTATGAACCTTCATCGGTTTTCTGAACACTGTTAATGGTTAACGTATTGCCGGTTTGGTTTGCAATAGCAACGCCGTCTTTATACCATTGGTAAGTTGCAGGCCCGCTCGCAATTACAGTAAAGGTTTGTTTGGAACCGATGTTACCGGTTACCGAAACAGGCTGTTGGGTAATTGCCGGCGCGGTGCAGCTTAACACTAAAGTTCTGCTGTTATCACTTGTTAAGGCACAATTCATCAAAACTTCGTCTTTGGATTTCCCGACAAAGGTTTGCGGATCTTCGGTTTTCAGGTAAGTTAAACCGTAAATGGTGTATGTACCACCGGTTAAAGTTCTGAAATCCGCAGTTGGGCTTTGCGCTACAATCTTATTATTAGCATCAACAGCGATGAAAGTATAGCTGTTGCTGGTGCTCGCAAAATCAGTTACTTCATAGAATGAGCCATCGCCTGTGAAAGACACATTATAAACTACAGCCGGGTCACCACTTGAAAAATTATTGAAAGTAATGTAATAGTCTACACCCTCATTTAGCGTAACTGTCATAGTATTGTATGCACTGTAGGTATTTGCGGTCGTAGTTTCGTATGCATTCGAAGCTACAAAACTCGCCAACGCTTCTGTGCTGGTTCGTACTGCAGAAGTTGGGTCTTGTGTGTAAATTGACATAATCAAGAATCCACCTGTATTTGTAATGGTATATTGGCCGGTTTTTGTTACCCGTATCCGTTTCAAAACAGATGAAGCGCTTCCCAGATATTTCGGTGTCGTCATGCTTTCATTGGTATACGTAACCAACCTGGTGCGTACCACAGTCGCGGTAGAAACATTGATGGCCGAAGAGGTAAAATAACCTAAATTGCCCACTGTTGGCGCAGTCATATTTAAATTGGCCTGGGCGCTTCCTGTGGTAGTATTTACCGTGGTGGTTGGACTGATAAGCGTGGACTGGGCGCTGCATGCCGCATTGGTGATGGTAAAATTAGCTGCTGAAACATCAAAGAATTCTGCACCGGCGGCGAGCAAAGCGGTAACTTTAATTCTTGCTTTATCAGTACCGGGAACATTCGGGATGGTTACGCTTTCCGAACCGTCGTTTGGCGTATTCTGTTTCAAAACGTAAGGGAAAGTATAGCCACCATCTACCGATAACAATATATTTACCTGGTCTTTGATGGTCTGCGTATTGTTGACGTCCCAGGTCACATTGATGGCGGTATTCGCAGCCGTAGTTGTACTTGTACTTTGAGACGTTACTCTTAGTGGCCCGGAAGCATCTACGCGAACAACCATTTCATCAGAATCTACTCCACCGCCACCAATTTGGTTGTCTCTTACCGTAAAGCGGAATTTCATATTTCGTGCCACTTGTGGCAAGGCTTCAGCGTCGGTATCCGGCGGAATATTGTTGTTATTAATGACATAGGTGATTTTCGGAAATGTGCGTTCCGTGCTTTCCAAAGTCTGTTCACTTCGGAAAAGCGGCGCAGTTGTGCTGTTAACAGCGGTATAACCTCCCACTCCAACTACATTATAACCAAAAGCTCCTTTATCGGAAGCCGTTGCAACATCGGCCTGTTCCCAGGTATAACTGAGCACATTGCCGTCTTTGTCACTTGCGATACCTTTCAGCTTAAACGGAGTATTTTTCGGAATTACAATATCCGCTCCGGCATTGGCGCTTGGTGGTGTATTTCCGCTAGGTGAAGTGGTAAAACAGGTCGCGTAGTTCGCCAAAGAATATAAGATTTGGTCTAAACTTTTAGCATTGAAATAGTTCAACTGGTTTTTTCCGGAATTGGTTTGGTCCACCGGTATTTTACAGTTGTTGGCATAGCTCATAATGGTGGTTCCGGAGCCCGGCTCAACAGCGGAAGTGCTGTCCCAACCATTTGTACAGAAAGTTTCAGAACCAACAGTTCCGCCAACGGCATTATAAGTGTGCCAAGCCGAAAACTGGTGACCCATTTCATGGATGATCAGGTTTGCCGTAGCACCACGAGGCATAGAAACCGTCCACTGGCTCCAGGCGCGCGCACTTGATCCCGGCGTACACGGATTCGGGCCGGCCTGACCTTGCGCAGTTCTTTCCGAACTGTCCATAATGTTAAACGTGTGCCCGATATCGTATCGCGAATATGGCAAAGTACCGTTGTTATTCATGGTGGTGAAACCTGCCTGCGAATTGTTGGCGCTTGCAAACGTGGAACTTACCGTAAACGGATCGGTGCTGGGATTCGGGAAGATTAGGGTTTTGTTTAAAGTTTCTGTAATCGCTACAAAACTCACTGACAGTTCAGTTTCGTAAACAAGATTGATAAGATTCAGCATATTCAAAGCTTCGGCTAAAGCATTGTCCTGACTTCCGAATTTCTGGGTGAATTCTCCGGTAGTAGCAATGGCCATGCGGAATTTTCTTAAATTATTTCCATAAGGAAAATAAGGCGCGGAAGTCAATTTCAACACGCTTGCCTGCTTTTTAATCTCGGCGAATTCGCTTTTCAGCTCCAAACTTTGGTCGATGCCACAGCTTACTTTTCCCCCAAGGTCATCAAACATGTTGTATAAACGGTATTCGTTGGCTTTGGTTTGGTAAGGTTCGAGCATAAAATATCCGTCAGCCGATTTTATAATGGCGTTGATTTTATCACCGAAAAAAGAAAGTTTTAAAGTGTTTTTTCCATCTTTCGAAATTCCGTCAAAAGTTTTGATGGAAAGATTTGTGTTTTTGGTCAACTCGTTTTGGCTTAACGTAAAAGTTTCCAAACGACCGTCTTTCAGCGGCAACTTGATGATGAGGTCAATTTTACCTTTCGCTGCATTGGCGTTACTTACCTGGGCTGCAAACTCCCGCGTGTCCAAGGGAAAAATTTTCCCGGGCAGTGCATTTTCCGGCACATTTTGGCCAAAAAGCAGCAGTACAAAACATATAAATAATGTTGAGAGTAATTTTTTTGTCATAATTGTTGGATTTCGCTTTCAAAATTAGTGAATAATTTGGTTCAGCGGAGGTTTGTTGTGTTTTTTTTAACTGATTTCCTTTATATAAGCGACTTTTTGCTAAAACTGAAAAATTTGGTGTTTTGACGGCTAATTTTCCTTTTTTAAGTTGCGAGGGAGAAATTTGAAAAAAACGAAAAAAAGCCTCAAATAGCACCTATTTTTTTTTGAATTAAATGAATTGATGCATTTTGCAAAACTGAAAAATTTGGCGGTTTTAGCGGCTAATTTTTCTTTTTTAAGTTGCGAGGGAGAAATTTGAAAAAAACGAAAAAAGCCTCAAATAGCAGCTAATTTTTTTGAATTAAATGGAATGATGCATTTTGCTAAACTGAAAAATTTGGCGGTTTTTGCGGCTAAATTTTCTAATTTAAGTTCCGATTAAGAAATTCAAAAACCGAAAAAAAGCCTCAAATAGCAGCTGATTTTTTTGAATTAAATGGAATGATGCATTTTGCTAAACTGAAAAATTTGGGGGTTTTAGCGGCGAATTTTTGCGGCGCGAGGTTGCAGCCCGACTTGAACGGAGCTCTTTTTGCGCAGCGCAGCGGAGCAAAAAAGCGGGAGTGGAAGGCGGATAAAGCTGCCCAAATAAAAAGTA
>Ga0308157_10007849_pt1 | contig 12283 bp, 9 predicted proteins | sample PhyBR1_FD_201035 | JGI IMG/M metagenome (GOLD analysis project Ga0308157, IMG submission 201035) | Phyllosphere microbial communities from UC Gill Tract Community Farm, Albany, California, United States - DLSLB.R1 | ecosystem: Host-associated > Plants > Phyllosphere > Unclassified | place: USA...
GAAGGCCTTCTGGTAAGAAAAAACTGATAAGGGTTTGTTCGGCTTGATTCAAGGGGATTTCTAATTGCTGTAAAAATACAAAAGAAAGAAATTATTTAATTCCCCCCAACTTTTCCGCTTGATCCCATTAATTTCCAGCGTGAATCACTAGTCATAAGGATAAATTTAATTTCTATTTATTGCTTTTGTGTTGATTTACAGTTAACTAAATCAAATGATGTTAATTTATTTATAATTAATCTAAATAACTTATATTTGCCGCCATCATTATAAGGTTTTGGACTTAAAAGCAAATCAACCCATTTCGGTAAAAATTACCCGCATCGATCAGGCATCGTTCGAAAAGGCGTATGATTTGTATTGGGAAAAAATTTTCGGGGTATGCTACAATAACATCAAAGAACTTGAGCCGGCAAAGGGGATGGTTCAGGATATTTTCAAATCCCTGTGGGAAAGGCGTGATGAACTGGAATTACAAAACATAGAGCATTATCTCGTTCGGTCAGCAAAATTCAAGGTTTTCGAATATATCCGCAATAAAGTAAGCCGGCAAAAGCACAACGAATTTCAGGCAATGGATTGCCGGGTGGCAAGTAATTGTACAGAAGAACAGGTTTTATTTAACGACCTGAAAGAAAAAGTGAACTTATTGGTCGATACTTTACCCTGCCAATGTAAGCGGGTATATAAAATGAGTCGCGAACAGGGAATGAGCAATAAAGAAATTGCAGGCTTGTTGTACATTTCGGAGCGTGCCGTAGAATATCATATTACAAAAGCCATGAGCAGGCTTAAAGTTGGCCTGGCCAGCTATTAAAAAATAATTATCTTGCAGTGTTACGGAAACAGACCAGTTGTGCTACATATCTTTAAAAGCATTATTTTGTTAAGTTTGCAAAAAAAGATTTTATCAATCAAAGCCAATTTTTAATGGGTATCGATCAGGAAGTTTTAGAACGCTATCATTTAGGCATCTGCAGTGTACAAGAGCAGCAGCTGGTAGAAGAATGGCTTTTTAGTGCTGATGCGGACGAGCTTGATCTGGTAGCCTTTGATGGTAGCAAGGCCGACCTGAAACAGGAAATGTGGACGGAAATAAGAGGTGTACTACCTAAAAATATTGCTGCAGTTAAACCCAAAAGCAATGCCTACTTTATGTGGAAAGGTGCCATTGCAGCCTCTTTATTTATTGTGGCAATGGGCGCAGCTGCTTATTTTACCTTTGGAATCAATTCGGTAGCCGAAAATCCTTCCCTGTCTTTTAGCAATTCATCGGCGCAGCACGTTAAGCGCATCGATGCCAAAAGTTATAATGTTTCGTTAGGCCCAAACAGCTCGGCAAAGATTAACAGTGCCGCAGGGGTAATCGATTTATCGGGAAGTTTGTTGATTTCGCCGAAGAAAGATGTAGAATGGCAGTTTGAAGGCACAACGAAAAAGGTAACTTTAAAAAAAGGGCAAACTTATATCATTCTTAAAAATTCAACCGGAGCCGAGGGGATCATCGTGATCAGTGAAAGCAATCTTCTAGATTTACCACCGGTGATGCAGAAACAGATTACCACCCAGTTCGATATTTAAAATTTCGCTTCTCATGATTTTCAATACTTTCCGTTTAGCAGCTGTACTTGTTTGTTTATTGACTTTGTTGGGCTGTAAAACCAAAACTGAAAAGAAAGCACGCTATAGTTTTTATATCCTGGCTAAAGATGGTCGCGAATACCTGATTGAAAATGATGTACTTGATCAGGGAAATTTAACTCCTGAGGGGAATGGAGTGCTGCTGGAAGGTAGGAATATGGATCGCGATGTAATCGTAAAGGCGGGTTATTATTATCACCTCGACCGTAAAACAGCGCTTTTTTCAAAATCCAGCATTCATGATAAAAAGCTGAAAATCCAGTTTAACATTCTGTTGAAGGATTTTTCGATCGAAAATTTTAACTGGCTGGCTACCGATACTTTACTGCTTACGGGACTTAATATTTCGGGATATAACCAAACCCGCTTCTTTTTGATCGATACCAAAGCCATGAAGGTAATCAGGCAAGGTAATATGGAAATCCCTAAGCCAGCGGGTAAATTTACCACCCTTTCTATTGGCTTGGTTGATAAACAGGGCGAACATTTAAACATTGCTTATACTTATCACATTGCTAAGGGTGTTTCTGATTATATTACGAGCGATACGATGTATGTTTCGGCTTTAAGCTACCCGGAAATGAAGCTTTTGAAAACAGACAAAGATGTACGTTCTACCTATCCGGGTGGTATAAACACCATACAATCTTACAGTTTTATTGATGGTAATAACGATAGCTATTTTATGACCTGCCCGGGGATTGCGCTGGGTAATCGGCCGGAAATTCCAACCGGCATATTCCGGATCAGATCGGGCGCAAGTGAAATTGATAAAACCTATTTCTTTAACATTTCGACCTCTAAAATCAATAACCACGCTTATGGGATGTGGCCTTTGGGCAATGGAAAAGTAATTGTCCGTTCGGAGCGCAAAGATTTGTTTAAAGGCCTTGGCGATCATTACAGTACCGCGCATTTCGAGTTTTATGTGCTCGATCTGAAAAGCAAGGATGTTACCAGGCTAAATTTGCCGCTAGATAAAGGTACCCGCCGCGAATGTGTACTGGTAGAAGGCGATACGGCTTACATTGCTGTGAACGCTAACAAAGCTGGTAATTTTATCTGGATTTACGATATTAAAACCGGCAGCTTAAAAAAAGGATTGCAGCTTGGTGGCGATACCGACTTTATCCTTCGCATGGATAAACTGAATTAGTGATAAATTGTTGCTTATTGTGCCGTATAATCGTCCACGTTTGTCACAAAGTGATTCTCTTGGAATAACATGGATGGCTTAGGTAGCGATTTAGCGCTGTTAGTGTCCTTCTTTTTGCATTACAAATGCACCTCTCGCTAATCCTCGTTAAAACGAGGACTATTTTTTAGCTTATCGTCCACGTTTGTCACAAAGTGATTCCCTTGGAGTAACGTGGATGTTTGAGATTAGCGATTTTATCGCTATTGGTTTCCTTTTCGTGCATTACAAATGCACCTCTCGCTAATCCTCGTTAGAAACGAGGACTATGTAATGCACCCTTGGCTCCAAACGCCAAACGCTCAACAAGATTTTTCATTTTTTTTCATTTTCCACCTTCGGTAAAATGAAAGTTGTGCTACTACCTCTTAAATGCACAACAATTAAACTAATGTCATACGGAAAAAATCTACTACTTATTTTACTCAGCGTAATTACTTTTAGCGCTTTTGCACAAAATAAACCATCCATTTCGGGATATGTAAAAAATGGAAACGAAGCCATTGCCGGTGCTTCTGTTCTGATTAAAGGAACAAAAAACGGAGCAACCACCAATGCCAGCGGCTATTTTGAACTGGCCAATTTGCAGGCTGGAACTTATACCTTAACCATTTCGTATATCGGTTACAGCAAACAAAGCAAAACTGTAACGATGGGTGCCGGCGAAAGTTTAAAAATTGATTTCAGCTTAAAAAGCGATCAGCAGCAGTTAAGTGATGTTGCAGTTGCCGGAAAAACCAAAACCCAGGAAGTTAAAGAATCGGGCTTTGCGGTAAATGCAATTGATACCAAGAAATTTGCCAATACTACAGCCGATTTAAATCAGATTTTAAACCGAAGCACTGGGATCAGGATCAGGGAGCAAGGCGGACTCGGCTCTGATTTCAAGTTCTCCATCAACGGTTTATCAGGCAAGCAGGTTAAGTTTTTTATTGATGGGATCCCGATGGATGTAATGGGAAGCGCCATGTCGTTAAATAACATTCCGGTAAACCTGGCCGAACGCCTGGAAGTTTTTAAAGGTGTAGTGCCCGTACAACTCGGCGCCGATGCCATGGGTGGAGCGGTGAACGTGGTAACCAACCAGAAAGTAAGCAATTATTTAGATGTAAGCCACAGTTATGGTTCTTTCAATACCAACCGTTCATCGTTAAGTGCACAGTTTGTGGAGAAGAAAACGGGTATTATTGTAAAAGCCAGCGGTTTTTTCAACTCCTCTGATAACAATTACATCATGAAAGATGTGGATGTGGTAAATGGTGGTACCCGCCAGGGCAATTATATTGTTGATTTAAACGGTGCAGAATTTGCAAAAGCTGATGTAAGACGTTTCCACGATAACTACCAATCGGCCCTGGGGCAGGTAGAGGTAGGCGTAACCGGCAAAAGCTGGGCCGATGTACTCTTTATCGGCGCAGGTTATAATGAAGCAAAACAGGATTTACAAACCGGATTTGACCAAACCATTGTTTATGGTAACGTAACCCGGGCAAGCAAAGCCATTAGCGGCACCTTACGCTATAAAAAAGACAACTTATTTACCAAAGGATTAAGTTTAAGTGCTTTTGTAGCCAGATCGAGAGATAAGTACAAAACTACCGATACCCTGATGCGCAATTACAACTGGGACGGCACTTATTTTGATAAGGGTTATGCCGAAATGGGCGGAATTAAAACCGTAGCCCATATTATTCGGCCGCGTACTTATGGCATGGCCAATCTGAGCTATGTAATTAACGATCAGCACTCCTTAAATTTAAACTACACCTTAGACAGGCTTAAGAACGAAAACTACAACGAGCTGCTAACCGACCACGATGATATGCCTGGCCGTTTAAACAAGCAGATTTTAGGTTTGGCTTATCAGCAGGATTTGTTAGATAAACGCCTGGTGAATACCTTTTTCGGTAAACTTTACCATTTAGGCCTAAATCGCCCGAAATATATAGACCGGGTATATACTCCAATGGATACCGCATTTAGCAATTTTGGTTATGGAGCAGCATCGCGATTTAAAATTACCGAAAACCTGGGCGTAAAAGCCTCTTATGAGCACGCGTACCGCCTGCAGGAAGCCGAAGAAATGTTTGGCGATGGTTTAAACCTGCAGGGTAATCCCGATTTAAAGCCTGAAAGCAGTGATAATTTAAACCTGGGGGCTTTTTATACTTTAAAGCTGGGAAAAAATACCTTCTTTATCGAAGCTTCCGGTTTTTACCGCGATGCAAAAGATTTTATATTTCCGGTGCCTGATGAGCGTTCGAAACTGTTAAAAAACAGGAACCAATCCAGTGTCCGCATTACCGGTTTCGAATCCGAGCTGCGCTACAGCTACGATCAGTTACTTTCGGTAAACCTGAATATTACCTATCAAAATGCAGTTAATACCACTAAAAACGGACAAACCGAATCGTATAACGTAGAAGGTACTTACCTGAACAAAATCCCTAACCAGCCCTGGTTATTTGGAAATGCAGAGTTTACCATCGGTAAAAACAATTTGCTGGGAAAAGATACCCGTTTACAGTTTAACTGGTTTACCCAATACGTTAATTGGTTTTATTTAACCTGGGAGGGAAAAGGGAATCCGAACGGAAAATCTGATATCCCAACACAACTGGTTCACAACGCCTCATTAAGCTATTCGTTAAAAAATGGCCGTTACAACCTTTCGGCCGAATGCAGAAACCTAAGCAACGAACTGGCTTACGATAACTTTAGATTGCAAAAACCAGGCAGATCGTTCTCTGTAAAACTAAGATACTTTTTGCAATAATTTAATCCCATTGATTTTTAAAAACATTATATAGCTATTAAAATGAATAGAATATTAAACAAATCACTTCTGCTTTGCATGCTTGCTTTAACTGTTGTTTTCAGCGGCTGCGAAAAAAGAGATGTTGGCGTGATAGAAGAAGGTACTAAATATTCGGCAGTACTTTGTGTAGGCAGCTGGCCTAATACTGCCTATTACATTGCCGGCATCCAGTCGTTAACCAGTGGAACAATAAGCCTGGCCAAAAACGGGGCCGAAATGACCGGGAAAGTATATGCGCAGGATGTGATTCAAAAAGATGGTTTTTATTACCATTGCAACTCAAACAGTGGCCGACTGGGTAAATATCATGTAGAAAACGGTGCACTCTTAATTGATAAGGAAATTCCTTTCGCCTGGTTAAACTGGAGTTCATATACCTGGGTTGATGATAACACCCTGGTTATTTTTGGCGAAGGTAAAGGTGAGCCCCGTTATGCGGTTATTAAAGTCGATAAAATGACCATCAGGACCGGCAAATTATCTCTGGCCAACATCCCGGCAGGCTTTAACCTGTACAACATGGGCTTTGCTCAATACCACAATCAGAAAATTTACTTAGGCTACAGCTTTGGCTCAAATGATTATACCAATTATCCCAATATGCCGGTATTTCAGAAATCGTTTGTAGCGGTAATTGATTATAGCACCATGGTGGTAGAAAAATCACTGGAAGATGTGCGTACAACTGGGCTGGGTGGCTCGAATGTGTATGCCCCATCATCATTTGTTGATGAGCTGGGCGACCTGTATTTTATCAGCGATCCGGTAAATGTTTACGATTATAAATCGCCTTCTGCTATGTATCGCATTAAAAATGGTACAACCGTATTAGACCCAACTTATTATTTTAACTACTCTACAAGCGCAAACAATGAAATGGCTGCAGCCATGTGGTATATCGGTAATGGTAAGGCAATTGTACGCTCCAGAATTGCTGGTCAATCCATTGATACTGATCATTATTTTACGGTCATTGACGTTAAAACAGGTGCTTTGATTAAAAAGCTTGATTTGCCTGCAGATAAAGGCGAACGTATGGTTAATGCGGTAATTGTAGAAGATGGTAAGGCTTTTATTGCGGTAAACGCTGCCGATAGGGACTACATCTGGCAATACGATCCGGCTACTGATAAACTTACCAAAGGTGTTGAGTTTGTAGGCGGCATCGATTACATTTTGCGAATAGAAAAATTAAAATAATAAAGCGGCCTGGTTAATGACATTTAAAAAAATTAATGCCTGGTTGCATTTGTGGCTCGGACTGGCCTCGGGCATAGTAGTATTTGTGCTGGGCATTACCGGTTGCGCATTGGTATTTGAGCACGAGATTAAAGCCATGATTAATCCCTGGGTAGTGGTAAAAGCACCAGAGGGAGCAAAAATACTGGCACCCTCGGCTTTATATCAGTCGGTACAGAAAGCGCTGCCGGGCAAACAAATCGAATCGGTTTGGTATTATGGTGAAAACCGCTCGGCACGTTTTAGTGCACATGAGGTAGATTCGACCATTTACGTAAACCCTTACACCGCCGAGGTGCTGGGCATGGTTAAGGATGCCGATGTATTTAAGTTTTTTAAAGATGGTCACTACTATCTCTGGATGCCCGAAAAGGTAGGGCACCAGATAGTGGGCTGGGGTACATTCATTTTCTTTTTGCTGCTTATAAGCGGTATGATTTTATGGTGGCCAAAAAAATGGACCAAAAAAACGCGGGAACAAAGTTTTAAGATTAAATGGAAAGCCAAACTGAAAAGGGTAAATTACGATTTGCACAACGTGCTGGGCTTTTATTCCATTTTAATTGCGGTGCTTTTTGCTTTTACCGGTTTAATGATGAGCTTTAGCTGGTTTAATAATAGTGTTTTCTGGCTGGCTGGCGGTGCAAAATTGCCCCGTATAGCAGCAGTCTCAGATAGTACCATTCAGGTAAAAACCAATTTGCTTAACCAGATAGATAAAGCCTGGCACAAAGGCGTATTTGAAATTGCCGAGCACAAACCTTACGAGATTTTGATGCACTTTCCGGAAAAGGCATCGGAAGCAATTTATGTATGCACCGATATGTACCGGGGTACCTGGCGCGATGTGTACCTCGATCAGTTTACCCTGAAAGAGTTACCGGCATCTAACAAAAGGCTTCGCGATGAGAACCTAGCTGCATGGCTCAGGCGATCTAATTACGGTCTGCATGTGGGCGAAATAGGTGGCTTAACCACCAAAATTATCTTCTTTTTAGTGAGTTTAATTTGCGCCAGTTTGCCCATTACCGGTTTTTATATCTGGTGGGGCAAGCAAAAGAAAAAGCCCAAAAAGAAGAAAGCTTTGTTGAATCCTCAAATTTAAATTATGAAAAGTAAGTTGCCGTTAACTGCAGTTAAAAAAACTGCTGCAGGGAAATTATTGCCCTTCGTTTTTGTGTTTTTCCTTTCTATTATAAACTTTTCAATCTGTTTTGCACAAGATGAAACCCAGGTAAGTGGTACCGTAACCATGGCCGATGGAGCGCCGCTGGAGTACGCCTCGGTAGCCATCCAGAATGCTGCGGGAGTAGGCATAAAAGGCACTATGACCGATTCGCTGGGTGCTTTTAAATTTACTGGCCTCCCTGTTGGGAGTTATCAGCTCAAAATATCAAGCATGGGTTTTGTAAACCATCAGAGTGCCGTATTTAACCTTTCAAATCAAAACCGCAAACTCCACTTGGGTAAGTTTAAGCTGATTGAAGATGCGCAGACTTTAAGCGGGGTAAACATCGTAGTGCAAAAGCAGATTATCGAACATGGAGTAGATAAAACTGTTATCAATGTAGAAAACAGCATCCTGGCCGAAGGCAATACTGCTTTAGAACTTTTAGAACGTGCACCAGGTGTTAAAGTAGATGAAGATGGTAAAATATCTTTAAAGGGGCGTCCCGGGGTAAATGTGATGATTAACGGTAAGCTAACCTATCTGGCACCTGCCGAGTTAAGTGCATTGCTAAAGGGCACCAATTCAGCTTCTGTTTCGAAGATCGAAATCATGGCCAATCCATCGGCCAAATACGATGCATCGGGCAATGCGGGGATGATTAATATTGTAATGAAAAAGAACCAGGGCAAAGGTTTTAATGGCTCGGTTTCGGTTAACGGCGGTGCGGGTCGTAAAGCCAGGTACGGTTCGGGCTTTAATTTAAATTACCGCCACGCTGATTTTAATGTTTTTGGAAGCTATAATTATGCTTTCAGGGGCGAAACCGAATATCTCGATTTTACGAGACGTTTTCATGAAAACGGTCAGCTTAACCGGGTTTCCGATCAGCGTACCGAAACCAATGAACCTTTAAATACACACAATTTCCGTTTTGGTACCGATTGGGAAGTAAACAAGAAGAATAATATCAGTTTGCTCATTAACGGCAATATTGGCAAGTACCTGCATGATAGTAAAACGGGCAACCAGTTAAAAACAAATTCAGGCACGCTGCTGAGTGATTTAGCCACCACCAATTACGATCAGCAGGAGTGGAACAACATTACTTATAACCTTAACTATCTGCATAAATTCGAAAAAGAAGGACGAACTTTTTCAGCCGATGTTGATTTTGCCAACAACACTTTTACATCGAACTTAAACCTCGATACCTACAGTAGCGCCACAGTCAGCAACCCGATTGCCCAAACCAGTAGCAGAAGGGGATATATTCCTGCTAAAACTGATGTTTACATAGCCAAAGCCGATTATACCGATGTTTTTGCCAAAACGCTGAAATTCGAAATGGGTTTAAAAAGTTCGGTAATCCATGCCGACAATAACCTGGTTTACCATGCTTTAAATCAAGGCAACTGGGAATACGATGCTACCAGTAGTAACCACTTTAAGTACCGCGAGCAAATACATGCAGGTTATGTTAATTTAAACCAGGAATTTAAAAAACTAAGCGTCCAGTTAGGCTTACGCGCAGAGTATACCAACACCCTGGGCAACCAGCTTACCACCGGGTCGGTATTGAAACGCGATTATTTTCAGCTCTTTCCGAGTTTGAGCTTAAGCGAGGAATTTAATGAAAACCACCGTTTGCAACTGGCTTACAACCGCCGGATTCAAAGACCGGATTATGATGATTTAAATCCTTTTCGTGTGTTTCGCGATCCTTTATTGTACTACGAAGGAAATCCGAACCTGCAGCCCGAACTTACCCAAACCATTGCACTAAGCCACATATTTAAAAATAAATACACTGTAGGGCTGAACTACAGTAAAACCAAAGGGGTAATTACCTGGGTTTCGGGACAGATTGATCATATTAACACCACGTTTGAAAGTCCGCAGAATTTAAAAAGCTTAGTAAATTATGGACTTAGTTTTACGGCACAGAATACCTTATTTAGTTGGTGGACGGCCAGTAATTTTGCCAATGTTTTTAAAAACCGTTACCAGGGCGATGGCGCTATTGGCGATTTTAACAACAGCATGGTTAGCTACAGTCTAAATTCCCAAAATTCGTTTAAAGCAGGTAAGGGATACACTTTCGAACTGAACGGTTATTACCATTCTAAATCCGTTTACGGCACCGCTGTAGAAAGGGGTTATTACGCCGTTTCGGCTGCAGTACAGAAATTAATTTTAAAAGACAAAGGCAGTTTAAAGCTATTGGCCAACGATATTTTTCAGGGCAGCCAGTACCGTTACATTACCCGGTATCAGAACATCGATATGAACAGCCATGTAAATGTAGATAGCCGCCGGCTGATTTTGTCTTTTTCTTATCGCTTTGGAAACTCATTTTCAACCCGCCAACGTAAGGCCGGAAGTGAAGAAGAGCAAAACAGGGTAAAAGGAGGAGGGTAAGTTCTTTATTCTTAGTTAAGCACCTCAAATTAATTTTTGAGGTGCTTTTTTTTCGTCCGAAGTCTGATGACAAACAATGATCAATATCTGTGTTTATCTTTTTTATCTGTGGTTAATGTTTTTCTTCCTGGCCAGTGGGCGAAGAATCATCAACCTTTATGTTTCTACATGATATTCACTTTCCGACATGGCCTTTACCTTTTTTAAGGCTGCAGGCCAGGTTTCATTAAAATAGTCTTTCCATTCGTCTATAACGTTCATATCAATGGTGAGTTCGGTTTGCCCGTCTTTTTCTTTTAAGGTATAGTTCTCCAGCGATTCGCCCCAATCATGCAATTTTTCTTTGCCATCTTTTATCTCGCCTATATGTTTAATAGACATAAATTCATTGGGGATATTCTCGGCAATAACAGCCACCATTCCCGATCCTTTGCCATCTCCGAACACTGCTTTGCTTCCTTTTTTCCAATCGGTTTCTACACTCGATCCTTCTGCAAAAACCGCAGTCCATTTCGGGTAGCTTTCTACACCAAATAATACATCCCAAACCTTTTCGGCACTGGCGTTAATACTGGTTTTAAATTCAATCTTTTCCATGGTTTTAATTCTTTTACTGGTTTTCCATTATTGATTAAACAAATTTGCGGAGTATTTGATTGGTTTTTAAGGTGTAAAGGCGACAATTTATGGGGGCAGAAGGGCTGAATGTTTTTTATAAAGCCAATGTATCAGGATTTCCAGTACAATTAGCTGGATATAAACCGGTACAACAATTTAACATATTTTCACTATTGTAATCTCAGGATTAAGTAATTTAATCGGTATATTTATGTAATTCAACGATACATGCGCCAGACTGCACAATATTTTGAATTAAATTTAGTTGTTGCTTGGTTGGTTTTCAGTTAACAGTTCTCAGTAAGGAGTTTTTTGAAGCTGTTCTCAGGGATAACCATAAACCAATAAAACAACTTTATTACAACACGTTACGTATATACAACACCATGTTACCAATTTCAATGAAAAATAATAAATTTAGCAGGCTGCTATTGTTTGGCCTTTTAGGCCTTATGGCAACTACTGCCTGTAAAAAAAGCAGCACTACCCCCGACGAGCCTGTTACACCTCCTGTTGTTACTACGCCATCCGGAACACGCGAAGAGCTGACTAAAGATTCGATTTTCTTATATGGCAAGGAGCTATACTACTGGAACACTTCTTTGCCCACTTATGAGGTGTTTAACCCGCGGAGCTTTAGCTCAAATGAGGCCGAGTTATATGCCATGACCCAGTATTCAAACGATCCGTCAACAGGTAAGCCTTATGAGTATGTAAGCAGTTCAGCAGAACCTAAATACTCGTTTTTTGATTATACCGCAGCCACCACAGGGAAAACAGGTGCTTTAAAGGCTGATGTGAATGGTTCAGCCAACGATTATGGCTTTTCTGTAAACTACAGTACTGCTGATGATTTAAGGGTAAAATATGTTTATCCCAATTCGCCGGCCGCACAACAAGGGCTCACCCGCGGTTGCCGGATTACGAGTATAAATGGCCGTACCAATCTCACTTACAGTACTTCCAATGTTAGTTTTTTAAATGGCGCAATTTTCGGAACCAATCCCAGTGTAAGCCTCGTTTTTACCGATTTAAATAATAATACCAAAACTGTAGTGGTATCAAGTGCTTCTTATACCGTTAATCCAATTTTATATACCCATGTATATACCGTTGGGGCAAAAAAGGTTGGTTATATTGTTTTTAACAGCTTTACCAATAATGCAACTGTAGGCTTAAACAG
>Ga0308157_10007851_pt1 | contig 12281 bp, 13 predicted proteins | sample PhyBR1_FD_201035 | JGI IMG/M metagenome (GOLD analysis project Ga0308157, IMG submission 201035) | Phyllosphere microbial communities from UC Gill Tract Community Farm, Albany, California, United States - DLSLB.R1 | ecosystem: Host-associated > Plants > Phyllosphere > Unclassified | place: USA...
TCGCGAACAGCCAAGTCTGGGGAATCCAGAAGGTGCACAATTGCAGGGCGAGCATCATGAACAGCATGACAGCGATGTATTTGCCCGAGTGCCTCAATGCAGGACGGGACTTGGGCCGCTGGCGCGACCAGTAGGCGTACCAGGCGATCAATGGCACAAAGAGCACCGGCGACCAGTACCAAAGGGCGATGTCGATGACTCCGTAGAGCGAAAAGATTGCCGACGTGACGATGCCCAGGACAATCATGAATGCCCCGGGGGCTTCGGTGGCGCTGACGGTGCCGTTCGCGGCTTCTTCGGCCGCGGCGAGTTGGGAAGCGGCTTCGCGCTCCGAGGGGATCTGCGAATTGTTCACCTGGCTAGACCGCCATTTCCTGGGCATCTTGCACACGGTCCTTGTCCCATGCCGCTTGCGCCGAGGAAAGCAAATGCCATAAGGCGGTGCAGGAAACGACTAGTTTCGCACCGATGCTCCAAGGGTCCTCGGCGACCCAAAAGCGCAGGCACATCACGATCATTGACGCCAGGAACGCGTACCAGCCGTAGGTTGCCGAGCTGCTGAGCAAAGGGCGCATCTTGGCGCGGCTGCGCATAATCACGTAGTGCACGAGGGCTGCAACGACAGCCACCGCGAATAACGCCAGAGCCATCTTTGGCGAAAGGACATGTTCAAGACTCATCGCGGTGCTCCCGAGCACCACGTACACGAAGAGGGTGGCCCGGGAAGAAGTGCCGGCAGCGACCATCTTGTTCGAGGCCTGGTCCGCGGAGGCCAGGCGCTCCGCGGCGGTCAGCTTGTCGATTCGTTCTTGCCCCTCAGCCATGATTTCCCTACTTTCCGTTATGAAAAGTCTTGTCTTTCCAAGTTGGAAAGTCAAGGGAATGGCTTAAACGTGATGGTACTTCCCGCCTGCCAGGATGTCCTGCGCGCGGTAGAGCTGCTCGGTGAGGATCAAGCGCACCAGCTGGTGCGGGAAGACCAGCTTCGAAAGCGACCAGGTGAAATTGGCCCGCGCATGCACGGATGCGTCCACGCCGTACGCGCCGCCGATGATGATCACGACATTGCGCGAAGCATCAATCGGGGTGCGCAAAGTATTGGCCAACGCGGGGGAGTCCACGTTCTTGCCGCGTTCATCGAGCAGAACCACGAAGTCGCGTTCATCGATTTTCGCCAGGATGCGGGCAGACTCCTCGGTGCGGGCCGCGTCGTTCTCGCGCGAGGAATGGTTCAGCAGCTGCCAGGTGAGATTGAAGGGTTTCTTCAGCCGCTTCTCGTAGCGGGAAATTCCCTCGTCCACCCAGGATTCGTGTTTCTTGCCAACTGCCAGCACCTTGATCGTCATGCTTCCATTGTTCCGCATCGATCGAGTTCAGCGCTTCGCGCCCGCCCCGATACGATGGAAGCCATGCGATCCTCATGGTATTTCCGGCAAGGCCAACGTTCCCGCGGCGCACAGGTGCTGTGGATCATTTTCGGGCTGGTTGTCGCCATGTTCTACTTCACCCGCAGGGTGCTGGTCTCCCTGCACGCGGGCGGATGGGCCAGGGATCTGGATGCCCCAGCCTACCAATGGGCACTGGAGCACCAGTCGCCGTTCCTGTTTGCGGTCTCCGACTTCTTGTACTTCTGGGGATCCACACCGGGAATGACCATGATCATGCTGGTGATCACCTCATTGCTGTGCTGGAAAACCCGCAGTGCGTGGCCGTTGGCGGCCATCGCGTTCACTGCACTGGTCTCGGTCCTGCTGACCGTTATTCTCAAGACAAGCCTCCAGGTGCCGCGTCCCCAAGGCGTTCCCGGAGGCCCGGCGCCGCCGCAGACCTTTTCGTTCCCCAGCGGGCACACGCTGAACTCGGCCGCGCTGATCGGCATCGCCAGCTACCTGGCGATCATCTACGGGCTGCGCCGCTACGCGTACCTGATCTCCATCGTCGCGGCGCTATTCGTCCTGGCGATGGGAGCTTCCCGAATCTACATCGGGCACCACTGGGTCTCTGACGTGCTGGTGGGGTTGCTGATCGGGGCCGCATGGGCCGCCGTCGTGGCGATCCTGCACTACTACTTCGTGCCGCGGCCGCAGGTCCCTAGGCCAGCACCCGGATCGGTGCGCCGCTAGCCCACGCGCGGATGTCTTCCACCGAGTCGCGGTAGAACATCTCGAACTGCTCGATGGTCACATAGCCGATATGCGGGGTGGCAATCACGCCCCGGGTAGCGGCCAGCCGGTCCTTGGCCGGCAGCGGTTCCACGTCGAAGACATCCACCGCGGCCAGGTGCAACTGCCGGCTGTCCAGCGCGTCGATGAGCGCGTCGGTCTGCACGATCCTGCTGCGCGAGGTGTTGACCAGGATGGAATCGGGACGCATCCAAGCCAGCTGCTTGGGTCCGATGACCCCGGTGCTGCGCTCCGAGAGCTTCAGGTGCACGGTGACGATGTCGCTGGTGGAAAACAGCTCGGCTTCGGAGACCAGCTCCACGCCCACTTCGGTGGCGCGGGCCTTGGTGAGATTCTGGCTGTAGGCGATGACCCGCATGCCGAAGGCCAAGCCGACCTTCGCAACCTTCGCTCCCAGATTTCCCAGGCCGTAGACGCCCAGGGTCTTGCCGGACAGGCCCAGTCCGAAAGTGGTCTGCCAGCCCGAGCCAGCCGCCAGCGGGCGGTCCGCGGAAAACAGCTCCACGTCCAGTCGGCGCGCGGCGCTGAGGATCAGCGCCCAGGTGTGCTCGGCGGCATCGGTAGCCACATAGCCGGTGTGGCTGACCACGATGCCCTGGTTCTTGGCAGCCTGCAGGTCGATGGATCCGTTGCGGCGGCCGGTGGTGACCAGCAGCTTCAGGTTGGGCAGGGCATTGAGCCGGGCGGCCGGGAAAGGCGTGCGTTCGCGCATGGCGACGATGGCGTCGAAGGGCTGCAGCGCCTGGACGACGGTGCTGTCCTCGTGGCCCAGGTGCTCGGTGAAGACAGTGACTTCGGCGTCCAGGGCGACGGCGAGGCCGTCGAAATCGGCCAGCGAGCGGGCCACGTTGTGGTAATCATCCAGGATTGCAATGCGCATGGATTCATCCTAGGCACCTTCAGCCGATGCTGTCCCACTGTGGGCGTAACAAAAAGCTGGTGCCTGCTCATTGAACTGCTCCCCAAAAGTTGGACTGAAAAAGTCACAACAACTTTTGGGGAGTTTTTCATGCACGCACGAAGGATGACGCTACCCGATGACCGTGAAATCCAATTCCTCGGTGAAAGAGCGCCCATGCACGTCGGTGGCCGTCACCGTGGCGGTGTGCGCTCCGACGGACAGATCATCTGGCAGTTCCAATCGCCACAGGTGGCTGGTCTTCTCGGCGAAGCCGCCGCCATGGACGAATTGCTCGGCGATGGCCGCCGGATCCGAGTATTCGGCGCCTGACAGCGGGCGTTCGCCGGTCATCTTCTGCGTCCGCTCGGCTGCAACCGGGTCCTGGCCGTCGATGGAGATCTCGACGGCGGAGCCGGTGCTGCCCATCCAGAAGTTCGTGGTCAGCCAGGTGCCCTCGGACAGTCCCTGCCGGCTCACCGCCAGCGGGTCATCCAGGGCCGGAACCGTGCCGCGTTCCTTTTCCAGATTCTCCTCGTACCACTGCCGATACGCCGGGGTGTTCAAGCTCAGGGACATCTGCTTGCTGGCATCCCCGCCGGTAACGGTGAAGCGCTCCACGATCTTGGTGTTCTTGATGTCCAAGGTGAGCACCCCCGGCGGGGTCCCGTCGCGCTGGATGGAGGTCGGGTAGCCGTTCTCGGTGACCCGTCCGTCATACCACTGCCCGGAAATTGCCGGGACGGTCAGGTGGGTAAAGGGCAGTCCTGCCTCGCCGACCTCATCGCGCCATCCATCCATCAGGTCCCCGGCGCGCAGGTTCTCGGACATGTGGGTGTGCCCGCCCAGGGAAACGACCTCGCGTCCTTCAAGCAGCTCGTAGATCTCCTGGATCTGCTTGGTGGAATGCTCGTCGCTGTAGAAGAACTCCAGCAGGGGGCTGTGCCCGGCCAGGACGATGGCCTTGTTCTCGGGTACCTCGGCCAGGTCCGCGCGCAGCCACTGCAGCTGGCGCTTGCCCAGATCGTAGGTGTAGTCGCTCTTCTTGGCCGGAACCGCAGTCGGGTAATCGATGGTGCTCAGGGCGATGACGTGAGTCTTGCCCGTGTCGTAGGAGTAGTACTCCGGACCGAACTGGGCGCGGAAGGAATCGTACTCGTGCTGCCCGTCCAGCGAGTCGTAGTCGATGTCGTGGTTGCCCGGCAGGAACCGGGCCGGACCGTTGAGCATGGAGGACAGTTCTCGGGTCTGGTGGAAGAAGTTCAGGTCATCGCCCACGAGGTCGCCGATGAACAAGGCGCCGCAGCCGGTGTAGTCGGTGCGGGCCGCCAGATCGGCGAAAGCGCCTTCCCTGGCGTACTCGACTTCCTGCTGGGTATAGGTCTGCACATCCGCACCGATGACGCAGCTCTGCTCGGGCGATTGCGTGGCGCTGCTGGCCACCAGCGGGAAGTTGACTGCCTCGGGCAGCGGCCCGGTCGGGGCGATGCCGTCGTACTTCAGGTCCGGGGAGCCTTCAGGCAGGTGGGTGTAGAAGAATTGGGCGACGTTGTCGTCGTCGACCGGAACCTGGAAGCCCCGGGGCTGGGTGACGAACGCGGTCATGTTGTTGTATGCCGGAAGTTCGTAGCGTCCCTGCCCATCGGTGGCCACGACGTCGCGGCCGTTGGAAACCGTGACGTTCGGTAGGCCAGGCTCGTTGGCATCCTGCGTGGAGTTCTTGTTGCGATCCTCGAAGACCACTCCGTCGAGCGTCTCTTGCGCGGTGCCGCTGCGGCCAGTTCCTGCCGGGATCACCTCGACTGACCCGCGGTAGGCCGAGGAGCTCCAGTCCGCGGCGGACTTGGCTGCCGGCACTGCCTCGAGTTCCGGGGTGGCGCCGATGAATGCGGTGGAAGCTGCAATGGCAACTAGGCTTCCGGCGGTGAGATGCAGTGGGGTGAGATGATTGGTTTTGCCGGGTCGAGCGAAGATTTTCACGAACGTTCCTCCGGGTGGGGACAATCTGCCGGCCCCTTGGCCGGCCGTCTTCCACGGTGCCAATGGCAGGTGAATTGCAACCCCTGCTCAGGTAATGTCTAATAATCGATCCCGTAAATAGTTATCGACTGTCTTGGCGGGATTTACTGTTTTCGAACCAGTGAAATGAAGTGGCGCGGATGGAACTAGTGCAGGCGCTCATGGCAGGCGCGCGCGGGCGCAGGATGCTGTGGGAGTTCGCCACTGCCAGCGAAGAGAAGCTGCTACCGGCGTTCGGGGAGCATCCGCTGCATGCGGCGATGTTCTACGCCGCGTATCACGTGGCGGTAGAACGCGGCGAAAGCGTTGGCCTGTTTGGCGCGGATGAATCCAGCATGCCCGAAACCAGTGTCCAGCAGATCGCCCGGCGCCTGGACGGCACCACTTTGGTTCCGGCCACCGCAGCGCTGCTGCAGCAAGCGCTGGTCCGCTCGGTCGACAGTGCCCGCTATTGGCAGGAACCGGATGGGGAAGACACCCTGCTGGCGTTGCCGGAACTGGCCGCGCCGCTTGAGCGCGTGGCCCGGCACCTGGCGGACAGCGGGCTCGCGGCCTGGTGGCTGGATCCCGTGGATCTGCGCAACCAATTCCAGGTCGAATTCGACCAGCATGACCCGCAGGGCAGGACGCAGGCTCCCGGCAGCAATGCCCTGGGCCTACTGCAGGAGTGGAGGGCCGGCATCCTGGCGACCGAAGCCCGCGATGCCGCCGAAATGAGCAGCACCCCGCTGGGCAGCTTCAGCGGGGAATGGTGGTCCAAGCCCAGCAGCCGCCTGCCCTCCACTACCGGTGTGTTCCCAGACCGGGAGCCAGTGGGCCTGAGCTGCGTGGAAGACGGTTTTGGATGGGAGCAAGCCAGCGTCAGGTTCACGAGCGTGCCTCCCGCAGCCAAGGTGCTGGAGATCGCCACGGCCGAGGACTGGATCCGGCTCTGCCGCGAGCACGGCATCGAGGTCACCGCGCACAAGCGCCACGACTGGTACCTGTCCACCGGGCGCGACGGCGCATGGAAGATCCCCGACTGGCTGGCCGTGGCGCGCGATTACGACGGGGTGCATCTGGGTATCGGCGCCTATCTGGCGCTCGCCGGGCAATGCCTCGACATCGATGAAGAATACGCCAGCGTGATTGCCGGGTGGGACCCGGACCAGGCGTTCTGGTTCACCGATGAGCTGCGGTGCTACGGGTCGGCCCGGGAATGGATCTGTCTGGACGCCAACAACGAGGATGCACGGTGGGTGCCTTCCGGCGATGGCCCAAGTTCATGAGCCGTCACGGGCGCAGTAGCCAGCCCGGGTTTCTGGTGCAATGGGTTCCATGAGCGAAACGACAAACGATGAACTGGCCGCGGCTACCGAAGTCATCTTGCAGCTGCGCTGGTCGGACCAGGACGCCCTGGGCCATGTGAACAATGCGCGCATCGTGACCCTGATGGAAGAAGCCCGCATCCGCTGGACGCGCGAGGACGGGACAACAGGCCGTTTCGAATTCGGCACCGTGGTGGCATCGATCCAGATCGACTACCTGCGCCCGCTGTACTACCAGCCCGAGATGCTCATCCGCATGGGCATCAGCCGGCTGGGCAACAAGTCCTTCACCGTGCGGGGCATCGGTTACCAGGACGGGCAGCCGGTATTCGACTCGACCACGGTCATGGTGCCGCTGGCAGCCGATGGCATCTCGTCGCGCCCGCTCAACGAGCTGGAGCGCAGCTGGCTTCTGGCGTCGAAGGTTCCGCCTTCTGCCACCAGGTAATGGAGCTACTGTATCTCTTGGCTGAAGATGACGTGAGGCGAGAAAATCATGCTAGTGTATGAACCGAATTTAGGGGAGTTGTGATGTGGATTTTATTCGGTTCAGTTGGATTTCTCGTCCTGCTGTGGCTTGTCCGTTTAGCAATCAATCCAATCGGAACCGCAGTTAACACGCTGCGGGTATTGCTGTTCATATTGTCATCTGCCCTATTCATCTTGTGGCTAACCCTCTCTGAGAAACAAGATGCCAATGATTTCGAAGTGCTGTGGTTTTCGCTTATCGTTGCAGGCCTGTGGCTTTTGACATTTATTCTTCCTGCTGTAGCCCGCCGCGCGGCGGGGAGACGTCAGTAGAAGTTCCTATCGCAAGACGCGGATGCCGATACAACTCGCGGACCATCTGAATTATGCAATGGCGCTGTGCAACCGCCGTACCTCGGGGTAGAGAGCTGCCCGACCGATTGCCGATGGCATCTCGTCGCGCCCGCTCAACGAGCTGGAGCGCAGCTGGCTCGGCAAATCGCTGATCCCAGCACGCAGCTAGGCTTTGGGCACCGGTCCCTGGCCGTTGAGCAGCGCGGCCAGATCGCGCAGCTTCGCTTCGGAGTCCGAGCCCGGCTCGGTGGTGTAGATGAACAGGGTCTGGTCTGGTGCCCCGGTCACGTCCAAGGCCTCGTAGTTGACCTCCAGATAGCCCACCTGGGGATGGTTGAACCGCTTGATCCCGTCCCGCCGCTCGACCACCCGGTGATCGGCCCACCAGGTGCGGAATTCTTCGCTGTTCATGGACAGCTCTCCGATCAGCTGCGCGAGCAGCGGATCATGCGGATGGCGCCCGGCATCCAGGCGCAAGGTGCCGACCATCGAGGCGGCGATCTGCTCCCAGTCGGCGTAGCGCTGCCTGGCTTCGGGATCCAGGAAGGCCCAGCGGATCAGGCTGCGGTGGCGCACCGGCTTGGCGAGGAAGTCGGTGAGCAGGCTGGCGGCCAGCGCATTCATGCCCAGCACCTCGGTACGCCGTCCGCGGATGAAGGCCGGATGCCCGGTGAAGGAATCCAGCAGCTGATGCAATGAGGGGCGTACCCGCTGGATGCTGCTCGACGGGCTGTTGCGCCCGGAGCCGGACACCGAGCGGGCCAGGTTGAATAAATGCCCGGCGGCCGTCTCATCCAGTTCCAGGGCCTTGGCCAACGCGCCGAGCACGGATTCGGAGGGGCGCTTGTGCCGGCCCTGTTCCAGCCGGGTGTAGTAGTCGGTGCTCACACCGGCCAGGACCGCGACCTCTTCGCGGCGCAGCCCAGGCACGCGCCGCCGGGGGCCGCCATCGCCTGCCGGGCTGACCAAGGCCCGCCGGGCCTTGAGGAATTCGCCGAGCTCGGTATTGGAATTCATCCCTGCATTCCTTTCATCCGCGGGCCGCATCGCCCCGGTCTTATCCTAGCCCTGCGTACCTTGGGATCTGCAGCCAGAACTATCCTAGGAATGCCATGCCCCGGATCAATACGCCACGCCCTACGGCCCCTGGGACCGTGCAATGGTGGTGGACTATTAATGCCACTGCCACTGCCACTGCCAATGACACTGCCACCATCGCCCAGGAGCGCACATGCCCAAACCAGCCAATGACCTGCCGACCCGCGAATCGACTCCAGCAGCTGCGGGAGCACCGCGCGAACCGCTGCTGGAGCGGGCCGCGCAGCGGCCTGCCGGAATTCGCGACCTGCTGCGCGACGTGGGCGGGGTGTATGCCAGCAATGGCGTGATCGGGCTGGTCTTCTCCGCTTCGGGCCCCATCGCGGTCACCCTTGCGGTGGGTGCCGCTGGCGGGCTGTCCCAGGCCGAGATGGCTTCCTGGGTCTGCGGGATCTTCCTCTCCGCCGGGTTGGCGACCATCGTGATGTCCCTGCTCTACCGCCAGCCGCTGGGATTCGCCTGGTCCATCCCCGGCACGGTGCTGCTGGGTCCTTCGCTGCAGCACCTGTCCTTCCCCGAGGTGGTCGGGGCGTTCTTCGTCTCCGGGGTGCTGGTCCTGGCCTTGGGCGCTACCGGGGTGGTGCGCCGGATCATGGCGGCCATTCCCATGCCGATTGTGATGGCCATGGTGGCCGCGGTCTTCTTGCGCTTCGGCACCGATATCGTCTCGTCCACCCAAGCCAACCCGGTGGTGGCCGGCCCCATGGTGCTGGTCTTCGTCCTGCTCGCTGCGGTGCCGGCGCTGGGCAGAAGAATTCCCCCGGTGCTGGGCACGCTGATCGCCGGGGTCATCGCGGTGGCCGCCAGTGGCCAGTTCGCGTTGGACGCAGCTGGCGGGCCCGTGCTGGCCACCCCGGTGTTCACCGCTCCGGAATTCACCTGGGCTGCGCAGCTGGAACTGGTGGTGCCGTTGGCCATCACCGTGCTGATCGTGCAGAATGGCCAGGGTGTCGCGGTGCTGCGCTCTGCCGGGCACCGGCCCCCGGTCAATGCCTTTGCGCTGGCCTCGGGCGGGTTCTCGATCCTTAATGCCTGCTTCGGCGCGGTGTCCGCCTGCGTCACCGGGCCAACCAACGCGTTGCTCACATCATCTGGCGAAAAGCACCGCCAGTACACCGCAGCGGTGGTCTATGGCTTCCTGTCCCTGCTCTTCGCCCTGTTCGCTCCAACGCTGACGCGCTTCATGCTGGCCACCCCTGAGGCTTTCGTGCTGGCCTTGGGAGGCATCGCCATGCTCAAGGCCCTGCAGCAGGCCTTTGTGACGGCCTTCGCCACCAAATTCACCCTGGGCGCCCTCGTGACGTTCGTGGTGACCATTTCCGGCCTGGACCTGTTCAACATCCACGCCGCCTTCTGGGGCATCCTCATCGGATATGGCGTCTCCCGGCTCATGGAACGCACGGACCATTCGGCCGCTTCCGGGCACTAGCGGCAATGGCCCTCACCCTGGCCAGCTGGCAGTTCGTGCCGAGCCTGCGAGCTGGCCTAAGCTGGCGGTAGCTTACATCGATCTTTTCGGACAGGACGGGCATGGCCACGGGCAGCATGTATCGGGTGGGAGTACTGGGCCACGGGGCGATCGGCTCCGTGGTGGCGGAGCAACTGGCAGCCGGGACGGTGCACGGTGCCCAGCTCGAAGGGGTGATCCTGCGCCGTCCGCAAACCGGGCTGGAGCATGAGCAGCTGAGCTGGGAGTCGGCCCTGGAGCGCTGCGACCTGGTGGTCGAATGCGCGGGCCAGCAAGCCCTGCGCGAGAATGCGGTGCGCATCCTGGCCTCCGGGGTTGACCTGCTGGCCAGTTCCATGGGAGCGCTGGCTGACCCGGAGTTCGCCGCGCAAGTGCAGGCCGCCGGACCGGGACGCTTGTCCAGCACTGCCGGGGCCATCGGCGGATTGGACCTGCTGGGCGCGGCTGCCCGGATGGGCGGCATCGACCAGGTGCTGGTGACGACGCGCAAGCTGCCGGCCACCTTGGTGCAGCCGTGGATGGATGCGCAGCGGCGCGGTGAATTGGAGCAGGCCGCCGGACCGGTAGAGGTATTTCGCGGTCCAGCCGCGGCAGCGGCCCAGGACTTCCCGAAGTCATTGAATGTGGCCGCGGCGGTGGCGTTGGCTGTGGGGGATTGGGATGCGGTGACAGCCAGATTGATCGCCGATCCGGAGGCAGGCCTGACCGAGCACCGCATCGAGGCGCGCGGCCCAGCCGGCGAGTACAGCTTCTCGATCAAGAACCACCCCTCGCCACGCAACCCGCGCACCAGCGGCATCGTCCCGTGGGCCCTGCTGCACTCGATCCGGCAAGCCGCGGCGGCGCGCCGCTAGCGGCGCGCGCCACCGCTATTGGCCTTCGGCTGCCGGGTACTCCTCCAGCACCTTCTTGCCGATCTTGAACGCCACGTTCGCCGCCGGAACGGAGCAGTAGATGGCGCATTGCAAGAAGACTTCCTTGATTTCTTCGGGAGCCATGCCATTGCGCAGGGCCGCGTGCACATGCATTTCCAGTTCTTCCCAGTAGCCGCCGGCGATCATTGCGGTCAGCGTGATGGCGCTGCGGGTAGTGCGCGGCAGGCCGTCGCGGGTCCAGATGGTGCCCCATGCGTAGCGGGTGATCATTTCCTGGAATTCGTCGGTGAACTCATTCGAGTTCCTGGTGGAACGCTCAACGTGCTCGTTGCCCAGCACCTGGCGGCGTACCTCCATGCCAGCATCATAGGGATCGCCGGGAAGGCGCGGTGAATCAGCCATTTCTGCAGGTCCTCGCTTCTAGTTGGCCAGCAAGAACTCGGCCAGCAAGGCCGCGGTCTCTTCGGGTGCTTCGGCCGGGGCCAGGTGGGCGGCCGAATCGATGACCGCCATGGTTCCGCGGGGTGCATTTTCGGCGATGAACTCCGCGTCTGCCGGAGGGCACACCTGGTCCTGTGCGCCGTTGATGGCAATGATCGGGTCGCTGGTTGAAGCCAGCTGCCCGCGCACGTCGAATCCTGCCAAGGCGCCGCAGGCGTGGGCGTAGGCGAAGCGGTCAGCGTTCTGCAGGCTGTGCAGCAGCTCGGTGCTGATCACCGGCTCCTTCTCGATGAATCCCGGTGCGAACCAGCGCTCGGCAGAACCGGCGACCATGGTCGGGGTGCCGGCCTTGGCGACCAGCTCGGCACGGTCGGTCCATCCTTCGGGGGTGCCGATCTTCGCCGCAGAGCAGATGGAGGACAACGCATTGAAGAAGCCGGCGTGGTCCACGGCCAGCTGCAGGGCGGTGGCCCCGCCGACCGACACTCCGGCGTAGTACAGCTTGCTGCCCTCGGAGATGACGCCGTCGGCACGCAGCGCCTCGACGGCCTTGGTGACGCCGGTAGCCAGTTCGGCCAGCGAGAAGGCTTCGGTGGACGGCTTGCTTTCGCCGTGCCCCGGCAGGTCCCAGGCGATGACCTGGAACTTGTCCTTGAGGTAAGGCAAGGCCGGGGCCCACAGCGGCAGGGCCGCAGTGCCCAGCGAGGGGCCGACGATGAGGGTGGGAAGTGCCTTGTCGGTGTGCAGCAAGGAGGGGGTTAGTTGCTGGACTGCCATGATTCCTTCCGTGCCGAGTAATCGGCGAGTACGGTTTCGGTGAAGCGATCCGCGGCACCGAGGTAGCCAGCTGGATCAAATAATTCGTAGAGGTCCTGGTCGTTCAAGTCATGCACGGAGATTTCCAGGCGCAGCAGATCGCGCAGGGATATGCCCTCGTCGAGGCTGCGGCGCACCAATGCCTGGATGGCCGGTTTTCCGCCGACCACCAGGTCAGCCAGGGCGGCAGCGAGTCGTTCGGAGAGCACGGCATCTCCGCCCAGGGCGAGGTTCCGCTCGATGGCAGCGCGATCCACTCCCAGGCCGTTGGCCAGGAACGAAGCGTGGAATGCCGCCCCTGAGGCCAGCCGGGCCAGATCGCGCAGGGTACTCCATTCGGCGTGCCAGCCGCCA
>Ga0308157_10007852_pt1 | contig 12281 bp, 3 predicted proteins | sample PhyBR1_FD_201035 | JGI IMG/M metagenome (GOLD analysis project Ga0308157, IMG submission 201035) | Phyllosphere microbial communities from UC Gill Tract Community Farm, Albany, California, United States - DLSLB.R1 | ecosystem: Host-associated > Plants > Phyllosphere > Unclassified | place: USA...
CTCCTGTATATAAAAATAGTTTGGTGCAGGACAACCCAATAGGCACGGCTATGGTAAGTTATACAGGTGCAGCCAATGGCACAGGTATTTTTGTAAACCCACAAGCCCCAGGTTTAAGTACACTTGGCGATTATAGCCTCAAAGCAGGTAGCCCAGCCATCAACAAAGGCAGCAATACTTTTTTTGCTACTGGGCAAACACCAGACCTTTCGGGCATAACCACCGATTTAGCTGGCAACCCACGTAAACAAGGTGGCATCATTGACTTAGGCGCTTACGAATTTAATCTGCAAATTACTCCCGATGCCAATGGCATACTTTACGTTAAAAAATACTCCACAGGCAATGGTAGCAGTTGGGCGTATGCCCTAGGCGAACTCGCCGATGCACTTGTTGCAGCCAAAAGCAACCCCGCCATTACCCAAATTTGGGTGGCAAGTGGTACTTACAAACCAATGTACAGCCCAGCCGATAATAATTTTGGTAATGCCGATGGCAGAAACAACGCCTTTTTATTGGTAAACAATGTAAAAATATATGGTGGTTTTGCAGGCACAGAAACTTCCTTAGCCTTAAGAGATTTAACCCTAAGCACCAACAAAAGTACCCTAAGTGGCGACGTGACTGGCGATGATGGTGCAAACTTTGCCAACAATGTCGAAAATACCTACCACGTAGTTACCTCTGCAGGTGTTATAGGCACAGCTGAGCTAAACGGCTTTACCATAAGCGGGGGCAATGCAAATGGTAGTAGTAGCTTAGTAGTAAATACAAGAACGATATTTCAATATTCTGGCGGCGGGATATTTAACACTTCTTCTCCAGTATTAACCAATGTAACCATCAGCGGTAATAGTGCAACTAATGGCGGTGGCGGGATGTGTAATACTTCTTCATCCCCGGTATTAACCAATGTAACCATCAGCGGCAATAAGGCTGATTACGGCGGCGGAATACATAACTCAACTGCTTCTTCTCCTGCATTAACCAAAGCAACCATCAGCGGTAATAGTGCAACTAATGGTGGTGGAATGTATAATGATTTTTCTTCATCTCCGGTATTGGCCAATGTAACCATTAGCGGTAATACGGCTGATTACGGTGGCGGAGTATATAACCAAAATAGTTCTTCTCCTGTATTAACCAATGCTACCATCAGCGGCAATAAGGCATCAGTGAATGGTGGCGGGATGATTAATAATGCTTCTTCCTCTCCCAAAATAAACAACAGCATTATTTACAATAATAATACGGGAGTTTTTAATTACGATACCAATTCAGTACCTGTATATAAAAATAGTTTGGTGCAGGACAACCCAACAGGTACGGCTATGGTAAGTTATACTGGTGCAGCTAATGGCACAGGTATCTTTGTAAATCCACTAGCCCCAGGTTTAAATACGCTTGGCGATTATACTCTTTTAGCGGGCAGTGCAGCTATAAACATGGGCAGCAATACTTTTTTTGCTACTGGGCAAACGCCAGACCTATCGGGCATAATCAGCGATTTAGCGGGTAACCCACGCATACAAAAAACTACGATTGATATGGGTGCTTACGAAAGTCCATATAACCCTAAAACTATACCCAACGCTACAGGTATTGTGTATGTAAAACAAAATGGTGCTGGTAATTTTACGGGCAATAGCTGGGTAAATGCCGCACCCGAACTCGCCGATGCGCTTATTGCAGCCAAAAATAATACCACCATTACCCAAATTTGGGTGGCAGGTGGTACTTACAAACCTTTGTACAGCCCAGCCGATAATAATTTTGGCAATGCCGATGGCAGAAACAACGCCTTTTTATTGGTAAACAATGTAAAAATTTACGGTGGTTTTGCAGGTACAGAAGTTTTATTAACCGATAGAGATTTAACCGTAACCATCAATAAAAGCACCTTAAGCGGCGATTTGGATAACTCAAACACCATAAACACCAACGATGCCTACCACGTGGCTATCGCAGCAGATGCAGTAGGCACAGCCGAACTAAACGGCTTTGCCATAAGCGGGGGCAGAGCAGATGGTAGTAGTAGCATAATAATAAATACAAGTACGATAAATCAAAATTATGGCAGCGGTATGTACAACAGTTCTTCTTCTCCATTATTAACCAATCTAACCATCAGTGGGAATGTTGGCGGGATGTACAACAATTCTTCTTCCCCAACATTAATCAATGTGACCATTAGCGGCAATACGGCTACCAATGGTGGCGGGATGCATAATTCTTCTTCTTCTCCGGTATTAATTAATGTATCCATCAGCGGCAATGTGGCATCAGCCAATGGTGGCGGGATGATTAATTCTCTTTCTTCTCCGGTATTAACCAATGTAACCATTAGTGGTAATAGCGCATCTGTTGGCGGTGGGATGTATAATAATCTGTCTTCTTCCCCAAAAATTAACAACAGCATTATCTACAATAATAATACCGGAGTTACCAATAGTGCCTCAACACCTGTATATAAAAATAGTTTAGTGCAGGGCAACCCAACAGGTGCGGCAATGGTAAATTATACTGGTGCTGCCAACATCATTTTTGTAAACCCACAAGCCCCAGGTTTCAGTACGCTTGGCGACTATAGCCTGTTAGCGGGCAGTGCAGCTATAAATGCAGGGAGTAACCAATTATACACAGCCGCTGGAGGCGACTTAACCACAGGCAAAGATTTAGTAGGCAACCCACGAGTTATTGAAATGACCATTGATATGGGCGCTTACGAAAACCAAACCATACCTGTGCTCCCCGTTAATTTCGGCAAATTCGCTGCAATGCCACAAAGCAACCGCGTAAAACTAGATTGGAATACCTTTAGCGAAACCAACAACGAAGCTTTTATCATTTACCGTAGTACCGATGGCTTAAACTACACCGAAATAATTACCCAAAATAGCAAAGGCAGCATTGCAAATAGCTATATCGCTTACGATAACAATCCGACAAGCGGTGTAAACTATTATCGTCTAAGTCAAAAAGACAATGATGGTACCACCACCAAATTGGCAGATGCAGTAGTTAATTTCTCTCTGGCAAATGCCGAAGTAAAAGCTTGGCCAAACCCGGTAGAAAAAACACTTCATGTAAGTTTTTCAGCTGGTAAATATCAAAGCTTAAAATTGGTAGACATTACTGGTAAAACGCTAAAGAAACTAAATATTTCCATCACGCAAAGCGAAATAGAAATTGATATGGCCACCTACCCTAAGGGAATTTATATCGTAGAACTAAAAGGGAAAGATGGTAGCCATTTGGTAAAAGTGATTAAATAATTTTTTTAAATAATGCCTCCAAGGAAGGGGGGATGGTGTGTTCCCCCTTCCTATTTTTATTCGTTTTCTTTTAAGGCTCGGGCGCTCTTAGTATAAAAATTGCGATAAATCGTTCGCAGTTTGCTTACTTGCTTATACACCAACATTCCTAAACCGTCATCTCGATGAGGCACGAAGAGAGATCTAGCACCATGCTATTTATAGCGCTGACAGGTAACCAAGGCGGCCATTCACTAAAAGTGATTAAATAATATTTGTTAAATAATGCCTCCAAGGAAGCGGGATGGTGTGTTCCCCCTTCCTAATTTTATTCGTCTTCTTTTAAGGCTCGGGCGCTCTTAGTGTAAAAATTGCGATAAATCGTTCGCAGTTTGCTTACTTGCTTATACACCAACATTCCCAAACCGTCATCTCGATGAGGCACGAAGAGAGATCTAGCACCATGCTATTTATAGCGCTGACAGGTAACCCAGGCGGCCATTCGCTAAAAGTGATTAAATAATATTTGTTAAATAATGCCTCCAAGGAAGGGGGGACAGTATGTTCCCCCTTCCTAATTTACGTTAGCAACCAAGTTTGCCCTCACAAAGTAGAATTTTCCAGAGGTTCGGGTTTTCGCTACGCTAAACATTGGCTCGTTGGAAGTTAAAACGCCCCATGCCTTTACCGAACCACTACCAGTTGTAAAAAACCACCAGCCATTTGTTTTTTACCTACCCTTTATTTCTATATATTTGGATATGGAAAACGCTACTAAAACCAACCGTAGTCATTTAGGAAGAAAGATTAGCCGCATACGAGAACTGCGTGGTATGAAACAGGATGCCCTTGCCACGGAACTGGGCATTAGCCAACAGGCAGTAAGCAAATTAGAGCAGAGCGAGGAAATTGAGGATAGTACCTTGGAAAAAGTAGCGAAGGTTTTAGGCTTTACTGTTGAAGCCATTAGAAGCTTCAGTGAAGAAACTGTAATTAATATTATTTCAAGTACTCTCCACGACAATGCGGGTTCGATAAATAATAATTGTACATTGAACTTTAATCCGATTGACAAGTTAATGGAAGCTCTAGAAGCAAACAAAGAACTTTATGAAAGGTTGTTAGCTAGTGAAAGAGAGAAAGTTGAGCTATTGAAGGGCAAGTAAATTTCAATCTAATTCGATTTTAGAAATTTCCGTTACATTTCAGGGCTTAGCGATGTGGCTTTTGCACAAGTTTTCATACCATAATAAACTTGATTTTTGCTCTAATAGCTAACCGGAGCCATTCAGTATTACATTATGGCACCTTGTCGGCGAGTTCTGTATTTTTAATCCAAACGTTTTTAGGAACGTGCTTTCCCCACTAGTTGAAACGGGGTCTTTACCAAAGCAAGTTCGGCGCCTTATATTCTCAGATTAAATCTGGGATGACGGCATCTGGAAAATAGCAAATAAATTATTCGACCGCCAAAAATCTTACCCCTTTGCCTTTCAGTAGTCCTGTAGGCTCGCCGTTCGCGAACTGTTCGCAATGCAGCACGTAAAGTGTGTTTGCATCAGCCGGCAGTACGCTAAAATCAAAATGAAGATTACCCATTTTGGTTCCGTTATTTACATCCACAGTTAACGTTTCATGAGGGTAAGGATGTAATAGCGTTTCATCTGCAGCAATGCGCAACACCCTTAACCGATAATGTTCTTCTTTATAAAACTGATAATGCAACAGTAGCCGATGGTCTTGGTCTTTTGCTAACCAGAACGAGCCATGCTTTGAAATTGGATAATCCACACGCATTTCCATAGAATTTAAACTACTATAGCTATATGCTTTACCTGTTTTTTTCTGTTGGCGAAAAATGGATAACAAACGCGACCATAATTTGCCATCCTTAAAACCTGGCATAAAATAATTTACCGCATCAAAAATAACTTTAGCCATCAGGTTTACCTGTGTCTGCACCGCAGCACTTTCCTTCATCCCCTCTGCTAAGATAACCGGCTTATAAGTACCGCGTTTTGCTCTAGCATGTGCACCGTAGGCTTTGCTGTCAACAAATGTCATCCCCGAAAGGGTACCACTTAAATTTAAAATAGACCGAACTTTTGCCATAATTTTATTATCTTTAAACAAACAGCCTTTCATAACTCGCATTCGTGGGAACGCTATCTCTAAATTACAATTTATTTCCAATACTATAGTGATGTTAAAGCGACATTACAGTGACCTTATAGCGACTTACCTTTAGCTGATATCCTAGATAAGTTTGGGTATAGTGGGGTTAAACGTGTAGTCGTATTTGGATTCGTTTTCCTAAAATGGCGCTTTTTCCGAACAACACTCGAAGAAAGTACCTGTGAAGTTTGGCGATTTTGATGACAACGATACCTACGATGCCACAGGTAAAATAACCAATGCCAACATGCCTACCATGTAATTGTGGCCGCAAGCTATACTAAGCTGTACAAGCCGAAATAGATGGGTAACGACAATAGCAATAACAGTCTCATGATTAACGGACACTTTGTAATTAGATTCCATGGTGGAGGAATTTATTCTTATTCTATTGCTGCATCAACGGTAAGTTTAATCAATTCAAGCTTGAACAGTAATGCGGCTTCTTCTTGCTCTGATACCTACTGCGGAGGGAAACGAAAAGTAAAAAATGAAGAAAGTTAATACGCATTTCTTCATTTTTTTGGTTTTTACAATTGTAACGTCTTTACCATATGCCCTCAATAGCATTTAAATAGCATTTTTTCATTTGTCCTCTTTTTGTCCTCCCCTAAATTTTGGCAATTAGTACAAGGTATTTGAACTTTGAATTGTAATCGACGCCATCAATTAAAATTGAACAACAAATTTATTGCAACCCATAAACCTAAAAGTGACGAAAAACTACGACATCATCTCAAACCAATTAAACTAAATACCATGGAGAAACATTTACAAAACTTCTATGTAAGAACCAAAGCATTCAACCTAAATTTAAAGAAGGTACTGCTTATTTTAGTACCACTATTATTTGCCTTTTTTAACGCTTTTTCTCAGCGAAGCGACAGTGAAATGAATGGCAAGGTTAAAGCAACAGCAACAGACTACGAGTTGAAAGCCGAGTGGGGAAATGATCTACCATGGATAAATGATGGCGATACTCACGGATGGATGACAATAAAAGGTACCGATTGGATAACTTTTGATCGATGGTATGATTACAACAATGGCTATAGATCTTATCCCGCCGGTAACAGTACCACACAATATGGTCCTAACAAAGCCTACGATTTAGAAGTGTATTATCATTGGGGTAAAGACTGTAGCGGGTGTACATTAAAATGGGGATGGGAGCATATCATGGGTACAACTCCTAAAATAAAAGCACCTCAAAATGTTAATGCTGTGTTAGCTGCTAATAAAATTGAGATTAGCTGGGTAAAAAAAACATCTATTCCCGATAGTTATGTAAATTATAAAATAAGACGAAAACCTACTAATGGAGGGGCCTATTTAGATCTTGCGACCATAGAAGGACATGTAACTCAGTATACAGATAACACGGTTTTAGCTACTGGAGATTATGTGTATTCGGTTCAAACTATTTTAAGCGGTTCTGCCCCGTCTAATTGGAATCATAACGCAAGTGCTGCTGAAGATCCGTCGGAATCCAATATTGTTTCTTATTATAATGCCAACTTAGTGATTGATGCAGAGCAAAAGGGAAGAATAACGTTAAAGTGGAACTCATTTAATTCGCTAAAAGGCATTGACGGTTTGATCTTGTACAGAGATGGCGTTGAGTTGACAGATTTAAGTAAAACAACAAAAGTTTACAATGATGTTGATGTAGTTCCTGGTATATATTATAACTATACGATTGGCTTAATTCAAGATGATGATGCCAGTACTCCAGCAATTAATTTAGGTTACCGAAGCAATGTTGCCCAAGGCAGATCTTTACCCAACGGCAAAATAAGCGGCTATGTAAAAGGAAAAACTGGAGCCGGTGTACCAGGCGTGGTAATTACTGCAGAATCAAAAACCGCTATAAACGACAATAAAACATCAGAATTTTATTCTTATACAAGTACCACAACCGAAGATGGATATTATGAAATAACGGATGTTTTTTATGGTACTGGGGTAGATTACGTATTAACCCCAAATATGCCAGGTTACATAAAAAATCGTTTCGATCCTAAAACCTTAACCCGTAAACTAAACCAAGATGGCGCAAACTTAATCCAAGTTAACTTTACCGATACAGCCTCATTTGCTATAAGTGGTAAAGTGTATTTTACTACCATAAAAAAAGGCACAGTAGATTATAATTTGCCTCTACCGGATGCCGAAATATGGCTGGATGGTAAAAGTACCAATGTAAAAACTAAAGCAGATGGAAGCTACTCCATTAACATCATTACAGGAGGCAATTATTTGCTACAGGCTAAATACAAGAACCATGCTATTACCGCAGCCAATAGCACCAGCATTACACAAAGTGTGCAAGTCAATAATTTAGTTACCGATATTGATTTTGAAGACAAAACTACTGATACTTTAAAAATTCAGGTTGCAGGCCCATGCAATACCGCTATTGGCGAAAATGCTACAGTTAGTTTAAAATCAAAAGCTAATGGCGTTAACGGTGCCAAATTACAATATGATGTGCCTTATACCATTCGTTCTTACGATTTTAAACAAGGCATTGCTTACGAAAACCAAAAAGAAAAAGGCGTATTGGAATTGGTTTTGCCAGCAACCAATTTTACTGTTGAGGTTACCAATGTTTTAGCAAACGATCCAACGGCATCGGTAAAGAATGAATATTTTAAAAAAGAGTACGGTATTAAGGATATTAATTTAGCTTTTAGAGACACTTTACAAAAAATTAAGCAAGATACTAGCTTAAATTTTATAAAAGCAGATACCCTAAAGAGACCTGATGGCTCTATTTATAAAATAACACCTAGCCGAACTGATACCATCATAAAGGCAGATACCACTTATATTGCTAAAGCTAAATCATTTGATTTTATTTATCACAAAGATATTCAGGTTATTTTAAATAATGGAAACGATATTTTTCCAGAGAAGGTGTTATTTAAATCGTTAAATGTATCTAATTTCTTAGTTACTCAAAATGATAAATACCCAGTTAATATTAAACTAAAAGAAAGTTACAGCTATTTAGATGATGTTACTAATTGCGATTTAGATACGGGAAGAATTTACATTTATGATGCCATTGGCGATAAAATAGATCGACAAGACTTTAGTTTAGACACTTTAAATGGTTCGGTAAAATATAATGTCAAAGTAGGTGCACCGGTATTAGAATCGCCTTACACAAAAAGTATTCAAATTGTTGGGGTAGTTGGTGGCAGAACCGCCAATGTAATTGTTAAAGCCGCAGTAGAAGGACAAAGAGCCCGTAACGCCACTTTTGTAACTAAAACTCCAGAGATACCTCTTTTTATTTTACATGATCCCCCTGGCGATAAATCTTATGCATCAATAAGCAAAGGAACTACTATTTCTAAATCGCTTACTACCCAATTTGCGAGTAGTGTTGGCGGAGGGGCTTGGCTTGATTTAAAAATTGGCGCTGGTCTAAGTTTACCATTTGTAGGTTCTGTTGGAGGATCAATTCATATACAAACTGATATACAATCTGGAAGAGATAAAACAGAATCTAGTACAACAAATTTTACAACAACCTTTACCGAGAGTTTTTCAACATCATCAGAAGAAACTTTAGTAGGTAATGATGGCGATGTTTATGTTGGTGGGTCAATGAATATGATATATGCCTTGACTGATGTTTTAGAATATGATAAGCTAAAGCAAGACATGAAACGTGATACTTCGTTGGCCATAAATAATGAAGGTTTTGCTACAACTTTCGCCTATACCGAAAAACACATAAAAAACACTTTATTAGCACAACTGAGAACTCTTTATAGTCTTACCAAAAGCAAATATGACGACGCCCTGCAAAAACAACAAAATGGAGATAACACTATATCTCCAGCAGTGCTCGAAGAATTGAAAAGAGCGCAAGCAGAAAATAAGGCTAGTATAGATGCATGGAATGGATCATTAGCAAAAAATGAAGAAAATAGGAAAAAAGCAAAAGCAATTGTCTTACAAACTGGTCCGAGCATTGTAGGTGGCAATATTTCTTTGAGTGCCGGTGTTATATATGATAACTCTCTAACCACAGATGTTGGATCTATAAGCTCAACAGATATCTCCATTTATTTAAATAACGAAACGCGGTTTGGACTATATAATAAAACCGGTGATTTTAATGAAATAGATGGCGGTGGAGTAATTAATTTCAGATTAAATTGGAATACTAGTGAAGAAAATAGTATCCAAAAAACTACAACCACTTCTTACCATTTAGAGGATAATGACATCGGTGATTTCTTTTCAATAAATCTTGCAGAAGATAAGCAATATGGTACGCCTGTTTTTACTGTGGTTTCGGGTTCTTCTAGTTGCCCACACGAAGAAACTACACAATTTAGGCATTTACCAAGTATGCAAATCAATGGCGCAAACGAGCAACGTAATGTTCCTTCAGACCAGGCAGCTAAATTTCAGGTAACTATAGCCAACAGGAGCGAAAGCGATGAAACTGTAGAATACGCCGTTAAGCTAGATCCTAAAAGTAATTTAGACGGTGCCCGCGTATTAGTTGGCGGTGTAGATGTAACTAATGGTCAGGCTACTTATTATATCCCTACAGGAAAAAACTTTACCCTGCCTGTTGAAGTATTTAAAGGCCCATTAAGTAGTACTTATGAAAACCTTTCGTTAGCAATTTTTTCTACTTGCGAGAATACCCTTGATGATATCTCTGAAGAGAATGTCGCAAAACCATCGGTTAAATTAAATGCTTATTTCCAAAACAAATGCAGCGAAATAGATTTATTTATCCCCGGCGATAATTGGGTAGTTAATCAATCTAATAACAATCAACTACGTGTTGCATTTAGTAAATACGATGCATCCGGCTCATCGCCACTTACTAGTGTAAGTTTGCAATATCGTAAGCTAAACACAGACTATGATAATGGCTTATGGCAAACGGTAAATACGCTGCCAAAGGCGAGTTTAAAAGACAAATATTACGATTATGCATTTGATGTAAGTGGCTTATCCGACGGCAATTACCAAATAAGAGCCATTGCTGTTTGTCAAGGTGTAGACGTAAATTACTCTCCAGTTTATACAGGTATTATCGATCGTAAATCGGCAGTTGCCTTTGGTGTTCCGTCTCCTGCAACTGGTCTATTAACACAAGCAGATATTATTGGAATTACTTTTAATAAGAGTATTATTTATAACGATGACACAAACCCAGTAATTGTTAAGTTAAAACGTAAAGATAACGGACTGGAGATACCTGCAACATTTGTAAGTGATGGTAAAAATTTCCATATTAAAACATCGCCAGAAAACTTAATAGACAGTTACGAAAACGTAGAGTTAACGGCAATCATTAAAAACTTAATTGATGCTGGCGGTAACAAAGTGGCCGATAGCATAAGTTGGAGCTTCGTCGTTAACTTAAGTCCGGTATACTGGTTGCCAAATAACATAGAGCTAAATGCAACTGAAAACCAACAAGCAAGCTTTAAAGCTAACCTCGTTAATAAATCTGCCTTAAATCAAACCGTTTTAATTACAAAGTACCCAAGCTGGTTAACACCTAGTGTAACAAATACCAAAATTGTACCTCAGGGACAGCAAAGTATTGATTTCTCTGTAAACAGTAGCTTAAATACAGGTATTTATACAGATACCGTTGTGGCAGAGGTTGCAGGGAAAAAACAGTTTCTGTATGTAACCGTAAATGTACTGCGCAACTCTCCAAATTGGACTGTTAACCCAGCCAATTATAAATACAATATGAGTTTTACCACTCAGTTCAGTATCGATCAATCTGATGGACTAACCTCTAAAGATATTAGAGATAAAATGGGTGTGTTTGTGGGTAACGAGTGTAGGGGTGTCGCTAATATTGAATACAATAGAGACTTAGATAAATATATCGCTTATATAACAGCTTATTCAAACGTCGCTTCTAATGAGCAATTAACCGTTCATTTTTGGGATGCCTACCCGGGATTAGAGTATCAAGGTAAAGAAAGATTAAACTTTGTACCTAACGGAAATTTAGGCAACCTGCAAAACCCATTTATTATTCATCCTGAAGGCATTTATCAAACCATTCCGCTTAAAAACGGTTGGACGTGGGTATCGTTAAACGTTCAAAATAGCGATATGACTCTTAAAAAAGTGTTGGCTAATTTAACACCCAAGGAGGGTGATATCATTAAAACCTTAAGCAATAACAATGCTTATAGCCAATATAATAAAGAGTTAGGTTGGGTAGGTACATTAACTGATATAGACCTGTACAACAGTTACATGATTTATGTAAGTAAGCCCGACACCATTCGCATCTTAGGTAATTTCATCAATCAAGCTGCTAACGTAAAGTTGGTGAAAGGTTGGAGCTGGACAGGTTACCCAATGGCTATTAACATGGACGTGAATACTTATCTAAAAAACTTCAATCCTGCTGATGGTAGTCAGATTGTAAGTCAAGAAGAGTTTGCACAATATAATGCTAGTAGCAAAACTTGGTCCGGCAGCTTAAAATACCTACGTCCGGGCAAAGGTTATAAGTTTTATACAGACACAGATGGTTTTACAGTACCAGTAATGCCTTACATTCCAACGGTTGATCCAGGAGCAGAAACTAAACAGCAAAATTTGCCTCCGGTTAATGATCCAGCTGCTCCAGTAATTGTAAACAACAGCAATACTTCGGTAACAAGTACAGTTAATAACACCTCCGTAAGTACTGTAAACATGGAAAATAACATGTCGGTAACTTCGGTTATAAACCAAGGGGGCACAGTGGTTAATAACACCACAAATAGGTACGAAACCAGTATTTATGTAGAAAATAAACTTGTAAATATTGTAAATCAGGTCAATTTATCAAAC
>Ga0308157_10007853_pt1 | contig 12281 bp, 12 predicted proteins | sample PhyBR1_FD_201035 | JGI IMG/M metagenome (GOLD analysis project Ga0308157, IMG submission 201035) | Phyllosphere microbial communities from UC Gill Tract Community Farm, Albany, California, United States - DLSLB.R1 | ecosystem: Host-associated > Plants > Phyllosphere > Unclassified | place: USA...
CTTCAGCCGCGAGGCGCCTTTCGCATATCCTGCACGCGCTACTGCTCGATGCCCTGCTGTTCGACGAACGCATCGAAAACGCCCGGATCCATCACGAGCGGGACCGCGACGAGCATCGCCCCCACGAACGTGAAAACGACTCCCGCGAGGAGCGCGATCCACCACATCGACCTTCCGGCCGCGCCGCGCCGCCACACCAACCACGTCGTCGCGAGCCATCCCACGAACATCACGACGATCGATGCCACGCCGAACCCCTGGATGAGGCCAGGATCCGACAGGTCCGCATCGAGTCGCAGTGCGTCGAGCAGCGCATACGGATCGGCGTACAGGCCGATGCCGGTGATGATGCTGTACAGCCCGAACGCGAGGAGCGCGATCGTGACGACCCGGTCCATGATTCTGCCGGCGGTCTGCGGCTCCTCCGTCGCTCGCCGCACCGAGGATGATGCGCTCGACTCCGGTGGCATGTCGCGCGGGACGAGCGCAGGATCGACGGCAGAATTCGCGTGGCCGCTTCGCGCCTGCTGCTCCGCGGCGCTCGCATATGCGCCGTACTGCGGGCGGGGTGGGGTCTCGTTCATCACGCCGACGTCCGCCTGCCGCCGCGCGGTCCATCGCGCAGCTCCTTCGGCAGCGAGAAGATCAGGTCCTCTTCCGCCGTGCGCACTTCTTCGACATCGGCGTAGCCCGCGCCTGCGAGCTCGCGCATCAGCTGCTGCACCAGCACATCGGGCACGCTCGCACCGCTCGTGATACCGATCGTGCGCACGCCGTCGAGCCATTCCTGGCGAAGCTCGTCGGGATAGTCGATGCGATACGCGGCCTTCGCGCCGTACTGCAGAGCGACCTCCACGAGGCGAACGCTGTTCGATGAGTTGGCCGATCCGACGACGATCACGAGGTCCGCGCCCTCCGCAACCTTCTTGATCGCGACCTGACGGTTCTGAGTGGCGTAGCAGATGTCATCCGACGGCGGATCCTGAAGTTCCGGGAAGCGCGCACGCAGGCGCTGCACGGTCTCCATCGTCTCGTCGACAGAGAGCGTCGTCTGAGACAGCCACACGAGCTTCGAAGGGTCCTTGACCTGCACGGTGTCGGCCTCGTCGGGATTATTCACGATCGTCACGTGCTCGGGTGCCTCGCCGGCCGTACCCTCGACTTCTTCGTGGCCCTCGTGCCCGACGAGCAGAATCTCGAAATCGTCGCGTGCGAACCGCTTGGCCTCACGGTGCACCTTCGTGACGAGCGGACACGTGGCATCGATCGCCTGCAGGCTGCGTTCCGCGGCCGAGTCGACGACAGCAGGAGACACTCCGTGGGCGCTGAAGACGACATGAGCGCCCTCAGGCACCTCATCGACCTCCTCGACGAACACCGCCCCCTGCGCCTCGAGCTCGCGCACGACATGGATGTTGTGCACGATCTGCTTGCGCACGTACACGGGAGCGCCATAGCGCTCGAGCGCCTTCTCGACGGTGATCACCGCGCGATCGACGCCTGCGCAGTACCCACGGGGCGCCGCGAGCAGGATCTTCTTCGGCCCGGCGACAGGGAGGTCACGCAGGCTCTCGCGCCGGGCAGGGACGCGTGGAACCGGTAGTGCGACCGCAGTCTGACTCATACCCTCCAGGGTACGTGGCTTCCCTTGTCAGTCGTCCCGAATACCCTGAAAACCGTGACAACGTTCCAGAACTCCTCAGGCGGCGACGCCGGGCCCTCGAGCGCCCAGGTCGCGCCGCGAGATTCCGCTCCCGACGCACCGACGTCCATCGCACGTCTCAATCAGACGATCAAGGCATCGATCGAGCGATGGGGCGCGGTATGGGCCGAGGGTGAGATCACCCAGTGGAACGTGCGCGGCCGCAACGTCTTCGGCGGGATCAAAGACCTCGAGACCGACGCACAGATCAGCGTCCAGGTGTGGTCGAGCGTGCTCGCGCGCCTCACCGAAGACTTCCACGTCGGAGACCACGTGGTCGTGCACCTCAAGGCCGACTACTTCACGAAGCGCGGCTCATTTTCGTTCCAAGTGTCATCGATGCGCCATGTCGGACTCGGCGCCCAACTCGAGAAGCTCGAGCGGCTGCGCCGACAGCTGCATCAGGAGGGACTGTTCGAGCCCGCCCGCAAGAAGCCTCTCCCCTTCCTCCCCACGCGCATCGGTCTCATCACGGGCGCGAACTCCGACGCCGAGAAAGACGTCCTGCGCAACGCGCAGCTGCGCTGGCCGCAGGTGGAGTTCCGCACGATCCACGCTGTCGTCCAGGGCGACCGCAGCGTGGCCGAGGTGACGGCCGCGCTCGAACAGTTCGACGCGGATCCCGCCGTCGACGTGATCATCATCGCCCGCGGCGGCGGTGATCCGCAGACGCTGCTCGGCTTCAGCGACGAACGCCTCGTTCGCGCCGTCGCCGCCGCTTCGACGCCTGTCATCAGCGCCATCGGCCACGAGAACGACCGCCCGCTGCTCGACGACGTCGCCGACGTGCGGGCATCGACGCCGACCGACGCCGCCAAGCGAGCAGTCCCCGATGTCGGCGAGCAGCGGTCCCTCGTCGACCAGTTGCGGTCGCGCCTCACGTCGCGTCTGCAGCAGCAGGTACTGCATGGGATCCAGCAGCTCGAGCAGGTGCGATCGCGCCCGTCGCTGCGTGACCCCGACGCCCTGATCCGCGACCGCGAGCAGGAGGTCTTCCTCTCCGTCTCGCGGGGACGCGACCTGCTGAGCAGATCCGTCGATCGCGCCGACCGGCGCACGGCGGAGCTGCGCGCCTCGCTCCGGGCCCTGTCGCCGGCCGCCACGCTCGCACGCGGCTACGCCATCGCGCAGATCCCCGGCGGCGCGATCCTGCACGACGCGGCAGATGCCCCCGACGGCACGTCCTTCACGCTCACGCTCGACCGCGGTGCGCTGTCGGCGACCTCGAGTGGTCAGACCACGTCAGCGATCACACCCGACGAAAAGTAAGATGGACACGATGACCGATCAGTCCCCCGATGTTCAAGAGCTCTCGTTCGAGCAGGCGCGCGACGAGCTCGTGCGCGTCGTCTCCGAGCTCGAACAGGGTTCTCCCACCCTCGAGCACTCGCTGGCCCTCTGGGAGCGCGGCGAGGCTCTCGCGAATCGATGCGAGGAATGGCTGCTCGGCGCCAAGCGCCGGCTCGACGCGGCACGCGCCGACGCCGAGGGCTCAGAGTGATGGCGCGCGCTCCGCGCGAGCCCCGCGTCGTCGCACACCTCGGCCGCCCCGAAACGCCCGACGAAGAGGCGGCACGCAAGGCCGAGAACACGAAGAACTACCGGCAGAGCCAGAGCTTCCGCAACCTGATCATCGCCCTCGTCGTGAGCCTCGCGATCGTCGCCGTGGTGTACTTCATCGTTCCGCGCGGCGAGATCGAACAAGCGCCGCAGCCCGACGTCGCCGAGACCGCGCGTCAGGTCGCCGACCAGTACGACCGCACCGTGATCGTTCCCGATGCGCCCGACGATTGGTCCAAGAACGCGGCCCAGGTGAACGCGGGAAGCCCCTCCGTGTGGTCGGTGAACTACAACGACATCCCCGATGCCCACCGCGCGTTCGTGCGCTTCGAGCAGGCGTTCGACGCCGATGAGGTGTGGGCGTCGCAGATTCTGCGCGGCACGTCTCCGTCGGGCACGACGACGATCGACGGTCTGGAATGGACCGAGTTCGAAGTGCGGGATCCCGACAGCACTGGCAACGTCTCGTACGCGCTCGGGCTCCAGGCGGGATCCGATTACGTGCTCATCTACGGCAGCGCCGAAGCCGACGTGGCCGCTCTACTCGCATCGTCGATCTCCGACGACGTCGCAGCGCTTCAGAAGGAGGCAGCATGACACAAGTTCTCACCCCCACCGACGCTTGGCGCCGCATGCAGGAGGGCAACGAGCGATTCGTCGCCGGGGCTCCCAACCACCCGCACCAAGACGTGTCCCGCCGACACGAGCTCGCCGGTGCGCAGCGCCCGTCAGCAGTGCTGTTCGGGTGCAGCGACTCGCGTCTCGCCGCCGAGATCATCTTCGACATGGGTCTCGGCGACCTGTTCGTCGTGCGAAACGCGGGCCAGGTGACGGGCGAGTCCATCATGGGCACGATCGAGTACGCGGTTGATCTCCTCGAGGTTCCGCTGATCGTGGTGCTCGGCCATGACGAGTGCGGCGCCGTCCGCGCCGCCGTCGACAGCCTCGGCCCCGACGCGCCGATGCTCGCGCCGGCGATCTGGCGTCAGGTCTCGCCGATCGTGCCGGCCGCGCGTCGCGCGCGCCAGGAGAAGATCGACGCCGGCGAAGACGGCAGCCACGTCGACGCGTGGCGCGTCGGTCAGCTGCACCTGCGCGATACGATCACCGCGATCCTCCACTCTTCCGAGATGATCAGCGACGCGGTCGCTTCGGGGCGCCTCGGCATCGTGGGCGCCAACTACAAGCTCGCAGAGGGCACGGCCGTGCCCGACGTCATGCTGGGGATCGCGGATGACGCTGCATCCGAAGCCAAGGAAAGGACGATCAAGTGACTGAGTACCGCATCGAGCACGACACGATGGGCGAGGTTCGCGTTCCCGTCGACGCCCTCTATCGGGCACAGACGCAGCGAGCCGTTGAGAACTTTCCGATCTCGGGAACCGGGCTCGAATCGCGCCACATCGCTGCGCTCGCGCGAATCAAGAAGGCTGCGGCGCTCGCCAACAAAGACCTCGGCACGCTCGACGCAGGCATCGCCGACGCAATCGCATGGGCGGCCGACCAGGTGGCCACGGGCGAGTACGACAGCCAGTTCCCCGTTGACACGTACCAGACCGGATCCGGTACGAGCTCGAACATGAACATGAACGAGGTGCTCTCGACTCTCGCGACCGAGAAGCTCGGCAGCGAGGTGCACCCGAACGACCACGTCAACGCATCGCAGTCGTCCAACGACGTGTTCCCGACGTCGGTCCACGTTGCCGTGACCGAGGCCCTCCTGCTCGACCTCATCCCCGCCCTCGATCACCTCGCGAAGGCTTTCGAGCGCAAGGCCGACGAGTGGAAGAGCGTCGTCAAATCGGGTCGCACGCACCTGATGGATGCGACTCCGGTGACCCTGGGTCAGGAGTTCGGCGGGTACGCGCGCCAGATGCGCCTCGGCATCGAGCGGATCCGGGCGGCGATTCCCCGCGTCGCCGAGGTTCCGCAGGGCGGCACCGCCGTCGGCACCGGCATCAACACGCCGAAGGGGTTCCCACAGAAGGTCATCGCGAACCTCGTGACCGAGACCGGCCTGCCCCTCACCGAGGCCGTCGACCACTTCGAGGCGCAGGCGAATCGCGACGGCCTCGTCGAGGCGTCGGGCGCGCTGCGCACGATCGCCGTGTCGCTGACGAAGATCAACAACGACCTGCGCTGGATGGGTTCCGGACCCAACACCGGCCTCGGCGAGATCCATATCCCCGATCTGCAGCCCGGCTCGTCGATCATGCCCGGCAAGGTCAACCCGGTTCTGCCGGAGGCCGCGCTGATGGTGTGCGCGCGGGTCATCGGCAACGACGCGACGGTCGCGTGGGCCGGCGCATCGGGATCCTTCGAGCTCAACGTGGCGATTCCCGTCATGGGCACGGCCCTGCTCGAGTCGACCCGCCTCCTCGCGAATGTGTCGCGCACCCTCGCCGACAAGGCCATCGACGGCCTCGAGGCGAACATCGAACGCGTCACCGAGCTCGCGGGCATGAGCCCGTCGATCGTCACCCCCCTCAACAAGCTGATCGGCTACGAGGCGGCGGCGAAGATCGCGAAGCACTCGGTTGCGAAGGGCATCACGGTGCGCGAGGCGGTCATCGACCTCGGCTACGTCGAGCGCGGCGAGCTGACCGAAGCGCAGCTCGATGAGAAGCTCGACCTGCTCAGCATGACCCACGCCGGCTGAGGCCGGTCGCATGAGCGGGGCGGGAAGGCGACAGCCTCCCGCCCCGCTCGTCATTCTCCCCGTGTCGTCAGCTCGTGTTCGCGTGCACGTCACCAGCCGTACATCTGGGATCGATGGGCTGAACGCCGAAGGCTCCTCCATATGTCGTGGGAGCCGTCGACAACGACAAGGAGCCCCGCATGGCGATCAATATCGGCCGCACGATCCTGCCCATGGCCCAGCACGTCCGAGGCAAGCGCAGCGCCGTCACGTGTCATCTGAAGTGCAACGATGCGTGCTCGAAGGGCGTGTGCAATACATCGTCCAACTCGTACTTCCGCGACATCGTCGATGCGCAGCTCTCCCGCCGGGCACTGCTCGGCTTCGGAGCGGCCGGTGCGGCCGCCCTCGTGCTCGCCCCTGCGCTCGCCGGCGGCAGCAGCGCCGCCGGCGCGACCGCGCCGAGCGTGCCCGTCGGAGCGAGCGGAGCGTTCGGCTTCGAGCCGATCTCGCCCGTCGCTCACACGATCGACCAGTTCACCGTCCCGGAGGGTTTCGACTGGACCCCGATCCTTCGCTGGGGCGACCCTCTGTTCGCAGACAGCCCCGCGTTCGACACGGCGAATCAGACGGCCGCCGCACAGGCTCGTCAGTTCGGCTACAACGTCGACTACACCGACATCATCCGCACGTCTGCGACCACGGCGATCCTCTTCGTGAACCACGAGTACACGAACGAGTCGATCATGTTCCCCGCCGACCAGCTCGAGAACGACCTGGAGCGCGTGCGAGGCGTGGGCCTCAAGGCGCACGGGCTGAGCGTCGTCGAGCTGAACCGAGATGACGAGACCGCGCCATGGCGGCCCGTCGTCGGCGCGCCGCTCAACCGTCGCTTCCTCGACGACACACCGTACGCGTTCACGGGTCCGGCGGCCGGATCCGTGCTGCTGCGCACATCGGTATCGCCCGACGGGACGACCGCGCTCGGCACCTTCGGGAACTGCGCCGGAGGCACGACGCCCTGGGGCACGATCCTCTCCGGCGAAGAGAACTTCAACGGCTACTTCCGCTCCCCCGGCACCTCCGAACAGGACGCGCGCTACGGACTCGCGGACGAGGCGACCGTGCGCGGTTGGGAAGAGCTCGACCCGCGATTCGACGCGCGCAACCCGGGCTTCGAGAACGAGGTCAACCACTTCGGGTGGATCGTCGAGGTCGATCCGACGGATCCGTCATCGACGCCGCGGAAGCACACCGCGATGGGACGCTTCAAGCACGAGGGCGCGAACGTCATCCTCGCGGAGAACGGTCGCGCGGTCGCGTACATGGGCGACGACGAGCGCTTCGACTACCTCTACAAGTTCGTCTCGCGCGACGCGCACGTCGAGGGCGATCGCGCCCACAACCTCACCCTGCTCGAGAACGGCGATCTCTACGTCGCCCGCTTCGCGGGAAACTCGCCCGAGGGCGAGATCGATGGGTCGGGACGGGTGCCCTCGGACGGGTCGTTCGACGGCACCGGCCAGTGGATCCCGCTGACGCGCGACGGCCAGTCGGCGGTCGAGGGGATGTCGATCGATGAGGTGCTCGTCTACACGCGCCTCGCCGCCGACAAGGTAGGCGCGACGAAGATGGACCGGCCCGAAGACGTCGAACCGAACCCGGTCACCGGGCGCGTCTACGTGGCGTGCACGAACAACACGCAGCGCGGCGTCGACGGCGACCCTGCTGCCGACGAGATCAACCCGCGCGCGGAGAACCGCGATGGTCACATCGTGGAGATCATCGAGGACGGCGCTGACCAGACGGCGACCACGTTCGGATGGAACCTGCTGCTCGTCGCCGGCGACCCGGCGCAGAACCGATCGACGTACTTCTCAGGATTTCCCGTCGACAAGGTCTCGCCGATCTCCTGCCCCGACAACGTCGCGTTCGACTCCGTCGGCAACCTGTGGATCTCGACGGACGGTCAGCCGGGAACCATCGGGTTCAACGACGGCCTCTTCCGAGTAACGCTCGAAGGCGATGAGCGAGGCAAGGTCGAGCAGTTCCTGTCCGTTCCGCGCGAAGCAGAGACCTGCGGCCCGGTGATCCACGATGACGAGTGGCACGTCTTCGTCGCCGTCCAGCATCCCGGTGAGGACGGGACGTACGAAGCGCCGACGTCGTTGTTCCCCGACGCGATGAAGCACGCCCCGCTCTCGGCCGCGGGCGGAATGGTGAACATCCCGCGCCCCACGGTGGTGCAGGTGCTGCCGCTCGCTGCACCGGCGCCCGAGCCGACGCGGAGCCCGACGCCTACTGCCGCGCCGACCGCGTCGCCTTCGGCATCGCCGACGGCAAGCCCGTCGGCGACCCCGAGCGTGACGCCCACGGCATCCCCCTCGGCTTCGCCGAGCGCCTCGCCCAGTGCGACGCCCTCCGCTGCGCCTGCGCCGTCACCGACGGGAACCCCGGCGCCCGGAGCTCCGCTCAGCCCGACCGACGGCAGCGTCGTCGGCGGCCTCCTCGCCGGGGCCGGTGCTCTGGTCGCCGGCGGTTTCGCCCTCCTCACCCGCCGCAAGCGCGAGCGCGAAGCGTCTGCAGACGACGCCTGATCGAACGCGGCAGGGGCGGCGGATCACCGGATCCGCCGCCCCTGCCGCGTTCGTGCCGCGAGGATGCGTCGTTACGAGAGCTCGTCGCCTTCGAGGAGCGATGTGACCAGCGCGGCGATCTCGCTGCGCTCGGACCGTGTCAGGGTCACGTGCCCGAACAGACCGTGTCCTTTGAGGGTCTCGATCACGCTCGCGACGCCGTCGTGGCGCCCGACCCTGAGGTTGTCGCGCTGCTGCACGTCGTGGGTCAGCACGACCTTGGAATTCTGGCCAATGCGGCTGAGTACCGTGAGCAGAACGTTGCGCTCGAGCGACTGCGCCTCGTCGACGACCACGAACGCGTCGTGCAGCGAGCGCCCACGAATGTGCGTCAGCGGCAGCACTTCGAGGAGCCCCCGCTGCATCACTTCGTCGAGCACGTTCTCCGAGACCACCGAGCCGAGGGTGTCGTACACCGCCTGACCCCAGGGGTTCATCTTCTCGCCCTGATCGCCGGGCAGGTAGCCGAGCTCCTGGCCGCCCACGGCGAACAGCGGACGGAACACGATGATCTTCTTCTGCTGCTGACGCTCCAGCACGGCCTCGAGTCCGGCGCACAGCGCGAGCGCAGACTTGCCGGTGCCCGCACGGCCGCCGAGCGAGACGATGCCCACGGTCGGGTCCATCAGCAGGTCGATCGCCAAGCGCTGTTCCGCAGACCGTCCGTGCAGGCCGAAGACGTCGCGGTCGCCGCGCACGAGTCGGAACTGACCGTCGGGACCGGCCACCCGTCCGAGCGCCGAGCCTCGTTCGGACTGGATCACGAGACCGGTGTTCACCGGAAGGCCGAGTGCGTCCTCGTGCGTTGCGACCTCCGCCTCGTACAGGTCGCTCATCTCGTCACCGGAGACGGCGAGCGATGCGAGGCCCGTCCAGCCCGAATCGACCGCCTGTTCGGCGAGATACTCCTCCGCCGTCAGACCCAGCGATGCTGCCTTCACGCGCATCGGCACGTCTTTCGACACGATCGTGACCCAGTTGCCGTCCTGGGCGAGATTCGCCGCGACCGCGAGGATCCGCGCGTCGTTGCCCCCGCCGCGCATGCCGCTCGGCAGCACCGCCGCGTCGCTGTTGTTCAGCTCGACGCGCACTGTGCCGCCTGCGGATGTCGGCACGGGGAAGTCGAGGCGGCCGTGCTCGACCCGCATCTCGTCGAGATACCTCAGCGCCTGCCGCGCGAAGTACCCGATCTCGGGATCGTGGCGCTTGTTCTCGAGTTCCGAGATCACGACGACGGGGATGACGATCGCGTGTTCGGCGAACCGGAACAGCGCCCGCGGATCGCTCAGGAGCACCGACGTGTCGAGCACGTATGTGCGCAGCGTCGTATCGTCTGCGGCGCGTTCGGTCTCGCCTGCGACGGTGGACTTCATGATGACTTCGGTCACGACCCACTCTCCCGTTCGCCGGGCTGGCGCCCGGTTTACCGAGTCGACCTGTGGGCCACGAGTCGCGATCCGAGAGGCCGACCCGATCGGGCGCTCTGCCCGATGACTCGACGCTAAATCACATCGATGTCATTCGGAACCCACAGGCGCCGATTTCACGAGTCGTTTACTTGCCGAAGCGACGATCTCGCGTCGTGTAGTCGCGAACCGCGCGCAGGAAATCGACCTCGCGCAGGTCGGGCCCGAGGGCCTCCACGAAATAGAACTCGCTGTGAGCGCTCTGCCACAGCAGGAAGTCGCTGAGCCGCTGCTCGCCCGATGTGCGGATCACGAGATCAGGATCTCGCTGGCCGCCCGTGTACAGGTGCTCGCCGATCACCTCCGGTGTCAGGCTTCCCGCGAGCTCCTCGAGCGTGCCGCCGCGCTCGTCGTGCTTCTGGATGATCTTGCGCACGGCGTCGACGATCTCGTATCGCCCCCCGTAGCCCACCGCGAGGTTGACGTGCAGCCCGGTGTTATCGCGAGTGAGCCCCGCGGCATCGCGCAGCGCCGCGAGCAGGTGCTCGGGAAGCGTGTCCTCACGCCCGACGTGCTGCACGCGCCAGTCGCCGCGGCGCGACAATCGGCCCGCGAGTCCCGCGATGATCTCGATCAGGTCCTGCAGCTCCGCCTGGTCCCGTTTGACGACGTTGTCGTTCGAGAGCAGATAGAGCGTGACGATGTCGACGCCGATGTCGTCGCACCAGCCGAGGAACTCGACCATCTTGCTGGCACCCGCGCGATGGCCGTGCGCCGGTGTCTCGAAGCCGAGCTGGCGCGCCCAGCGCCTGTTGCCGTCGATCATCATCGCGACGTGGTACGGAACCCGATCCAGATCGATCTGACGTCGCAGTCGCGACGCGTAGAGGCGATAAAGCGGCCCTGTTCCCTCGTTCGATCGCGAACTGTTTGTCACTCGACGACGATACCGCGCCCGCCCGCGCGTCGCGTGATTCGCGGCCCCATGTGTCGCCCGTGGAATATGCGAGCCCGTAAACTCGCCGCATGCACCCCCGATCTGCTGATCAGCCTTCGGACACCGGCGCGGAGATGCCTCGTCTTCCGCTGATCGAAGCGGACGAGTCGTCGGAAGAACCGCGACCGAGCTGGCGCGGATGGATCCACGCGGGAACCGCGCCCGTAGCCCTCGCGGCCGGCATCGTGCTGATCTGCCTTGCGCAGGGCGCCCCGGCCAAGTGGGCGTCAGCGGTGTTCATGGTCTCATCGCTGCTGCTCTTCGGAAACTCCGCGGTGTATCACCGCTTCCAGTGGGGCCCGAGGGTGAAGGCCGTGCTCAAGCGAATCGATCATGCGAACATCCTGCTGCTGATCGCAGGAACCTACACGCCGATCGGCGTGCTCGCGCTGCCGTCGCACGCCGGAGTGATCCTCCTGAGCTGCGTCTGGGGCGGGGCGATCGTCGGCATCCTCTTCCGCGTGCTGTGGATAGGCGCACCGCGGTGGCTGTACGTCGCGCTCTATCTCGTACTCGGATGGGCAGCCGTCATGTACATGCCCGCGCTGTTCCGGGCGAACCTCGCGATGATGATCCTCGTGATCGTCGGGGGCGTGCTCTACTCGTTCGGCGCGGTCGTCTACGCGATGAAGCGGCCGAACCCGTGGCCCGACCGGTTCGGGTTCCACGAGATCTTCCACGTCTGCACCGTGCTGGCGTTCCTCTGCCACTGGGCCGGCGCACTGCTGCTCGCGATCAACCCGCCGTTCAACGCGGGTCTGTCGTAGGCCCGTCTTCCGGCGAGCCGGTTGCCTGCTCGGGTTCGGACGGCCGGTCGGCGGCCGCGGCTTCCTCGGCGTCGAGCATCTCCTGCACTTCGGCGCGGTACTTGACCCGGCGCACGCGACGCAGCATGTCGATCACGAGCAGCACGACGGCGACGGCGAGGATCGCGACGATCATGAAACCGTACGGTCCCGGGGTGACGTCCTCGGGGTTGACCGTCGGCGTCGGCATCGGGGTCTCCAGCAGTCCCGTGCGGACGATAGCGAGGATGTGCATCGAGCTACTCCCGAGATTGGGCGGCTAACCTGGAACTGTTCCACCCTATTCCTTCCCCGCCTGAGAGGTCCGCGTGACGACCAAGGAGCAGCTCGATGACCGTTACGGTCGCACGAGCCGTCGGAGCGTTCGCATCTGGATGAGCGCGATCGCCGCCGTTGCCGCCATCCTCGGCGGCCTCTACCTGTGGTCGTACTTCACCAACGCTGCCAAGGAAGTCGACGTCGACGACCTTGGCTACGCGGTCGTCTCAGAGAACGAGACCGAGGTGCGCTTCCGCGTCACGTCGGCCCACGATGAG
>Ga0308157_10007854_pt1 | contig 12280 bp, 20 predicted proteins | sample PhyBR1_FD_201035 | JGI IMG/M metagenome (GOLD analysis project Ga0308157, IMG submission 201035) | Phyllosphere microbial communities from UC Gill Tract Community Farm, Albany, California, United States - DLSLB.R1 | ecosystem: Host-associated > Plants > Phyllosphere > Unclassified | place: USA...
ACACTGAAGTGGCAATGGCATTCGCCAGTGTTTAAATGGAGAGCCGGATGCGCTGAAAGGTGCACGTCCGGTTCGGAGAGGAGAGGCAGGGAAATAGTCCGACTACGCCCTGCCTCTTACTCTACTCCGCACCTGGCAGGGCTGGTTGTATCTGGCGGTGGTTATCGATCTCTTCGCCCGTAACGTGGTCGGCTGGTCGATGAAACCCACTCTCTCACGCGAACTGGCGCTGGATGCGCTGATGATGGCGGTCTGGCGACGTAAACCCGACGGCGAGGTTATCGTGCACTCAGACCAGGGCAGCCAGTACGGCAGTGACGACTGGCAGCGCTTCTGCCGGGCCAATAACCTGGCCCCAAGTATGAGCCGGCGTGGCAACTGCTGGGATAATGCGGTGGCCGAATCGTTCTTCAGTTCACTGAAAAAAGAACGGATCAGAAAACGCATCTATAAAACCCGGGAGCTGGCCCGGGCGGATATCTTCGATTACATTGAAGTGTTCTACAACCGGGCCCGGCGCCACAGTCATCTCGGCGGCGTCAGTCCGGAGGTCTTTGAACAGGCCTCGTCGTGAGGACAGAAAATGTCTACTGTCGTGGGGTCAGTCCAAGTAAACTCTTAATCCAGAGGTGACTCATGACAAAAGTCGTATCAACCAGTAAGAAGCCCCGCAAGCAGAGCGCGCCTGAATTTCGCAACGAAGCCCTGAAGCTTGCGGAACGTATCGGGGTCGCTGCTGCTGCCCGTGAACTCAGTCTGTACGAATCCCAACACTATGCATGGCGCAGCAAGATTAACAATGCCCGCTGCTCTTCCGAACGTGAGCAGGAAATGTCCGTTGAAATTGCCCGCCTTAAACGCCAACTGGCCGAACGGGACGAGGAGCTGGCTATTCTCCCAAAGGCCGCGACATACTTCGCGAAGCGCCTGAAATGAAGTATGTCTTTATCGAAAAGCATCGGGCTTAGTTCAGCGTCGAAGCTATGTGTCGGGTACTGCGGGTCGCCCGCAGCGGCTGGTATAGCTGGCGTCTGCGTCATTATCAGCCAGGCCCGCGCCAGCAGTTCAGGGGGATAGCGTTTGGCGGATTGTGATTTCATTTGTGATCTCCTGTTACTGAGAGTTTAGTCTCCAAGAAACCCGGTACGGTTCAGTACAGAAAAATTACGGGATACAGGGAGACAATCGTTCATAAAAGAAAAAGTGCAGATCCGCTTATGCCGCTTTTCGGATCTGGACTGAAAAATGAAAGAAATATACCTATGCAATACATATCCATGTGGCATACATCTGCATATGTCACATCTATACATATGCTTAACATCTGCCTATACTGGGCATATACACTTCATGTGAATAAAGGCCGGTCGGCCAGGAGAACATCATGAGAACCGTATCGATATTTAAAAACGGCAATAACCGCGCCATCCGTCTGCCCCGCGATCTGGATTTTGAGGGCGTCAGCGAGCTGGAGATCGTCCGGGAAGGGGACAGCATCATTCTGCGGCCGGTCCGGCCGACCTGGGGCTCATTCCAACAGGAAGAGAAAGCCGACGCAGATTTTATGGCGGAGCGTGAGGAGATTATCAGCAACGAAGGACGTGTTTACGTGTGAACAAGACCTATATGCTGGACACCAACATCTGCTCGTTCATCATGCGTGAGCAGCCGGACGTGGTGATCCGACGCCTGGAGCAGGCGGTGCTGCGTAATCACCGGATCGTGGTCTCGGCCATCACCTATGCAGAAATGCGGTTTGGGGCGATCGGCAAGAAAGCCTCCCCACGCCACGCCCAGCTGGTTGAGGCCTTCTGCAGCCGTCTGGATGCGGTGCTGGCCTGGGATCGGGCGGCGGTCGACGCCACCACGGAAATCAAGGCTGCACTGGCGGCCGCCGGCACGCCGATCAGCCCGAACGACACCGCCATTGCCGGGCATGCGGTTACCGTCGGCGCCATTCTGGTAACCAATAATGTAAGAGAGTTTGCGCGGGTGCCGGGACTGACGCTGGAAGACTGGGTAAAATAGCACTGTAAATCAGAAAAATAAGCGGATTAGCACCGCTGACCAACCTGCCTGTCAGCGGATAACAAAGGAAGAAACGATGCCCGTAATCACGCGGCTGAAGCTGCAAAACTTTAAAAAGTTTCCGGTGCTGGACCTGAGCTTCAGCGCTGATCGTAATGTACTCATAGGCGACAATGAGTCCGGCAAGAGCAGTATTCTGCTGGCGCTGGATCTGGTGCTGAGCGACAGCCGACACCGGGTCGAAACGCTGGGCGTGGAATCGCTGCTGTCGCAGTCAGCGGTTAACGCTTTCAGGCGGGTGAACGCCGTGCCGATCAGCTGCCCGTGCTGATTGCAGACGAGTTCCTCAGTGAGGGAGGGGATCCTGACCTGAACGGGCGACAAAATCTGGCTGGCGTGGACGCCGATGGTCTCAGGATGCGCATCGCACCCATGATTGACGAATACGGGCAGGACATCCTGCATGTGCTGCAGCAGGATCCGGCAAACTTTCCCTTTGAATACTACTCCGTTAATTTCACCACCTTCTCAGGCAGTCATTTTGCAGGCTTCAGACGCTACCTACGGCATCTGCTGCTCGACAGTGCGCGTATAGACAGCGACCATGCCGCGCAGGAATATACGCGCACGGTTTACAGCGTAAATGTGCCGGTGGCCGACCGATACCGACTAGAGAACAGCTATCGCCAGCAGAAGAATATCTTCTGCGACCAGCATCTGTCTGCCGTCAACGGCGCTCTGGAAACTTATCAGTTTGGAGTCCGCTCGGGAGTGAAATCAGGCCTTGAGGCTAATCTGGACATTACCGAGGGAGGTATTTCGATCCGCCACCGCGGCAAAGGAAGGCAGTGCTTCATCAAGACCGAGTTTGCGCTGCGGCGACATCAACAGCAGGGGACGCATCGAAAGGTCATTGTTTATGCTGGACTGGTTCAGGGATCCTTCACTGCGTCGACGCGTACAGGCGGGGCTGAATAAAGGTGAGGCTCGCAATACCCTTGCGCGAGCGGTCTTTATGCATCGGCTGGGTGAAATCAGAGATCGGGGGCTGGAGAATCAGAGCTACCGAGCCAGCGGTCTGACGTTGCTGACTGCGGCGATCTCACTGTGGAATACGGTATATATAGAAAGAGCGATAAATTCTTTGAGACGGAAAGGGATCGCGATTAATGAGCAACTGATTTCTCATCTGTCTCCACTGGGATGGGAGCATATCAACCTGAGCGGGGATTACGTCTGGCGAACTCACGTGTATCCTGTGTGGCCAGCATGAGCTGCACGCTGTGGCTGTTCGCGTAATAGGGGTCATGAGGGGCAAACGGGCTGGTTCGCACAAATACCGAAATATGCCGGCAATACTGCCGTTCTCGGCGGAGTTTCTCTGCCGCGCGCTCTGCGTATTGGCACACCGCCTGGTGCATGTCCTGCAGCTGCGTGACGCGCTGGCCAAACGACCAGCTGACGATGATCTGCTGCTTTGCCGGCAGCGCCTCGATCGAGATGCACGGAACTCCGTTCAGTTCGCGTACTGTGCGCTTGAGTACGACACCAAACGTTCGGCGAATGAACGCCTGGTTACTGTCCGCGAGCTGCAGCGTTGTGATGATCCCCATAGTGGCCAACTTTTTCGTCAACTGGCGCCCACATCCCCAAACTTCGTTGACCGGCAGCAACGCCATCAACTTTCGTTGTCGGTCGCGGTTCGTCAGGTCGACCACACCGCCGGTGGCCAGCCAGGTTTTCGCAGCGTGATTAGCGAGTTTGGCAAGCGTCATCGTCTGGGCGACACCGATCCCGCAGGTGAGTCCCGTCTGCTGCAAAACGGTACGGGTTTTTCCGCCCGATCGACAATCAGCAGGTCACCTGACAAGATCCCGCCATCAGACATCGATTCGCCAGTAGCCCGGATGAAGTATGTCGCCGCCGGATGCTTTATAAAATCATTTAAATCAATTGATAATCCCTTTTTCTTGATGAAAATGCTGGTTCTGTTACTGTCATTGTCGGGATCGCTGAAAACACCCGGTTAGCCTGTCCGACCTGTGGTAAATCCTGCTCTGTTCACGATCACCGACACCGTAAATGGCGCCACCTTGATACCTGCCAGTTCGCCACAATCGTCGAAGCCGATGTTCCCCGCGTTATGTGTCAGGAACATGGATGCCAGACGCTGCCTGTTCCGTCGGCTATAGCCTTTGACCGCTTCCATGTGGCAAAACAACTGGGCGAAATCGTTGATAAGACGCGGAAAAACGAGCATCCCCGGCTTCCGGTGGACAGTCGCCGTCAGGCAAAAGGAACCCGCTTCCTGTGGCAATACAGTGAAAAATGGATGACAGAGCCCCGACAGGAAAAACTGGCATGGCTGAGAGAGCAGATGCAGCAGACCAGCCAGTGCTGGACTCTGAAAGAACTGGCGAAAGATATCTGGAACCGTCCATGGAGTGATAAACGCCGTGCAGACTGGCAGCAATGGATCGCGCTGGCAAGAAGTTGCGATGTGCCGGTAATGAGAAACATGGCCAGCACAATCAGCAAAAGGTTATACGGAATACTGAATGCGATGAAACATCGGGTCTCGAACGGTATCGCTGAGGCCTGAAACAGTAAAATACGGCTGCTCAGGATAAAAGCGAGAGGTTACCGGAACCGGGAACGCTTCAAAGTGGCTGTCATGTTTCATTACGGCAAGCTGAATATGGCTTTCACTCCTGCTGCTTACAGTACCCCTCTCTGAAAAGGAAACTGAGGATGTAAAGGATAAGAGCGTGCAATCCCGTCAGCGAAGAACGCCCCCTTGTTCCCTGTTGTAACGGTATAATCATCTGCAAAAAATACCGACAGAAGTTCATCGCCGTTTTTGTCCATGATGCAGAAATGCTTCCCCCCATGCCGGTAGCTCTGAATATTATCCGCATAGCCCGGGTGGGCTAATTCCTTCAGGCGTTCAAACAGAGCATTCACATCAGCTGGCGTCGTTCCAGCAGATGGATGGCAGAGCCGGTAAAGGCAATCCTGTGCTTCAGCCTGGTGAGTGGAAAAGAAAAACTCTTCCCATATATATACAGTAAATCATAAACGAAACGCACGCAGACGCAAGCCTGAAACCAAGCCACCATGCAAGATGCGGCGTAATCTAATAATTTTCTGAGTGTTTTTTATACCCCTTGACGATGATTTTTCGGGGGGCTTGCGCACATGTTATTCACTAAAACTGTGGATAACGCCGGGTCAGACTTTGGGTGTATCGATGGCCACGATGAGTGATGCACTGTCATTGCGAACGGTACCGACGTCTGAAGATACTGGCTGCCAGGCAAAACTCTCCGCCTGCAGACTGTAGATGTCGGCCAACATGTCACCCGGTGGCGGAATCAACCGACTATCGAGCCAGTCGCGGGCGGCGGCTGCCGGCAGCGCAAGTGGGCGCCGATCATGAATATCTGCCAAACCGTCATGACTGGCGGCCGTGATAATGACGAAGCTGTCAGCCACTTCCGGATCAGTGTCGCACAACGCGGCGAAGAACAGTGGGCTGCGATCGGCGGGATAGATGAAATACGGCTGTTTCAGTCGCGGATTGTCCGGGGATTTTTTCCATTCGTACCAACCTGATGCCGGTACCAGCGCACGACCATGTTTCCAGAGCGGAGCAAACATCCGGCTGCTCGCAGCGGTTTCGACACGCGGGGGCAAAATGCTGGGTTGTTCTCAACCAAAAATCAATGCAAAACCTAAACCATTGATTTATTTAACATAATCAGTATTATGCGCACCAAGGTTGTCAGCACAAAGCGATAATGTCGTATTTTACCAAAGTTAAAATGTCGTCTTTCGGTTAGTCTGTTTTCACAGGCAGACAATCCGGAGCGTCTATGTTGGTGACCATGAGCCAGAAAAAACTGAACCGCATTCCCGTGCTGCAGCAAGTCTGCGACAAACTCCTGACACAATCAGCTGCAGCAAAACTGCTGAACCTCAGCGTTCGTCAGCTCCAGCGAGTTCTTGTCAGATATTTGTCCGACGGTGCTGCTGGCATCGCTTCGCGTAAACGCGGTAAGCCAGCAAACAACCGCGCCCCAGATGATCTCAGGCTGCAAGTTCTGGCTTTGCTACGTGAAAAATACAGCGACTTCGGACCCTCATTAGCCACAGAAAAGCTCAGCGAGCGCTACCAAATATCGATCTCTGTATGTAGAGGCTCAATAGTAGTGTCCGCCTGGGGGCTGCGGATGTTTTCTTGGTTACCGCGAAGCATCGCGTGAAGGCGCCGGTAGCCGTAATCCACTGTCGGTGTATCAGTCTCTGCTGGAGGTCCGTTTATGAGTGCTCTCCAGCATCAGCGTATCGCCGAGTTATGCGAACAGTTCCGCCTTGAACGTATCGCTGCCGAGTGGCCGGCATTGGCACAGAAGACGATTGATGACACTGCGTCACTGGGTGATTTTCTTGAGCAACTTCTGAAGATTGAAGTTGACAGCCGGGACGAGCGACGGCGCCAGACACGGCTTCGCCTTTCCGGTTTACCCGCAGTCAAGACGCTGGAACAGTTTGACTTTAAGTTCGCCAGCGGTGCACCCCGGGCTCAGATCCAGGAGCTGGCTGGCCTGGCGTTCGTAGAACGTCAGGAGAACATCGTGTTGCTGGGGCCGTCGGGCGTGGGCAAGATAATTTAGTCGCTGCACTTCCGATTCCAGAAAGCGCCCCCGTAATCAATATTGTTTTTTTTCGCATATAACCTTCTTTCTATATGGTTAAATCCGATGCAAAGCATGCTTCCTAAATAACTGCGACTTTTATCGCTACATCTGCCATTGCTGAGCAATAACCTGTTCAGTAATGGGAGGGTGCAACAAGTCTTACACCATAAAATCTAGCGAGAAAATTACACCAAACCCTTGTATTACAAGGAATTATAAAAGAAATGCACTATTAAGAACAGCTATTTAGATGCTATTTTAAACAATGTTAGTTGCATATTGTTTAAAATGCAAAAAAATACAAAATCGCTCATATGTTATGTATCGATGATACGGTAGTACGCCTGCAGCGTGAGCTCGTCTGCTGCGCAGCCGAAGTTCTTTCCCCCTCATCGCCGCATTTTATACTGTGCCTCATGTACATACCGCGCCCGCAAAACTTCTGTTCCAGCACAATGAAGGCTGGGAACGCTTTCTCGAGAAAAATGGCCATCAGCTCAGCGACTGGACCAAGCTCTCCGTCGAGCGCATGCTCGCTTGCGGAACCTGTGCCATGGGGGTTCGCCACTACTGCTGCAGCTCCGCCGATTGCACTCACTCGCGTTTCCTCTGCAAGTCCAAAGCCTGCAGCAGCTGTGGCCTCAAAGGCACCGAGCAGCAACATATCCTGCCCGACTGCGACTGGCAGCACATCACCTTCACCATGCCCCACCTGCTGTGGCCATTCTTCAACAACAACCGGCCGTTGCTCAACGACCTGTGTTTCGCTGTGCCACTCGTGCCATGCTCAGGCACGCGCGCAAGCTGGGCATCGAAGGAGGCATCTTCTGCGCACTGCATACCTACGGCCGCCAGCTCAATCAGCATCCGCACATCCACGTCTCCATCACCCGCGGCGGCCTCGATACCAAACATAGCGTCTGGCGCGACCTGTTCTTCAAAAAACAGCAGGTCGAAGAAATCTGGTGCGGTGCCGTTATCCGCCTGCTGCATGCCAGCTATGACCGCGTAAACCCTGCATCCCTGCCCGGTCACGGGCACATTCGCGATGAGAAGCAGTGGAAGCGCTACCTGCAGGCGCAATACCAGCGCCACTGGAAGGTGCACTTCGCCAAAAAGACCCGCGGTGCCTGGCGCAGCGTGAAATACCTGGGCCGATACCTGAAGCGCCCGCCAGTGGCGGCGTCGCAGCTCCGTCATTACCGCGGCGGCTCGGTGGTTCATCAGTACTATGACCACAACACGCAGCAGCACAAACGCCAGAAGCTGAGCCAGGAGGAGATGCTGTGGCGCTACGTCAGCCATATCCCGGACCGACATTTTAAAATGGTGCGCTATTACGGCTTTCTGGCCAACCGCAAACGCGGCACGCTGCTGCCGAAAGTCTACGAAGCACTGTCAATGACTGTTCGGGAAAAGCCACAGCGTCCAGGGTTCGCGGTGCTGGTGAAAGCCTTCCTGGGGACCGACCCGTACCAGTGCATCCTGTGCAAAAGTCCACTGCGTTTTGCAGGCGCTCTGGCAGGCGAGCACGCCACAAGACTGCTCTCTGACAGGCTTCATCGAATGGCGAAAAAACGATGGCATCAGACGCCAGCTCTGGATAAGTGCGCCTGAAAAATGGGTTTTAGCTTGAAAACACGGCAAAGCTGGTATTTTTTCGTATTACCGCACTAAAGGCCCCACCACATACGGCTCTTTCTCGCCATTGCTCATGGTTAGGAAACTCAAAAAATGGCGATTGAGTTTCCTAACCATCAAGGTGGTTGTGGTCGCCTCGCCACAGGGCCTGCAGCGCCAGGGGCTCCCGTAACGCGGGTGGTGTCGTGCTCCGCGCGTCGCTGAAGGTGCAGGCATACTGGTAGATCGCGGAGCACTCACTGAGGCGGTAACAGGCATCAACGATAAAGCTGGCCAGCAGCACTATCTGAATAACCTCGTTCAACAGCGCAAAGGTGTGTCGACCGGCCTCGTCAGCCAACAGTTAAAAAGCGGGATGCGCCTGTGGGGCGTAGCCGGGATGGGTCATCCACTCGTCCAGGTGTTGCGGCAGGGCCACCTCGTCCCCGGCGAGAAGCGCGTGCCACATCCGGGCCCTGCGCGTACGCAGGCCGCTTAACAGGCGTGAATAGCCGGGGTGCTGCGGGCAAGCCCCCCAGATGGCGGGGTGGGTGACCATGTAGCGGTAAACCACGTTATCATGACCGGCCAGGTGGTAGCGGTTGTTCATCTCCTGCAGCCATCCTTGCGCGCCAGCAGGATTTTCAGGGCGTCAGCCATATCCGCGGGATTAATGCGGCGGTGGGCAACCGGGCTTATCTCCAGCTGATGCAGGTTATCCAGCAGGGTGGATTTTGCCAAATCGTCATGCAGGGCGAGCTGGCAGAGGATGGCGGTGAGAGGGAGGGGCAGATGCGCACAGCGCATGAAGATGTGTTTTTGTGTCCGGTCATGGTATCACCCTGTTAACGTGACCTCAGCACAGCCGGCTGCGTGTCTGCCGGCGACGGTGGGTCAGGTGCCGCTATCTTTGTCCTTTTACCGGGCTGCGATGATGTCGTTTACGCAGGCTCCAGCGCGATGGTGTGACAGGTCGCCGTGCTGTTAAGCTGGCGGGTGCCCAGTCCGTACTCCGCCATGACGTGCATAAACCGATCGGCGTCACCGACAACCCGAAAGGTTACTGGGTGCAGATGGCTACCGTCCTGAGCAAAGGCGGCATTCAGCGCCGCTTTTTCGACGTAGAATCCGTTGTGCTGTGACGGTACCGGCGTTACGCCAGATTTCCACTCATGTGCGTCCAGCACATAATTGTCCCAGCCCTGGTCTTTCAGGGTTTCAGAGGCGTAGGTGAGCCGGAACAGATCGGATTGTGCGGCCAGGTTGCCGCTGCAGGAGCGCCAGAGGTAGTCAAGATGCTGACGCAGTTTGCCAGCCGGGCCGTGTTTGCGGCCACGTTCGAGTAACCACTGGATGTCAATCGCAACGCTCCTGGGGAAGCGTTTTTGCTTTTGGGCGGTGGCCAGCCAGCGGATCAGAAACAGGTTTTCGGCATAGGGCGTGCCGGCGATGCCGTCCTGGCGCGCCAGCCCCAACGCCACCAGGGCGCAGAACGCCAGATGGCTGAGCGCTGAGGTGGTGTTCTCTGTGGTAACGGATTCGGTTTTATCTGACAATGGCTACCCTGCCCGTCGAAGCGAAAGATTAGTGGCGGATCTGCGCCAGGTCGTCAGCGGTCAGCCCGGTCATTTTCATGACCGAGTCGCGATCGAGGCCGTTGGCCAGCATGGTACGGGCAACTTCGAGTTTGCCTTCATTGCGCCCTTTTTCAATACCGCGCTGTTCACCCAATTGGATACCTTTCTGGATACCCTTCTCGATACCTTTTTGTTCAAGCTGTTGTGCGATCGTCATCAGTTCATCCTCATGTTGCGGTACCCGCAGAGCCAGTTCGCGTACAAATGCCTGTGCATCCGCCGATTCACCGGCCTGGATAATATAGTGTATCAGCGAAATCACCTGCGGCGAAGAGAGATAGCCGGTCAGCAGAATGGTGGACAGTCTGTCGGTCAGTTCGGCCAGGTCGCGCTGGCGAATATGTTTCTGCAGCAGGGTCAGTGCGGCCATACTGCGGTGACCCATGATCTCTTCGTCGGGGATGACTGTCACATCAACCAGCGGAAAATCGCCGGTGTACAGTTTCTCCGCCAACGCCGGATCATCAAACTCCTGCAGCCAGTTGGTCGAGTATGGATACGGGCTGCGTTTGCCGGTGTAGAACAGTACCGGTATGACCAGCGGCAGCTTTTTATGTCCTGCCTCGAGATGTCGCTGCATGGCGGCCACTGCGTAGCGCATCAGGCGAAAAGCCATATGCTTATCGGGCGAGGATTGTGCTTCTAATAAAACGTACATGTAACCATCCTCCCCGGAGGTGGTTTTCAGGCTGTAGAGCACGTCACTGAAATACTGGCGCAGGTCATCTCGGACTCCAGCTTCAGCGTGCTGAGGTCGCAGATGGCCCGCAGTTCGGCCGGCAGATGGATATCAACGAAGTCGCGGGCAATTTCGGGTTGCGTCAGAAACTGCCGGAAAGTTGCATCATGGGGTGTTGGATTTTTTTTCATGGGGCTATCGTAACATGTTCGGTCGCCGGCTCACTATGGCTGAGCGAAGGCTTCACCCGTTCTCCGGGCAGGATGGCGCCGGGATGTTGCTGCCGCCAGGTTTTTAATATTCGGTAGACGCTGGCCCTGCCAATGCCCAGCCGGTCGGCAACCGCTTCGCGGGTTAATCCGGCCAGCGTCAATTCAATGACCTGCTGCGCTTTCGCCTGAGCGGTGGGTTTTCTTCCTTTATATGCACCCTTGGCTTTTGCCCGGGCAATGCCTTCCCGCTGGCGTTCCTGGCGCAGACGTGTCTCGAACTCGGCGAAGACGCCCAGCATATCAAGAAAAGCCTTGCCGGAAGCGGAAGAAGTATCGATGGCCTGTTCTGTCGCCCTGAGCTTGATATTTTGTCCTTCAAGCTCATGAACCAGATTTTGTAAGTCGCGAAGACTGCGTGACAGGCGATCGATACGGGTGACCACCAACGTATCCCCTTCCCGCAAATAGTCGAGACAGTCATCGAGTGCCTGCCGCCCTTCTTTCTTGGTACCGGTCATTTTCTCAGAGAAAATTTTACGGCAGCCGGCTGAAGTTAACACCGCAATCTGGTTTGTCAGATCCTGGTCTGTCGTCGATACACGCGCGTAACCTACGAAAGCCATACGATTTAATCCCAATAGATATTGGATGATGAGATTCTTGCGTATCAAATTTACGAAATCAAGTTCTGTGATACTTGATTTGGGCAAATTATCCTAACTCTCACAAAGGTATACCCAGCGGTTGAAGGAGGCGGAGCTGTTGGCGTCGACAGGCAGCACAGGCGACTCTTACGATAATGCCCTGGCCGAGAGTATCAATGGCCTTTACAAAGCGGAAGTCATACACCGTAAGAGCTGGAAAAACCGCGCAGAAGTGGAGCTTGCGACACTGGCGTGGGTGGACTGGTTCAACAATCGAAGACTGTTGGAACGGCTAGGACACATACCACCGGTAGAAGCCGAAAAAGCCTATTATACTTCCAGTACAAATAATGATCTGGCAGCCTGAGCTTCCGGACTAAAAACTCTCCAAGAAAACCGGGGCGGTTCACTTTATATAATGCGACTATTATAAACATAGCCGAATGGCAATAGGGAGTCGTATGATGGGCGTCTGCGACTCCCTGATTTTTTAAGCTATATAACAGTGTGCATCCGCCATAGTAGTTCTATGATTAATGGACAGCTTTTTTGGTTATCATTTGATTAAATAGGCTAGGTATCTATGAGCAGAGTAAAACGAGCAGTTCTCCTTGATATTAATCAAATAACTCAACGCATTAAGGTACAAAATCCCTACTTTGCTTTTCAACAACTCTGGCAAGAGGGAGAATCGTTGGTGGGTTCATTTACCTCTGAACAACCTCTCCTGTACGAAGCGGGCTGCATTACAGCGGGAGAA
>Ga0308157_10007855_pt1 | contig 12279 bp, 13 predicted proteins | sample PhyBR1_FD_201035 | JGI IMG/M metagenome (GOLD analysis project Ga0308157, IMG submission 201035) | Phyllosphere microbial communities from UC Gill Tract Community Farm, Albany, California, United States - DLSLB.R1 | ecosystem: Host-associated > Plants > Phyllosphere > Unclassified | place: USA...
GAGGCGGCGCTCGTCGGCGCGGTCGAGCTTGACGACGACGCCGAGCGCCCCGAGCGGCAGGCCGGGCGCCGTGCCGAGCGTCGCGCCGATCGACACGTTGCCCAGCGTCATCTCCTCGCGCGCCACTGCGTATCCGCGCGAGCGCGTCGCCGCGACGTCGGCGCGGACCTGCTCGGGCGTCGTCAGCGTGTTCACCGTCTCGTGCACGAGCGGCCAGCGGCAGTACTCGTCGATCCACTCGTCGGTCTGCGCGGCGAGCATCGCCTTGCCGGTGCCGACCGCGTGCAGCGCCTGCCGCCCGCCCATCCGGGTCAGCGTCGGGATCGATCCGTGGCCGGTGACGCGGCCGACGAACAGCGCGGCGGCGCCGCGGGGGTCGGTGCCGTCGAGCACCGCGAGGTGCACGTTCTCGCCCGTCGCCTCGTAGAGCCGCTGCATGTGCGGCAGCGCGGTCTCGCGCAGGCGCAGCGACAGCGGCGAGAGCTCGCCGAGCTCGAACAGCCGGTCGCCGAGCGCGTAGCGCCGCCCAGGGACCCGCGCGAGCAGGCCGTAGTCGATCAGCTGCGAGGTCAGGCGATGGAGCGTCGAGGGCGACAGCCCCGTCCGCTCGGCCAGCTGCGAGGCGCCGAGCTCGTTGTCGTCGGCCGTGAAGCACGACAGAATATGCATCACCCGCGGGAGGATCCCGCCGTCGTCGGCCATCGTGCTCACACGGCCATCCTAGGCGGTTTCTCCCACTGAATAAGAGACGAGCATCCGGATGGCGAACTCCGACAGCGGCGAATCGGTCACCGAGCGGATCGTCCGCGTGCTCGAGACCTTCGACGCCGACCGCACCGTGCAGTCGGTCGCCGAGATCTCGCGGAGGGCGGCCCTGCCGTCGTCGACCGCGCACCGCATGGTCACCGATCTCGTCGACACGGGAATCCTCGAGCGCGATCAGGCAGGGCGCGTGCGCCTCGGGCTGCGCCTGTGGGAGCTCGCCCAACGCGGGTCGCTCGCCCTTCGCCTCCGCCAGACCGCCCTCCCCCACATGGAGCGCGTGCAGGCGAGGGTGCGCGAGCACACGCAGCTGGCCGTGCTCGAGCGCGAGGAGGCGCTGTTCCTCGAGCGGCTGTCGAACCCGCGCGCCGTGTCGAACATCACCCGCATCGCCGGCCGTCTACCGCTGCACGCCTCGTCGTCGGGACTCGTGCTGCTCGCCTACGCCGACGAGTCGCTGCGCGAGAAGCTGCTCGCCGGTCCGCTCGCGCCGGTCGGGCCCGACACGGTGACGGATCCGGATGCGCTGCGCGCGCGGCTGGCCGAGATCCGCGCAAGCGGCGTCGCGATCGCGCCCGGCTCGATCGAGGGCGTCGCGAACGGCATCGCGGTTCCCGTGCGCGACGGGCGGCCCGGTCCCGTCATCGCGGCGCTGTCAGTCATCGTTCCGCGCGATGCCCCGACGGCCGGCGCCGTCGACGAGCTGCGCGCGGCGGCCATCCGCATCTCGACCGAGCTCGGCCATCCGGAGGCCAAAGCCACCCATTGAACGGGAAGCGATGCGCGCCCGCGCGCAACGACCCCGGATGATCGACTCATCACCAGCTCGTCGCCGGCGGCAGCCGCGCACATCGTCAAGGGAGACGCCATGACCACCGAACGCACCCGTGTCGCCATCGTCGGGGCGGGCCCCGCCGGCCTGCTGCTCTCTCATCTGCTGGCCGAGGCCGGCATCGAGTCGATCGTGGTCGACAACCGCTCGCGCGCCGAGATCGAGACGACGATCCGCGCCGGCATCCTCGAGCAGGGCACCGTCGAGATCCTCACCGAGACCGGCGCGAGCGACCGCGTGCACACCGTCGGCGACAAGCACGCCGGCATCTACCTCGGCTTCGACGGCGACCTCCACCACGTCGACTTCGGCGAGCTCGTCGGGCGCAACGTGTGGCTCTACCCGCAGCACGAGGTGCTGATCGACCTCATCGCCGCGCGCCTCAAGGCGGGTCAGGATCTGCGCTTCGGCGTCACCGCCGAGCGCGTCGATGGCGCCGAGACCGACCGTCCGAGCATCGTCACCCGCGACGCCGAGGGCCGCGAGGTCACGATCGAGGCCGACGTCGTCGTCGGTGCGGACGGATCGCGCAGCGTCGTCCGCCAGGCGGTGACCGGTTCGCACGGCGGGTTCTTCCACGAGTATCCGTTCGCCTGGTTCGGCATCCTCGCCGAGGCCCCGCCGTCGAAGGACGAGCTGATCTACTCGAACTCGCCGGACGGCTTCGCGCTCATCAGCCAGCGCAGCCCCGAGGTGCAGCGCATGTACTTCCAGTGCGACCCGTCGGCCGACCCGAACGCGCTCAGCGACGCGCAGATCTGGGACGAGCTGCAGCGCCGCACACCGGGAACCGACCTCAACGAGGGTCCGATCTTCCAGCGCGATGTGCTGAAGTTCCGCAGCTTCGTGTCGCACAAGATGCGCGCGGGCCGCGCCGTGATCGTCGGCGACGCCGCCCACACCGTGCCGCCCACCGGCGCGAAGGGCATGAACCTCGCTGTCGCCGACGTGGTGCTGCTCGACCGCGCCATCCGCAGCCTGCTGCTGAAGAACGACGAGACGTTCTTCGAGCGCTTCACCGAGGACGCCCTCCGCCGCACCTGGAAGGCGCAGCAGTTCTCGTGGTGGATGACGTCGATGCTGCACCAGCAGCCGGGCGCGAGCGACTTCGAGCGCCACCGCCAGATCGCCGAGCTGCGCACGGTCACCGACAGCGAGGCCGGCAAGCGCTACCTCGCCGAGGCGTACACGGGCTGGCCGCTGCTCGGGCGCTGAGCCTGCCACCCACCGGGAGATCCCGGCGCGGCGGCGCGGCGACTGGTCGTAGAGTCGCCGGATGAGCAACGACGCGCAGCCCACGGCGGTTCCCGGCGCCGCGGGCGGGCGCGGGGCGTCGCTCGCTCTGCTGCTCGCGGCGATCGTCGTGATCGGCGTCAACATGCGCGTCACGATCACCGGCGTGGGGCCGCTGCTCGAGCAGATGAGCGGGTCGACCGGGCGCAGCGTCGCCGCTCTCAGCACGCTCACGACCGTTCCCGTCGTGATCTGGGCGGTGCTCTCGCCGTTCGCGCACACGCTCTCGCACCGGTTCGGCACGAACCGCGTGGTGCTGTGGGCCCTCGTCCTGCTGGCCGGCAGCACCGTCATCCGGTCGCTCCCGGGAGCGGAGGCGTCGCTCTGGATCGGCACCGTCCTGATGGGGATGTCGCTCGCGATCGCCAACGTGCTGCTGCCCGCCGTCGTGAAGCGCTCGTTCGGCAATCGCGTCGCGCTGGTGACCAGCATCTACACGGCCCTGTTCGCCGGCTGCGGCGCACTGGCATCCGGTCTCGTGGTGCCGATCTCGTACCTCGCCGAGCCGGGCGGCGGAGACCTCGGGTGGCGCATCGCGCTCGCGGCCGTCGCCGTGACGCTTCCGGTCGCGATCGTGCTGTGGGCGCTGCACCTGCGTCGCTTCGGACCGGATCCGGGCGGACGCGCGACCGCCTCGGCGACGCGCGGGCCGAGCGTGTGGGGCGATCCCGTCGCGTGGGCCGTCGGCCTCTACATGGGCGTGCAGTCGATCATCTTCTACGTCATGATCACGTGGCTCGCGCCGTACGCGCGCTCGCTCGGGCACAGCGAGGTTCTCGCCGGCTACGACGTGATGATCTTCCAGCTGGCCGGCGTGATCGGCTCGATCAGCCTGCCGTTCGTGATGCGCGGCCGCGCCGAGCGGTGGGTGCCTGCGGCGCTCCCCGTGTTCTCGTTCATCGGCCTGGTGGGGATGCTCCTCGCCCCGTCCGGCGTCTTCGTCTGGATCTCGCTCATCGGACTGTGCAGCGGCGGATCGATCGCCTGCTCGCTCACTCTGATGGCGACCAGGGCCCGCGATCACCACACGGCGTCGGCCCTCAGCGGCATGGGCCAGTCGGTCGGCTACGTGATCGCGGGGTTCGCGCCGGTCGTGTTCGGCGCGATCCACACGGCGACGGGCGGATGGACGGGATCGATCGTCTTCCTCATCCTGTTCTCATCGATCGCGCAGATCGTCGTCGGGCTCATCGTCGGGCGCGGCCGTTACGTGTTCGACCGGGTGCGCGAGGCGGCCTGACAGCCCCGCGCCCCCGCTAGCATCGGCGTATGCTCATCGCCCACCGGCCGACCGCGCTCGCCTACCGCTGCGTCGCCGTCATCCTGATCGCGCTCGGCATCGCCCGCGTGACCGGCGTGGTCACGGGTGACCCGTCCGGGATCCCGCTGCTCTACTACACGACGCAGAGCAACATCCTCTGCCTCGTGTGGATGGTCGTCCAGGCCGTCCGGACCGGCGTCGACCTGCGATCGTCAGGGGTGCGCGGATGGTCGAGCGCATCGCCGCGCGCGGGCGGCGCCGTCATGATGGCGATCACCGTGACGATGCTGATCTACCTCGTCATCCTGCTGCCGCAGTCGTTCGCGCAGCCGGGCGCGTACGAGGCGTTCACCCTCACCGACAACCTCGTGCACATCGTCACCCCGCTGCTCGTGATCGTCGACTGGCTGGCGTTCGCGCCCAAGGGGCGGTTCCGCTGGTTCGATCCGCTGCTGTGGACGCTGATCCCCTACGCGTACCTGACGTTCGCCTTCCCGTACGGCGCCGCCGGCGGCGACTTCGGCGGCGGCAGGACGTACCCCTACCCGTTCATGAACGTCGCGGCGCTCGGCATCGGCGGTGTCGTCGCCTGGATCGCCGGGCTCACCGTCGCGCTCGTCGGCGTCGGGTTCGTGTACCTCGCGCTCGACCGGATGATGGGGCGCGTCAGCCGGAAGCGGGCCGCGGCGGCATCCCTCCCGGCGTGATGCCGACGCGTTCGAGGCGGCGCACCCGATCGAAGCGCGCCATCTCGGCAGCGGCGAACGGATAGCGCGATTCGGCGGATCCGAGCAGCCCGTAGCCGACGCGGGCCATCACAACGCCCGCGAAGAAGCCCATGTAGAGCACGGCGAACAGCCAGTCCCATCCGCCGATGATCCCCTCGCGGTACACCGCGACGAGGTACCAGATGCCCAGCGGGATGTGTCCGAGCACGACGGCGCCCATGCCGGGGTTGTAGAAGGTCTTCAGCTTGATGTTGGTGACCACCACGTGCGCCACGGCCTGCCCGACCATGCCGAACAGCACGGGCGCCAGGCCGAGCCAGACGAGGTTCGGGAAGAACACGGGAACCAGGTAGAACGGCCACGCGAGCACGTTCATGAACGCGGCATTGAACTGGTTGAGCGGGTAGCGGTCGACGGGGCCGCCCTTCGGCTGGAACACCTCGTTGGTGATCCATGCCTCGCCGCCGGGGAGCCGGTACTCCTCGAACTGGTGGATCAGGATCACCGCGAAGTTCAGCATCAGAATCAGTTGCACCGTCGACCAGCCGCCGAGCCACGCCCACAGCAGGGCGGGGACGACCAGCGCGCCGCCGACGTCGTACCAGTGCCGGATGAACCATCTCATCGCCGTACCCTCTTCCGTTCAGGAGCACCGAATAGTCCTCATCATGTGATGATATCAACGGTCGATGAACTGGCAACTAGAATGGGACTATGGCGACCACGACCACCCGACCTGGCAGACAGTCCGGCGAGAGCGGCAATCGAGAGCGCATCCTCGCTGCCGCACGCACAGAGTTCGCTGCGACGGGCTTCCGCGGCACCACCCTGCGCTCCATCGCGGCGCGCGCCGAGGTCGACGTCGCCCTGCTGTCTCACTACTTCGGCAACAAGGACGGCCTGTTCGCGGCGACCCTCGAACTTCCGCCCTCCGCGCGAGGGATCGCGTCACGGGCGCTCTCCGGTCCGACGGAGATGCAGGGGGAGCTTCTCACCCGGGGATATCTGGGCCTCTGGGAAGACCCGGCGACGAGCGCGCAGATGCATGTCCTGGCCCGATCGGCCCTCGCCAACGAGGTCGCGACCTCGCAGATCCGGCGCCTGCTCGAAGGGACCACGGGCGACCCCGAGCTCGCTGGAGCGCTCGATGGTCGGCACGAGGGCTTCGCCCTCGCCATGGCGCATCTGCTCGGGGTCGCATTCGGCCGCCACCTGACTCAGGTCGCCCCACTCGCCGAACTCGACTTCGAGTCGCTCGTCGCGCGAACGGCTCCCGCGGTGCAGCTGCACCTCGAGGAGCGCGCGGCGTAGCCGGACGCCGACGCCTCAGCTGCCGTGCGGTGCTGGGTCCCGGGATAGTTTGGTTCCTATGCGCACCGCCGAGACCCCCCACCAGTCCCGGCCGCCCGTCGTGATGCGCCGGATCGTCGAATGGTGGGACGCGCGTCAGGTTCCGCTCTACCTCGTCGCGATCACGGTCGGAGCGGCGATCGGGCTCGTCCTGCCGCAGACGGCGCCCTCGCTCGAGCATTCCATCGAGCCGGCGCTGATGCTGCTGCTGTTCGCCACGTTCCTGGGCGTGCCGCTCATCGAGGTCGGGCACGCGTTCCGGGATCTGCGGTTCCTCGGCACCGTGCTGGTCGCGAACTTCGCCGTCGTCCCCCTGATCGCCTGGGGGCTCTCGCGGTTCGTGGCCGATGACCGGGGCCTGCTGCTCGGCGTGCTGCTGGTGCTTCTCACGCCGTGCATCGACTACGTGATCGTCTTCACGGGCCTCGCGGGAGGAGCGCGCGCCAGGCTCCTCGCGGCCGCGCCGCTGCTGATGCTCGCGCAGATCGCGCTGCTGCCCGTCTACCTGCTGCTGTTCGCCGGGGCCGACGCGCTCTCGGTGATCGACATCGCGCCGTTCGCCGAGGCGTTCCTGCTGCTCATCGTCATCCCGCTCGCGGCCGCGGCGATCGTGCAGGCGCTCGCCCGCCGATCCCGCGCTGGTCGCGTCGTCGAAGACGTCATGGCTTCGACGATGGTGCCGCTCATGATGATCGTGCTCGCGGTGGTGATCGGATCGCAGATCGCCGCGGTCGGGTCCCAGCTCACCGCTCTCGTGCGGGTGCTGCCGCTCTACGTCGCCTTCGTCGTGATCGCCGTCGCGGTCGGCGCCGCAGCCGGTCGCCTGGCTCGCCTGGACGTGCCGGCGAAGCGCGCCGTGATGTTCTCGGCCGCGACGCGGAACTCGCTGGTCGTGCTCCCGCTCGCCCTCGCGCTGCCGCCGTCGCTCGCAATCGCACCCCTCGCTGTGGTCGCGCAGACGCTCGTGGAGCTCGTCGCCATGGTCGTGCTCGTGCGCCTCGTGCCTGTGCTGGTGCGGGCGTAACGCCGCACCAGCACAGGAGTGTCCACCCCTAGGACCGCACGAGGCGCGCGATGGCGTCTGAGGCTTCCTTGATCTTCTCCTCGGCCTCAGCGCCGCCCGCCTGTGCCGCGTCGAGCACGCAGTGCTTGAGGTGGTCGTCGAGCAGCCCCACCGCGACGGCCTCGAGAGCGCTCTTGAGCGCACTGATCTGGGTGAGGATGTCGATGCAGTACTTCTCATCGTCGACCATCTTCGAGATGCCGCGCGCCTGCCCCTCGATCCGCTTCATCCGGTTGAGGTACTTCGTCTTGTCGGAGATGTACCCGTGCGAGTGGGCGTGTTCGTCGGTGTGCGTCGACATGATGGTCCTTCGTTTCGTTTCGTCAGCGCGCCGTGGAGCGGAATCCGCGCAGTCGCAGGCTGTTGCCGACGACGAACACGCTGGACAGCGCCATGGCGGCGCCGGCGAGCATGGGGTTGAGCAGGCCGAGCGCGGCCACCGGAATAGCGGCCGTGTTGTACGCGAAGGCCCAGAACAGGTTGGTCCTGATCGTGCCGAGGGTCCTGCGCGACAGCCGGATGGCGTCGACCGCGCCGCGCAGATCGCCGCGCACCAGCGTGATGTCGGACGCCTCGATCGCGACGTCTGTGCCGGTGCCCATCGCCATGCCGAGGTCGGCCTGCGCGAGGGCCGGGGCGTCGTTGACGCCGTCGCCGACCATCGCGACGATCCGACCCTCGCCCTGCAGCCGGGTGACGACGTCGACCTTGTCCTTCGGCAGCACCTCGGCGATCACCTGGTCGATGCCGACCTCGGCGGCGATCCGGCGCGCCACCGCGTCGTTGTCGCCGGTGAGCAGCACCGGGGTGAGACCGAGCGCCTTCATCTGGCCGATGGCCTCCGCGCTCGTGGGCTTGACCGCGTCTGAGACGACCAGGACGCCGCGGGCCTCGCCGTCCCATCCGACGGCGACGACCGTCTTGCCCTCCCCCTCGGCCGTCGCCTTGGCGGCGGCGACCTCGGGGCTGAGGCGCTGCGCCCAGTCGGCGAGGAGCGACTCACGGCCGACGAGCACGGCTCGCCCGTCGACGACGCCCTGCACGCCCTTGCCCTCGATATTCGCGAAGTCTGAGGCCGCAGGCAGCGCGCCGACCTTCTGCGTTGCCGACTTGGCCACGGCCTGCGCGATCGGGTGCTCCGAGGCGTCCTCGAGCGCGCCGGCGAGGCGCAGCAGCTCGTCGGCGTCGACGCCCGGCTCGACGATGACGTCGGTGAGCGTCATGGTGCCGCTCGTGACCGTGCCCGTCTTGTCGAGCACGATCGTGTCGACCTTGCGGGTGGACTCCAGCACCTCGGGACCCTTGATCAGGATGCCCATCTGCGCGCCCCGTCCGGTGCCGACCAGCAGCGCCGTCGGGGTGGCGAGACCGAGCGCGCAGGGGCAGGCGATCACGAGCACCGCGACGGCCGCAGTGAACGCCGCCGCAGCCGGGAACCCGGCCACCATCCATCCGATCAGCGTGACGAGCGCGATGCCGATGGCGATCGGAACGAAGACGCCCGAGATCTTGTCGGCCAGGCGCTGCGCCTCGGCCTTGCCGGTCTGCGCGTCTTCGACCAGCTTCGCCATCTGCGCCAGCTGCGTGTCGGAGCCGACGCGGGTGGCGCGCACGACCAGGCGTCCGCCGGCGTTGACGGTCGCGCCGGCCACCTGGTCGCCCTCGGCGACCTCGACGGGAACCGACTCGCCCGTCAGCATCGACGCGTCGACCGCGGACGTGCCGGAGACGACGACGCCGTCGGTCGCGATCTTCTCACCGGGGCGGACGACGAACTCGTCGCCGACGCGCAGGTCGTCGATCGCGATCTTCACCTCGGAGCCGCCGCGGATGACCGAGACGTCCTTCGCTCCGAGCTCCAGCAGTGCGCGCAGGGCGGCGCCCGCCTGGCGCTTGGACCGCTTCTCGAAGTAGCGGCCGGCGAGGATGAACATCGTCACCCCGGCGCCGACCTCGAGGTAGATGTTCCCCGCGCCGTCGGACGGCGCCAGGGTGAGTTCGAACCCGTGCGTCATGCCGGGCATGCCGGCCGTGCCGAGGAACAGCGCGTACAGCGACCACAGGAACGCGGCACTGGTACCCATCGAGATGAGCGTGTCCATCGTCGCCGCGCCGTGGCGAAGATTGATCCAGGCCGCCCGGTGGAACGGCCAGGCGCCCCACACGATCACGGGCGCGGCCAGCGTGAGCGATGCCCACTGCCAATACGTGAACTGCAGCGGCGGGATCATCGCCATCGCGATGACCGGCACGGTCAGGATGATCGAGACGATCAGGCGGGTGCGCAGCGACGTCAGCTCAGGATCTTCGTCGCCTGCGTCGTCGCTCTTCTTCGCCTCCTTCGGGGCGGGGAGAGCGGCCGTGTAACCGGTCCTCTCGACCTCCGCGATCAGCAGCGCGGGGTCGTAGCCCGAGGGAACGGTGACCTTCGCCTTCTCCGTGGCGTAGTTGACGCTCGCGGCGACGCCGTCGAGCTTGTTCAGCTTCTTCTCGATGCGATTCGCGCAGGAGGCGCAGGTCATCCCGCCGATCTCCAGCTCGACGCTCGAGGCCGCCGATGAGGCGGATGCAGACGTGCTCATCAGACGCGCACCGCCGAGTAACCCGCCTCGTCGACGGCGGCCAGCACTGCCGCGTCGTCGACGGGCTGCGCCGACGTCACGACGAGCCTGCCCGACTGAGCGCTCACCTGAAGGCTCTCGACGCCGGCGATCTGCTCGACTTCCTCGCGGACCGACATCTCGCAGTGGCCGCAGGTCATCCCGGTCACCTGGTACTCGGTTGTCGTCGCCATGATCATCTCCTGTTCGAATGATACCCCCATTGGGTATCCGTATCAGCGACAACGTAGTACCCCCTAGGGGTATTCCCGTGGGCGTGATTCTTCTGCGACAGCGCCTCTCGTGCATCGGTCGTCCCGTGCGCGCGGCCGAGCAGCGCGGCGTCTCGGCCGCCTCGAGCGGGAGCGCGCCCTACCGGCGGCGGGCGATGATCAGCCCGTCCCAGCCCTTCTCGCCCACGGTCTGCAGCGCCGTGGCGTCCAGTTCGGGGCTCGCAGCGATCGCGTCCACGACGGCGCGAACGCCCTGCACACGCGGGTCCTCGCTGTGCTCATCGACCACGGCGCCGTCCCGGACGACGTTGTCGATCACGATCACGGCTCCCGGTCCGGTGAGCTCGAGCGCCGCCGCGAGGTAGATCGGGTTGCTCGGCTTGTCGGCGTCGATGAAGACGAGGTCGAACGGCTCGGTGCCGTCGTCGATCAGTGTCTGCACGGATGTCGCTGCCGCGCCCACCACGACGTCGACGCGATCGGCCACGCCCGCGCGTGCGAGGTTCTCGCGCGCCACGGCGGCGTTCTGCTCGTCGAGCTCGAAGGTCACCACGCGGCCGCCGTCGCCGACGGCCCGCGCGAACCAGACCGTCGAGTACCCGGCCAGCGTGCCGAACTCGAGCACGCGCCGAGCGCCGCTGATCTGGGCCAGCAGCCCGAGAAGCGCGCCCTGATTCGCCGCGACCTCCGCATTGGGCATCGTCGTCCGAGCACCCGACTCCCTGGCCGCGACGAGCGCATCGTCCTCATCGACGAGCGCAGCGGAGAAGTACTCGTCGACGGCGCGCCAGGCGGGTGCCGAGGCGTACCGATTGACCGGCACCCCCGCCTCGGGAACGTCGTTCCGGACAGCCGCCGCCTCATCATCCGTCATCACGCCATCCTGGCACCGGACGCACACGCGATCGCGACCACCGGGTGAACATCGCGTGGACACGTCATCCGCGTGGTGATCGGTCTCGTCTGCTCGTGCTCCCGGCGGGCGAGTCGGACGCCGCGGCCCTAGTGCCCGCCGAGCGCGACCTTCAGGATCGCGATCCCTGCGCCGAGCACGGCCAGGATCAGCCCGGCGAGGAAGGTCCGCAGCGACGCCTTCCGGCCGCGGATCCTCTCGATCACGACGCCGGTGAGCGCGAGCCGGATGATGATGTACACCTCGGCGAGGAGCTGCGCGGCAAGCCCCGGCACGTCGGTCAGCCACGCGAGGCCCAGGATCGCCGCGGGGACGAGCCCCGTGGTGAGCACCGGCGTCGAGTTCCGCAGCTCGGCGAAGAGCTCCCTGTGGCTGAGGCTGTGGTCCTCCCTGGCCCGTCGACCCGCGGCCTCCGCGAACACGTGCGCGAAGAACGTCGTCAGCGATGCGCCGAGGACGATGGCGAAGCTCAGCCCGCTCTCCGCGTTCTCCTGCGTCAGCGGGATGACCGTCGCGAGCGCGACGATCGTGCCGTAGACGTAGGCCGTGATCCGGCTCGACGCGTCTTCGCGGGAGAGGTGCGGCGTGCGCGTGATCAGCCGCGAGCGCCAGCTCCGCTTCGGCGCGCCTCCGGCCGCAGCCCTATCGGGGCGAGGGGATTCCATGATCGGCAGATTACACACCGGTCAGCGGCCGGATGGACGGGGGCGGTGCGCCGGATCCGGCGAGCCGCCGACGGCGTTCCGGATGAGAGCTCCCTCACACCGCCGGGGTGCCGGGCGCCGCCGCGCGGTCCGCGTGGCCGAGCGCGCGCTCGGGCGCGATCCGGTCGCGCACGAGGCGCTTGAGCGCGACGATGTCGGGGAACCCGCCGTCGTCCTTGCGCGACCAGATCCGCTCGTCGTCTGCGTGGATCTCGAAGATGCCGCCCGTGCCGGGCACCATGGCGACCCCGCCGTCGCGGAGCTCCTCCTGGAAGGTCGTGAGCAGCTCCTGCGCGACCCAGGTGGCGCGGTGCAGCCAGGCGCACTGCGTGCAGTAGACGATGCGGATGCTGTGGCTCATACCCGCCACCGTAGCCCGCTCGTGTGACGGGCGGGCTACGCGGTCCGGCCGCGCCCGCCGATCAGGTCCGCGCACTAGCATTCAGGCATGAGCGCTGCGGACCCCATCGACGACATCTCCATCGGCGGCGACATGATCCGCCTCGGCCAGTTCCTGAAGTTCTCGGGACTGCTCGACTC
>Ga0308157_10007856_pt1 | contig 12278 bp, 10 predicted proteins | sample PhyBR1_FD_201035 | JGI IMG/M metagenome (GOLD analysis project Ga0308157, IMG submission 201035) | Phyllosphere microbial communities from UC Gill Tract Community Farm, Albany, California, United States - DLSLB.R1 | ecosystem: Host-associated > Plants > Phyllosphere > Unclassified | place: USA...
GCGCTTGGAGACGTTGACGCCGGCCACCGAGCCGTCGGCCGTCACGCTGGGGCCGCCGCTCATGCCGGAGTTGATCGGGCCGGTGAACATCAGCTGGTCGTAGAAGCTGCGGGTGATGACGCCGTTGTAGGCCCCTTCGGAAATCGCGAAGCCGAGATCGAGCGGATTGCCCATCGAGTACAGGTATTGGCCCTGCGTCAGGCGTGCGAGTTTTTCCGGCATCTTGAAAAAGCCGGTGCCGTTGCGGTTCACGCGCAGCACGGCCAGGTCGTGCAGCACGTCGACCGCCAGCAGTTCAACATTGCCGCGCTGGCCGCTGGTGTCCACCCATTCGCCGACGTAGGTGTCGGGATCGAGGGCGAATTGCGAGACCACGTGATAGTTGGTCAGCACCAGGTTGCTGGTGCCGATCAGGAAACCGGAGCCGACCGAGGATTGCGTGCGGCCGCTTTTCAGCAGCGAGCGCACTTGCAGGATGTCGTTCTTGGCGGAGGCGTACAGGTGCTGGGCGGCGCTGGAGGGCGGCGGCAGCGGCGCGCCGTCGGCGTTGGCCGCATCGCCGGCATCGGCGGTGTTGCTGTCGGCCGCGCCATTGGCGCCATGCGCGCCCTGTGCGCCCTGTACGGCGCCTGACGCGGCAGCGGCAGGTGGTGTGGCGGTGGCCGGTGCTGCGTTGGCTTGGCCGGTGGGCGGCTTGGCGCCGGGCTGCGCCGCTGCGGCGGGGTTGGTTGGTATGGCTGGCTTGGCTGATGCCGCGCGCGCCGCCGGGCTGGCGGGCTGCTGCGCGGTGGCGGTTTCGGGCGCTGCCGGCGCGATGCCGGCGCAGGCCCAGGTGAAAGCAAGAATGCTGGCGAGCTTGGTGACTTTCATGCAGTCCTTAAAACAATGTTACAGCGCGCCATCCTCCACCGGCACCGGCGTCAACGGCGTCATCATGTGGCCCAACTTGGCGGCCTTGGTATCCAGATAATACTGGTTGAAGGCATTGCGGTTGACCAGCAGCGGCACGCGCTCGGCCACTTCAACGCCCAGATTCGTCATGGCACTGATCTTACGCGGATTATTGGTCATCAGGCGCAGGCTTTTTACGTTGAACTGTTCGAGCATAGGCTTGACCAGGCCATAAGTACGCTGATCCGGCTTGAAGCCCAGCTGTTCATTGGCCTGCACCGTGTCGGCGCCAGCCTCTTGCAGGCGGTAGGCGCGAATCTTGTTGACCAGGCCGATGCCACGGCCTTCCTGGCGCAGATAGAGCAGCACGCCCCGGCCTTCATCGGCAATCTTCTTCAGCGCGCCTTCCAGCTGGGCGCCGCAATCGCAACGTTGCGAGAACAGCACGTCGCCGGTCAGGCACTCCGAATGGACGCGCGCCAGCACCGGCTCGCCATTGCCGATATCGCCCAGCACCATCGCCAGGTGTTCCTTGCCGGTGGCTTTCTCGACGAAGGCGTGCAGCGTGAACTGGGCCCAAGGCGTTGGCAGGGCGCAGGAGGTGACGTAGTTCAGTTCGTCTTGGGACGGGATTTCTGCGCTCTGCGACATGGTTTTGCTCTTTATTCTATTCATCCAGGGTAAAAAAGGCGCGCCGGGCTGTTCCAACAGACCCGGCGCGCCCTTCATGATACCAAAACTGGCGGAAATGTTTTGAGGGCCCCCTCGGACCCTCAAGCCTGCTTATTGTTTAGGCAGGTCGAACAGCAGCAGTTCAGCTTCTTCCGCCTGATCCAGCGTGACGACTGGCTCGTCGCTCAGTTTCAGCGCGTCGCCGGCTTTCAGATGCACGCCGTTGACAGTGACCGCGCCGCGGATCAGGTGCACATAGCCAATCCGGCCTTCTTTCAGCTCATGTTTCAGGCTGTCGCCCTCGGCCATGATGGAGGCGTAGATCTTTGCATTCTGGTGGATCAGCACCGAACCTTTGCGGCCATCGTTCGAGGCAATCAGGGCCAGCTTGCCTTGTTTGCTCTCGGGAGCGAAGTTCTTTTCCTCGTAGCTTGGAGGAATGCCGACCTGGTCAGGCTGGATCCAGATTTGCAGGAAGTGCACGATTTCATCACGGTTGTGGTTGAACTCGCTGTGACGCACACCGGTGCCGGCGCTCATGCGCTGGACATCGCCGTAGTGCAGCACCGAACCGGTCCCCATGCTGTCCTTGTGTTCCAGCGCGCCGCTCAGCACGTACGAAATGATTTCCATGTCACGGTGGCCGTGGGTGCCAAAACCCTGGCTGCCTTGCACTTTGTCTTCGTTGATGACCAGCAGCGGGCCGAAACCGACGTGTTCCGGGTCATGGTAATGACCGAAGGAGAAGCTGTGTTTGGAGTCCAGCCAGCCGTGGTTAGCTTTGCCGCGCGAATCAGAATGACGTACTTGTAACATGATGTGCTCCATTTCTTGTTGGGGTTAATGTGCGATAATTTTGAAAGCGTTCTTTCGTATCGCTGCATCCATGAATCACATTGTAGTCCGCTGATTCCAAATAAAAAAACGGAAAAATTACCGTCCTACTATCGAAAAAATCGAATGCTCAGACTAAGCCTTGAAGCCCTGCAAATCGTGGACGCCATCGACCGGCGCGGTTCCTTCTCCGCTGCCGGCAAGGAATTGCACCGCGTGCCATCGACGATTTCGTACACCGTCAGCAAGCTGGAGGACGATCTCGGCGTGCAGGTGTTTGAACGCAACGGCCCGCGCGTGGAGCTGACGCCGGCCGGCGCCGAGCTGCTTAAAGAGGGGCGCTACCTGCTGAAGGCGGCGCAGGATCTGGAGCACCGGGTGCGCCGCGTGGCGTCAGGCTGGGAAACCGAGCTGGCGGTCGGCATGGATTCCATGTTTTCCGCCTGCCTGTTCCACGACGACGTGCCGGCTTTCTATGACGTGGCCAAGCAGACCCGCCTGCGCATCGTGCAGGAAGCCTTGTCCGGCACCTGGGAAGCCTTGCTGGAGCGCCGCGCCGATATTCTGGTGGGCGCGGCTGGCGACGGCCCGGCGGGTGGCGGCTATGTTTCCGAGCCGCTGGGCAAGATCAACTTTGTGTTTGCCGTGGCGCCATCGCATCCATTGGCGAGTGTCCAGGACAAGCTGGGACGGACGCATCTGCAACACTACCGCGCTGTCAGCGTGGCCGATTCGGCACGCCGGATGGCGCCGCGCACAGTCGGCCTGTTGCTGGGACAGGACACGCTGACCGTACCCGACATGAAAACAAAATTCCAGTACCAGCTGGCTGGCATGGGCTTTGGCTTCCTGCCCGAACCCTGCGCCCGTACGGCCATCGCCGCCGGCCTGCTGGTGGAGAAACAGGTCGAGGAGCCGAAGCCGGCCGAGACCTTTTACCTGGCCTGGCGCAGTGGTGAAAATGGCGCCGCATTAAACTGGTGGATCAACCGCATGCGACAACCGGGCCTGTTCGAACGCCTGATTAGCCAGCTGCCCCATCATAATGTTGACCAAGGCCAATAGTTTCGGGCAACATGTCAGGATCGCCCAACGTCTCGCTGGAACTTTCAATGACCGCCACGCCGCCTGTGTTTCCGCATCCTCTGGCTGACCGCAATGGCAGTCCGGCAGCCTTGCTGCTGGACCTCGCGCGCCTGCCTGCTGGCGCCGCGCCGGTGACCGCGCTGGAAGAACTGGCCGGCGGCAGCATGAGCTGCTATTACCGCGCCGGCGCCGACGAGGCCTTGCAACAGTCACTGGAACAAGCCGGCTGGAAGCTGCTGCCGGCCGACAAGGCGCAGCGCGTCGACGACGCGCTGCCGAAAGAGCTGCCGCCCGCCATCCAGTGGATTGAAGGCGACTGGTTCCTGGCCACGCCGCCGAAGCCGGTCGGCACCCAGGCCGCGTCGCGCGCGCTGGCGCTGCGGCTGGTGCAACTGGTGTCCGCCGATGCTGACACCCACGAAATCGAAGCGCTGCTGCGCCAGGACCCGACCTTGTCATATCACCTGCTGCGGCTGGTGAATTCGCTGGGCATGGGCACCGGCCGCCGCGTCACCAGTTTTTCGCAAGCCATCCTGATCCTCGGCCGCTCGCAGCTGCGCCGCTGGCTGAACCTGATGCTGTTCTCGTCGCGAGAAGGCGACCAGCGCTCGGCCATGTTGCTGGCGCACGTGTCGGTACGGGCGCGGCTGATGGAGTTGCTGTCCAAGGCCATCGGCGAAGACAAGCATCATCAGGAACAGGCCTTCATGGTCGGCATGTTCTCGCTGTTGGGGACGCTGTTCGGCATGCCGCTGGAGGAAGTGCTGAAGCCGCTGACCATCAGCGACGCGGTGCAACGGGCGCTGCTGTCGCATGAAGGCGAACTGGGCCAGCTGCTGTGCGTGGTCGAATCCGCCGAGCGCGCGGAATACGATAGCCTGGGCGACTGCCTGGCAGCCTTGCAGCTGGACGGCGCCAGCTTTAACCGCCTGGTTGCCGATGCTTATTTATGGATGCAAGGCGTCAGCGCCGGCAAGGCGGGTAACGTCCATGGTTAACGCGATCGAGCGTTGCCTTGAATTGAGCCGGCTGGCGCGCAGCCAGCAAGGCGAGGCGCTGGCGCAGACGTTGCGCGAGCTGGAGCAGGCCCTGACGCTGGCGCGTTCGACCGTCAAGCCGGCCGACATGCCGGCGTTGCCGGAGGGCGCCACACTGGAACTCGACCTGACCGGTTATGTGACGGCCTGGAGCGCCGGCGCAGAAGGCATGTTTGGCTACACGGCCGCCGAGGTCACTGGCCAGCACGTGCTGTTCCTGTATGCGGAGGACGATGACGACGGCAATATCGCCGAGCTGTTCTTCGACCACAGTCCCGGTGCGCTGGCGGCGCGCACCGAAGTTCGGCGGCGCAAGAAAAGCGGCGAGATCATCTGGGTGCACCTGGACATCGAACTGCGCCACGACGACAGCGGCGAACCGCTGGGCATGCTGGTGCGTGTGTCGCAAGCCAACCAGGCGCTGTCCGACCAGGACAAGATCAATCTGCACGCGCGCATCATCGAAGACAGTGAGCAGGGCGTGCTGATTACCGATGCGCACGAGCGCATCGTCTCGATCAATTCCTCGTTCACCCGCATCACCGGCTACACGCCAGCCGAATCGATCGGCAAGACGCCGGACCTGCTGCGCTCCGGCGTGCACGACGCCGAGTTCCGCGCCAAGGTGCGCACGGCGATGCAGGGCGGCGGACCTTGGCGCGGCGAGATCATCGGCAGGCGCAAGAATGGCGAGATGTTCCCGCAGTCGGTGACCATCAGCGCCGTGCGCGACCAGCGCGGCAGGATCAGCCACACGTTCTCGCTGTTTTCCGATATCAGCGTGCACAAGGATGCCGAGGCGCGCATGCAGCGCATGGCCAACTACGACCCGCTGACCGGCCTGCCTAATCTATGCTTGCTGACCACGCTGGTGGGGCAGGCGCTGACTGAAACCAAGCGCTCGGGCGAACATGGCGCCTTGCTGGTGGTGGAGATCACCCGCGTCGGCGCCATCAGCGACACGCTGGGGCATGACATCGGCAATGAGTTGCTGAGTGAAATCGGCCGCATTTTCCGCCAGACGCTGCGCGAAGGCGATGTGCTGGCGCGGCTGGACGGCCATCGCTTCGCTGTCGCGCTGCTGCATGTGGAAAAGCGCGAGCACGCCGGCATCGTCGCCGAGAAGCTGTTGACGGCGCTGGGGTCGCCGATCCTGGTCGCGGCGCACAGCCTGCAGGTTGGCGCGCATGTCGGCATCACCGTCTACAACGAAGACGGCGCGGATGTGCCAACGCTGATACGCTATGCCGACGTGGCGGTGGCCAAGGCGGCGCAAAGCATCGAATCGAACTTCCTGTTCTACAGCGAAGAGATGAACCAGCGCGCCAAGGAGCATTTGCGCATCGAAAGCGAGCTGCGCCAGGCGCTGCACAACCATGAGCTGCAACTGTTTTACCAGCCGAAGGTGAGCTTGCGCAGCGGCCGCATTGTCGGCGCCGAGGCGCTGCTGCGCTGGCGCCATCCGGTGCGCGGGCTGGTGTCGCCGGGCGTGTTCATCCCGGTGGCGGAAGAGACTGGCCTGATCCATGACCTCGGCTCGTGGGTGCTGGAAGAGGCGTGCCGCCAGGTCAGGGAGTGGCGCGACGCCAACCTGATCATGCCGCCGATCGCGGTCAACCTGTCGGCGCGCCAGTTCGACAGCGAGCTGCCCAGGCGCGTGGCGGCGGTGCTGGAACGGCACCAGGTGCAGCCGGACCAGATCAACCTGGAAATCACCGAAAGCCTGCTGATGCGCGGCACCGAAAAAGTCATCGCCATCATGAACGAGCTGGTGGCGATGGGCATGGCGCTGGCGCTGGATGACTTCGGCACCGGCTATTCCAGCCTGGCGTACCTGAAGAAGTTCCCGATCAGCACGCTGAAGATCGACCGTTCCTTCGTTATCGGCCTGCCGTATGAGGAGAATGACTGCGCGATTGCGCGCGCCATCGTCACCATGGCACAGCAGCTGCGCCAGGAGATTGTGGCCGAGGGCGTGGAGACCGCCGAGCAGATGAGTTTCCTGCGTGAGCTGGGCTGCGACCAGCTGCAAGGCTATCTGTTCAGCCAGCCGGTGCCGGCCGCCGAATTTGCCGCCATGCTGCGCGAAGGCAAGCGGCTGGCTTTCCCTAACCGTTGATCAGTGTGCTACGGAAGAGAGATAGCGTGCTATGTTACAGGCTGACAGAATGGTCTGTTTTCATCCACCTGAGGAGACTTCCATGCTAAAACATACGTTTGCTGCAATGACGCTGGCTTGCGCCGGCCTGGCCCTGACCGGCTGCACCACTACCACCGGCGAAGGCAAGCCAAGCGCCGCCGCCGTCAAGACCGAGATCGAGCAGGGCGCCTACACCACGCTGGAGCGCTTGTACAAGGAAGTGCCGGGTTCGCGTGAACTGGTGCGCAAGGCAAACGGCGTGCTGGTGTTCCCGAACGTGGTGGCGGCCGGCCTGGTGGTCGGCGGCGAATATGGCAAAGGCGTGCTGCGTAGCGGTGGCCAGTCGGTCGATTACTACAGCGTTGCTTCGCTGTCGGTCGGCTTCCAGGCGGGCGCGCAATCGAAGGCGGTGGTGCTGCTGTTCATGAGCCGCGAGGCGCTGGACAAGTTCCGCAACGGCAAGGGCTGGACCGCAGGCGTGGATGGCTCGGTGGCGCTGATCAAGGTGGGCGCGAATGGCGAGATCGACACCTCGACCGCCAATAATCCGATCCAGGGCTTTGTGCTGACCAATGCCGGCCTGATGGCCAACCTGAATCTCGAAGGCACAAAGATTTCCAAACTTAATCTCTAAGGCAATAATGACGCGTAACACCCTGGACCAGGCCCATATTCATCCCGCTGCGCTGGCGCAGATCGAGAACAATCATGCTGCGCTGGTAGCGGAAGTGCAGGTCGCCATCACCGCCCACAAGGTGGTGGTGGTTGGCATGGGCTTGAATCCCTTTCCCGCCAAGGCACGCAAGATCCTGGACGGGCAGGGCACGCCGTACACCTACCTCAGCTACGGCAATTACTTTTCGCAATGGCGTCCGCGCCTGGCGCTCAAGCTGTGGAGCGGCTGGTCGACCTTCCCGATGATCTTCGTCAACGGCACGCTGATCGGCGGCGCCAATGATCTGCAAAAGCTGATCGCCAGCGGCGAGTTTCAGCGCATGCTGGCGGCCTAGTCGGGATCGACTTCGTCGTTGAGCTTTTCGGTCAGCTCTTTCAGTGACGGCGACGCTTCGTCCAGGTGGTAGACCACGCAATGGGGCGCGCCGCCGTCTTCGACTTCCAGTTCATATTTGAAATCCCAGGACTTCGGCGCCTGCTTGACCAGCTTGGGCGGCAGGGCGAAGAAGTCGCTGGCCTGTAGCAGCTGTTGCAACTGGCTGGCCTGCTCCTCTGGTAGTTGCTTCAGGTCGACGGTGCGGGTTTGCGCGCCGGCCGGGCCGGCAAAGCCGCCGGTGCATTTGAGTATCAAGCGCATGGTGCTTCCTTCACGTCACACCCACCACTTTCCACGCGGCCTGGATGGCGTGCTGCTCGGCCGAATCGGCGCCGTACAGCAGCGCGGCGGACTCGGTGGTGGCGTTGGCCATGTCGGCAAAGGTGGCGTTTGGCGTCAGCAGGCCCAGTGCCTTGTACCAGATCGGCCCGGCCTTGTCCCAGGAGTTGCCCTTGAGCGCGATGGCGGCCGCATAGAACGCGTGGTTGGGGATGCCGGAGTTGGTGTGCACATCGCCGTCTTCGATGTAGCCTGACATGTTTTTCGGCTGGTCGTCGCCGGACCAGGTGAGCGCCTGGTTACCAGGATCTGCCATCGAACGCAGCGCCTTACCGACCGACGGCGCCATGATGCCGGCGCCGATCAGCCAGTCGGCCTGCTCGACATTCTGCTTCAGCGCCCACTGTTTGACCACGCTGCCGAACACGTCGGAAATCGATTCATTGAGGGCGCCGCTCTGGTCTTCATACACCAGCCCGCCCGGCACGGCAAACTGCGTGACGCCATGCGTCAGCTCATGGGCGATGACATCCAGCGCGCCGGTGAAGCCGAGGAATAGCTTGCCGTCGCCATCGCCATAGACCATTTGCTGGCCGTTCCAGAAGGCATTGTTGAACTTGCTCTGGTAGTGAACCGTGGACTCCAGCCGCATGCCCTTGCCATCGATGGAATTGCGTTTCAGAACTTCGCGATAGAAATCGTAGGTGGCGCCGGCGCCGTCATACGCCTGGTTGACGGCGACATCGGTGGACGGCTTGCTGTCCTCGCCGCGCGCCAGCTTGCCCGGCAGTTTGGACTTGTTTTGCGCATCGTAGACAGTGCGGCGTTTCTCGCCGGTGGCGGCGGCCGCGATGCCCAGCACGACAGGCGCAACCGAGCGCTGGCCGCGCAGGTGGGCGGAAATTTCCGCTGCATCGAGCAGGCAATGGCGCTCGGTGGCGTCTTGCGTTTGTTCCGCCAGCTTGCGCAACATCTTGGGCGGAACGATGAAGCAGGTGCAGCCATGCGGATGCTCGGCCATAACGTTCTCCTAAACAATGCAATAACGTATTTATACACGTATTTGCGTTGCCGGCACGTCACCGTTGGCGCGCAGCGGTCTTGAGCGGATCGAGCAACATGCGCAGGTTGTTGTGGTCGAGTTCGTACATCAGCGCGATCAGGCCGCCCAGTTCGCCGGAGGGGAAACCTTCGCGCGCGAACCAGCCCAGGTAGTGGCCGGGCAGGTCGGCAATCTTGCGGCCCTTATACTTCCCGTAGGGCATTTCGCGCGTCAGCAGCAGGGCGAGTTTTTCTGAGTTCATCCGCGCATGATAAACCCTTATTGCGGCGCCGACACCATCTCCAGCGGCACGCCGCCGCGCGCGGTGCGCAAGTTGACCAGGCGGACCGGTTCCAGCGCGTTTTCCGCCTTGCCGTCGGTGGTGACCGCCAGCGCGATGGTGTTCTGACCGTTCGGGTTGAGGATGCCGGGCGGGATCACGAAAGTGCGCTGCGGCCCGATGTGGGCCGCGAACTGGCCCATGTTCCAGCCGTTGACGAAAATCAGCGCGCGGTTTTCGCGCTCCGAGCGCGGCTGCGTGGTGTCGCCGAAGGCCAGGCCCAGCTGCACATCGTGCTGCTTCGGCAGGTCGAGCTGGAACTGGGTCTTCAGCCAGTAGGTGCCAGGCGCTGGTGGCGCGTCGGTGGACTGTGCCTTGCTCCAGCCTTGCTGCGGCGCTGATGGCAGGTGCCAGCCTTCGCGTTCGCCGTACAGGCCGCCGTTGTTGAGCGGGCCGCGCGCCACGTCGGTCAGCGTTTCGCCGCCGCGCGTGCCTTGCAGGCGCCAGGCGATCGGCACGGCGAAGCGCTTGCCGCCTTTCGAGGTCAGCGAGGCGGAGATCAGGCCGCGCGCTTCTCGGTGGTAGTCGTCCGCCATCAGGTTCCAGTTGTGCGAGTTGTTGCGCACCATGACGGCGATCAGATGCTTGCCTGGCGCCAGATTGCCCAGTGCCAGCTTGACGCTATCGGTGGTTTCGGGGAAGGAGCGGCCAGTGTCCAGTTCGTGCTGGCCGACGTAGCGGCCGTCGATCCACACTTGCAGCATGCCGGCGCCGCCGGCGCCGTAGAACAGCTCCAGCTGGTTGGTTTTCTGGTCGGTGATGTCGATGCGGCCGCGATACCAGATGTCGCCGTGATGGAAACCGTAGTCGCTCATCGACAGCGTTGGCTGGCCGCGCTCGGGCATGGTCCAGGTTTGCGCCGCCGAGGCGCGCGTGTCGGCCTTGGTCCAGAGTGTGTCGTCGAAGTCTGGTCGGGCTTCCTGGCTGTCGGTGCGGCGCAGCCACCTGGCGGTGGCCAGGTCGGGCAGTTTGACGGCTTCCGGCCCGGCCAGCGTGGCGCTGCGGTAGCTGCCGTCGGGTTGTGCGGTCAGTGCGAGGCGGCTACCGTTGAAAGTGGCGGCACTGAAGGCCGGTCCCCAGATTTCCAATGCGCTGGCGGCCGAGGTGTCGCCGGTCAGCGCCAGCGTGCCGCCGGCCAGTGTGGCGCTGCGCACCAGTGCTGGCGTCAGTTGCAGCACCTGGCCGGCGGGCGTTTTCTGCGTCCAGAAGTTGATGCTGTTTTTGTTGTCGGCGATCAGTAGCAGCAAGGCCGGTTTGCCGCCGCCGCTGATGCGCACGCGCGCCAGGCCGTCGTGCACGTAGCTCAGTTTGAGATCGCCGCTGGCAGCGTCGTAGTGCGAGCCGACCTTGCCGGCCAATACTTCGACGCGCGGTGCGCTGGTGTAGCGCAGCACGGTTTCGCCGTCTTCGCCATCGCGGCCATGCAGCAGCGCGAGATCGCGCTCGCCCTGGCGGAAGTGGGTTTGCAGTTCGGAGGTGGAGTACACCAGTTGCTGGCGCTCCAGCGCATAGGACGCCAGCAGCATCTTGGCGTCCTGGCCGTTGAGGCGCAGCGGCACCGTGTAGCGGCGTTCCCTGGTGTCGAGTTCAAAGGTGAAGCGGTCGTCGCTCAACTGGTCGGAAGGGCTGTGCACGGCGAACAGGATGTGCGTGCCCAGCTTCGGATTGACGTTGTGGTAGACCTTCACCTTTGGCGACGAGGTCGGGATGAGCGGCCCTTTGCCCATCTGCGCCAGCGCCTGTTCGGCGGCTTGTACGAACATGCCTTGCTGCTTCAGCGTCAGCGCCTTCGGCCGCAGGCCACGGTCTTCCGAGATCGGCGCGCCGTAGTCGTAGGAGGTGTACACCACCGGGCCGCCCAGCCAGCCCCACGAGGTGCCGCCGAAGGTCATGTAGATGTTGTGGATGGTGATGCGGTTGATCAGATTGGTGCCGTAGAACACGCGCTGGTAACCGATGCCCTGGCGCTCGGCGGTGCAGTTGTAGGTGCCGTTGGAGCCCCAGTAGTCGAACCAGCCGCCGCCCAGTTCGGCGGCGAAGCCTGGCGTTTTCGGCGATGACAGTGCGCCGGCCTTGAAGCCGGGCTTGCCGTAGATTCCCCAGTCCGGCGCCTTGTTCGGTCCGGATGGATCGGCGAACACATTGCAGCTGCCGCCAGGGTAGCCGTCGAAGGCGTAGATGTCGGTTGGGCCGGAATTGGCCCATGGCGCGGTGGAGGTCGGCGGCGTCCAGTCGGGCAGGCGGCCGGCAGCGTTGTGGAAGAAGGGGACGGTGATGCCGTCAGCACGGGCTTTCTTGGCCAGGTGCTCCATCTGGCGCACGTGTTTCGGCTCCACCTTGCCCAGTTCGTTTTCCAGCTGGTAGGCGATGACGTTGCCGCCGCCGTCGGTGATCTGGTGGCGGGCGATGATGGCGTTAATTTGCGTCATCCATTCATCGGCGGCGGCCAGGTAGACCGGGTCGTCGGTGCGGGCTTCGGCCTTGTTGCGGAACATCCAGCCGGGATAGCCGCCGCCGGTCAGTTCGGCGTTGACGTAAGGGCCGGTGCGGGCGATGACGTACATGCCTTCTTCTTCGGCGATCTCAATGGCGCGTTCGACGTTGCGCACGCCGTTGAAGTCGTACACGCCGGGCGCTGGCGAGTGGTAGCCCCAGTCGAAGTAGAAGGCGATGCCGTTGAAGCCGACCGCTTTCATTTTCTGGATGATGTCGCGCCACAGCGAAGGGCTGGGCAGACGGAACGGGTGGATCTCGCCGGACCAGACGACGATGCGCTTGCCGTCCACCATCAGCGAGTGTTCGTCCCAGCTGACTTTGCGTGGTTTGCCTTTGGGCTTGGTAGCGGTGGTGTAGGCCTGGCGTTCGTCCAGCAGCACCGAGGCGTTGGCCACCGTGCCGGAGATGCC
>Ga0308157_10007857_pt1 | contig 12276 bp, 12 predicted proteins | sample PhyBR1_FD_201035 | JGI IMG/M metagenome (GOLD analysis project Ga0308157, IMG submission 201035) | Phyllosphere microbial communities from UC Gill Tract Community Farm, Albany, California, United States - DLSLB.R1 | ecosystem: Host-associated > Plants > Phyllosphere > Unclassified | place: USA...
CCAAGATGTTCACGTACGCGATCAACAGCCCGGAGACGGACAAGCTGTACACCCGGCTGTGGACCGAGGTCAAGACCGGCCGCTGAGCACGTTCCGGCTGGCCCGGCAGTTTGCTGCCGGGCCACGCCAGTGATAGTGCAGGTGAAGGGCGTCGCTCGACGCAACGGATTCCGGCGCTTTCAGACAGCTGTTACTGCAACGCCTCGTTGCCCCGCAAGGAGGCGTTGTTCTTTTCAGGCCATGCCAGAACGATCGTGCGTCATCCCAGTTGTATTACCCCGTAAACCGTCATCGCCAACGCGGCACTGGCCACTACCAGGAACAGCACTGGTTTACCGCGGATCACCTGGGCGTGGCCAACCCTGTTGTTGTCGCGGCTGCGATGTACCAGTCCCGGAGGGAAATGCAGGCGGGCCATCGCTGTGTCGCAGGCATCCATGCAGGCGCCGCACTCGATGCAGCTGCTGGACTGGCCGTTGCGGATATCCAGGCCGATCGGGCAGGCCCGTACGCAGGCGTTGCAATCCACGCAGTCGCCCAGATGGGCCGGATTGAAGTTGGGCATGGCGCCGGCGATGGCTGGATGCGCGGCGCGGAAGACATAGTCGCTGGCGGTGCCCGGATCGAGCAGCCCGCGTGGACGCACAAGCACGCTTTCAATGGCGTTGGCGCGTGCGCCACGCGGTTCTCCGCGCGGCGCTTCGTAGCGGATCGTAGGTGTGGATGCATCGGTGATCAGGTGCTGCATGCGGCTGTAAGGGCACAGGTAGCTGCAGACCTGCTCGTGCAGGTAGACCACGTTGGCCCAGGTCGCCAGCGCGTAGAAGCCTATCCAGAAGTACTCCCATGCGCCCAGGGAGAGCGAGAGCAGGCCGGCGATCAGTTCGTCCACGGGCGTGAAGTAGCCGACGAAGGTGATCCCCGTCCAGAGCGCGATCGCTGCCCACACCAGTTGGCGCAGCGCGGGTCTGAATCTTCCGGCGAAGGTGGTGAGCTGGTCAAGGCTGCGGAACAACCGCGTCAATATCGTCTGGGGGCAGGCATATGCGCACCACAGCCGACCGCGCAGGACCGTGAGCAGGCACAGGCCGGCAACACCTGCCACCGTCAACCAAAGCGCCGGCGCGGCATCACCAGGCTCCAGCAGCAGGCCGAACGCATGCAGTTGGCGCGTGCCAAGGTCCAGCAGCAACGCCGGTTCACCGCTCAACCGCAACCAGGGCAAGCCGTAGAACGCTGCCAGCAGCAGTACGGCGACAGCCTGCCTGCCCACGCTACGCCGCCTGTGCGTGCCTGATGCGGGTTTCATTCGAGGCCGTCATCCACGGTTTCATCTGCACGACGTCGCAGCAGCAGGCTGGTGAAGGCGCTGGCCGAGCCCGTGGCCAGCCAAAGCAACAGGAATCCGGCGGTGTAACCGGACTCGCGGCTGATGGCATGGCCGGGGAAGCTGATATTGGCCAGCGCCAAAGGATCGACGACGCTGAAGAACACCGCGGCGGCAACCGCCGCGGCAAAGAAGCTGGGCCACAGCACCGCGCCGATGCGCTGGATAAGCGGGCGTCGATGCTCGGCAGCGGTGGTCTGGCTTGGATTCATCCTGGGTTCCCGGGGAGACGAAAGCAGGGGGCTAACATGGCGTTCGGGCAGTGCGCGGCACCGCTGGTCAGCCACGGATGGCAAGCCCAGCGTGCGAGGCTAGGGGCTGTGCCGGTTTTCGTCCTTGATCCTGATCAAGGGCATTGACGCTTGAGGAGGGGAGTGACGATGAACGACGAAGCACCGCGGCCCGGGCCGGAGCTGTGCAGCGAGGCCGAGGTGGAACAGTTGGTGCGCCGGTTCTATGCACGGATGCGCGCAGATGCGCTGCTGGGGCCGATTTTCGAGTCACATGTGCACGACTGGGAGCCGCATATCACCCAGTTGGTGGATTTCTGGTCGGCCATGCTGCGCGGCACCCGGCGTTTCGCGGGTGCGCCCATGCCCAAGCACCTCGCTCTGCCGGGGCTGGAATGGCCGCTGTTCGAGCGCTGGCTGGGCTTGTTCACGCAGACCACCGCCGAATTGGGCAACCCCGCGATGCAACAGTTGGCCGACGCCTCGGCGCAGCGGGTTGCGACGGCGATATGGGGCCGCTACAGCAACCAGCGGTTTCCGTTGTTTGGCTGAACCGCTGGCCCGATCAGCCCTGCGATTGATCTGGCTCAAGGCGGCGCGTCGGCGCGCACGGCAAGCTTGGGGGCATGGACACCTCTCCCGTATTGCTGAACCCCCTGGGCTGGAGCTTCGATGCCGAACTGCTGCGTCGGCACGACCGGCCAGGGCCGCGCTATACCTCCTATCCGACCGCTCCCCATTTCCATGATGGCTATGGCGAAGACCAGTTCCGTGCTGCAGTAACGCGCAGCAATGCCAGCGGACGTCCGTTGTCGCTGTACGTGCATGTTCCCTATTGCACCAGTCCCTGCTTCTACTGCGGCTGCAACCGGGTGATCAGCCGTGACCGCAGCAAGGGTGAGCGCTATGTCGACCAGGTGCTGATCGAGGCGACGAAGATGGCGCCGCTGTTCGCGGCGGGGCGCGAGGTGATCCAGCTGCACCTGGGCGGCGGTACCCCCAATTTCCTTGAGCCAATGCAGTTGCAGCGGCTGATCCAAGGGCTTGCGGCCCGGTTCTGTTTCAGTGAGCGCGCAGAGCGCGATTTCTCGATTGAACTGGATCCGCGCTCGGTCAGCGTGGAGGACATAGCGCTGCTCGCCGAGCTCGGCTTCAACCGCGCCAGCCTCGGTGTGCAGGATTTTGACCAGAACGTGCAGCAGGCCATCAATCGCATGCAGGCCGTGGATGAAACGCTTGCCATCATCCAGGCTTGCCGCGACAGCGGCATGCGTTCGGTCAACGTCGATCTCATCTATGGCCTGCCGCGGCAGACCCTGGCCGGTTTCGGGCGCACGCTGGACACGGTGATGGCGGTGCGCCCTGATCGCTTGGCGATCTATGGCTATGCCCACCTGCCGCACATGTTCAAGGCGCAACGGCAGATCCATGACGCCGATCTGCCGGATCCGGAGCAGAAGCTGGCGCTGCTTGGACTGGCGGTGGAGCGGCTTTCTGCTGCTGGCTACCAGTACATCGGCATGGACCACTTCGCGCTGCCGGGAGAGGACTTGTCACTGGCACAGCGTGCAGGTGGCCTGCACCGCAATTTCATGGGCTATACCACCCATGCCGACAGCGACCTGCTGGGCCTGGGGGTGAGCGCCATCAGCCGGATCGACAACAGTTACAGCCAGAACCCGCGCGAGCTGAAGGAATGGGAAGCACGCATCGATGCCGATCGCCTGCCGGTATGGCGTGGGCTTGAGCTGGATGCCGATGATGAACTTCGTGCCGAGCTGATCCAGCAGCTGATGTGCCACGGGAAGGTTGACGGACGTGCGTTGGCACGACGCCACGGGGTTGATTTCGAGCAGTACTTCGGCGAGGAGCTGCAGGCCTTGCAACACCTGCAGCGCGATGGGCTGGCCCATTGCCATGAGGGTGTGGTGTCGGCCACCCGGCAGGGACGGCCCCTGTTGCGCCTGATCGCGATGTGTTTCGACCGTTACCTGAAGGCGGCGCAGCAACCGGCGCGCTACTCGCGGGCGATCGGTTGAGCATCGCCAGCTGGTGTTGCGTTGCGCGCGGCAATTCCCAATTGCGGTGTGATCAGGCACCCTATGCGGATGCCCGGGTGGCGAAACTGGTAGACGCAAGGGACTTAAAATCCCTCAGCTGAAAGGCTATGCGGGTTCGACCCCCGCCCCGGGCACACACCGCCAGGCGCGCGCCGCGCCGTACCTGGCCCGTTGATGGGCAGCTTGCGGCCCAATCCGGGCTTTTGGCGGCCAATCGCGGCTGCGACTGTGCCGCACCGGGCCATCTGCCGCGCTGGCCGGGCAGACCAGCGGCCAGCCGCTGTAGAATCCGGCATTCCCGTTGATCGAGGACGGTAATGCATCGTTATCTGGTTTATGTGCTGGCGCTGATCCTGTTGCCGGTGTCCTTGGCCTTGGCTACCCATTGGCCGGCCTGGTACTGGGGGGTTGGCCTGTTCGGGCTGATGGCGGTGCTTGGCACCTGGGATGTGTTGCAGCGGCGCAGCGTGCTGCGCCGCAACTACCCGGTGCTGGCCCATTTCCGCTATGGCTTTGAATCGATCGGCCCGGAGATCCGCCAATACTTCGTGCAGAGCGACCTGGAGGACGTCCCGTTCTCGCGCCAGCAGCGCCAGCTGATCTACCAGCGCTCGCGCAATGAAATGGACGTGGTGCCGTTCGGTACGTTGCGCAGCGCGTATGCGGTGGATTACGAGTGGATCAACCATTCGCTGGCACCGACCAGCATTGCGCACCACGATTTCCGCGTCGTCATCGGGCCGGATTGCGCCAAGCCATATTCGGCAAGCGTGTTCAATATTTCAGCGATGAGCTTCGGCTCGCTGTCGGCCAATGCGATCCGTGCCTTGAACAAGGGCGCAAAGCTTGGCGGGTTCTGCCATGACACCGGCGAGGGCTCCATTTCGCCGTATCACCGCGAGAACGGTGGCGATCTGGTCTGGGAGATCGGCTCGGGTTACTTCGGTTGCCGCGATGAGAATGGCCGTTTCAGCGAGGAGCGCTTCGTACAGAACGCGACCAGCGACCAGGTCAAGATGATCGAGATCAAGCTGTCGCAGGGCGCGAAGCCGGGCCACGGCGGCGTGCTGCCGGCAGCCAAGGTCAGTGCCGAGATTTCCGCGACCCGTGGTGTGCCGATGGGCGTGGATTGCGTGTCGCCGTCCAAGCACTCGGCGTTCTCCACGCCGATCGAATTGCTGCAGTTCGTCGCCCGCCTGCGTGAGCTGTCCGGTGGCAAGCCGGTGGGGTTCAAGCTGGCAATCGGTCATCCCTGGGAATGGTTCGGCATAGCCAAGGGCATGCAGGAAACTGGCCTGCTGCCCGATTACATCGTGGTTGATGGTGCCGAGGGCGGCACCGGCGCGGCGCCAGCTGAATTCATCGACCACGTTGGCGTGCCGATGAACGAGGCGCTGATCCTGGTGCATAACACCTTGGTTGGCCTGGGCCTGCGCGACCGCATCCGCCTTGGGGCCGCTGGCAAGGTCACCACGGCGTTCGATATCGCCCGTACCATTGCCTTGGGCGCTGACTGGTGCAATGCCGGTCGCGGTTACATGTTCGCGCTGGGCTGCATCCAGTCGTTGAGCTGCCACAACGACAAGTGCCCCACCGGCATCGCCACCCAGGACCCGAGCCGTTGGCGCCACCTTGAACCGGTGGACAAGGCACAGCGGGTGTTCAACTACCACCAGAACACCATGCGCGCGCTGCGTGACCTGCTCGGTGCCGCCGGCCTGCACGATCCGTCCGAGCTGGGCCCGGAGCACATCCTGCGCCGCGTGTCGCCGGTGGAAATCCGCTCCCTGGCCAGCCTGTATCGTTATCTGGCGCCGGGGGAACTGTTGAACAAGGTGCCTGAGCACGTCGTGTTCCGCGAGTACTGGGCCGAGGCGCGCAGTGATTCGTTCACCCCACCTGCGCGGGTAGCTGCGCTGCGTACCAGCAAGATGTGCTGATCACACGCGTCCTGTGATTCCGTGGAAGCGGCTTGGGAAACGAGAGCCCGCGGCAGTGACGCTGCGGGCTTTTCATCTGATTGATCTGTGGTTTCGCGGATCACGCCGCTCCCGCGAGGGAGGGCGATGCCGCTGAAGTCCCTGCCGGCCACGGGTCGGCACTACGGGAGGAGGTGAGGCCTCAGCCGGGCAGGTGCGGTGTTACCGCAGCCAGCGGATCACGCCTTGCGCTGCACGTTGGCCGCTGGCGTAGCAGGCGGTCAACAGGTAGCCGCCGGTGGGCGCTTCCCAGTCCAGCATTTCGCCAGCACAGAACACGCCGGGTTGTGCGTTGAGCATCAGTCCATCGTCCATCGCTTCCAGCCGCACGCCACCAGCGGTGCTGATGGTCTCGGCCATCGGACGCGTGCGCAGCAACTGCAATGGCAGGCGTTTGAGCGTGCGCGTGACGGCACCCAGATCGCTGCCGGCATCCTTGCCCAGCACTTCAAACAACAACCCTGCCTTGGCGGCATCCAATCCGGCGGCGCGGCGCAGATGTTCACCAAAACTGCGACCCTTGCGTGAGCGCCCAAGGTCGGCAAGCAGGCGTGCTTCATCGCGGCCGGGTACCAGGTCCAACTCCAGCGTCACCGCGCCATCGCGATTTAGGGTTTCGCGCAGGTCGGTGGCCAGTGCGTAGATCAGGCTGCCTTCAATGCCGTACTCGCTGACCACGCATTCGCCTTGCAACGACTGTGCGTGTCCCAGCAGGTCGGTCCAATGCGCGATCACGGGCTTGATCGGCGCGCCGGCATGACGGGCGCGGAAGTGGGCAGTCCAATCGATGTCGAAGCCGCAGTTGGCCGATTGCAGGGGCGCCGTATCCACGCCGCGCTCCTGCAATACCGGCATCCAGCTGCCATCGGAACCCAGTTCCGGCCAGCTGCCGCCGCCAAGTGCCAGTACGGTGGCATCAGCCTTGACGCCGATCTCGCCATCAGCGGTGGCCATGCGCAGGCTGCCATCCGGGTTCCAGCCCAGCCAGCGGTGTTGCACGTGGAAGCGCACACCTTGTTCCTTCAGCCGGCGTACCCAGCCGCGCAGCAGCGGTGCTGCCTTGCGGTCCACCGGGAACACGCGGCCTGAACTGCCGACATAGGTTTCCACACCAAAACCCTGCGCCCAGCGGCGCAGGGCATCGGCATCGAAGCCGTCCAGCCAGGCTGCGACTTCAGCCTGGCGTTCGCGGTAACGGCTGTCGAACAGCGGGCGCGGATCGGAGTGGGTGAGGTTGAGTCCACCTTTGCCGGCGATCAGGAACTTGCGTCCTGGCGAGCCCTTGGCCTCATACAGGTTGACCGCAAGCCCGGCCGCGCGCAGGTGTTCGGCGGCGAACAGGCCGGCCGGACCTCCACCTATCACCGCAACGGTTTTATCAGCGAGGTTTGACATCAAGCAGTTCTACATCGAAGACCAATGAGGAGCCGGCCGGGATCGGGCCAACACCACGGTTGCCATAGCCGTATTCGGCCGGAATCATCAGGGTGCGTTTGCCGCCGACTTTCATGCCGGCCACGCCCTCGTCCCAGCCGCGGATGACCTGCTTGTCGCCAAGGTTGAAGCTGAACGGCTCACCGCGATCCAGCGAGCTGTCGAACTTCTCGCCGTGCTTGTCGGGCTTGCGCTCGTCGTAGATCCAGCCGGTGTAATGCACGCTGACCTTGCTGCCTGCGACCGCTTCAGCGCCGGTGCCGGGCACGGTGTCGATCTGCTCGAACTTGGCAATGGTGCCGCCCGGGGGTGGGCCTGGCGGGGTACAGCCGGCGGCCAACAGGGACAGCAGCAGCGGGATGAACAGACGGCGCATGGCGCGCTCCGTTGATAAGGGGCGTGCAGGGTAGCGCATCGCCGCCGGGTATCATTGCGGCATGGCCAAACTGCTGCTCAATCTACGTAATGTCGGCGACGACGAAAGCCTCGAGGTCGGCGAACTGCTCGACCGCAATGGCATCGCCTGGTACCGCACCGAACCCAGCCCCTGGGGTATTTCCCATGGAGGTATCTGGCTGCGTGAGAACGATGATCTGCCCCGCGCCAAAGGCTTGATGGCGAGCTATCAGGCTGAACGCGGGCAGCGCGTGCGTGCGGAGCGCGAGGCGGCGCTGCGTGATGGCAGCGCGGAGACATTCGGTTCGATGTTGCGCAGCCGCCCCTTGTTCGTGGTGGCGGTGTTGCTGGGCATGGTGGTTGTTTCGGCGCTGGTATTGCTGCCGTTTTTCCTGCTGCGGGGTTGACGGAACGCTGCTGGCGCAGAGCGTAGCGCTCACACCGAAGGCAGCGCTCCGCCCCCTCCCTTTGCCGTAGGCAAGGGGAGGGTTGGGGAGGGGTTGGCTTTTGGGGCTTTTCAAGCATCGCCAGCTTCGCGGCTCACGCGACTCCTACAGCTCTGCTCCCTCCCTTTGCCAAAGGCAAGGGGAGGGCTGGGGAGGGGTTGGCCTTTGGGCCTTTCAGGCATTGCCTGCTTCGCGGTTCATGTCGCCCCCACAACGGCTGTGGGACGGTCGTTTAAACTATGCGCATGATCGTCAATACCGCTGCCTACCTTTTCGTTCCGCTGGCTGATGCCGAAGCCCTGACCGCCACCTTGCATGAACGCGCAAAGGCGCTTGAGCTGCGCGGCACCATCCTGATCGCCGAAGAAGGCATCAACCTGTTCCTGGCGGGGAGCCGCGAAGGCATCGATGCCTTCTACAGCCAGCTCAAGGCCGATGCCCGCTTCGCCGACATGCGCATCAAGTACAGCTACAGCCAGATGCAGCCGTTTGCGCGGCTCAAGGCCAAGTTCAAGCCAGAGATCATCAGTTTCCGTCGCGACGACGGCCAGCCATTGGATTACCCGCGTGCGCCCAGCGTCGCACCAGCCACCGTCCAGCGTTGGCTGCGACAGGGCCACGATGACGACGGCAAGCGCGTGGTGATGCTGGATACGCGCAACTGGCAGGAATTCGCCCACGGTACCTTCGAAGGTGCGTTGACCCTGCCGATCGCCAAGTTCACCGACCTGCCTGCCGCGCTCGAGCCGCACCGCGAATCGCTGGCCGATGCCACCGTGGTCAGCTTCTGCACCGGCGGGATCCGTTGTGAGAAGGCCGCGCTGTGGATGCAGAACGACGGCATGCACAACGTGCTGCAGCTGGAAGGCGGCATCCTTGGCTACTTCGAGGAAGTCGGCGGGGAAGGCTATGACGGCCGTTGCTTCGTGTTCGATGAACGGGTGGCGCTGGATCCGCAGCTGCAGCCGCTGGTCGACCAGGTGGACGCCGCCCAAGGTTGAGGGGGACGCGGCTGGCGGCATGGGAAACAGTGTCCTGAGTGCGGCCCGGGCAATTGCATGGAGAATGCGGGTGCAGGCCCCATCTCCTGTGCATCGTCCATGGAAACCGACACATGATTCCACTTTCCATCCTTGACCTGGCGCCGGTCTGCGAAGGTTCAACGCCACAGCAGGCTTTTGCCAACATGCTGGAGCTGGCCCAGCACGCCGACCGCTGGGGCTATCACCGCTACTGGCTGGCTGAACACCACAACATGCCCGGCATCGCCAGCGCTGCGACATCGGTGCTGATCGGCCATGTGGCCGGCGGTACATCGCGTATCCGCGTTGGTTCGGGCGGGGTGATGCTGCCCAATCACTCACCATTGCAGGTGGCCGAGCAGTTCGGCACCTTGGCGTCGCTGTATCCGGACCGCATCGACCTGGGCCTGGGTCGCGCGCCCGGCACGGACCACGCCACCGCACGCGCATTGCGGCGCTACTTCGACAGCGCCGATCAGTTCCCGCAGGACATCAGCGAACTGCTGCATTACTTTGAACCGGCGCAGGCCGGGCAGGCGGTGCAGGCTGTGCCGGGGGCAGGCATCAATGTGCCGGTGTGGCTGCTGGGCTCAAGCCTGTTCAGTGCACGGCTGTCGGCGGCCATGGGTCTGCCGTTCGCTTTCGCCTCGCACTTCGCGCCGGATGCAATGGACGAGGCCTTGGCGCTGTACCGGCGCGATTTCCGCGCATCGGCGCGTCTGCAGCAGCCTTACGCGATCCTTGCCCTGAATGTGGTCGCCAGCGACTCGGAAGCCGAATCGAAGCGCCTGTTCACCAGTCAGCAGCAGGCGTTCGTCAATCTGCGCCGTGGTAGCCCGGGTCGCATTCCTGCGCCAGTCGATGATATCGAGGCGTTCTGGGAGCCGCATGAGAAGGCGGGTGTCGAACGTGCCTTGGCCTGCACCGTGCTGGGTGATGCCAGGCAGGTAGGCGAGGGGCTGCTCGCGTTCGCGCAACGCCATCGTCCGGATGAAATGATGCTGGCGGCCAACATCCACGATCCAGCGGCTCGCCTTGAATCGTTCCACTTGGCAATGCAGGCCTGGCAGGCGGTTGCCGCGGCGTAAGCCACCAGGCGTCCGCCTTTTCGATGGTGACCTGCCGCGCAATCGCAGGCTGCGTTGCGCGGTGGGGTGTGCCGGACATGGTTGGGTATTGCCGGTGAATCTCGAGCGAGGCCGGGCTGGACTTTTGCTTGCGCCGGCAGATTCTGCCGAGCCCTCCTTGGTTTGCAGGAGAGGGCTTTGGGGGGGGGGGGGGCAGGGCGGCTTCAGCTGGTCCAGCGTTGGAACAAGGCCATGCTCTCGGTGATCAACTGGCCCGAGCCAAGGCCGAAGAACAGTCCGGCGGCAATCGCCGCGAACCAGTTGAACAGCATCAGGGTGCCGTCGCGCTCGATCAGTGCCAGCGCGAACAGCAGCAACTGGAAACCGAACAGGTAGTTGGTGAAGGGGATTGGCAGCGACAGCAGCAATCCAACCAGCAACAACAGCGCGCCGGTGAACATGCGTGCCGGCAATGGATCGATCAAGCCGTGCAGGCGTGGCTTGAGCATCCGGTCCAGGCGCTGCAATGGCCGACTGATCTTGCCCAGGAAGGTGTGCATGGTGCCGCGGCGGGGGCCGCGGCTGGCAATGAAGCCCGGCAGCCAGGGGCGGGTCATTCCACACAGCAGCTGTATGCCGATCAGGAACACCAGCGGCCCACTGACCGCGCCACCGATACCCGGGATGGGAATGAAGGAGGGCAGGATGGCGATGAACAGGAACACCCCGAACGCACTTTGTTCCAGGCCCTTGAGGATCCGTCCCAGGGTCAGGTGTTCCTGCGGATCGCCGTGCTCGAACATCGCCAGCAGGGTGCGGATGCCTTCGTTGCGGTAGGCGGTGGTTTCCGGTGCGCCGGCGCCCGGATCAGCCGGTGGTGTCATCGGCGTCATCTTCCGGCAGCCTGCTCAACAGCAGTTTGTCGATGCGGGCACCGTCCAGGTCAACGATCTCGATGCGCCACCCCGCCCAGTCGAAGAACTCGCCTGCATGCGGGATGCGGCCGAAGTAATGCATGCACATGCCGGCCAGCGTGTAGTAATCGCCTTCCTCGGCGTCCGGCAGCTCGGCGCCGTTCATCAGTTCCTGCAGGTCATCGACCGGCAGCGAGCCATCCACCAGCAGCGAACCGTCGGCACGGGTCACCACCAAGGCGTCGTCATCGGTGTTTTCGGCAGCCTGCAGGCGGCCGACCACGGCGCCCATCAGGTCGGAGATGGTTACCAGGCCCTGGATCTCGCCGTATTCGTCCACCACCAACGCCATCGACTGGTGCTCTTCGCGGAAGATCTCCAACAGCTTCATCGCATGGGTGGATTCGGAGACATACAAGGTCTCACGCAGATTCTCGAACAGGTTGTGGCTGCCACCGCTCAGGCGCGTCACCAGGCTCTTGACCTCCAGAATGCCAGCGATGTCCTGGTCGTTGCCGCGGTAGACCGGGTAGCGCGAGAAGGCGTGGTCGCGCATGGCCTGCAGGTTTTTTTCCGGGTCGGCGTTGGTGTCCAGCCAGGCAATACGGTTGCGGGGGGTCATCAGGCTGTCGGCGGTACGATCACCCAGGCGCATGACCCGGTTCATCATGTCGCGCTCATGGGTGTCGATCACGCCCTGCTCATGGCTCTCAGCCACCAGCATGCGGATTTCCTCTTCGCTGACGGACGCCGATTCGGTATTGCCCAACCCAAGCAGACGCAGCACCAGCCGGGTCGAGTGCGACAGCAGCCAGACGCCAGGAGCGGCGATCCGGGCCAGCCAGGTCATCGGCACCGCGACGATGCCGGCAATATCTTCCGAGCGGGTCAGTGCGACGCGCTTGGGAACCAGTTCGCCGAAGATAAGCGTCAAATACGTGATAAGGGCGACTGCCAGGGTCTTGCCGAGGAACTCGGACCATGGCTGGGTGGCGCCGAACAGGGAGAAATTGGCCGACAGCGCCGGGAAAATGGCCTGCAGGTGCTGGGCAATGGCGCCACCGATGGCGTCGCCACCGTACACGCCGGTCAGGATGCCGATCAGGGTGATGCCGATCTGCACCGTGGACAGGAAGTTCTCGGGCTTCTCGGACAGGGCGAGGGCGCGCGCGGCGCGCTTGCTGGAGCCTGCCAACTGTTTGAGGCGGCTCTTGCGGGAGGTCATGACCGACATCTCGGACATGGCAAAGAACCCGTTCAGCAGAATCAGGGCAAGGACGATGAAAAATTCAAACACGGGTCTCTCCCCGGGTTGGTGACAGGGAGGGAGGGTGTTTGCGG
>Ga0308157_10007859_pt1 | contig 12275 bp, 17 predicted proteins | sample PhyBR1_FD_201035 | JGI IMG/M metagenome (GOLD analysis project Ga0308157, IMG submission 201035) | Phyllosphere microbial communities from UC Gill Tract Community Farm, Albany, California, United States - DLSLB.R1 | ecosystem: Host-associated > Plants > Phyllosphere > Unclassified | place: USA...
AGAAAACCCATCGTGAAAAACTCGCCTTGGTCGCCCTGAAGAAAATGGAAAGGCGCGCTCTAGGATTCAGCCAGGGACGCCTTAGATAGTGAGACAACCTGCGTCGATTTCAGACTGGATGGCACTTTGCAGTCAGCATGAGGCGACGGCCATGGCGATGGTCGACAGTAAAACGGCTGCGGCACAAGCTCATTATCATGCAGGACTTGCAGCTGAATGTGCGCTCAAGGCTTACATCTGGCACCTTGAGCGCTTTAACAAGTGGCCTGAAAAAGATGCTCGTCCCGAGCTCTGGAGCCATAATCTCCGGGCACTTAAAGATAAAGCTGGGATTTTGATAAAGTCCACCGATTCGAATGCACCTTGCTGGCACGTCGTGCTACAATGGGATCGAAATCAAGGTTACGATCCGAAGCCAATGCCCCGGAAGGTTGCTAAGGCGATGGTGGATGCGACCTTTGGAACAGACGGAGTAGTTACATGGCTGCGCCAGAACTTGAAGTGAATTTCCTGAAGGCTGGTGAGGAGTTCGCGCAGTCGCTGGAGACGCTTGGCTTGGATGCCCATGCCATTTTTTGGGCCTATGACGAGACTGAGGCCCGGCACGTGCTTATTATCGTCACAGACTTTTTTGATCTAAAAGGGCCACTTGAAATATCAAAGCAGTTGTTCAAAGCATACAACGCGTCCATCACACCACAACAAATAGATCCATTTGTTGTGCGGCTTCACTCCATCAATCAATCGTTGGGTGAAGAGTATTCTAACAAAGCTGGAATGGATTGGTCGCTCAAAATCTGGGACAGCCAGGGAAACCCCAAACCGATTCCTGCAGAAGCAAAAGTCACCTCCATGACGATAGGCGATCTAGTGTTGGCTCCTTCCTGGATTATTAGATCTAGAAAGCTGGATCACAGGAAGACAGTCGAAATTAACCGGCGGTGGAACCGTTTCACAAAAAATGTAGATAAGGCTGCCGCTTAATCTGTCAGTGAAGGACCGTGGCGGGATCTCGTTTAACAAACCAGACCCGCCAGCCGGTCCCTTCATAGCTGCTGGCGGTCCAGAGCGGATTGAGTATATCGGCAGCCGCCATGGCCTCTTCGAAACTCTCGACATGCTTGACGATGATGTCGATCAACTCGCTAACGGTCATATCGCGCTCGACGGTGAAATCCTCGGATTCAAATCCGGCGTGAATGATGGTGTCCATCACGCTATGGTCATAGATCGACGGGCGGCCGTCAATCTGCAGATCTGCAGTCGTCACGCCGCTCGTCTGAACCACCCATCGAACACCGCCACTGTGAGCGGCTGCGGGAACGCGATGACGGTCGCCGTTTGTTTTCTCAACTTGAAGGACCGCTTCTTGCACGCGTTGGAGCAATACATGGCCGTGGAGATCTTCGCCACGAAGCCTTTACCACAGCACGCGCATTCCTTCTCGATGCGCGCGGACTGAAAACGATAGGTCGCCGAGCAGCCTGGCGAACAGAAGGCGCTTATCTTGTCGTGGGGTTTGAACTCGGCACCACACGCCAAGCAAGGTTTGACTGGGAGTGTCGTCATGGAAGCGTCGCGGCATTTAACGGAGCAAAACCGCTGGTCCGATCCATTGCGGATGGCATGATAGGCTGCCCCGCACTGGGAGCATTCCCTCGGCTTAGTCTTCGCCTGCTGTAAGATGCGATAGGCCGCGCGGCCCATTGTGTCCTTGTTAAAGTGCGTGGCGTATTCCCGGTACTTTAGTGCGGCGGTGGCACATGTGACTCCGCAAAATCGCTCACACCTGTCTATCTGGAACTGAGCGAGTGGCTCTTTACACCAGTTGCACGCCTCTATCGGAGCCGTATATTCCGGCTGTCCCTCCGCCCATGATGGCCGCGCGCCTTTCGCCAGTTTCTGAAAAGCCGCCGTGATCAGTCCAGAGGATTCTAGGTCGGATGCTGCCCAATCGTGGCCCGCAATGCAGAGGGCGGAACGCAGGCCGGCACGCGTTGAGCCTTCATACTCCCATGCGCTGAAGCGAAAATCGTCAAGAACGTCCATAATTTCGGAGATGACGTGTTTCCGCCTCTCGCCGGTAACAATCTGCCGAGGCTTGTGGCTCTTCGCCAATTTCTTGTTCCGGGCATCAAGGTAGTTCGACAGATAGACCATTGAGATTACCCGAACATGGCGTCGATCAACCCCGCCGAGACTGGCGCGGAGGAGACTGGTGACAGCGTTTTCACGCCGTCCGGCGTTGCGGCTTGCGGCTTCATACTGGCCTCAAGATATGTCCCGTCCATGGCCCGTAAAATGGAGACGTGGCGCGGCTCGATCGGCCATCGCATCAACTGCGCGTATGCCAAGATCTCGGAATGGCTTATCGGGTTTGGACCGGCCGCGTGATACGTCCGTGCCTGGTGCATGTCGAAGAACCAGCGGAATAGCAGATCGCCGCCGGCTGGGATGCGAGGCGCGGTGTAGGTTTTCGACTCGAGCTGCCGCCGCAGTTCGGCGCAGAGGAGATATTGCAGTCTGCTCATCCTGTTCGCTGCCCCCACTCTTCCGGAATGGTAGCGTTGGTTGCGACATATTCAAGTCCGGTGTCTGTCGCATCATTATCGAACTGCTGCTCTTTTGTGGAGCGCTTTACGCCGGTCGACGCTCTCGCCGATCTCCCGGGCGGCTGAAGGTCGATTTCCATCGTCAAAAACCGCTCGGTTCCGTTTACCGCGCCGCGATTGTAACGTACCTGATCGATCTCATAGAGAGACGATGCCAGGATGCCCAACACGTTACTGCTGTCTTCGACACCGCAGAGATGCGTGATAATAACCGGAGAGTTCTGGTAGTCGAACTCCTCAATTCGAGCGATGGCATCTTCCGGATTTTCAACCGGGATATTCGAGAACGTGATTGTTCGAGTTGTGACCGAGACGCCGACGGCAGAGATAGCCTCCCCCATCTCGAGCCAGCGGTTGGGAAGGTAGGTTATCCCGTTATAAGTCCACGGACGGCCGCCGCGGTGATAGGCAACAGTCTTTCCCGGAAGATCAAAACGAATTACGTCAAGCCTCACAATATGGCCGGACTGAAGCTGGGCGATTACTGCTGGATCCAGAGACATGTTATCGCCCCCTCAGTACAGGAAGACTTCAGTGGCGCTGAACGACGGTTCGCGACTGGTCCATGATTTGGTGGCGCTATAGCTGTCCGGATCGATCTGCATCGTGCAAGACGGCTTTTCGAGATGAGCCGTACAGCTGACAGGGAAATTCTGCGTGTCGATGTTGTATCGCACGCTAAGCGTCGCGAATCCGCCGGCGTCAGACACCACCGGAAGCATGATGCGATGCAGGGATCTCTGCCGTGTATTTTTCCGGATTTCGACATAATCACCAGGGCTGAAGCTGAAGGCCACCGGCAGCCCGGCGAGACTGACAGAGCGCGGCCCGATTGCCTGGATGGTGCAATCACCAACAAAGGCGCCGCCGGCGGCACGCGTGCCAGACAGAGGCGCGCCGGTGTCCATTGCGATCGGACGCGGGCGGAAGACGTCGAAGCCAAGGAATGCGTCTCCATCCTCGCCGGCGCGCATCATGAACGCATCCGTGATACCGAAGTCTTCCTTTGACAGGTAAGTCGCGCGATAGGTGGCTTTCCAGTAAGGAGTGCCGGCCGACATCGACTCCGTCCGGCGGCCTTCCATTCGGTTTGTGCTACGAATTTTGACCGGATCGAACACGCACTCGCGCCAGCCGATCGGAGGGAGTGAAATGATTTCGCTCATTGCGCGTTACCACCGTTGATGAATCTCTCGGACCTGTTCGCGTTGTTCTTCTGTACGATCTTGACGGTCTGGCCCTGCGCTTGCTGGAGGATCTGGCCAACCAGTTCAGGCGACAGGCTGATGACCACTTCGCTAGTGCCGCCAGGCGTCGGCTGGATGCTGTTGCTGCTGCCATTCACCGAGACGCCGAGGCGGCCGCTAGAGTCACGGGACAGCGGCATGATGGCTTCCGGCCCTGCTTCACCCATGAGGCCAGCACCCTTGGCGAAGGCGAACGTTGTGGGCCTGCTGACGACCTGGTTCGAAAACCCGTTGATGCCACTCGGGAAGGCGCCACCTTTTGCGAATGGGCGCGTCAGCGGAACCGGGCCAGTTTTCGGCAGGGCAGCAAAACCGCCGCTGCCGCCGCCAAACAAGCCGCTGAAGAGCGCGGAAAGCAACCCGCCACCACCACCACCGGCCGCGCCGTTGACCTTGAAAATCGCGTCCAAAACGTCGTCAAGCAGCGTATCGGCTATGCGTTTCAATGAGTTGACGGCAACGTCGCCCATCGCCTCCCAGAAGCTTTTGCCGCTTTCGATCGCGCCGAACAGGTCGTCTAGTCCGGCTTTGGTCAAGTCGCGATAGAGGAGCGTCTGCTCGTCAGCCTTTCGCCGTGCTTCCTGCTCCTGATAGATGGCCTCATTGAGCGAAATGATCTTCTCCCGCTCTTCGTCCGTGGCGGCTGCACCTGCCTTCCTGGAGGCCGCAGAGGCGCGTTTGGCTGCGTCCGACAGGTTGACGACGCGGAGCTCTTCCTGAAGCTCGCTAATGAGATCCTGAACGGCTTTCTGCTCACGCTCCGCCTGCGTGACCGACGCGGATCGCGACTTCTTGGCAGGCGTCTCCGGCGGTGCCTTGTAGGCTGGTGGAGTCCATCCACCAGAGGATTTCGGAACGAAATTCATCACCTGCGGCCGGTTTTCCAACTCGCGGATCAGGGCGTTCTCCTGCTCGTCAAGCTGCCGCATTCTGATGTCGTGCGTGCCCTTGGCCTTGGCGCGCTGGCGGTCATTCAGGCGGCTGTCTGCCGAGTCGATATCGGCGATCGCCTTCGCAACCGCCTGTTTCTGAGCCATTATGTCATTTATGTTGCCCTGGATCGTGGAGGAGCGTCGCTTGTCGACGGCGCGCAGCGACTCCAAAAAATCCACCATACTGTCAACGACGGTGACGATTGCTGATTTTAAGGTGTTGCCGACGGTAGACGAGATCGCATTGAACTGCCGGTCAATCTCTTGCGCCTTCACGATGACGTCGTCGGACAGGACATGACCGAAATCATTCGCCGCCTTGATCTGGGCCCGTATGCCGGCTTCCCCTTGCTGGAGTAGGGAAACCATGCGCTCGCCGCCGGTACCGCCGAAGAGCTCATCAAAAATACGGATGCCGGCGGCCGTGTCCTTCAGCATTCGGGTTCGTTCGATCAGAAGCAGCATCAGCTCCGTAGGGTCTTTGAGCTTTGTTTTGACCTCTTCCGGCGTCAATCCAAGCCGCTGGAACGCTTCGGCCGCGCTGCCCTTGCCTGTGACGGCAAACTCATCGGCGCGGAGCTGAAGCTCCTTCAAGCCATCGGTGATGGCATCGACGGGGATACGCGCCTGTTCGGCAACATATTTCCATTCCTGAAATGCCTTCGAAGACAGGCCGGCCATTCGCGCCTGATCGCCAAGTTCGGCAACGGACTCCGTAACCTGCTTTACGGAACTCAGCACACCGGCTATCCCGGCGCCGATGACCGTGCCGATCAAACCGCCGGCGAAGGCTTTGCCGACACCGCCGATCGATGTGCCGACGGTTGCCATCGCCTGATTGATTCGGGAGGTCGATCTTTTCGCGTCCTCCTCCATCTGCGACGTAGCGCGCTTCGAAGACTGGGACATTCTGCGGAACTCGCGTTCAGTCGTGCCGGAGGCCTTGGCCATGTTCCGTTCGAGGTCTTTAATCCGTGCCTCAAGCAGGATGACTAGGCGTTCTTCGTCGTCCATTACAGCCTCCTTCAGGCGTAAGCCCATTGATCTATGTCGTCTAGATTTGCGTCGTCATACGAAGAGCGGCCCGTGTTCCCGACGGCCGCCCGGCCGACTGCCATGGCGCAAGCCACGGCCCCGTCGATCCGGTCTTTCGACATGCCCTTGTGAAAGCTGATATTTTCGGCCTTATCCCGAACAGCGGCGATGTTGTCGAAGTGCCACCGCAATATGGGATGGCCGCCATGTCGGAACTTGCGAGCGATGATGACGCGCTCCAATTCCTTATTCGCCGGCGCCATGGTGATCCAGCCCTGCCGCATCTCGACGGCGGGCAGACCGTCATCAAGCAGGTTGTTCAAAGTATTGCGGGCCAGATGAGGATCGAACGCGATCTCGCGAACGTTGAACCTCGCGCACAGCTCGCGGAGATGATCCTCCACCGCTCGGAAATCCACGACGTTGCCCGGGGTTGGAATGATCAGGCCTTGTTCCGCCCAGAGCGGATACTTGGCCGCCTCACGATCAGAGCGATGCTGGATGTTGTCTTGCGGGCAGAAGAACCAAGGATACACATCATAACCGCGCTCCTCATCGCCCCAACAGGCCACCGCTGCGGTCAAGTCGGAGTTGGACGAAAGGTCCACCCCGATCCAGCATGGCTCCTGCGAAGCTTCCTTCTCATCTAGATCCACGGCGCCGAAGCCATCATCGTAAACCGGCATCGCCACGAAAGGACTGGCAGAGTTTCCGAGCCAGCAATCAAGGTGGAACTGCATGAAATCGTCTTTGTCCGCCGGCCGTTCCTTCGCCTCGTGCGCCATCTGACGGAGACCGTCGATATCGGGATAACCGTCAGCAAGCCCGGGATTGACGAAGTGCCAAAGCTCCTCATCAGTCCAATCGGAAAACTCTTGGACGTTGTCGCCAGCCCATTTTGATTTGGGATCTGGATCGGTTTCAAACAGTACAGGCAAAAAGCCGGGATCTTCGATTTCGCCCGATTGGACGCGGCGCGCATACTTCAGAAGATCAAACGCGAGGTTCTCTTGCCCGCGTCCCGCCTGTGTGATGATCACGAGAAGCGAGCCGGGAACTTTGTTCAAACCGGTTCGGATCGCAGACCACATCTTCCGACTGTTTGCGCCTTCCCAGTTTATCAATTCATCGGCCAGAACAAACTGCGGCGTCTTGCCAAGTTTACCTTTTCCGCCGGAGGCCAAGGCCCGGAACTTCGCTCCGGAGAGCTTATGCTCCAGAATGAAGGTGCTCTCGTTGAGCTTCATCTTATCTTCGAGCCATGGCGTCTCGTTGATGATCCCGGTCGCTTCCTCATAGGCGATGACTGCGTCTTCTTCTGCCGAGGCCGCCACCATGGCTTGGCCGCGGCTTACGCGCTGGTATCCGACGGTGTGGAGGAGAGCGAGACCAGCGCCGAGGGTGGTTTTTCGCGCGCCACGGGGGAGAACGATAAATACCGTACGCACCTGGCGCTTGCCGTTGGCGAAACTTGGGCCATAGATCCTGCGGACAATCCGTTCCCAGAAGAGTGGAAGCTCAAAAGCACCGCTGGCGCTTTTCGGATGCTTCAAAGCTCGCAGAAAATCGACTGCACGTTGACCGTGACCGAAGGGGTCTTCAATTTCGCTGCCATCGAAAATCCACGCGGGACGGGTTGCCTTATACGTGGAGGCCATCGGGTGCACCTCCGTTCGGCTTATCCTTTGGCGCAAAGCCCTGCTTCGACCGTGCGGAAGGAGTGAGACCGAGTTCCGCAGACAATCGGGCGACTGTCTCCATTGCCTTCGAAAGCATGCCGGCGGCCGGATTCGGTTTCAGCATACCGTGGGCTGTCTTCACCAGCGGGCTGTGCTCTCTCAGAGATTTCTGGCACTCTTGCACCATCCACCGGGCAACGATGTAGGTTTCCAACACACCGAGCGCGGGAGCGGTCAGGATCTTCCGCTGCACCATATCGGTAGCGATGACGGTCCACTCTGCGACCATGTCCGGGGGAAGAGTTGCGGGCGGTTTGGGAACGCGGCTAAGACCGCCGTCGATAGCTTTGAGATCCGCCTTGCGGCCGCGCGTGCTCATGCTGCCACCTTGCGTTCACAGCGCAGTTCCAGCCCTTTACGGCGCCCGAGCTCTTTAACCTCGCGGACGTTATAGGCGCCGCCCTCGTAGACCACTTGACTGGAGGTCGTCACGCCAGCGAAATAACGGGTGCGAAAAATGATGGACGTGGTGTCGCTGGCACCATTCGTCAGGTACTCCTCGGTGCTACTCTGGATGATCTGCGCGCGCACGGTGGCCACATCGCTCCATGTCTCGATAGGCGTGCCGTATTCGTTCACGGTGCTGGTGAAGCCCTGAATTGTGATGGAGCGGTCAAGCTTTCCGGATCTCATGCGACCTCCTGAACAAGTGCATCGACCGTCACCACTGCATGGCTGGTCTTGCCGTCGGGATCACGAAGGAAGCGAGAGCCACGAACACGGCAATCGGCGCAATGATAGCCGGGATCAAGCTGCAGCTTCGCGCTCTGAATCGCTCTCCGTACCGCGCTGGCGATGCGCTTGCTGATCTCGGTGGACGGCTCCTCGACCCAAACATGCAGGTCGAGATAGACTCGTGTCAGCTTGCGAGCGATGCTCTCGCCTTCATCGACGGACTGCGCGTCGCCCATGATGATTGACGGGCGCGGGTTCGGTCGCTCGTTGCGGTCGAGGATGGAAGTAGCGGGTACCAGCGCAATGACGTCACTGGCAGTTGACAGTCTGTTGCGTATGGCTTTCTGCAGGGCGAGTTCAGCGCTCATAGGCCACCCCAATTTTGCTTCACAGCCTTGGCAGCGGCGCGTTTGATGCGGCCGGTGATCTTCTTCCGGAGCAACCGGAAGGCAGGCCAGAAGAATGGCTGCGCTGCCGCCTCCTGAGTGCCGTGTTCGACCAAATGAGCGTAACGAACATCCTTGTTTCCAGCGGTCACCGCCACGGCCAGTTCTGGAACAGTGACGCGGCCACCGGGCGAACTGTACGGGGGAGTGTTGGCACCACCGGGAGTGACGGCAATCGAATCCTGAAGCGCGCCGGTGTCGCGCGGTGCCAAGATGCGGGCCGTCACCGCCAAGTCGGTTCCAGACTTCATCAACTCCGGCACCATCGCGGCGCGGACGTTCTTCGGGATCATCGCCAAGCGCTGTTTGATACGACCGATTCCACCATCGTCAGCCAAAGGAGTACTCCCTGTATTCAGAAACGATGGACCAGACTCCGAAGGGCAACTCTTGAGCGTTCACGCCGATGAGTGTCGCCTCACGATTTTCGAACCAGTGCGCCGCCGTCTGGCTTACGGCCTCGACCAAAGCCGCCGGAATTTCCTCCTGTCCGGTACCGCCGAACCGCTCTTCAATCTTAAAACCGAGCAGGCGTTCGACATGGTTCTGGGCCGCCGCAAGTTTGCGCTCGAGCAGCGCATCGTCGTCGGTTCCTAGATCGGCCGTAAGGTTCAGCTGCGCTTTCAACTGTTCAAGAGTTACGATCACGACGGCCACCTTTTCGGTTTTAAAAAATTAGAGCTAATTCGCCGCGTTTTCGCAAAAGCCTCCCCGCGACGGTCCCCAGGAGCGGTAGGAAGTTCAGAACCACCCCCGGGTTGGCGCATCAGGCGTCGTCGGCGTCCACGCGCACGATGTTGCTGTTCACACCGAGCGATGCGTTAAGCTTCATCACGCTGTTGGCCTGGTCGAACTGCTCGGACTGACTCATCACTTTAGCGATGAACAGCCGCTGCGACGGCGTGCCGCCCGCTGGCGCGTCATTCAGCACCAACTTGAACTCGTAATCGTGGATAGCCTTCTCCGCCGCGATGAGAGCCTGCTGACCCGGGTCGGCATAATCGATGCCCATTACCAGCTCCATGGTTCCGGCGCTGCGCGGTCCCTTGAGGGTGCGGGTGCGGGCTGCGTCGATGGACGTGAAGTTCACGGCCTCGCTCGTGTCGCCAAGCGAACCAAGAGCTTCAAGCTCCTTGATCTCTTTCCACGTCACCGCGTTGGCGGCGCTGAAGTCAGCAAGAACGAAATCGGTGTTCTTCTGCTGTTTGGTCACGCCGATAAAGAGCTTGGCACCGGCAGTTGCGAAAATGGTCATGTTCTGTTCCTTTCGGTGCGCCGCTCATCTGCGGCGTCGATCGCGTTGCATCGCTGGCAGCCGGGCCGCCAGTTTGATTCCGCCATCCTCAAATCGGGACGGCTCTTGATGGAGTTGACGTGGCGGACCAGGACAGCCGGTGCACCGCATTGGCAAAGGTCGTTGCCGGGTCTGGCGAGATACTCTTTTGCCCGCTTGGCCCACTCCTTGTCGTAACCGCGGGCCGAAGCCGGCGGCCGCTTGGCGTCATGGCGAGCTTTCCGGTCCCGGTTGTCGCGCGCCACGCATGGGCAGGTGACCCCAGAGGGAACCACCTTGCCGCATTTGCAAATACGGGGCGCGCGAACTGGCATCACGGCAGCTGGATATGCTGATGGCCGATAAGGGCGGTTGCACCCATCTGGATGGACGTGCCACCAGCCTTGGTCAGCGAGAGGCGGACGAACCGCTTCTTGCCGATATACTCGACCTGGTACGCGCTTGCGGCTACGAGCGTCGCTGGCACACCGCTGATCACATCATCCGCTGCGGCGTCCGTGTATCCGCTGCCGGAGCTGTCCGACTCCTGCACCTTCACCCCGAAGTCGCCAGCGCCCGTCACCGCACCGGTGTTGATGATGAACATGAGGCCCTGAGAGCCTTTGCGATCGATCTCGATGCCATCGGCTGCCGCTGCCTGCGAGGCAGAGGCGAGAGCCGGTTTGGCTGCGAGATTGTGATAGAGTCCCTTACGCATGTTGTTTCTCCTTACGCCGCTGCAATCTTGAGGAACTTGATGGCGTTGAAATCACCGGCGCCGCCGCCTACACGCTTGTAGACGTCGAAGACCACGCGGCCCTTCTGGGTAAGTTCATCGCGGTTGATGCGAACGCCTTGGCGATCCACGATGACGTAGCCTTGGCGGAAGTCCCCGAAAGCGATGGGCGTGGTGCCTGCGCCGATATCGGGCATGTTTTCATCGATCTCGACGCGATATCCGAGCAACGGATGTTCGATGCCTTCGATGAGGTTGCCGGTCGGAGCCCAAAGGAAGCGGCCATTCGCATCCTGGATGGTGCGAAGGCGAACGGCGGTATTCGAGTTCATGACGAACACAGCGTTGGCCTTGTAGGGGCGACGAAGTGCAGAGACGAGCTTGATCAGCGATGCCGTCAGGTTCGCATCGGTCGGTGCCGACGCATGGCCTGCCGGGATGTACTGGTGCTTGCCCCAGGCGCGTTCGAAGTCCTTTTCGGGAGCCGTGCCATAGTCGAGGAGGCCACGCGGCTTCCCTTCGACGCCATCGCCAGTCCAGAATGCTTCGCCTTCGGTTTCATCAAAGTCGTGAACCGCGTTGTTGATCAGCCAGCTCGCGATATCGGTAGCAGCGTCATCAAGCAGATGGCGGGTCGCCACCGGAGCCGCGTAAAGCTCCATTACCGGATAGCTTTGTTTGATCAGCTCCGGCCGCGGCGTATCCTGCGGACGGTCATCGCGTTCTGCGACCCACCGAGCACCACGCTTGCCCATCGAGTAGAAGCGTTCGTACTTGTCGGTGGAGATGCTTACGACTTCGGCCAGGCTACGCAGAACCGAAAGATCGGTCATCAGCGTACGGATGGAAAGGTCCACAGTCGGCAGGACGAAATAGCCGCCCGATGGATCATTGTCCGAAGATGCTGCGGACTTGCTTTCGAAGGCGCCGCCGGCATCTTCGATCACAGAGGAAACGGCGTTGCGCAGATAGGAAGCTAGCGCCTTCCGTTCGACTTCAAGCTGCTCGTCGCCGCTTTTCTTGCCGCCCGGGCGATTGGCTTTGGTCTCCAGCTCGGCAATGCGGTCCGTCAGGGCCTTGATCTCGACGCCGCCTTCGACCTTTTTCAGACGGTCATCGAGCGTCTTCTGGAGGTCTTCCAGCGATTTCGTGACGATGGAAACGGGATCGTCTTCCTCGCCCTTGCGGGAGATTACTACGCTGCCGAGCAGCGCCTGTTTCATGACGTGTTGCACAGTCAATTCCTTCCAATTTGCGCTGCGGCGCGGTTGATGGCTGCGGCGATGGAAATCGCCTCTACTGCCGATTTCGCGCTGGTAACCCGCGCGCCGGGATGCATCGGGATCGTCACCAACGACGCCTCCAGAAGCTCAAGAGATTTGATTAAACGGCCACCGCCATTGCGGGGGCTTGAAGTCTTGGTGATGAAGCCGATGGAAAGACCACGAACGGCGCCAGATTTGACCAAGGCTCGGACCTCACGGGCGCGGGCAACCTCGTCAACCAACAGCTTGCCGGTGATATGCAGGCCGTCCGCCTTCTCCGCGGCAATATCCCAGGTGCCGATCGGGTCGTTCATG
>Ga0308157_10007861_pt1 | contig 12273 bp, 11 predicted proteins | sample PhyBR1_FD_201035 | JGI IMG/M metagenome (GOLD analysis project Ga0308157, IMG submission 201035) | Phyllosphere microbial communities from UC Gill Tract Community Farm, Albany, California, United States - DLSLB.R1 | ecosystem: Host-associated > Plants > Phyllosphere > Unclassified | place: USA...
GCGCAAGGCGTACGGCTCCCACGTGGTGCTGAACGGTATCGACTTCGACGTGCAGCCGTCGCAGGTGGTGGTGGTCATCGGGCCGAGCGGCTCGGGCAAGAGCACCTTCCTGCGCTGCTGCAACGGTCTGGAGCAGCCCCAGGGCGGGCGCATCGACATCTGCGGGCGCACGCTGGTCGACGAGGGGCGTGTGCTGCCCGAGCGCGAACTGAACGCGCTGCGGGAAGAGGTGGGCATGGTGTTCCAGTCGTTCAACCTGTTCCCGCACCTTTCGGTGCTGGACAACGTGACGCTGGGGCCGCGCAAGCTGCACGGCGTGCCGCGCGCCCAGGCTGAAGCCGAGGCCCGCGCATTGCTCGACAAGGTGGGACTGGGGCACAAGGCCGAGGCCATGCCCGCCAGCCTTTCCGGGGGGCAGAAGCAGCGTGTGGCGATTGCGCGGGCACTGGCCATGAAGCCGAGGGTGATGCTGTTCGACGAGCCGACCTCGGCGCTGGACCCCGAACTGGTGGGGGAGGTGCTCCAAGTGATGAAGCTGCTGGCTCAGGAGGGCATGACCATGATCGTCGTGACGCACGAGATGGACTTCGCACGCGAGGTGGGCGACATCGTCGTTGTGATGGATGGCGGCGGCATCATCGAATCCGGTCCGCCCGCCACCATCTTCACCCGACCGACCCAGGAGCGCACGCGCTCCTTCCTGCAGGCCGTGCTGACGCGCACCTGACTCGCGCACTGGAGTCACGAACCATGGTCATCACCCCCCAAGCCCTTCGGGACAGCCTGCGCCAGCGTGTGCAGGCGCAGGTGACTCCTGCGCTCGTGGACGAGTTCATACGGCAGGGCGCCGTCTGCATCCGCCAACTGCTCACACCCGCCGAAGTCGCCTTGCTGCGGGACGGCATCGACACCAACCTGGCCGCGCCCAGTCCGCGCGCGAAGATCGCCAGCCGGCCGGAAGACCCGGGCAGGTTCTTCGAGGACTTCTGCAACTGGCAGGACATTCCGGCATTCGGGCGTTTCATTGCCGAAACTCCCGTGGCCCTGGCTGCGCAGCGGCTGATGCAGTCGCGCAGCGTGCGGCTCTACCACGACCATGTGCTGGTCAAGGAGCCCGGAACGCGGCAGCGCACGCCCTGGCACCAGGACCAGCCCTACTACAACATCGACGGCATGCAGAACGTGAGCTGCTGGATTCCGGTGGATGCGGTGCCGCGTGCCAGCACGCTAGAGTTCGTGGCGGGCTCGCACCGGGGGCCTTGGCTCATGCCGCGCAGTTTCATGGACCATCAGGCGAAGTGGTTTCCCGAAGGCAGCCTGCAGGACCTGCCGGACGTGGACGGCGACAGAAGCGCTTTCGACATCATCGGTTGGGACATCGCACCCGGCGACGTGGTGTGCTTTCACATGCTGACGCTGCATGCGGCCGGTGGCTTCGAGGGGCCTGGGCGGCGGCGCGTGTTTTCGGTGCGCTTCGTGGGCGACGATGTGCGGCATGCGCCCCGCGCCTGGAGGACCTCGCCCGAATTTCCCGGTCTGGCCGACCAGCTGCCTGCCGGCGCGCCCCTGGCGCACCCACTGTTCCCGCTGCTGGCGGGAGATGACGAGACAATGTACACACCGACCGAGCCATGACACTGCACCGTTTCGACCTGAATGACATCGCCCCCACCCCATGGAAGAACGGTGGCGGCACCACGCGGGAGATCGCCTGCTGGCCGCCCGGTGCGGGCACGGGCGACTTCGGCTGGCGCGTGAGCGTGGCGACGGTCGAGCAGGCGGGCCCGTTCTCGGCCTTTCCGGGTGTGGACCGGCAGATCATGTGGCTGGCGGGGGGCGGGCTGCGCGTGCGCTCGGCCGATGGCGCCATCGACCGGCTTCTGCAGGCGCCGTGGCAGCCCTTCGCGTTTGCTGGCGAAGCCGCGCTCGACTGCACGCTGGCGGGAGCGGTGTCGCAAGACTTCAACCTGATGCTGCGGCGCGGCGCGTGGCGTGGGCGGATCGACGTGGTGCACCGGGGCGTGCAGCCGGGGGTGGCGGTGGCCGGGCTCTGCCTGGTGCTGGCGGGCCGTTGGCTGCAGGGCGGCGTGGTGCTGCAAGCCGGGCAGGGGCTTTGGTGGAGCGAGGCGACGGCGACGGGCCCGATGGCGCCCGATGGGGCGGCGGACGAGTCGGGCGCCCCTCCTGCGCTGGCGTGGATCGAACTGCATCCGGAAATTTGAACGAAATTGGCTTCAAGCGCTTGTGAATAGGGCGCATGTAGCTATAAATATAATAGCATTGGAGCTTTGCATGTCCGAGTCTTACGCCGCATCCCTGCCCAGCGCCGACGGTGTGTGGGTCGATGTGCGCCTGGTCGATGGGCTGGCCCGGCCCGACATGCCAGTGCCGCCGGGCGAGGGGGCGGCCATCGTCGTGCAGCAGGGCCTGATGCGGTGGGTCGGCCCGGCCGCCGCGCTGCCGGCCGCGTTCGACGCGCTGCCGCGGCGTGCGGGGAATGGCCGGCTGGCCACGCCGGGCCTGGTCGATTGCCACACCCATCTGGTCTACGGCGGCCAGCGTGCCAACGAATTCGCCATGCGGCTGGCAGGGGCCAGCTATGAAGAGGTGGCGCGCGCTGGCGGCGGCATCGTCTCGTCGGTGCAAGCCACCCGCAGCGCCACGGAAGACGAACTCTTCGCCCAGGCCGTGCCGCGGCTGCAGGCCTTGCTGGAAGAGGGCGTCTGCGCGGTCGAGATCAAGTCCGGCTACGGGTTGGCGCTGGAGCATGAACGCAAGCAGCTGCGCGTGGCGCGGCGGCTGGGCGAAGCGTTCGGCGTGACGGTACGCACCACCTTCCTGGGCGCGCACGCGCTGCCGCCCGAGTACGCCGGCCGCAGCCAAGATTACATCGACCTGATCTGCGGCAGCATGCTGCCCGCGCTGGCAGAGGAAGGACTGGTGGACGCGGTCGATGTGTTCTGCGAGCGCATTGCGTTCACACTGGCGGAGACCGAGCAGGTGTTCCAGGTGGCGCAGCGCCTGGGCTTGCCGGTGAAGCTGCATGCAGAGCAGCTCTCCGACATGGGCGGGGCGCAGCTGGCGGCGCGCTATGGCGCGCTGTCCTGCGATCACATCGAGCACCTGTCGGCAGAAGGCATCGCCGCCATGCAGGCGGCAGGCACGGTAGCCGTGCTGCTGCCCGGCGCCTACTACACGCTGCGTGACACGCAGCTGCCCCCGATCCAGGCGCTGCGTTACGCAGGCGTGCCGATGGCGGTGTCCACCGACCACAACCCCGGTACCTCGCCCGCCCTGAGCCTGCGCCTGATGGCCAACATGGCCTGCACGCTGTTCCGGCTCACCGTGCCCGAAGCGCTGGCCGGCATCACCGCCCACGCCGCGCGGGCGCTGGGCCTGCAGGCATCCCACGGGTTGATCGCCTCTGGCCGCCCCGCCCACTTCGTGCTCTGGCCCCTGGCCGAGGCGGCCGAGATCGCCTACTGGTTCGGCGACCGCCCTGCGTGCACCGTGGTGCGCCAAGGCCGCGTGGCGCGTGGCGGTTGAAGGCCCTGCCGCAGAGAGACCCAAGACATATGCCCCACGACCTCGACACTCCCACCGCACAACCCGCCTCCGCATCCAGCGCGGGCGGCGGCAGCCTGTTCGCCGCACACGCCTTGCTGCCGGACGGCTGGGCGCGCGACGTGCTGTTGCGCTGGGATGCGGCCGGCACGCTGCAGTCGGTGCAACCGAATGCCCAGCCCGGCGGCGCGCCGCAGGTGGCCGGGCCGCTCGTTCCCGGCATGCCGAACCTGCATTCGCATGCGTTTCAGCGGGCGTTTGCCGGGCTGACCGAGTACCGGGGCGAGAGCCAGGACAGTTTCTGGAGCTGGCGCAACCTGATGTACCGCTTCGCCGCGCGCATCACGCCCGCATCGCTGGAGGCCATCGCCACCTGGCTCTACGTGGAGATGCTGGAGGCGGGCTACACCTCGGTCTGCGAATTCCACTACGTACACCACGACCAGGACGGCACTCCGTATGCCGATGACGCGACGCTGGCGCAGGCGCTGCTGCGCGCCGCGCGCACGGCGGGCATCGGCATCACGCTGCTGCCGGTGCTCTATCAGACCAGCGGCTTCGGCGCCAAGCCCCCGCGCCAGGACCAGGCACGGTTCATCCGCTCCACCGATTCGATGCTCTCGTTGTTGGAGCGCATCGCCCCGGTGGTACGCGCCCAGGCGGGCTGCCTGGGCCTGGCGCCGCACTCGCTGCGCGCGGTGCCGCCCGACGGCCTGCGGGAGGCCTTGGCCGGGCTGACCGCGTTGGACGCCCACGCGCCCATCCACATCCACATCGCCGAGCAAACCCAGGAGGTGGAAGACTGCCTGACCTGGAGCGGCCAGCGGCCCGTGCAGTGGCTGCTCGAGCATGCTGCCGTCGATGAACGCTGGTGCCTGGTGCATGCCACGCACATGACGCCGCAGGAATACGCAGCCGCCGCACGCACTGGCGCCGTGGCGGGGCTGTGCCCCACGACCGAAGCCAATCTTGGCGACGGGCTGTTCGACGTGCCGCTCTGGCGGCAGCACGGCGGCCGCTGGGGCGTGGGCTCCGACAGCCATGCCTGCGTCAACGCGGCTGAAGAACTGATGCTGCTGGAATACGGCCAGCGGCTGGCCACCCGACAGCGCAACGTGCTGGCCACCGCCGCCCAGCCGCAGGTGGCAACCGCCATGACGCTGCAGGCCGTGCAGGGCGGGGCTCAAGCGGCGGGCCGCCCCGTGGCGGGTCTGGCCGTGGGGCAGCAGGCGGACTGGGTGGTGCTGGATGCCGACCATCTGGCTCTGCAAGGCCTGCCGGTGGAAAGCCAGCTGGCGGCGCATGTGTTCGGCAGCCACCGCACTTCCGCGGTGCATGGGGTGTGGGTGGGGGGCCGCCAGCGGGTTCAGGCCGGTCGCCATGCGCAGCACGCCAGCGCTGCCGCAGCCTTCGTGCAGGCGCGGGCCGCCACCATCCATACTGGTTGATCGTTTTTCCTCCGCCGATGCCGGCCTGCCCGCGGCCACCTTCGGCACATCGACCCATCGACCCCCGACCCATGACCACCGATACCGCCCCTATTCCCCCGTTTACTTTCCACCAGGGCACGGCGCCGCTGCTGGTGTCCATGCCGCACGTCGGCACCCATGTGCCGCCGGCGGTGGCGCAGCGTTTCACCGATGAAGCGCGGCAGGTGCCCGACACCGACTGGCATCTGGAGCGGCTCTACGACTTCGCGCGTGATCTGGGGGCGTCCATCCTCGTCGCCACGCATTCGCGCTACGTCATCGACCTGAACCGTCCGCCGGATGGCGCCAGCCTGTACCCCGGCCAGAGCGTGACGGGCCTGTGCCCTGTCGATACCTTCGACGACACGCCCATCTATGCCCATGGCGATGCGCCGGACGCCGCCGAAACCGCAGCGCGGCGCGACGCGGTCTGGGCGCCCTACCACGCGCAACTGGCGAGCGAGCTGGAGCGCCTCCGCGCCGCGCATGGCGTCGCAGTGCTGTGGGACGCCCATTCCATCCGGTCGGTGCTGCCGCGCTTCTTTGAAGGCCGGCTGCCGGACCTGAACCTGGGAACGGCCGACGGCGCCAGCTGCGCGCCCGAACTGGCCCGGGAGTTGCTGGCCGTTGGGGAGGCGAGTGGTTTTTCCACCGTGCTGAACGGTCGCTTCAAGGGCGGCCACATCACCCGCCAGTATGGCCGTCCCGCTGACAACGTGCATGCCGTGCAACTGGAGATGACACAAGCCAGCTACATGCAGGAGGCGCTGCCATTCGACTATCTGCCGGGGGTGGCGTTGCGCGTGCAACCGACCCTGCGGCTCATGCTGGAGACCTCGCTGGCGTTTGCCCGGGCACGCGCATTGAGCTGACGAGGTGGTGGTGCTGGGTGCGTCCGTTGGCGAGGCGCCGGTTGAAGAGTTGGGGGTGACCGATGACCCCTCGTTCCGGCAACGCTCGCCCCTTGCGCGACAGGCGGCGGAAGGCTGCGGATCGCGCTGGAAAAAAGGTGCTTTCCGCTGGTCGAAATACTCGTTTACATCCGCTAACATATCGGCATGCACAACCTGCAGACCGCTCCCGGGAACCAGCCTCCAGAGCCCGCTGATGCCGCCAACCTCGGCAATGTCGGCAATGTCGGCAATGCAGAAGTGCCATGGGGCTGGGCCGACCGCTTTTGCATGCCGCTCTTCAGGCCGGGCACGCGTGTTCGCATGGCCGGCAACTGGCAGACGGTGAGCCACGTGATGCTGCGGCGGCTGGAACTGGCCATTTACCTGGTCGGTCAGGAAAAGCCGGTGGACCCGGCCAAGCTCGAACTGGAGCCCACCACCTTCACCACGCGGCGCGTGCCACCCCCACCGTCGCAATGACGATGACGTCCGGCCCGGTGCAGCGGCTCCCCACCGAGGGTCAGTGGGCGACGGAGGTCGATGGCGCGGACCTGCGGCCCATGGCTTCCCCCAGTCGGGTGTGTCGCAAGGGCACCCAGCCGGGTTCGAACTGCACCGCGCCGCGCTGGAACAGCAACACCACCGTGGAGCCCAGCAGGAAGCGGCCCATCTCGTCGCCCTGGCCCAGCGTGATGTCGCGGTCTGCGTAGTCCCACCGCACCAGCCGGCCGGGGCGGGGCGGGTTCACCTGGCCGTGCCAGACGGTCGCCATGCTGCCGACGATGGTCGCGCCCACCAGCACCAGCGCCATGCGGCCCAGCGGGGTGTCGAACAGGCACACCACGCGTTCGTTGCGGGCGAACAGGCCCGGCACGCCGCGCGCCGTCAGCGGGTTCACGGAAAAGAGATCGCCCGGCACGTGCACCATGGACAGCAGCCGCCCGGCGCAGGGCATGTGGATGCGGTGGTAGTCGCGCGGGCTCAGGTAGATGGTCGCGAAGCTGCCGTCGTTGAATTGCGCCGCCGTCGCTGCATCGCCGCCGAGCAGTGCGGTGGTCGAATACTGATGGCCCTTGGCCTGGAAGATCTGGTCGTGGGCGATGGCGCCCATCTGGCTCACGGCGCCATCGACCGGGCACACCAGGTCGGCGGCGGCCAGCGGGCGCGCACCCGGGCGCAGTGCGCGCGTGAAGAAATCGTTGAAGGTCGTGTAGCTCGTGATGTCCGGATTGGCCGCCTCCTGCATGTCCACGCCGTACTGCGCCACGAAACGCCGGATCGCCGAGGTGGTGAAGCGGCCCGCGCGGGCAGAGGCGAAACGCCCCGCGATCATGGTGAGCGCCTGCTTGGGCAGCAGGTACTGGGGGAGGACGGCGAGGCGGTCAGACACTTGGGAGAAATCCTTGGGGTGGGCCGATGATTCTAGGGGCGCCCCCGGGCAGGCGAGGGCGTCGCTCTCCTGCATGGCGCTCAAGTCCGTACCGCGGTACAATCGACAGGCTAATGCACAGCGATTCGCCTGTCCATTGAAGCCGTCGCCCCCGGGCCTTTCGCCTGCTGCGCCCCGGGTGCCGCGACTCCCCTGCATGCCATGCCCGCACTGCCGAGCCATTCGACAGGCACGGCGGCCCGCTGTGAGCCTCCCATCAGCATGCAGGTGCACCCCAGAATAATCGTTATTGGAATCCGACTACAAACATGGCAAAAGAAGAACTGATTGAGATGCAGGGCTCCGTGACGGAAGTGCTGCCTGACTCGCGCTTTCGCGTCACGCTGGACAACGGCCACCAACTCATCGCCTATACCGGCGGCAAGATGCGCAAGCACCACATCCGCATCCTGGCCGGCGACAAGGTCTCGCTCGAGCTGTCTCCCTACGACCTGACCAAGGGCCGCATCACGTTCCGCCACTTGGCCGGCCGCGGCCCGGGCCCGTCCAGCCGCTGATCTGCGGCGGCCGCGAAAAATTTCGCGGCAACTTCTGCAAATCGGCCGGGAAGGCTCAAATTGCAGGTTAGAATTCTTTTTGTCGGAGCGTAGCGCAGCCTGGTAGCGCATCTGCTTTGGGAGCAGAGGGTCGCGAGTTCGAATCCCGCCGCTCCGACCATTGATTCAAGGGGTTGTGCCGCAAGGTGCAACCCCTTTGTCATTTCCGGGGTAGCCCCCGAGGCCAGCGGTTCCGAACCCTATCGGCACGCTCCCAGGTCCAACACGTTCACACGTTCACACGTTCGCGCCGCTGCTCAGGCATTGCATGCTTTCGTTGTCCCGTTCTTCATCCTCGGCCTCGCTGCCAGCATCTGCGCGCCGCTTCGATGGCGTCGATGCCCTGCGCGGCATCGCCATGCTGTGGATGACCGTCTTCCATTTCTGCTTCGACCTGAGCCACTTCGGCTATTGGGTGCAGAACTTCCGCTCCGACCCGCTCTGGACCGTGCAGCGGACCCTCATCGTCAGCATGTTCCTGGCCTGCGCAGGGCTGGGGCAGGCACTGGCCCATGCCCAGGGCGTGGGTTGGGGGCGGTTCGGCCAACGCTGGGCGCAGGTGGGCGGTGCCGCGCTGCTGGTCAGTGCGGGCTCGGCGCTGATGTTCCCGCGTACCTTCATCTATTTCGGCGTGCTGCACGGCATGGCCGTGATGCTGCTGATCGCCCGGGTGACTGCGCCCGCCGGCCGGTGGCTCTGGCCCGCTGGGCTGGTCGCGCTGCTGTTGCCTGCCGTGGCGGGCTGGGCGCTGGCGGGCCCGCTGGCTTTCGCGGCCGAGTGCTTCGACAGCCGGGCGCTCAACTGGCTTGGGTTGATCACGCACAAGCCTGCGACGGAAGACTACGTGCCCGTGCTGCCGTGGCTGGGGGTGATGTGGTGGGGCCTGGCCGCAGGCCAGTGGCTGCTGCGCCATCGGCCCGGATGGCTGGCGTGGAGCGCGCCGCAGGGGCTGCGGTGGCTGCCTGCACTGGGCCGGCACAGCCTGGCGTACTACCTGCTGCACCAGCCGGTGATGATCGGTGCCCTGATGGCCTGGGGCCTGCTGGTTCGTTGACCGATACGCCGGGCTGCGCCAGCGCGGCTGCAGCTCGCTAGCGGCGGACCTGCAGCGCGCCCGGGTTCACGATGTTGGTCGGCGTGCCCCGGATGTAGTTCACCACGTTGTCGAATGCGGCGCCGAAATACAGCTCGTAGCTGTCCTGCTCGACATAGCCGATGTGCGGCGTGCAGATGCAGTTCTCCAGCCGCAGCAGGGCATGGCCCTGCAGGATGGGCTCGCTCTCGAACACGTCCACCGCCGCCATGCCGGGCCGGCCACGGTTGAGCGCCGCGATGAGCGCATCGGGCTGGATCAGCTCGGCGCGCGACGTGTTCACGATGAGCGAGGTCGGCTTCATCGCCGACAGGTCCTCCAGCGTGACGATCCCGCGGGTGTCGTCGTTCAGCCGCAGGTGCAGCGACACCACGTCGCATTCCGAGAAAAACTCGGCCCGCGTGCGCGCTACCTGCAGCCCGTCGCTCAACGCCTGCGCGCGCGACGCCTCCCGGCCCCACACCCGGACGTTCATGCCGAACGCCCGGCCGTAGCCGGCGACGATCTGGCCGATGCGTCCGTATCCCCAGATGCCCAGCGTCTTGCCGCGCAGCACGGTGCCGACGCCGAAGTTGGGCGGCATCGATGCCGAGCGCAGGCCCGATTGCTGCCAGGCCCCGTGCTTCAGGTTGGCGATGTACTGCGGCAGACGGCGCATGGCGGCCATGATCAGCGCCCAGGTGAGTTCAGCCGGCGCCACGGGCGAGCCCACGCCTTCGGCCACGGCGATGCCGCGTTCGGTGCACGCCTGCACGTCCACGTGGCTGCCGACCTTGCCTGTCTGGGCGATGAGCCGAAGGCGCGGGAGCTTCTCCACCAGCTGGCGGGTGATCTGCGTGCGCTCGCGCACCAGCACGATGATGTCTGCATCCTTCAGGCGCACGGAGAGCTGCCCGAGGCCCTTGACGGTATTGGTGTAGACCTTGGCGGTGTAGGCATCCAGGCGCGACGCGCAATGCAGTTTGCGGACCGCGTCCTGGTAGTCGTCGAGTATGACTATGTTCATGTTGTCCATTGCGTCCGCACGGAAAGTGCGGTCCGGGGGCGCGGAAGCGGCTTCCATCGCCACTGGGTCCTCAAGAAAAAAGCGAATCGACAGGGCAGCCGCGTTGCGCGCTGCGTCGCGGTGCATTGTCGTTCATCCCTGCGGGCCGACGGCTGGGCTCGGCCCCGCGAGGCCCCTGCCGGGACACACCGTTACAAAACGCCCGGCCGGCGGAAATGCCTCAGGAGCGCCACCACTCCCCCAGGGTCGCTTGGGTGACGCGGCATTGGTGCGATCCCCAGTACGGTCCACGGCGCTGCTCTTTAGGCTGTGGCCGCAAAGGAAGACTGTTCATGGCACCTCATCATCGATTCTGGCCTCGCCGCCTGCCGCACGCGCTGCGCGTGCCCGCCACCTCCCTCTGGGACAACCTGGCCACCAATGCGCGCCGCTACCCCGAGAAGGCTGCGCTGGTATTTTTCGGCACCCCCATGTCCTATGGCGAGCTGGCGGCCTCGGCTGAACGGCTTGCCGCCCGGCTGCACGGGCTGGGCGTGCGCAAGGGCGACCGCGTGGTGCTCTGCATGCAGAACTGCCCGCAACTGGTACTGGCGCATTTCGCCATCCTGCGGGCGAACGCAGTGGTGGTGCCGGTCAACCCGATGAACCGGGCGGAGGAACTCAAGCACTACATCACCGACCCGGATACGCGCGTGGCCATCACCACGGCTGACCTGGCACCCGAACTCGCCGCGGCGAGCGATGCGCTCCCGGCCGACGGAGCCCTGCGGCATCTGATCGTCACCCAGTTCACCGATGCCTTCGACCCGGCGGCCGCCGGCCCCGATGCCGTGCCGCCGCAGTGGCACGACTGGCTCTGCACGCAGCGCCCCTTGCCGGCGATGGCGCAGGGACAGGTCCACGCCTGGGCCGATGCGCTGGCCTGCACCGACGAGCCGCCGCCCCACGAGGCTTTGAGCGCCGACATGGCCGTGCTGCCCTATACCAGCGGCACCACCGGCCTGTCAAAGGGCTGCATGCACCCGCACCGCAGCATCATGCACAACGCGGTGGCCGGCAGCCTCTGGGGCACGGCCACACCGGAAAGCGTGGTGCTGGCGGTGGTGCCCATGTTCCACATCACCGGCATGGTCAGCGTCATGCACACCGCGATCTATTCCGGCTCGACGCTCGTCGTCATGCCGCGCTGGGACCGCGACCTCGCGGGCCGGCTCATATCGCACTACCGCGTGACCAGCTGGACCAACATCCCCACGATGATCATCGACCTGCTGGCCAGCCCGCATTTCGGCGACTACGACCTGTCCAGCCTGGTCTACATCGGCGGCGGCGGCGCGGCCATGCCGCAGGCGGTGGCCCAGCGGCTGTTCGACCATTACGGGCTGCGCTATTTCGAGGGCTACGGCCTCACGGAAACCGCAGCGCCGTCGCATTCCAACCCGCCGGACCATCCCAAGCAGCAGTGCCTGGGCATTCCGTTCATGAGCACCGATGCGCGGGTGATCGACCCCGACACGCTGCAGGAAGTGGGTGTGGGCGAGCAGGGCGAGATCGTGATCCACGGCCCCGAAGTGTTCGACGGCTACTGGAAACGCCCCGACGCCACCGCATCGGCTTTCATCGAGATCGATGGCAAGCGCTTTTTCCGGTCCGGGGATCTCGGTCACCGAGACGAGGAGGGCTACTTCTTCCTCACCGACCGGCTCAAGCGCATGATCAACGCCAGCGGCTTCAAGGTGTGGCCGGCGGAGGTGGAGGCGCTGATGTTCCGCCACCCCGCGATCCAGGAAGCCTGCGTGATCTCGGCACGCGACCCTTACCGGGGCGAGACCGTCAAGGCCGTGGTGGTGGTGCGCCCCGACCAGCGCGGCCAGGTGTCCGAGGCGGACATCGCCGCCTGGTGCCATGAACACATGGCGGTGTACAAGGCGCCGCGTATCGTGCAGTTCGTCGATGCCCTTCCGAAGAGCGGCAGCGGCAAGGTGATGTGGCGGGCGCTGCAGGAGGCCGAGCCGCAGTAGGCCGGCCCTACCGGGCCCTGCGGCGCGTTCGGTGCCCGTGCGGCTGGCAGCCGTCTCAGGGGGCGGGCGCGGCCAGCTCGCCCAGTTCGCGCTCCAGCAGGGCCGGGTCTTCCAGCTGCAGCTCGATCAGGCGGCGCAGATGCGTGACGCTGTCCAGATCGATCACGCGGCACAGCACGCCGACCTGCTCGCCATCGATGTGCGCGACTTCGGCGCTCATCCCGATATGGGCTTCGCCCGG
>Ga0308157_10007862_pt1 | contig 12272 bp, 12 predicted proteins | sample PhyBR1_FD_201035 | JGI IMG/M metagenome (GOLD analysis project Ga0308157, IMG submission 201035) | Phyllosphere microbial communities from UC Gill Tract Community Farm, Albany, California, United States - DLSLB.R1 | ecosystem: Host-associated > Plants > Phyllosphere > Unclassified | place: USA...
GCTGGCGGCAAGTCATGGGGGAATTCATGCGTGAATGCTAGCATCCACGCATGCACCTGCCGCCCCCCATCATTGCCAAGCCACTGCCATACGAACACCAGTTGGCGCAGCGCAAGCTCGCCGATATCGACCTGGTGGTGATCCACTGCACCGAGTTGCCGGACCTGGCCACGGCGCGCGAGTACGGTGAGCGTGCGCTCTACGACAACGGCAGCGGCAACAGCGGCCATTACTACATCGACCGCGACGGCAGCATCCAGCAATACATCGCACTGGACCGCGTCGCCCACCACGTGCGCGGCATCAACCCGCGTTCGATCGGCATCGAGCTGGTCAACCGGGGCCGCTGGCCGAACTGGTTCGACTCCAGCAACCAGGCCATGAGCGAGCCTTACCCGCAAGCGCAGATCGCCGCGCTGGTACGCCTGCTGGAATGGCTGCCACAGGCCGTGCCTTCACTGCGCTACATCGCCGGCCATGAGCAATTGGACACGGCCTTGGAACCGGCCAGTGACGATGCCGCACGCAGCGTCCGGCGCAAGCTGGACCCGGGCCCCATGTTCCCGTGGGAACTGGTGCTGCGCGCCATCGACCTGCAGCAACTGCCGGACTGATACCCGCACTACTGCGCCAGGTACTGGAATTTCTCACCCGCGGTCACCGCCAGGTCCAGCTTGTTGATGGCTGGTGCGATCGGGCACACAACATGCGGGGTCAGTGCGCAGGGCGGGTTCTCTGCGCGGTTGAAATCCAACACCAGTTTTCCGTCTTTCGGCTCTGCGGCATAGAGATAACGGGCTCCGCCATAGGTTTCCCTGCCGCTGGTGCGGTCGGAAAACAGAAAGAACAGCCGGCGTGATGGCACCGCCTCCAGATCAAGCACCGGCTGCAGCCGGTAGCTGCGTCCTTCGATCTCGAAGATGGCCTCCCCCGGCACCTGTGCCGCCAACGGCGTGCCGATCGAGGTCAGCAACACGGCCTCGCGGGGTGTCGCAAATGGCTGCCAGCGGGCATGCAGCTGCCAGCGCCGATCAACGCGGAAGTGCTCTATGCCCTGGAACTCACGCCGCCGCGCCGCATTGGCGTCGCGAAAGCGCCATCCTACGATGCTGCCCATGCGCACCAGGTAGAACTCCGAGGTATCGAACTGGATGCGGCTGGCCTCACGCACTCCACCAACGCCGACCCGCAGGCGTGCCTGTCGCAAGGGCTGGCCATCAAGCGTTGCATCGCTGCCGGTGGCGCCATCCATCCAGGCGCGCCCGTCCTTGTCCAACTGCAACAACCCCAGCCGCGCTGGCCCACCGGGCAGCACCAGGTCGTTGTCGGCGGCGCTGCCCACGCGGTAGGTGCCAGGCTTCAAACGACCGGAACCGGTGTAGCTCAGCCAGCCGTCGACCGCGCGCAGTCGCGCAAGGCGCTGTGCACGCCACTGCTCGACCTCACGCATGTAATGGCGTGCGTCCATCGCAATGTCGCCGGGAGCAGCCGCACATGCCCCCAACGCCAACGCCAGCAACACCACCAACCACTGCCTTGTCCGCATCATTCTCCCCCGCGGTGCAGGTGTTCTCAGCCAGCCGCCACGGGACGACGAGCATCACTGGACCAGCCACTCCAGGAATCGGCAAACACACGAAGACCATGAAGGCCCGCCTGCTCGAATGCCAGCAACAGATGGCAGGCCGTCACCCCCGAACCGCACATGACCACTCCCTGTGACGGGGCGTGGCCGCCAAGCAAAGGCAACAGCTCGGCCCGCAGCTCCGCGGCCGGGCGCAACCGGCCATCGCGCAGGTTCAGCGCCAACGGTCGATTGATGGCTCCCGGCACATGACCGGCCACCTTGTCCAACGGCTCCACCTCGCCACGAAAGCGCTCGCCCGCGCGTGCATCCAGCAACCAGCCGGGCGCCTGCTGCAGCCGCGACTGTACTTCATCAGCACTGACCACCTGCGCCTGGTCGAATTGGCCGGGATAGGCGCCCTGCGGTTCCACCGTCACCATGCCGGCATCCAGCGCATGCCCGGCCTGCTGCCATGCCGCGAGTCCACCATCGAGCACCGCGACCTTGTCATGGCCGATGAGGCGCAGCAGCCACCACAGGCGCGCCGCAGCCATGCTGCCATCGGCTGCGTCGTACACCACCACCTGGGTCTGCGGGCTGATCCCCCAGCGCCCCAGCGTGGCTGCGAACACAGCGCTGTCGGGCAGCGGATGGCGCCCGTGACCCTGCCGATCCAGATTGGACATGTCCTGGTTCAGATCCGCGTACAAGGCACCTGGAACATGCCCGGCCATGTACTGCGTGGCACCTGACTGCGGATCGGCCAGCGAGAAGCGTGCGTCCAACACCTGCAAGCCGGTGCTGGCGGTTGCCCGCGCATCGAGCACACGCACCTGCGCGGCATCAAGGGCGGCGGCCAGGCTGTCGACATCGACCAGCGTGGTCCAGGGAAGGGATATCGCGTTCATGCCACGTGCTCCAGTCGGCGCCGCAGGTTGTAAAGGATGGCCGCGGTCGCGCCCCATATGCGCTGACCCGGCCAGGTGTATTCCATGACATGACGGACCCGCCCCAAGTGCTCGATCTCCACCTGTCGCAGGTTGGCCGGGTCCATCAGGAAGTCCAATGGCACCTCGAACACCTCGGCCACCTCGCCCGGCTCCGGGCGCGCGATGAAGTCCGGATCCACCACCGCCACCACCGGCGTCACCCGGAAACCGCTGATGGTGATGAACGGGTCCAGGTAGCCAAGCGCAACCACCTGGCTCGATGGCAAGGCGATTTCTTCGTCACTTTCACGCAGCGCCGCAGCCAGCGGGTTGCGGTCGCGCTTTTCCATGCGTCCGCCGGGGAAGCCGACCTGGCCACCGTGATTGCGCAACGCCTCGGTGCGACGGGTAAGGATCACTTGCGTCCCCTGTGGCCTCGGCACCAGCCCGGCCAGCACCGCAGCCTCCATCGGCGGCCCGGGCGGCAGCAGGTCTTCCAGCTCACTGCGGTTCCACCCCGGCCCGGTCGGCGCACTGAACAGCGGCAACAGCGCTTGTTGCAGACGCTCACGACCCTGCAGCTGGCCTGCAAACGCCACCGACGCATCAGCACGCGCTGGCAGCACTGTTTCCATCAGGCGCCGACGCTCTGTCTCGCTCATCCGCATCCACCCACCAATTTCGTTGCCTGAGCGCCAACAGCCGTGGCAATAGCCGTCTGCGTCCAACGCGCAGATGCCAATACAGGGGCTGGAGATGACAGGCAACGGAGAATCCACCAATTCACACATCCGGCTAGCGTAGCGCGCCGTGATGTCAGCGCACAGGCAAAACGCCACGGACAGTGCTTTGCGAGCCACTGTGCTGCACGTAATCCCCGTTGCTGCCAGCCCATTCATTCCGTGACACGGATCAATCTATTGAGCTTGGGTTCATCCAAGGGCACACTCAACCTGCCGCCAGGGGGAACACCGAACTACCCACGCTGGAAGCAGACCTGACTTGGATCAGCCATCTGGCCCCTGCAGCTCTGTTCGCAGCCGGGTAGTGCCTTTTCGCTTCACTCTGTACGGAGTACGGAAATGAAATTGGCAAAACCTCTTCTTTTGCTTCCCTTTGCCTTGGCTGTTGCCTCGGTGTCCGCCAGCGAGCACACACCCGCCGGGCAGGCCGTCGACAACAGCATGGTCGCCGGCATCGATGCCAGGACCGGCAAGCTGCGCAAACTTACCGACACCGAAATCCGCGCCTTGTCAGACAAGGCAAACACCATGGCCCCGGCCAGCCGCAGCGCAGCCGCCGGCAATGCCGCATGGGCCCGCATCCCGCAGACCGGCGCTGAAGCCAGCAAGACCCTGCGCCTGCAGGCAAATGGGATGACCACCGCCGACCTGCCACTGTCATCGCTCAATGCGCTGTCGGTGGAGCGCGCCGCCGATGGCAGCGTGCAGTTGCTGGAAAACGGCACCTCGGTTTCGGATGCGCGGCAGGAGGTGTCCAAATGAAGCTGCAACTTCTCACTGCCGTCGTCGCCGCCGGCCTCTGTGCCGCCTCGGCGCAGGCCGCGATCATTACCCCGGTCAACCAGGACCCAGCGGGCAAGGGACTCAACGACACCACTGCACGCGCGCCGGAAGGCGGCAATCCCGGCGTCAGCGTCGGTGAGCAGCGCCGCATCGTCTATCAATACGCCGCGGACCTGTGGGGTGCGGTCCTGCAGAGCAATGTCGAGACCTTCGTTGGCGCCAGCTTCCAGGACCTTGCCTGTACAGCGACCGGTGGCACGCTGGGTTCGGCGGGCGCTTCGTGGGTAGCAGCCTCGGCCCCCTCGGGCACCACACTGGGCATGATCTACCACGGTGCGCTGGCCAATGCGGTCACCGGTTCGCGCATCACCATCAGCGCGGCCGGCACCGATATCACCAGCCGCTTCAATTCCAATCTGGGCGGGACCAATCCCGATGGCTCGCCATGCATGACCGGTTCTGGCTGGTACTACGGGCTGGACGGCAACACGCCTGCCGGGAAAATCAATTTCCTGGACGTGGTGATGCACGAGATCGGCCACGGCCTGGGCTTCTCCGGCTTCGTTGGCTACACCAGCGGGCGACTGGGTGAGCGCACCGGCATTCCCAGCTATTACGGTTACTCGGACGTCTATACCGACAATGCGTTCGACAACCTCACCGGCAAACGCTTCACCGACCCAGCGATGACCAATGCGCTGCGTGCCACGTCGATCAAGACCCGCGGGGCACCAGCCTGGGACGGCGCCAGCACCAAGGCACAGACATCGCTGTGGCTGGACCCGGCAGTGATGTTGTCGGTCAGTGGCGCCAGCGTCGCGGCGCAATTCTTCGGCACGGCTTCGTTCGGGCCACCAGCCACCACCGCCAACTTCAACGGTCCGGTGGTGATTGCCAATGACGGTACCGGCGCCGACACCGCTGATGCCTGTGAAGCACTGCCAGCAGGCAGCCTCAGCGGCAAGATTGCCTATATCAACCGCGGCACCTGTGCCTTCGAGATAAAGGCCGCCAACGCCCAGGCCGCTGGCGCGATCGGCGCGATCATCGGCAACGTCGCCAGCTCCGCTGACCCGGGCACGGCACCCAACATGGCCGACGATGCGACGGTAGCTGCCACCATCCCGACACTCAGCGTGCACCTGGCCGATGCCAACCTGATCAAGGCCGCTGCCCAGGCAGGCACGACCATGACCGCGGCGCTGGGCCAACTGGCAGGACAGATGGCAGGCGCAGACGCCAGCGGAAGGCCACTGTTGTATGCGCCGGCCACGGTCGCCAGTGGCTCCTCGTTCTCGCACTTCGAGAGCGTGCTGATCCCGGACGCGCTGATGGAACCTGCCAACAGCGACAGCACCGACGCGGCCCGCATCGTCGACTTGACCCTGGCAGCGTTTGCGGACGAAGGCTGGATCCTGAACCCGGGCACCGCCCGCATTGGCGCCTGCGATACCGGGGTCAAGCTGTTCAAGGCACCGGGCATGATCGCCGGCGCCAACGTACAGGCGCAAGATCGACTTTGCCGTGTGGGTGCCAAGGGCAATCGCGGCCAGTACCTGCGCTGCATGAATGACACTGCCAGCAGCCTCAAGGCGATCGGCATGGTCAGCACCGTCGAGCAGGCAGGCATCCGTAGCTGCGCGGCTAAATTGACGACGCTGTAAAAGCAGTTCAACCGTAGATGATCAGGCCGGCGTCTTTTGGGCGCCGGCTTTTTTACTGGGTGGCGTGTTTGGCTGTTTGCAGAACGCAGCCCTGCTCCGCGGGGCGTTATCCGGATGCCGATGCCGAGCATGGCTCGGCACTACAGCAGTGCGTTTGTCCGTGACATAAAAAAAAACGCCAGCGTTTCCGCTGGCGTTTTCCTGTTGCTGCGATCAGGTCTTACTTGACGCTGACCAGCTTGATTTCAAACTGCACAGCCACGTTCGGCGGGAACGGAGTGCGCGGGTCGGCACCATAGGCCTTATCCGGCGGCAGGGTGACTTCCCACTTGGCGCCCGACGGCATCTGCAGCAGGACTTCGCGCATGGCGGCCATCTCGACTTCGCTCAGCTTGATCGACGGGATCGGCTGGGCCGGACGGGCCGGGTTCGGACGCTCGCCGTACGGGAACGGACCGGCGACTTCCAGGGCAACGGTGCTGGCCTGGGTCGGCTTGGCGCCACTGCCGGCTTCGATCACGCGGTACTGCACACCGTCGGCCAGGCTCTGCACGCCAGGCTTGGCCTTGTTGGCGGCCAAGAACTGGTCACTGCGGGTCTTGTTCTCAGCAGCAGCCTTCTCGTACTCGGCCTTGGCGGCCTGGGCACGGCCCTGCTCACGACGCTGGAATGCTTCGACGGCCGGCTTCAGCTGGTCGGCGGTGATCGCCGGCTGCTTCTTGGCATAGGCATCCTGCAGGCCCTTGACCACCGAAGCGATGTCGAGCTGCTCGCCACGACCGGTGAGTTCGGCCAGGTTGTTACCGTAATCGTAGCCAAAGTAGTAGCTCAGCTTGCCCTTTTCGGACGCGATGTCCTGGGCGAAAGCAGTGCCGGTGACGGCCAGGGCGGCCACGGCGACCGCGATAGAACGCAACTTCATCAAACAGTTCTCCAGGAAAGGTGTCTCAGGGCAATCATGCCGCTAGAGGCGACGGGTTAGGATAGCCGCCACAAAGGCTGTCCGCCACTGACGACGCAGGTTCAGACAAGCGCCGGTGGGCAATAGTTCCAGCATCACTTTTTTTTAACTTTTTCAGGAGCTCCACCGCATGTCCGAGGCACCGGTTTCAATCACCACCCGCGACGGCATCCGAACCCTCACGGTGCAGCGCCCGGAAAAGCTCAACGCCTTGAATCAACAGACTTTGCAGGCGCTGGATGCAGCGTTCGCCGATGCCGGCCACGCCGATGATGTGCGCGTTGTGGTGCTGACCGGCGCAGGCCCCAAGGCATTCGTGGCAGGGGCTGACATTGCCGAGATGAATGGACTTACCCCGGTTCAGGGGCGTGACTTTTCGCTGATCGGGCAGCGCCTGATGCGCCGGATCGAGCGTTTGAACAAGCCCGTCATCGCGATGGTGAATGGTTTTGCACTGGGCGGCGGCATGGAACTGGCGATGGCATGCCACCTGCGCATCGCTGCCGACAGCGCCAAGCTTGGCCAGCCTGAAATCAACCTGGGCTTGCTGCCGGGCTTTGGTGGCAGCCAGCGCCTGCTGCGCCTGGCAGGTCGTGCCGCCGCATTGGAGCTGTGCCTGCTGGGCGCTCCCATCAGCGCTGCGCGTGCCGAACAGCTGGGGCTGGTGAACCGGGTGGTGCCGGCCGCGGAGCTCGAGGCTGAAACACTCAAGCTCGCGACCCAACTGGCCAACGCTGCGCCCCTGGCATTGCGCGCCATCCTGGACGCCATCAACGTGGGCGGCGAATGCGGCATCGAGGAAGGCCTGGAGTACGAAAGCGCCCAGTTCGGCCTGGCGTTCTCCACCGATGACATGCGTGAAGGCACCAGCGCATTCCTGGAACGCCGCAAGCCGGAATTCAAGAACCGCTGAGTTGGTCATGTCCAGTGCAATCGCCACGCCCCGCCAACTACTGCAATTCGTGCTGGATGATGATCTGGATGCAGCACTGAGCGCCGGACTGATGGACTATCAACCACAGCCCGGCGACGACTTGCTGGACGATGCCCACCCTGAGCTCCCGCAGCGGTTGCAGCACGCCCAGCAACAGCTGGCAGCGGCCTGGGCCGCACGCGAGCGCCACCGCGCCCGTGCGGCGCGATTGGCGCGGCGCAATGCCGAGCGCGAGGCACGTCGCGCGCCACCCCCAGCGCCTGACAGCAAGCCTGCCCTGCCCTCTGCGGCGGCAGCGATCCTGGCCCGGGCCAAAGCGCGGGCGGCGGGAAACTCCGGCACATGAAGGCAGTAGTTGTGAACAAGACCACGGCAGGCAAGGCCGCCGCCAAAAAAACCGGTGCAAAGAACACCACATTGAAAACGACGGCGACGAAGAAAGCCGCAGCGCCCAAGGGCAAACCGGCGCGCGGCAGCAAGCGCATGTCCGCCGCCGAGGTGCTGGAGATGTTCACCCGCCTGCGTGAACTCAACCCGCATCCGACCACCGAGCTCGAATACAGCACGCCATTCGAACTGCTGGTGGCAGTGACCTTGTCGGCGCAGGCCACCGATGTCGGGGTCAACAAGGCCACCCGCAAACTGTTCCCTGTGGCCAATACCGCACAGTCCATCCTCGCCCTCGGCGAAGAAGGCCTGAAGCCTTACATCGCCACCATCGGCCTGTTCAACGCCAAGGCCAGGAACGTCATCGCCGCGTGCGCGATTCTGGTCGAGAAATATGGCGGCGAAGTACCGGCCGAGCGCGCCGCGTTGGAAGCCCTGCCGGGCGTTGGCCGCAAGACCGCCAACGTGGTGCTCAATACCGCTTTCGGGCAACCAACGATGGCGGTGGACACGCATATCTTCCGCGTCTCCAACCGCACCGGGCTCGCCCCGGGCAAGGACGTGCGCGTGGTCGAGGATGGCCTGATGAAGGTGATCCCGGAGGAGTTCCTGCAGGACGCGCATCACTGGCTGATCCTGCACGGCCGCTACGTCTGCAAGGCACGCAAGCCGGACTGCCCGCAATGCGTGATCCGCGACCTGTGCCACTTCACGGACAAGACCGCCATCGCTGCGTAAGCGCTGGCGGTTGCCATCTGCACGACACTTTCCCGTAACAGCCCGACGGCCCAATACGCAGGCCCTTGTGCCGCAGGCCCAAAGCCGGTCGCCGAACTGTCACATTTACGCAATCTTTACGCCCTAGCCTTCGCAGCAACCTCCAACCGCCTGCAAGGCTACCCACCCAATGAAACTGCATCGCCAACTCCTCACTGCGGCCGTGGCTGCTGCACTGTTCGCGCCGGCTGCACACGCTGAAGTCGCCATCGACGTTATTGGCGGTTCCGAAATCACGTTTGAAGGCCTGGTCCAGGCTGACGGCAACTGGTTCAGCAACGACAAGGCCGACTTGAACGGCGTCGCCAAGAACGGCAAGGACAGCGAATTCGAACTGCGCCGCGCCGAGCTTGTGCTGAAGGGCAAGGGCCCGGGCAACATCGAGTGGGTGGTCGGCTATGACGCCAAGGCCGACAAGTTCCTGGACACCAACGTCAAGTACAAGCTCGGCGGCAACAGCAACCACTTCCTGCAGGCTGGCCAGTACAAGCAGCCGAACAGTCTGGAAGAACTGTCCAGCACCAAGAACAACGACTTCATCTCCAAGGCCACCGTCACCAACACCTACGCGGTTGCCCGCCGCCTCGGCGTTGGCTACGGCGTTGGCGATGCCAACTGGTCGGTCACCGCTTCGGCCTTCGGCCGTGAGCTGACCCGTGACCTGGCCCATGGCAGCGGCTACGGCGTGCGCGGCACCTTTGCCCCGATCAACGAGAAGGGCAACTTCCTGCACCTGGGCCTGAGCTACGTCGATTACGACACCGACGCCGACCTGCTGCGCCTGCGCGCACGTCCGAACGCAGACCTGGCAACCGTGCGCCTGGTCGACAGCGGCGACCTGAAGGACACCGATCGCCTGAGCACCATCGGCGCCGAAGTGATGTACGTGCAGGGCCCGTTCAAGGCGCAGGGTGAGTACTACAGTTCCAAGGCCAAGCGTTACGACCACGACAACTACAGCACTGACGGCTATTACATCAGCGGCGTGTGGAACGTCACCGGCGAGACCTGGGGCTACAAGAGCGGCACCCCGAGCCTGGGCCTGCCGGACGAGCCGGGCCGTGGCATGTGGCAGCTGGGCGCACGCTTCGACAGCATCAACCTGGACGACGGCGGCCTGCGCGCACCGGCCGTGGTTGGCGGCGCCCCGCTGGTTGACGGCGTGCTCGGCGGCAAGATGGACATCTGGACCGTCGGCGCCAACTGGTACTGGCGCTCCAACTTCAAGGCTTCGCTGAACTACGTGATGGTCGACAGCAAGAAGTATTCGTCGAGCGCCCGCAGCTTCGTCAGCGACAAGCCCGACATCCTGGAAGCACGCCTGCAGTTCTTCTGGTAAGCAGCTGCCACAGGTAACACCACGAACGCCCCGCAAGGGGCGTTCGTCGTTGCAGCCTTGGGTGAGGCAAGGCCATAAGCCGCGAAGCGGGTGATCCGGGCCAGCGACTGTTTTGTACAAACCGGCGATGCACGAGCTTCGGACTCATCCCGCTCCCGCTACGAAGGGCGCGGCGGCACCACCTGGCGTCCCCCTGCGCGCACGATCCCGCAGGCCGAAGCTGTGTAAGCTTCGCGGCTGACGCCGCTCCCCAGCAGACCACAGGGAGCACACCGACCGGATGGACCCATGCGCACCAGCCTGCTCCTACTGCTGCTTTTCCTGCCCTTCACCAGCCTGGCGCAGGAGTGTGGCGATGACGCCGCCGCGCGTATCACCCAGGCGTACCAGCAGCGTGACACCGCCGCGCTGCCTGACCGCCCAGGCTGGAGCATCGACGCCGAACGCGGTGCGTGCCGGGTCTGGCCTGCCGACACCTCGCTTACGCTGATTGCGATGCCCGTACTGGGCCCGCAGGAATACGGCGGTGACGTCCAGCCGGGCGACCTGGACGTATTGGTGGTCGACAGTGCCAGCCTGCGCCCACGCGCGAGTCTGCGTCTGCCTGAAGTGATGAGCAGCGATGCCATCCACGTAGACAGCGTTGGATTGGATACCGCGCGTTACAACCTCTCGCCAAGCGTGCGCGCGTTCGGCATCCGCAGCGCACGCAGCAGTTCTTCGCAGCCCAACCCTTTCAGCGAAACGCGTCTGCAGCTGCTGGTATTCAGCGGCACCACACTGGAGGCGATTACCGAGCAGATCGTTGTATCCAGCAGCGGCGGTGAGTGGGACACCCGCTGTACTGGTGAATTCAATGAAACAAAGCGCACGCTGGAGGTGGGGCCATCCCCGGCGCAAGGCTGGGCTACGCTGACACTTCGCGAGCGCAGCAGTTCCACCGTGAGCCACGAGGATGCCAGCGGCAACTGCATTGAAGCGCGCGAGGAGCTTCCCGTGCGCAGCTTCAAGCTGCTGCCAAAGGGCCGTAGTTACCCGCTGCCGAGTGAGGTCAAGGCCGCCTTCTGACCCCATGAGGCACTGTCACTTATGCGTCATATGACAGACGCAGCGCTGTCATCAAATGGTTATGGAATAGGCGCCGGGGCGGAAACCACCGCACATCAACTCCCAGGAGCCATTCGTGATCCACGCCATCAAATCGCGCGCCGCTGTCGCCATCCTCGCAGCGTCGTCCGTGTTCGCCGCCAATGCTGCCGATGTCACCGGCGCTGGCGCTTCCTTCATCTACCCGGTGATGTCCAAGTGGTCGGCCGACTACAGCGCCGCCACCAGCAACCGCATCAACTACCAGTCGATCGGCTCGGGCGGTGGTATTGCCCAGATCAAGGCCAACACCGTGGACTTCGGTTCGTCCGATGCCCCGCTGAAGCCGGAAGACCTGGCGTCCTCGGGTCTGGTGCAGTTCCCGTCGGTGATCGGCGGCGTGGTGCCGGTGCTCAACGTGCCGGGCGTGGAAGCCGGCGCGATGAAGCTGGATGGCCCGACCCTGGCCAATATCTTCCTGGGCAAGGTCACCAAGTGGAACGACCCGGCAATCGTCGCGCTCAACGCCGGCCTGACCCTGCCGGACACCAAGATCACCGTCGTGCACCGCTCCGACGGTTCGGGCACCACCTTCAACTTCGTCAACTACCTGTCCAAGGTCAATGCTGACTGGAAAACCACCGTCGGTGAAGGCACCAGCGTCCAGTGGCCGGTCGGCATCGGCGGCAAGGGCAACGAGGGCGTGGCCGCTTACGTCAAGCAGATCCGCGGCTCGATCGGCTACGTCGAGTTCTCCTACGCCCTGCAGAACCGCCTGACCTTCTCGCGCATGAAGAATGCCGCCGGCAACTTCGTGCAGCCGCGTGACGAGACCTTCTCGGCCGCTGCCGCCAGCGCCGATTGGGCCAATGCACGTGATTTCTACCTGGTGATGACCAACGCCCCGGGTGAGCAGGCATGGCCGATCACCGCTACCAACTTCATCCTGATGCGCAAGCAGCCGAAGACCGCGGCAGGTGCCAAGGCAGCAGTCGAGTACTTCCGCTGGATCTACGCCAACGGTGATGCACAGGCTCGTCAGCTTGACTACGTGCCACTGCCCGATGCACTGGTTCGCCAGATCGAAACCTATTGGCAGCAG
>Ga0308157_10007863_pt1 | contig 12270 bp, 10 predicted proteins | sample PhyBR1_FD_201035 | JGI IMG/M metagenome (GOLD analysis project Ga0308157, IMG submission 201035) | Phyllosphere microbial communities from UC Gill Tract Community Farm, Albany, California, United States - DLSLB.R1 | ecosystem: Host-associated > Plants > Phyllosphere > Unclassified | place: USA...
GAGTACACGATGTACGCGATGCCGTCGTCATCCTGGAACACGGTCATGTCGCGGGCCTGTCCTGGCACGGCCGCCGAGGTGCACGCCTTGTAGTCTGTGCGATTCGGCATCCGGTACACACCGGTGAGCCGGAACGGCCCGGTCGGGCTGTCCGACACCGCGACGCCCGCCATCGAGCGCGCGTACATGCTGCCGCCTGCGGTGGTCTGACCGTCGGAGTGCCACCACAGCACCCACTTGCCGGTGCTCTCGTTGTAGAGGACCTTGGGGCGCTCGAAGATCGTCGTGAGGTCGGCGGCGTCGTTCGTGTCGAGATGGTAGGCGAGTTCGGCGATGCGATCGGCGCGCGGCTGACCGTCGTCGTCGACCGTGTCGTAGAGGGCGTCGAAGTAGTCGGATTCGAGATCGGATGCCGCGGACACCGCCCTCATCACGACGCCCTGGTCCTGCCAGTTGAGGGTGTCGTAGGACTTGTAGGCGTGCACCCCGGGGCTGCCGTAGTAGCCGTTGCTGCGGTCTTCGCCGTACCAGTAGTAGACCGTGCGCCCCTCTTCCGACCCTGTCACGACATCGCCGCCCGCGACGCCGAGCTCCTGCGCCGAGACGATCGCGCCGCCGTGCGCCTGGATGTGCGAGCCGTTGTCGTCGAACCAGAAGGGCGCGAAGTACCCGGCGGCGGTCGCGCCAGGGTCCTGGATCGCGGGATACGCCGTGTAGGTCGTCGGGTCGCCTGTGGGAACCTCGGCCTGCGCGGATGCCGAGGCCGCCATGCTCAGCGCGACGGTGAGACAGGTCGCCGTGGCGACCGCCGTGATTCTCTTCATGCCACTCCCTCGTGATCGGAGCGTCATCGCCCCGCATGTGTTGACGTTAACAGAGTTGACGTCAACACACATCAAAGCACAACGCGGCGCCCGCCGGAAGACATGTCCAGCGGGCGCCGCGAAGATCGAGGGTCAGTGCGCGGCTGCGACGGACGCTCCAGCGTACGCGGAGTCCCGACCCCGGCCCCGCGCCGCGATGTCGCGGGCGATCGCCATCAGTGTCGGGTACGAGCCTCCCCCGCCGACCGCGACGTAGCCGCGGTGGTCGTAGGAGTGCTCCGGCCGCTCCTGCTGTCCGACAGCCAGCGGGATGTACGTGCCGCCCGCCTGAGTCACGATCAGCTCGGCTGCGCTGACGTCCCACGGGTTCACGTTGAAGCCGGCCGCGGCATCCGCCCATCCAGCCGCGACGTGCGCGAGGGTGAGCGCCGCGCTGCCAGGGCGCCGGACCGCACGAAACGCGAGCACGAGCTCCGCGAAGTCCTTCAGCGCGTCGCCGCCGTGTGCGGCGAGCTGACGGGCGTTCGGGTAGCCGGTGATGAGCGTCGCCTCGGCCTCGCCGGGGGCGGCCACCGACCGCAGGGGCTCGCCGTTCAGCCAGGCGCCGCCGAGGTCGGCCGAGAACAGGTCGTCGGCCATCGGATCGAGGATCGCCGCCGCGACCACCCTGCCATCGACGGCCGCGGCGACCGAGACGCACCAGAACGCGATGCCGTCGATGAAGTTGCTCGTGCCGTCGATCGGGTCGACGAACCACGAGACGCGGCCGTCGCCGACTGCTCCGCCCTCTTCGCCGAGGAGCCGGGAATCGGGTTCGTGCTCGAAGATGTAGGCCGAGATCGTCTTCTCGGCGTTCTTGTCGTGCACGGTCACCACGTCACGCGCATCGCGCTTGTGGTCGACCGTCATCGCCCCGCGGAACGCCGCACGCAGCTGCTCCTGCACCGACCGGGCAGCACCCTCCGCGACCTCCCGCAGGTGACGCGACTGCGTCAGCGCCGCATCCGTCATGCTGCACGCTCGAGGGACACTCGCAGCAGTTCGAGCAGCCCCCACGGGTCGGCCACGATCGCGTCGGCCTTGACCGTGAGCTCGTACGGCTGATCGTAGGTGCTGCGGGCCTCCATCAGGATGTTGCCGCCGACACCCGCGCGCACGCCGCACAGCACGTCGCGGTCGAAGTTGTCGCCGACGTACCAGCACGTCGCCGCGGTCTCGCCGATCGCCCTGGCGCCGAGGTGGATCATCTCGGGATTGGGCTTTCGCACCCGCACCTCGTCGCTGTAGATCTGCTCGACGAAGCGCTCGGTGAGGTGGTTGCGGGTGAGGAAGTCGCGATGCACCTGGCCCATCAGCGTGTTGCTCACGATCACGACGGGGATGGATGCGGCGTCGGCGAAGTCGAGCACCTCGATGAAGCCGTCGCGCGTGACACGCTCCTGCTTCATCTCACCCATCTCCCGGCACAGCTCCTTGGCGTTGTCGCGCACGTACTCGCGCGCCCGCACCGGCCAGTCGCCCGCGACGAATCCCTCCCAGAACTCCCGGTAGGTCAGTTCGGACGGCGCGAACGGCCGCGACATCGCGTCCTTCCAGCGGGAGTCGGCCTTGGCGCCCTCGCGGATGTCGCGCTCGATGTCGGCGACCCCCAGCTGGGGAGTACCGGCATCCGCCGCCGCCAGGCGCTCGTGCACGAGCTGAGCCATCTTCGACTGCCAGCCGGGACGGTTCGCGGTCTCGACGATCACGCCGCCGAAGTCCACGAGCAGTCCGCGCGGCTTGATGAGTGCTGTCATTCTTCTGTATCTCCTCGAGGTGGGATGGTCTGTCACGGACGCGGCGGCGGGTTCGACGCGTCGTAGCGCGCCGACCAGCTCGTCATCACGTCGGAAAGCGTCGGGTAGGTGCCGCCCTCGCCTGTGGCGTAGTAGTCGGGGGCGGTATGGAACGGCTCGTGGTCTCGGCCGCCGGCGAGGCCGCGGATGCTTCCTCCGGCCTGTTGCAGGATGAATCCTCCTGCGGAGATGTCCCACGAGTTCGTGTAGAAGCCCATGGTCGCATCCGCCCAGCCCGCAGCCACGTGCGCGAGGTTCAGCGCACCGCTGCCGAGGTTGCGCACGGCTTGGAAGGACGCGACCAGGCGGGACTGGGCCTCGTAGGCGCTCTCGCCGAAGAGCCAGGTGTCCTTCGGGTTGGGGAAGCTCGACACCAGCGTGGCGTCGATCTCGTCGGCCGCGGCGTGCGAGCGCAGGGGTTCCTCGCCGAGCAGCGCTCCGTTCAGATCGGCGCTGAACACGTTGTGCGCCATCGGATCGAAGACGACACCGGCGACGACCCGTCCGTCGATGACGGCCGCGATCGACACGCACCAGTAGGCCAGGCCGCGGGCGAAGTTGGAGGTGCCGTCGATGGGATCGATGTGCCACTGCACCCGGCCCGCACCGCTGACCCCTCCTTCCTCGCCCACGATCATGGAGTCCGGATGCTCGCCCACGAGCATCCGGACGATGCTCTCCTCGGCCGCCTTGTCGTGAACCGTGACGATGTCGTGCGCATCGCGCTTGAAGTCCCGCAGCATCGGCGCGCGGAACGCCGCGCGCAGCTGGTCGCCCACGCCGAGGGCCGCGCGGACGGCGGTGAGCCTCAGCATCCGGGATTCGGAGAGCACGTCGTTCATCAGGGTTCCGTTCGGGGTCGAAGGGTCAGGAGTGGTTGGCAGCGATCCAGAAGTCGTTCCATTCCGGCAGGGAGTCGTAGTCCTTGTCGAGCATGCCGCGCTCGGCGATGGAGATCTGGTCCCAGATGTCGAGGATGCCGGAGGGCTCATCGGTCGCGGGCTCGATGTCGCTGTTCGAGGAGAACTTGCCGTCCTCGAGCTGCGGCGCGAAGCCCTCCTCGGTGAGGATGTAGTGCAGGAAGAGCTTGGCGGCGTTCGGGCTCTTGGTGCCGTTCGCGATCAGACCGAGCTTGGTGTACGCGAAGCCGGAGTACGGCGCGACGTCCTTGCACAGGCCCATCTTGTAGCCGCTGTCCGCGTTCTCGCGGAACTTGGCGGTGCTCACGAGGCCCATGAAGCCCTCGGTCTGGCCGGGGGCGCCGGCGGACTCGGCCGAGTCGCTGCCGCTCTTCACGAGCAGCGGCTGGTTCTGCGCGAGGCGCTTGAGGAACTCGGCCGAGGCGCTGTCCTCGTCGCTCGCGAACTTCTCGCCGAAGTAGTCCTCGTAGGCGTCCTTCATGACGTCGTCGTGGTTGGCGGCCATCTCGTTGATCCAGTACAGGATCGAGGTCTTCAGGGTCGGGTCCTCCATGACCACGTGCCCGGTCCAGTCCTTGTCGGTGAGCGCCCACAGGTTGTCGACGGGGCAGCCGTCGGGGTACAGCTCGGTGTTGTAGGCCCAGACCATCACGTCCGTCGCGACGACCAGCGGGTCCTTGTACTCGGTGTCGAGGGAGTCTGCGAGATCCGGCGGCGTCCACGCCGTCGCGATGTCGCGTTCGATGAGCTCGCGCTCTCCGACGGGGGCGTCGGCGAGGATGAAGACATCGGTCTGGATGTTGTCGGCCTCGGCTTCGCGGATCGCGATCTCGGTCGCCTCCCCGGCCTTCTGCTTCACACCGGTGGTCTGGATGCCGTACCTCGCCGTGAAGGCGTCGGCGATGTCGGTGATCTTGCCCGTGCTGTCGGAGACCACGAGCGGCCCCTCCTTCTGCGCGGCCTTGATCAGCTTGTCGAGCGTGTAGCCGTCGTCGCTGATGCCGAGCTCGACCTCGGGCTTCGCGGTGTCCTCCTCGGCCTGCGCGCCTCCAGATGAAGGCGCGCACGCCATCAAGCCGACGGATAGCAGTGCCATCGAGGTCAGTGCGGCCGCAGCGCGCACAGACGATCTCTTCGTGAACGTCATCGTTCTCTTTCCTTCGTCTCGGCCGGGAGGGTCCCGGCACCGTTGATCACTTGCTGCTCATTTGCTGCTCATTTGCCGAGGCTGATGCGCCAGAAGTCCTGCCAGTCCTGCACCTTCGCGAAGTCGTCCTGCGCGGTCGAGGAGTCGAAGACGAGGATCTGATCCCAGACCGATTCGAGTCCGCTCGGTTCGCCCGAGGCCATCGGGATCTCGGTGTTCGTCGAGCGCTTGCCGTCCTCCACCTGCGGGGCGATGCCCTCCTGCGTGTACAGGTAGTGGATGAACAGCTTCGCTGCGTTCGGGCTGGCGGTCCCGTTCGCGATGAGCGCGGTTTTCGTGTAGGCGCGGCCCACCCAGGGCTCGAGCCCGGCGCACGTGCCCAGCTTCAAGCCGGCATCCGCGATGCCGCGGAATTTCGCGGTGCTGACGAAGCCCATGAAGGGCTTCTCCTGCCCTGGTGCGCCGACCGATTCGGCCGCCTCGTCGTCGGTGTTCGTCAGCACCGGTGCGTTCTGGGCGAGGCGCTTGACCCACTCGGCCGTCGCGCTGGCCTCGTCGGTCTTGAGCGGCTCGCCGTACTCGTCTTCGTAGGCCTGCGCCATCAGGTCGTCGCCGTAGGTCTCCATCTGGTTGAACCAGTACGGGTAGTCGGCCTTGAGCTGAGGGTCCTCGAAGCTGATGCGTCCGTGCCACTCGTCTTCCGTGAGCTGCCAGATGTTGTCCACCGGGCAGGTGTCGCCGTAGACCTCGGTGTTGTACGCCCACACGTTGGTCTCCTGCGTGACGATGGCCGGATCCTGGAACTGCTTCGGCACGACATCGGCCATGTCGGGTGGGAACCAGGACTGCACGTAGCCGCGCGGGATCAGATCTGCGACGGCGGTCTGCACGTCGGGCATCAGGATGAGGTCGTTCTTGACGTTGCCCGCCTCGCCCTCGCGGATCACGACCTCGGCCTCTTCGCCCGCCTTCATCTTCACGCCGATGGCCTGGATGCCGTACTTCTCCGAGAAGGCCTCCGCCATATCGACGATCTTGCCGGTGGTGTCGAGGACGACGAGCGGCCCTTCCTTCTTCGCTGCGGCGATCAGCGCGTCGAGGCTGTACTCGGAATCCGGGATGCCGAGTTCGACCGCGTCGTCCGCCTCGGGCTTCGGCTTCGGGGCCGACGACGGCGCGCAGGCGCTGAGCGCGAGGGCGACCACCGCGGTGCACGCGCCGGCTGCCAGAAGCCGCTTGCCGGCGAGACTCCTCCGCACGCCGCGCATCAGACCGCCGCCGCTTCCGTCACGAGGGCGCGCTGCGGCGTCAGCCGCGCGCCGTCCCCGTCGAACAGATTGAGGTCGGCTGGCTGCACCCACAGCCAGCTCTCGTCTCCGACCGAGCAGGTCGGCGACAGGCTCGTGACCGAGAACAACTTGCGTCCGGCGACGTCGAGCTCGATGATCCAGCTTCCGCCCGTCGGCAGGATGCCGGTGATCCGCGCCCGCGCCTTGAAGGCGCCGTCCGGGACGTTCTCGACGACCCGCGTGACCTGCACCGCCTCGGGACGGATGCCGACGGAGCCGAGTCCGTGGAGCTCGCCGTGCCGTGCGGTGATGTACTGCATCGCCCACAGGGCCAGCCCGCCGCTCTCCTCGCGCGCCAGCTCGATGATGTTGATCGGCGGGTTGCCGACGAACTCGGCCACGAAGCGGTTGGCCGGACGCTCGTAGATCTCGTCAGGGCTGCCCAGCTGCTGCAGCTCGCCCTCGCTCATGACCGCGATCTGCGTGGCGAGGGTCATGGCCTCCCACTGGTCGTGCGTGACGAACACGATGGTCGTCTTGAACTCCTCGTGGATGCGCTTGAGCTCAGCGCGCATCTCGAGCCGCAGTCGGGCGTCGAGGTTCGAGAGCGGCTCGTCGAGCAGCAGCACCTCGGGGTTCACCGCCAGCATCCGCGCCAGGGCGACGCGCTGCTGCTGACCGCCCGACAGCTCGGAGGGGTAGCGCTTGCGGTACTTCGAGATGCCCAGCTTGTCCATGACGTCGCTCGTGCGCTTCTCGCGCTCGGCCCGCGGCACCTTGCGCAGCCGGAGTCCGAAATCGACGTTGTTCTCGATCGAGAGGTGCGGCCACAGGGCGTAGCTCTGGAACACGAGCCCGAGCTCGCGCTTCTCCGGCGGCACGTAGATGCCGTCGGGGACCGAGTCGACGACGCGGGATCCGATGCGGATGCTGCCGCCGGTCGGATGCTCGAGGCCGGCGATCATGCGCAGCGTGGTCGTCTTGCCGCAGCCCGAGGGTCCGAGCAGGCACATGAACTCGCCGTCTCGCACCTCCAGGTCGAGGCCCACGACCGCACTGGGCGCGCCGCCGCCGTAGTTCTTCTGCACGCCTTCAAGAGTGATGTTCGGCATCTCAGCCACCCAGCCCTTCTGCCAAGTTGCTCTTCGTGAGCTTCTGTCCAAAGAGGGTTCCGAAGAAGGCGACCGCAGCCACCATCAGAACCACAACGTTCGCCGCCTGCTGATATCCGTAATCGACGAGCTGCAGCGAGTAGGTCGTCAGGACGTTGGTGCCGGGGACGGCGAGGATGACCACCAGGCTCAGCCCCTTGACCCCCGAGATGAACGGGAGCAGCACACCGGTGGCGAGCGATCCCTTCTGAATGGGGATCACGATGCGGGTCATTCGCGTCCACCAGCCGGCGCCGGCGACCTGGGCGGCCTCCTCCGGATCCTTGCCGAGCTGCATCATCGCCGAGATGCCCGCCCGGGAGGCGTAGGGCATCTGCTCGGCGATGAAGGCGAGCACCAGGATCGCGGCCGTGCCGTAGAGCGCCGGGACCGGGCCGCGCTGCACCGCGAACAGTGACAGGTAGGCGACCGCGAACGCGATGCCGGGCACCAGGTACGGGAAGAACGTGATCTGCCGCAGCGCGCCACCCACGAATTTCACCGGAGTGCGCACGACGATGTAGCCGACCAGCAGGCCGAGGACGCCGGAGGTGATGGCGGCGAGGCCGACGATCCACAGCGTGTTCCAGGCAGCCGCCCAGAACTCGGGGGTGAGCAGCACGCCCTGCGGGAGTGCCACCGTCTTGAGGTCGTGCCCGATCCAGTAGTCGAGGGTGAAGTTGCTGGGCGAGAAGTCACCCGGCAGACGCATCACGGTCGAGAGGAACAGCGTGAGGAGCGGAATCGCGACGCTGATCGCGAAGACAACGCTGGCGCCCAGCGTCGCCGCTCCCCTCCAGCGTCCGAGATCGGAAAGCCGGTTCATCGAGCCCTTCGAGCCGACGGTGACGAAGCGCTTGCCCTCTCTGACCAGTCGCGCATCGACCAGGAGCGAGATCACGCCGATCAGGATGATGGCGCCGGCGAGCACCGCGGCCACACCGGTCTGCCGCGAGGAGATGCTGCGGTAGAGCGAGGTGGAGAGCACCTCGAACTGCACCGGCATGCCCAGCACGTAGGCGACGCCGAACTCGCCGAGGCACTTCGCGAAGATCAGGATGATCGCCGAGATCAGCGAGGGCCGCATCAGGGGAAGGATCACGCGCATGGTCACGGTGAACCGCCGGGCGCCGAGCACCCTGGCCGAGTCCTCCAGCTGCGAGTCGAAGCGCCGCAGCGCGTTGCCGAACAGCAGGATGACGAAGGGCGTGTAGTGCAGCGCGAGCACGACCATGATCGGCACCTGGCCGTACGACAGCCAGTCCGGCGGCTCCATGCCCATCGACTCGAGCCAGCCGGGCTGGCCGCCGATCTTGCGGTTCTTGAAGAGGTTCGTCCATGCCAGCGCGAAGGTCCAGGCGGGGAGCATGTAGGGCACGATGAGGGCGGTGGCGAACCACCGGCGCCCCCACATGTTCGTGCGACTGAGCAGCCATGCCATGGTGCCGCCGATGAGCACTGCGAACACGATCGCTCCGACCGCGATCATCAGCGTGTTGCCCAGCGGCCGCCAGAAGATGGTCGCCGACAGCGGCGAGGCGAACACGCGCTGGAAGTAGTAGGCGGTGAGCTCGCCGAAGTTCTGCCCCGACCGCGACTCGTCTCCGTACTGCACGAGCACGGCGTCGTTCAGCATGCTCAGGATCGGAACGACGATCAGATAAGTGAAGAGGGCCAGGGCCAGGACGCCGACGATCGTCGTCGGCTCGCGCAGGGCCACCTTCAGCCGGTACGCGGCACCTCGGCCCTGCTTCGGCCGCCGCGGAGCGGCCGTCGGCGCCTCCGCGGGCGTCGCCTCGGTCCGCGGCATGTCGAGAAGAGTCTTGCTCATCGCGTCACGACTCGCCTTCGAGTGTGTGGAGTTCCATCGCACATCCTTATGCTCGGGAAGCGGGGTATCCCGCCGGCAGCTGATCCGATCAGCTGAAGTTGATTGTCCTGACAATAGCACAACTATCGAATGTGGGGGAACGGGGTCACCGATCCGGCGCCGAGATCCACCCGGAACAGCGACACCCACTCCGGAACGCCCTGCCCCCAGCATCCGCGGGCGAACACCGGGATCCCGTCGACGACGAAGTCCTCCCTGCGGTGCAGGTGGCCGTGGAAGCTCGCGAGCGGGCGCAGGCGGCGCAGCGCCTCGGCGACCACCTCATCGCCGACGAGTTCGGTCTTGTGCACGAACCCGCTGCCGCTCGGCCAGTCGTGGGCGAGCAGGATGTCGGCAGACTCCCCGCGCATCAGCTCATCCACCTCGTCCTGGACGTAGAAGCCGTGCTCCCGGACGGACGACAGCGCATCGCGCTCGGCTGCGGTCTGCAGCACCGGCCCGGATGGCCGTCGGATGCCGGAGAGGAACGCCACCATCATCCCGGCGACGTCCACGACGCCGCCGCGCCCGAGGAAGTGCACGTTCTCAGCGATCGGCGCGCCGCCGCGCACGAGACCGCCGTTCCGATCGAGCGAACGCCACGGCTCGTGATTGCCGCCGATGAAGTACAGGGGCGCCGGCAGCACGATCTCCCCCGCCACCACGCGATGGAAGTCCCCGAGCCGGTGCCGGTCGGGTTTCGCATGCACCTCGGCGAGCTGCCCCTCGTCGACCGTGGCCTCCGCATCGCCGATCTGCAGCACGGCATCCAGCCGCTCACCAGCTCCCAGAAAGCTGCACGCGATCTCCAACTGCGCGACGAGCTCCTCCCATCGACCATGCACGTCGCCCACGACCGCGATGATCTTCTCTCCCTCGCCCATTTCGTCCTCCTCGACAGCTCTGGGCGACGGCACCCTTGAGTTACGCCGCCATCCGGAGTTACTATGACACAATGTCCTTACATTTCATGGCGAGCGAGGTCTTTCCGCTCGTCGCCCCCGACGAACTCGAGGTAGGCATCCGCATCCTGTTCAGCCTGGTGCTGGGCGCGTGCGTCGGACTCGAGCGGCAATGGCGGGCGGGACTCGCAGGCCTGCGCACGAACGCCCTGGTCTCGGTCGGCGCGGCGCTGTTCGTCGTGATGGGCGCCTACGCCTTCAACCCCGATGGCAGCGCCGACCCGACACGGGTCGCCGCCCAGGTCGTCTCGGGCATCGGATTCCTGGGGGCGGGAGTGATGATCCGTGAGGGCCTGAACATCCGCGGCCTGAACACCGCCGCCACGCTGTGGTGCTCGGCGGCGATCGGATGCCTGGCCGGCACCGGCATGTACTTCATCGCGATCACCGGCACCGCACTGATCGTGCTCGCCAACATCTTCCTCCGCCCGCTCGGCCGCGCGGTCAACAGGCGCAGCGGGCGCAAGCCCGCCGCGCCATCGACGATCGATCCGTCGAGCTTCGCCTTCGAAGTGATGACGAACGACAAGGCCGAGCCCCGCGTGCGGGCACTGCTGCTGCAGACCCTCAGCCGCCCCGAGTACCACCTGAAATCCGTGACCACCTCGCACACCAAGCAGGGCAACGTCGCGCTGCTCGCCGAGCTGCACTCCACGCAGCTCGATCCCGCTCCGCTCGAGCGGGCGGTGAGCAGGCTCACCCTGGACCCGAAGGTGACGTCGGCGCGCTGGTGGCTCGACGAGACCGAGAAGGAAGACGACGAGGACGAGTTCTGACCCGCCGCGCCGGCTCGAAGGGCGCTCTGCGTCCCTGGCACTTCATCCTGGTCTTCGGAGTCGTCAGCCTCCTGGCCGACATGGTCTACGAGGGCGCGCGCAGTATCATCGGCCCCTACCTCGCGACGCTAGGCGCCTCGGCCGCCGTGGTCGGCATCGTCGCCGGTGCCGGCGAGTTCATCGGCTACGGCCTCCGGGTCGTGACCGGATACGCCGTGCAGCGCACGCGCCGCTACTGGACCTGGACGATCCTGGGGTACGCCCTCACCGTGCTCAGCGTGCCGCTCATCGGGGCGACGGGCGTGCTCGCACCCGCACTGCTGCTGTACGCCACCGAGCGGCTGGGCAAGGCCGTGCGGTCGCCCGCGAAGGACACGCTCCTCTCCTACGCCTCGGCGCAGACCGGACGAGGCAGCGCGTTCGGTGTGCATCAGGCACTCGACCAGACCGGTGCGGTGCTCGGTCCGCTGCTGCTCGCGGCCGTGCTCGGCTGGCGCGACGGCGACTACGCGCTGGCCTTCGGCGTTCTGGCGATCCCTGGAGTGCTCGTGATGGCCCTGCTCCTATGGCTGCGCCGACGGGTGCCCGACCCTGCGCTTTACGAGCAGCCGACCGGCATCTCGCAGGCGGAGCAGGCGGGGCAGGCGGATGCCGCCGCGCCCGCCTCCCGAAGACTCCCCGCGCACTTCTGGCTCTACGCGGCGACGCTCGCGGTGCTGTCATGCGGCGTCGCGTCGTTCCCGCTGCTCGCGTTCCACGCGCAGACCACAGGACTGCTCTCGGATGCGCAGGTGCCGATCCTGTTCGCGGTGGCGATGTTCGTCGACGGGGCGAGCGGTCTCGTGATGGGTCGGCTCTACGACCGCCTCGGCCCTGCCGTGCTGCTCGCCGTGCCGGTCGCTGCCGCGGCATCCGTCCTGGCCTTCGCATCCGACGCGACGCTCGTCTGGGTCGGCGTCGCGATCTGGGGTGTCGTGAACGGTGTGCTCGACTCGACCGCGAAGGCCGTCGTGACCCTGCTCGTGCCGAGCGGCGCCCGCGCGATCGCGTTCGGATGGCTCGCTCTCGCCCGCGGCGCCGGCCTGCTGATCGCGGGCGCGATCCTCGGCGTCGCGTACGACCTCGGCATCGCGTCGGTCGTGGCGGCCGTTCTGATCGCGAACGCCCTGGCTCTCGTCGGACTCATCGCCGTGCTCCGGAGCCTGACATACGTCCTGCACCAAGAGTGACCCGCCTGTGACGCAGGCTTGCGGACTGCCGTCGAGGTCGTTGAGCGAGCGGAGCGAGACGACACGGCCGCACCCGTCCGCCGGATGAGTCCCGTTCGTTGAGCGAGCGCAGCGCGTCCCTAACGCGGGTCGTTGAGCGAGCGCAGCGAGACGAAACGCGTCCTTCAGGCCGGTTGTTGAGCGAGCGCAGCGAGACGACACGCCCACACCCGTCCGCCGGATGAGTCCCGTTCGTTGGGCGAGCGCAGCGCGTCCTTTAACGCGGGT
>Ga0308157_10007865_pt1 | contig 12269 bp, 7 predicted proteins | sample PhyBR1_FD_201035 | JGI IMG/M metagenome (GOLD analysis project Ga0308157, IMG submission 201035) | Phyllosphere microbial communities from UC Gill Tract Community Farm, Albany, California, United States - DLSLB.R1 | ecosystem: Host-associated > Plants > Phyllosphere > Unclassified | place: USA...
TAAATGATGATACATTTGGTTACAATTTTGTAACAAATGCTTATTGGAAGAATTTATTTTTAGATAATAAAAGAAGGTAGATTTGAGACTGCCACTATTTCTAAAATTTAATTAAGATTTTATAATCAATAAATTATTCCATAAATGAGTGTTTTAAGCAAAATAAACGTACACAGACGTAGCATAATGCGGAATCTGACTAAGAATGTTGGAAAGACAAATATGCAGGACGATTTTATTTTGGTCGATAAAAGTGAGATAAAAAAAGTTCTGATCTGTAGACCAAATGGAAGATTAGGAAACCTTTTGTTAATTACACCTCTTGTTCAAGAAGTGTCTGAAATGTTTCCAAACTGTAAAATTGATTTGTTTGTAAAAGGAACGCTGGCTCCAATTATTTTTGAAAAATACGATACTGTTGACAAAATAATTCATCTGCCTAAAAAACCCTTTAAAAGTTTGGTGGCCTATTCAAAAGTTTGGATTTCATTAAAGAAAACCCCTTATGACTTAGCGATTAATGTAGATCAAAACTCATCTTCTGGCCGATTAGCAGTTCAATTTTCAAATGCTAAATACAAGTTTTTTGGAGATTCAAATGAAGAAGAAATAGGGCATAAAAGTGATTTTGAACATATTGCAAAATATCCTGTTTATAATTTCCGCAATTATCTTTCAAAACTGAGATTACCAACAAATAGTAATAAAATAATTGCTCCTTTAGAACTTAAATTATCGGCTTCTGAAATTGCAGAAGGCAGAAAGATATTAGGGCAGCTGACGAATAACGATAAAAAGACGATTTGTATTTTTACGTATGCAACAGGAACAAAATGCCTTTCGGAAGAATGGTGGGAAAAATTTTATTCTCAACTTACTTCAGAGTATAAAGACTATAATATTATTGAGATTTTACCTGTAGAGAATGTGTCGCAAATTGGATTTAAAGCACCAACATTTTACAGTAAAGATATTCGAGAAATAGGATCTGTTATTGCAAATGCAGATTTGTTTATTGGTGCTGATAGCGGAATTATGCATTTATCAAGCTCGGTACATACACCAACTATTGGATTGTTTTCTGTGTCTAATTTGAAAAAATATGAACCGTATGACAATTGCAGTATTGGAATAGATGTCAATCTCTACACGAAAAAACAATATATAAAAACAATAAATTCAATTTTGAATAACGGTAGATTAAATTTTTATTCAAGAGCAATATAAAAGCAAAAAATCCTGTTCATTCGAACAGGATTTTTTTTAAATGCTAAGTTTCTAAGATACAGATAATCTAAGTTTTTAAGCTTTAGAGAAGCTCAGTATCTTAGAATCTGAGTATCTTAGCATCTTTTTTTATGGATTTTTCTTCTTAAACAATCCATTCAATAAATCACTAGCTTTTTTAGTGACTTCTTGAGTTTTTTGCTCTTTTTCAGTTTTTGCAGCCTGAGTTGTATCTTTTGCTTTTGTGTTTTTATTAATCAAATCAGTAAGTGCAGAAGTTCCTTTTTGAGTCAGCTTTTCTTTTTGCTGATTAACCAATTGTGTAGTTAAATTGCTTACAGCGGCTTTCATATCGGTACTGATTTTAGGATTTGAAAAGTTGCCAGTCAAAGCAGCGTTAATTGGAATGTTATCCAATTTTGCAGCATCAGCAGGAGATAATTTTGCAATTAAATTATTAGCTTCAGTTCCTAAATATTTAGCAGGAACATCAAATTTAATCGTGTAATTCATGGTTTGGTCAAAACCGTGAGTTCCGCCAACTGTAGCTTTTATATCTTGATACTTAATGTCGAATGGTTTTACATTTACTTTTCCGTTGTCAAACGTTAATGCCATTTTCAGATCATTTAGATTTAATTTGTTCAAATCTAAAAACTTAACATTTGAAGTAAGCGAATTTAAAACAGTTGAATTTTTAGCATTTACTGTAGTTGATAATAATTGGCCTAATAAATCTCCTGAAATTGATTTAAGATCTGGAGTCAATTCTTTTGCATCCAAATTACCATTCAATTTGATAGTCGAATTTAATTTTCCGTTGATGATTCCCGCAATTGGAGCGATTTTTTTCATCATATCCAACTGTGTAAAAGTCTGTGCAATATCAACTTGATTGAATCCTAAGTTCATATCAAACGTAGGTACTTTTTCTTTTGTAGAAACCGCTCCGTTAAGACCAATTGATCCGCCGAAGATGTTAGTTTTAAAGTTTTCAAGAGTTGCTTTTTCATCTTTAATAATCAATCTTCCAGCCACATCTTGAAGTTTTAAATTATCGTATAAAACGGTTGTAGCTTTAGCATTTAATGTACAATTTAAGAAAGCAGGAATCTTCATTGCCTCAGCTGGTTTCGCTTCTGTTTTTGCAGTTGCAGGTTCGCCAGAAGTCATAAAATCATCAACAGCCAATTGTTTTGAGCTCATGTTGAAATTTCCTCTTAGCTCTTGTTTTTTAAACATAAAACCATAGAAATTTTCTAAAACTCCGTTAATGCTAATATCACTTTTTCCAGTTGTAGCATCAAATTGTTTTAAATTGATTTTGCTTGGATTAAATTCGACCAATGCTGTACTGATGTTCATTGCTTTATTGTTTTCATCAGTATATTTAAATCCTGACAAACTCATTGTACCAGCATTTTTTATGTTTTGGTATTGACTTTTTTCTACAGAAGCCATATCAAAATTGGTTGTTACGTCAGCTTTTAAAATACCTGCCAAGGGCTTATCCATTTTAATTGGATAGGCTTTTGAAAGATTAGCTAAGTTGATTGTTCCTTTTAAAGCCGCATCAACAATTGGATTTACAGTGATGTTTTTGATATTCGCTTTAGCGTTAAAAACATCTTGGTCAATTCTAAATGATAACTTATCTAAATTAACGTAAGTATCATTTAAGATTCCGGTTTCGTTAATGATTTTCGTATCAATTACAATATTCTGAACTGATTTTGGAAGGTTTGGATATTGGAAAGAAGAGTTGTTTGATGCAATTTCGATATTAAATTTAGGAACTGTCGTATCTGTCAATTCACCCTTTGCAAAACCATTTACCGTAAAATCTCCAGTCGTTTTTACACCTTCTAAACTAGACGCGTACGCCGAAGGAATTAAACCTAAGAAGTTAGTAAACGATGAAGTAGGAGTTTTGAATTTTAAATCGTAAATCTGAGCTTTTTCAGCCATTTGGATAAATCCGTCAAATTCTAAAGGCAGTTGATTGATTAAAGCTTTATTTTCTTTGAAAGTATATTTGCTCTTCTCTAAGTCAATTCCAAGAACTGCGTCTAAAGTCAGTTTTACATTTTTCATGTAATTCACTTTATCCATATCCAATGAAACTTTTGCAGTAGATTTTGTTGTCAAATCTAATTTTGAATTGGTGAAATCTCCAGTTCCTTCGTGGTTTAAACTGTCAATTACCATTTTAATTTTAGAACCTTGATCGATGTATCTAAAAGTAAAATTCTCAATTTTATAGTTCTGAATTTTAAGTGCAAGTGGTTTGCTTGCTTCGTCTTTTTTATCTTCTTTTTTGTCTTTTAAGGCAATATCGAAGTTTCCTACACCATCTTTATTGAAAATAATGTTTATTAATCCGTTTGTAGAACTGATTCCCTGAATGCTTAAAGGCTCATCTTTTCCTTTGAAAAGTTCTTTAACGCTCATTTTTAAATTCAATTCTCCTAAAGAAACCAATGTATCACCTTCAAAAGGAGCCTTGTTGATGATGACTAATTTCTCTATTCCAACCGTTGCGTTCGGAAAGTTTTTAAATAAACTTAAATCGGCATCTGTAAAACTTACTTTGGCATCAACACTTTCATTGATAGCTTCAACGATTTTAGCCTTAATTTGGTCTTTAAACAAAAACGGAATGGCAAATAAGGCAGCAACAAATACCACAATGACTATGGCACTTATTTTTAAAACTTTTTTTAGCATATATTAATAGATTTGAGGGTTAACTTTTTAAAATCGACTCCTGCAAAAATAGTTTTTTTTACTACAGGTTGCAGATAAAGTTTTCTTAAAAATGTAAGAATTTTATTAAAATTTTTAAATAAAAAAAATCCGTTGAGAATACTTTCAAAACGGATTTTTAAGTGAATTTATTTTATTATTTCTGAATAAATGAAACGATTTTCTCAACCAAGACTTCAGAAATAGGAAGTGTTTCATTGTTGTAGGTTGCTAAATTAGCTTCCTGATTGCCATCAACAATTTTCATGATATGATTCATTTTGTCAATAATCTGCAAATCTGAATTTTTGTTGGCTTGTTTTAAATTCTCTGCATCTTTTACTGCAATTTGAATATCATTATTTCCTTGTAAGATCAAAACAGGAATAGTAAGTTTTTGTATTTCGGTCTGCGGATTGTATTTAAACCAAGAAATCAAATAGGGTTGAATGCTTGGCCTGAAAAGAGAATTCAGCATTGGATCAATTTTTTTTACCTCAAATCCGTTTTTTAAACTATCGATAATCGGAAAAGTCATATCGTTTAGCTGTTTCATTGATTTTGCCCCAATCTGTGTTTTTAGAATTTGATCTGCTGGCTCGCCTGCTCCTGCAATCGAAATGAATTTGTCTGCTTTTCCACTGGCGACCATTCCAATTAAAGAACCTTCACTATGACCAATTATGATTATTTTAGAAAAACGCTTGTCTTGTTTCAAGTAATTAATCCAGCTTTTGGCATCTTGAATGTAATTTTCAAAAACCAGACTGCCTTCAGATCCTCCTGCTGCTTTACTTTCTCCTATAGCCCTTTTATCATATCGCAAAGATGCAATTCCGTTTTTAGCCAAAGCTTCTGCCAGCATTTTCAGCGAATTGTTTTTCATCATCGTATTATTTCCATTTCTATCTGTTGGGCCAGAACCTGCAATGATTAAAGCAACTGGAAATTTTTTAGTCAAATCTGGAGTTGTCAGCGTACCAAAAATCTGATCGTTGTTAATCTTTAATATAGCTGGTGTTTCCTTAAAGGAGATTTCTTTTTTGTCTTGAGCATTTATGAAACTCCAAAACAAAACCGTTAAAAAAAGAATTACTTTATTCATCTTTAATTCAATTAATAAATATTGATTCCGTATGGCAATATCGCTTGCACTCCTTTTTGTTTTTGAAATTTCTTAACCTGTTCGATAAGAAGATAGTTTTCTTCGCCGATTTCTTCTTTTATGAAAGCTTCTTTAGATCTTGCAAAAGGAAGATTTGATAGTAAATCGTTAAGTGTTTTTTCGTATTCAGGATAATTCTGAGTGCTGTATTTTTTTACTTTAGCAATTTTAGCTGCTTCAGCGATCGCATCATTCAATCCGCCAATTTTATCCACCAAACCAATTTTTAGAGCTTCAGTTCCTGACCAAACTCGACCTTGCGCAATTGAATCGACTTGTGCAAAAGTCATTTTTCTACCTTCTGCAACATGAGTTACAAAAGTGTTGTATACTTTTTCAACTCCTTCTAAAGTGAAAGCTTTAAATTTTTCATCAACAGGCACAAACGGACTGTAGTTTGCTGAGTTTTCGTGCGTTTTAACTTGTTCGGAATTTATTCCTAATTTGTTTGCCAATGGACTAAAATTTGGAAGGATTCCAAAAACTCCAATAGATCCTGTAATGGTGTTGTTTTCAGCAAAAATTTTATTGGCGTTGCAGGCAATATAATAACCGCCAGAAGCTGCATAATTACCCATAGAAACCACAACTGGTTTAACTTTTTTAGTAATTTCAATTTCCCTCCAGATTAAATCAGAAGTTAGCGCACTTCCGCCTGGACTATCAATTCTAAGGACAATTGCTTTAACATCATCATTTTTTCTAGCTTCCTGCAAAGAGCGGCGCATAGAACCTTCTCCAATTGTATTTACATCTCCTTCACCGCTTCCAATTTCGCCTTGAGCGTAAATAATAGCAATCTGATCGCTTGAAGTATCGGCTAAAGCTGTTGTTACATGATTTTGAGTATAGTCTGAGATTGAAATTTTGTTGTAATCTTCATCTTTGTCTACTTTTAGAACTTTTCTAATGGCATCATGATAAACATCTTCGTAAGCAACAATATCTACTAAATGCTGCTGTTTTGCCATTTCTGGAGTTCGAGCCAAAAGACCATTTGCAATTTCGTTTAATTTTGGTAAGGGAATATTTCTGCTTTTTGAAATATCCGCCGAAACGATAGCCCAAATAGAGTTTAAAAGTGCAGTAATCTGCTCTCTATTGGCATCGCTCATTTTATTGTCTAAGAAGGGTTCAACAGCACTTTTGTATTTTCCGTGACGTATTACCTCCATATGAATTCCAGATTTATCTTGAAAATCTTTGAAAAACATAACTTCAGAAGAAAGCCCTTTAAAATCTAAATCTCCAGCTGGATTTAGATAAATGGTATTGGCAACAGAGTTTAAGTAATATTCTTTTTGCGAATACGTATTGGCATAAGCCCAGATATATTTCCCTGATTTTTTGAAGCTTTCTAAAGCATTTCTTAAATCTTTATATTGTGCAAGGCCAAGAGACGATTCGTCATTTAAGATCGAAATTCCTTTGATGTTATCGTCTGTTTTTGCAGCTTCAATTGCATTAATTACATCGGTTAAACCAATGCCTTTTTGTTCAGAAAAACGAGTTACCCATGGATCTTTATATTTTCCTGCGTAATCGTTTTTAATTTCTTTTAAATTTAATTCAATAACCGAATTAGATTTAACGGAAACACTGTCGTCACCGCCAAAAACAACTCCGATAAAGATTACTCCAAAAAAGAAGAGCATAATAAAAACAAAAATACCAATAACTGTGGCAATTACATTTCCTAAAAACTTCATATGTATATTTTTTTAATAAGTAGCAAAAAAGGGCAAAATGTTACAAACTAGACATCTAAATTTAGCATTGGATTTGAGACGTCGTTTCACAAATATATTGGTTAATTCTAAAATAGTTTTAGTTAATTTGCATTAATTATGAAATTACAGCATCAAGTCGTTTTATCGATAGGCAGCAACCAAGGCAGCAGACTAGAAAACATTCAAAATTGTATTGATTTGATACATCAAAATGTGGGGACTGTTATTGAGGTTTCAAAACTTTACGAAACTCCTGCGTGGGGGTTTGAAAGTGATGCATTTTATAATTGTGCACTTCTTTTGCATACCAATTCATCTGCACAAAAAGTATTAAATCAAATTTTAAAAGTCGAAAAGGAATTAGGAAGAATCCGTTTGAATCAAGAAGGGTATCAGTCTAGAATTATTGATGTTGATTTGATTGCTTTTGATAACGAAATAATCGATACAGAAAAACTTCAAGTCCCGCATCCGCTAATGCAAAACAGGAATTTTGTTTTGCTTCCGATGCAGGATTTAAAATTAAGCTGGAAACATCCAATTTTACAAAAAACAATTCCCGAATTGATTGCCCTAACTCCAGACGATAGTGTTTGTACAGTGGTGCAGAATCTGAAAAGTCCGATTGCAAAAATTCCTTTAAATCAGTTTAATTATGTTGCTTTTGAAGGGAATATCGGTGCAGGAAAAACTACTTTGGTGCATAAAATTGCCGAAGATTTTAACGGAAAAACTGTTTTAGAACGATTTGCAGATAATCCGTTTTTGCCCAAATTTTATAAAGATCAAAATAGATATGCGTTTCCTTTGGAAATGTCTTTTTTAGCGGACCGTTATCAGCAATTGGCCGATGATTTGGCGCAATTTGATTTGTTTAAAGATTTTATAGTTGCCGATTATCATATTTTTAAATCTTTGATTTTTGCAAAAATAACGCTTGCCGAAGATGAATATCGTTTGTATAGAAATCTGTTTGATATTATTTATAAAGAAATGCCAAAACCAGATTTATATGTTTATTTGTATCAAAATACAGAACGACTTCTTCAAAACATAAAAAAACGCGGACGTATTTATGAACAAAATATTGAAGCATCCTATTTAGATAAAATCAATAATGGCTATTTGGAATATATAAAATCTCAAACCGATTTGAATGTTTTAATCATTGATGTTTCGGACCGAGATTTTGTAAAAAAACACGAAGATTATCTTTATATATTGAATGAAATTAAAAAGAAGCTTAATTAATTGAGATAATGAGATAATGTGTCAATTAGATAATTTTGTGGAGATGTCTTTTTTAATTATCTAATTATCAAATTGACATATTCTCTCATTAAAAACTATCTTTTCAAAGTAAAATGCCCTCTTAAAATCGGCATTGAATCATCTACTTTTAATGCATACCAATAATCTGAAGCAGGAAGCGGAACCTGATTTAAGGTACCGTCCCAAGTCATTTTGAAGCGGCTTAATTGTGCTATTAATTTTCCGTAGCGATCAAAAATTGTAACAACTGCCTGAGGATAATTTTCCATTCCAGTGACTTCCCAAACATCATTGTAAGTATCGTTGTTTGGTGTGAAAAAGGGAGGAAAAACAAGCACTACAAATGGTTTGGTATTTTGTCCGCAACCACTTTTTTCTCGTGCATTCGCAGTTTGTAATCCGCCAGGAACATCGTAGAAAATAGTGGAATCTTGAAAATTGACTCCGTCTACTGAATATTCATAATAATCTTCTGCTTTTACAGGATAGATAATAGCTGTAGTTCCTTCAACATCAACTCTTGCAATTTGAGGAATTTTATGCTCTTCGACCATAATTGTTTTTGTACTCGTACAATTTTCGGGAGATGGACTTGTAACAGCGACTGTATATTTTCCGCCTGTGTTAACAGTAGTAGTTTGAGTTGTAGCTCCATTTGACCATAAATAACTCATTCCAGAAATTCCAGCATCTAATGTTATGGTTTTGAACTCACACAGTGTCGTAGTCTCATCAGTAACTGCTGGTGGTGTGTAAATCTCGATATTTATTGGAGTTCTCGTTGGGTTTATGCATCCATTATTTGACGCTTCGGCATAATAAGTCGTATTTGACGAAATTGTAGGAGTTGTAAAAGTGGTTCCCGTATAAAGACTTGTTCCTCCAGTTACTGAAGTGTACCAATTTATAGAGCCAATATTTGAAGTTGCTTTAATGGTTAAAACTCCTGGTCCGCAATTAGTATAAGTGTCTTGTTCTGCAATAGGAGTTGCAGGAGTTGTATTTACAGTTGCAGTTATCGATTTTCGGTTTAATTCGCAGCCTGCATCAACATAATAAGTGGTAGTTGTATTTATTATTGGGGTGGTGTAGGTGGTTCCTGTACCTAATAAATTTCCTCCTGTAGCCACATCGTACCAATTAATTGTTTCTGTATTTGAGGTTGCAGTAAGAGTGAAACTTCCCGAATTGCAAACAGGACTCGGATTACTGCTTGGCGTTGCGATAGGAATTGTGATTTTAGTGCTGGATGCAATTTGTAAAGGAACTTCGCCAGGCATTCCTCCATATTCTACAATATATCCTTTTGGCTGATAATCCCCAGAGGCGTCTCCTGTATTTGATAAGTCGTTCCAAGAACCTCGTATTCCTACACCAGGCTGTGTAATGTGTGCATAGTCTTCATCGCCTTGCTGGTTGGGTTCGCCTGTGTTCCAAAAAGCATAATTTGGCGTTGAACCATTTGCGTTTCCATTCCAAAAAATAGTTCCTGTTTCAGGACCAGTAACCCATTTCCAGACGCCTTCTGTTTCAGCGTCGCTTCCTCCAATCCATCCCGTTCCAGAAGCTTGCTCGCCAATTAGTTTTGCTTCATCAGCAGATAATATAGTGGCTAAATAACCTTGAAGACCATAATAAGTACGAGCCGCTGCCGCGTCTCTTGCCGCTGTCCATGTTATTCCGATACTTGGAACATATTCGTAATAATGTTGTGTAGAGGGCAAGTAATTTGCTTTACCCATTGTAATAGAAAATGTCCTGATTCCAGAAGCTGTTGCAGAAGAATTTGTAAAGGCAACATCTTTAATAGCAGCAACAAAATCGGAATATAAAACATCAGTTCCAGCAGTCGAACTAGATAATGTTAGTTTTCCTGCCACAGCGTCCCAACTTGTGGTAATGTTGGAATGTGCTGTAGGATTTAAAAGTACAAGCTTGTCAAGACCGCTAGAATATCCAGAAGAAATTTGAATATAAATGGCTTCGGTTCCAGTTTCAGAAGGATCGTTTGTTATGGTTACGTCTGTTACAATTTTTATAGTGCTTTGAGGACAGTATAATTGATCACCAGTAGCTTTAATTACTGGCGGTGCAACAGCTGAAAATTTACTGCAATTGTTAGAATAAGTAGCCGAATTGTCTTTGTAAGCAGCCCAATTGGCATTCGAATAATTTGCGTTGTCTACTTGAATGCAGCTAAGGCTTGGGTTGGAGACAAAACTTAAATTATTAAGTAGAGTATTGTTTCCGTTTTTTAAATTCAAAGAAGTTAATGAATTGCTATTGCAAATAAAGCTTATTAACTCAAGATTTTTAGAAACATCTAAAGAAGTTAATAATGTGTTAGAACAATATAACTGTGTTAGTTTGGGGTTTTTAGAAGTATCAATATTGGGAATCTTTGTCGAACTAAAATATAATGTTGCTAAATCGCTATTATTTGTAACATCTAGATTTGATATTGGATTACTACCAATATTTAAATGGATCAAACGTAAATGCTTTGTTACATCGATGCTAGTTAGTTGATTATTGCCAGCATCTATAATAAATAATTGAAGATTTTTAGAAATGTCCAATGCACTTATTTTATTGCTATTTAAAGTTAAAGTTTTTAAAATCGGATTATTACTGACATCTAAACTTGTTAGCTGATTGCCATCGCAGGATATGCCTTGAATAATAGTATTTTGACTAACATCTAGAGTGGTTAATTTGTTGAAACTGCAATTTAAATTATCAAGATGTATGTTTTTACTAATGTTAAGATTTGTTAATTCGTTGTAATTACAGGATAAACTGATTAATGCTGTATTGTTTGATAAATCTATATCGGTTAATTTATTTATTCCGAAAGATAAATATTTTAATGCTGTATTTTGGGTTACATTTAGATCTGTAAGATTGTTGCCACTGCAATCAAACATTGATAAAAGGTTATTGTTAGATATGTTTATACTACTTAATTTGTTTCCAGTTAAATGTAGTTCGGTTAGATTGGTGTTTTTTGATAAATCAAGACTGGTCAGATAGTTGAAATTGCAGCTTAGAAGCTTTAGCTTCGTGTTTTTTGTGATATTTAAATAGCTGATTTTGTTATTCCTATCAGGGTCATTATTGGTTGCTCCTAAGTCTAAATATTCCAGATTTGTAAAGTTTTCTATTCCGGTTAGATCTGAAATATTTTTTCCTTGTAGCACTAATGTCTTCAGATTAATAATATTTGCAGTCAGAACTTGACCATCAATAGTGCCGCTATCAATACTTAAATCGATTAAAGCTTGTTCGAAGTTAGGATCAGGAATTAAGGTATATTGTTGTGCAGATCCAATAAAACCGGACAGCAGTAAAATGAATATGAAAGATGTTTTTAAGGGGTAATTCTTTTTCATTTTATAAAAGTATTACTTTTATAATAATAAAAAAATATATTTACATTTCTAACATTTTTAGGCTTAAAAATATTGTAAAATCACATGTTTTTAATAAAAAATCTGATTGATTTTATTGTTGCCAATTTATTTTTTGGAATAAATCCCAAACTACAATCCCCGCGCTTACGGAAATGTTTAAAGAGTGTTTAGTTCCAAGTTGCGGAATTTCAATACAGCCATCACAGATTGCTACGGCTTCTTGCGAAACGCCATAAACTTCATTTCCAAAAACTAAAGCATACTTTTGGTCTTTTTCGATTTTAAAATCTTGAAGAAATATCGAACTTTCAACCTGCTCAATTGCCATTGTAAGAATATTTTCTTTCTTTAAGTTTTCGATAACTTCCAGAATATTTTCATGATGCTCCCATGCAACGGTTTCGGTTGCGCCAAGAGCAGTTTTATGGATTTCTTTATTTGGAGGAGTTGCGGTGATTCCGCATAAGATTATTTTTTCAATCAAAAACGCATCAGCAGTTCTAAATACGGAGCCAATATTGTGCAGACTTCTAATATCGTCTAAAACTAATATTAAAGGTGTTTTCTCCGATTTTTTAAAATCTTCTATCGATTTACGGTCTAGTTCGCTGTTTTCGAGTTTTCTCATTGTTTTTGAATTGTAGTCATAAAAAAAGCTTCCAAAGATAAGGAAGCTTTTTGATTATTTTAAATGTTTTTCAGATTAGCTTTTTACTG
>Ga0308157_10007866_pt1 | contig 12269 bp, 10 predicted proteins | sample PhyBR1_FD_201035 | JGI IMG/M metagenome (GOLD analysis project Ga0308157, IMG submission 201035) | Phyllosphere microbial communities from UC Gill Tract Community Farm, Albany, California, United States - DLSLB.R1 | ecosystem: Host-associated > Plants > Phyllosphere > Unclassified | place: USA...
CTTGTCGGTAAAAGCGTCGGCCTGCATCCGGTCTGGCTGATGTTCGCGCTCTTCGCTTTCGGTGCGCTTTTCGGTTTCGTCGGCCTTCTGGTCGCGGTTCCCGCTGCCGCTGCGGTCGGCGTGCTTGTCCGCTTTGCATTGTCGCGGTATCTTGAAAGCGATCTTTACCATGGGCACGCCGCCAATCTTCCCTGGGACGCCAACCCTGCCCTGGAAGAACGGGAAGCGTCCGCTGGCAAGATTGACTCTCAGAGCTGACAATGACTGACCAAATCAAAACCGACAACGCCCGGTCGAAGGCCGAGCAGCTGCCGCTCGCATTCTCGCACCAGTCCGCTTCCGGCCGGGAGGATCTCCTCGTTTCCGCCTCGCTTGCGGCTGCCGTCAGCCTCGTCGATGAATGGCCGAACTGGCCGTCGCCCGTCGTGGTGCTGGCCGGGCCACCGGGTTCGGGAAAATCCCATCTCGCCAATATCTGGAAAAACATCAGCGATGCCCGCGACATTCACCCGGAGGCGGGCGCGGATGCCGCGCGTGCGGCTGAAACGGGACCGGTTCTTTTCGAGGATGCCGACCGGCGGGGTTTCGACGATACGGAACTTTTCCATGTCATCAACAGCGTGCGCCAGCACGGCACGACGCTTTTGATGACCAGCCGGCAATGGCCCGCCGCATGGCCGGTGACGCTGCCGGACCTGCGTTCGCGCCTGAAAGCCGTCACCGTGGTGGAAACCGGTGAGCCGGATGAGGGGCTGCTGGCGCAGGTGCTGGTAAAACTCTTTGCCGACCGGCAGCTTTATATGGATGACAAACTCATAGGCTACATCGTCAACAGGATGGAGCGTTCGCTCGACACGGCGCAGACAATCGTGGAGCAGATCGACCGCCTGGCGCTTTCGCGCGCCACGAGGATCACCCGCCCGCTGGTGGCGGAAGTCCTCAACGCGATGGACAAGGCGGCGACGGGCGACGGGCCGGACATCGATTGACTGTCACAGTTCCGTCGTCAAACTGTTATACGGGCAAGAAGGACGATCACGCGATGCAGCAGGATCACGGGACGGCAATCGGTCAGGGGACGGAACAGGGCATGGACGCTATCGCGCAGGAAGACTTCAATAAGGTGCAGCCGGTGGCTGAGGTCGAGAACCTCTGGGACAGCCCGGCGCGTTTCATCAACCGCGAATTCTCCTGGCTGCAGTTCAACCGCCGTGTTCTCGAGGAAACGCTGAACACGGATCACCCGCTTCTGGAACGGCTGCGCTTCCTGTCCATCTCGGCCGCCAATCTCGATGAATTCTTCATGGTCCGCGTCGCCGGTCTCGAAGGCCAGGTGCGCCAGAAGATCACCGTCAGGACGCCCGACGGCAAGACCCCGGCCGAGCAATTGGAAGATATTCTAAAGGAAATCGACAATCTGCAGATGGAGCAACAGGCCTCGCTTGCCGTCCTGCAGCAATATCTCGCCAAGGAAGAAATCTTCATCGTGCGGCCTGCCGCACTTTCCGAAGCGGACCGTACCTGGCTTGGCACCGAATTCGAGGAACGTATTTTCCCGGTGCTGACGCCGCTGTCCATCGACCCTGCGCACCCGTTCCCCTTCATTCCGAACCTAGGCTTCTCGATGGGCCTGCAGCTCGACAGCGTCAACGGCCGCGAGCCTATGACGGCGCTGTTGCGTCTCCCCACGGCGCTCGATCGCTTCGTTCGTTTGCCGGATGAAAAAAACGCCATCCGTTACATCACGCTGGAAGATGTTGTCGGCCTGTTCATTCACCGGCTTTATCCGGGCTATACCGTTCGGGGATTCGGCACGTTCCGCATCATCAGAGACAGCGATATCGAGGTGGAGGAAGAGGCGGAAGATCTGGTTCGCTTTTTCGAAAGCGCGCTGAAGCGCCGCCGCCGCGGTTCGGTCATCCGCATCGAGACCGATAGCGAAATGCCGCCGTCGCTGCGCCAGTTCGTGGTGCATGAGCTTGGCGTGCCTGATAATCGCGTTGCCGTTCTGCCCGGTTTGCTCGCGCTCAACACCATCTCGGAAATCGTGCGTGCGCCGCGCGACGACCTGAAATTCGAGCCTTACAACGCCCGTTTCCCGGAGCGCGTACGCGAACATGCCGGCGATTGCCTCGCTGCCATCCGCGAAAAGGACATGGTGGTTCATCACCCCTATGAAAGCTTCGACGTGGTTGTGCAGTTCCTGTTGCAGGCTGCGCGCGATCCCGAAGTGCTTGCCATCAAGCAGACGCTTTACCGCACCTCCAACGACAGCCCGATCGTTCGTGCGCTGATCGACGCGGCGGAAGCCGGCAAATCCGTGACTGCGCTTGTCGAGTTGAAGGCGCGTTTCGACGAAGAGGCGAACATCCGCTGGGCGCGCGATCTGGAGCGCGCCGGTGTGCAGGTCGTGTTCGGCTTCATCGAACTCAAGACCCATGCCAAGATGTCGATGGTGGTGCGCCGCGAAGACGGCAAGCTCAGAACCTATTGCCACCTCGGCACCGGTAACTATCACCCAATCACGGCGAAGATTTATACCGACCTGTCCTTCTTCACCTGCAACCCGAAGATCGCCCATGACATGGCGAATATCTTCAACTTCATCACGGGTTACGGCGAACCGGAAGAGGGCATGAAGCTCGCCATTTCGCCTTACACGCTGCGCGCCCGCATCGTGAAGCACATCAACGAAGAGATCGAGCACGCCAAGCGCGGTGCGCCGGCGGCGATCTGGATGAAGATGAATTCGCTGGTCGACCCTGAAATCATCGATACGCTTTACCGTGCCAGTGCGGCGGGCGTTGAGATCGATCTGGTGATCCGCGGTATCTGCTGCCTGCGCCCGCAGGTGGCGGGACTGTCGGATAATATCCGCGTCAAATCCATCGTCGGCCGCTTCCTGGAACACAGCCGTATCTTCTGCTTCGGCAATGGTTTCGGCCTGCCATCCGACAAGGCTCTGGTCTATATCGGCTCTGCCGACATGATGCCGCGCAACCTTGATCGGCGCGTGGAAACGCTGGTGCCGCTCACCAATCCCACCGTGCATGAGCAGGTTCTTTCACAGATTATGCTTGGCAATCTCATTGACAACCAGCAGAGCTACGAGATACTTGCGGACGGAACGTCGAGGCGCATCGAGGTGCGTAAAGGCGAAGAACCGTTCAACGCGCAGCACTATTTCATGACCAATCCCAGCCTTTCCGGACGTGGTGAAGCCTTGAAATCCAGTGCGCCCAAATTGATTGCCGGGTTGATTTCGTCCCGCAAGAAACAGGCTGAATGACTCGATCAGAAGCACAGGGGCGGCTGACCGGCCTTGCCCCCGTTTCCGTCATAGATATTGGTTCGAACTCCGTTCGTCTTGTCGTATATGAAGGTCTTTCCCGCGCGCCCGCGGTGCTGTTCAACGAAAAGGTCCTGTGCGGCCTTGGCAAGGGACTGGCATTGACGGGCCGCATGCATGAGGAAGGCGTCAGCCGCGCGCTGATGGCGCTGAGGCGCTTTCATGTGCTTTCCGAACAGGCGCAGGCGCACAAGCTTTATGTGCTTGCCACGGCGGCGGCGCGTGAGGCGGAAAACGGCCCGGATTTCATCCGCGAGGCTGAAGCTATTCTCGGCTGCGAGATCGAGGTGCTGTCAGGCGAGAAGGAAGCGCTTTATTCGGCCTATGGCGTGATCAGCGGTTTTTATCAGCCCGATGGCATCGCCGGCGACCTTGGCGGCGGTTCACTCGAACTCATCGACATCAAAGACAAGAGCTGCGGCGAGGGCATCACCCTGCCGCTCGGTGGCCTTCGGCTATCGGAACAATCGGACGGTTCGCTGGAAAAGGCGGCCACGATCGCCAGAAAACACGTCAAATCCTTCGCGAAGCTTCTGGCGGCGGGCGAGGGGCGCACCTTTTATGCGGTCGGTGGTACATGGCGAAACATCGCCAAGCTGCATATGGAGATTTCAGGCTATCCACTGCATATGATGCAGGGGTATGAATTGCCGCTGGAAGAAATGCTGAATTTTCTCGAGGAGGTCATCGTCTCCCGGGATAGCAAGGACCCGGCCTGGCAGGCGGTCTCCAAGAACCGCCGTTCGCTGCTGCCCTTCGGTGCCATCGCCATGCGGGAAGTTCTGAGAGCGATGAAGCCGGCCAAGATTGCCTTTTCCGCGCAGGGCGTGCGCGAAGGGTATCTTTATTCGCTGCTGACGGAAGCCGAGCGCGAATCCGATCCGCTGCTGGTCGCGGCGGATGAGCTTGCCATTTTGCGCGCCCGTTCGCCCGAACATGCGCGCGAACTGGCGGATTGGAGCGGTCGCACCTTTCCTGTCTTCGGTATCGACGAGACGGAAGAAGAAAGCCGCTACAGGCAGGCGGCCTGCCTGCTGGCCGATATCAGCTGGCGGGCGCATCCCGATTATCGCGGGTTGCAGGCGCTCAACATCATCGCCCATTCGTCTTTCGTTGCGATCACCCATCCCGGCCGCGCCTATATTGCGCTTGCCAATTATTATCGCTTTGAGGGCCTGAACGATAACGGCACGACGGAACCGCTCGCCGCCATGGCGGGCGAACGTCTGCAGGAACTCGGCAAGCTGCTGGGCGGCCTGCTGCGCGTCGTTTACCTCTTCTCAGCCTCGATGCCTGGTGTCGTTGACCACCTGAAATTCCGCAAATCCGACAACCCCGATATCGATCTGGAATTCGTGGTGCCGCATGATTATTGCGATTTCGCCGGCGAGCGGCTGGATGGCCGTTTGCAACAGCTGGCGAAGCTGACGGGCAAGCGGCTGGCCTTTGTATTCGAGTAACGAACGGCAATGCCCTGTTTTGCGGCGCTGGCTACGACCAGCGCTCGCAAAAGGCTTCGATATCGCCTGACTGGAAGTCGGCAAGCCGCGCCATGATCGTCTCGAATGGCCAGTCCCACCAGGCGATGGCGGCAAGCTTCTCCGCGATGGATCGTGAAAAGCGCTCGCGAATGATTTTCGCGGGAACGCCGCCGACGATGGTGTAGGGCGGCACATCTTTGGTGACAACGGCACCGGCGGCAAGAACCGCGCCGTCTCCAACCGTTACACCCGGCAAGACGATGACCCCGTGGCCGATCCAGACATCGTGACCGATGATGGCGCGATCCTGCTTTCGCTGGGCGAAGAAGGCGTCGTCGCGCACCGCATCGGCAGCGTAATATTCCGGGCAGTAGCTGAAACGATGCGTGGATGGCCGGTCCATCGGGTGGTTCGGAGCGCCTATCCTGACCTCCGCAGCAATGGCGCAGAACTTTCCGATTATCGCATCACCCACCATGCAGCGCGGCCCGAGATAGGAGTAATTCCCAAGTTCAACGTTGTGCAGCGAGGTGTCAGCCAGGACCTCGCAGCATCTGCCAATGTTCGAATCTCTTATGCTCGCCGTGGCATCAATGACGGTCTCTGCGAGTTTCGGGCGCTTGATCTGTACGGTCGAGTCCATTCCAGTCTCCGGTTTTGCGCTTGCTTAACCGGGGATGATGAAGAGCCTGTGACGTGAGGTGGCAAAGCAGTCCGGTCGTAACAAGCTTTTTTTCAAGTGCGGATCAGGTGGGTTTCCTCATGCAGCATCTTCTCGTCATCGATGAATGTCACTCATCGGTGATATTGGCCGCCGAATCCTTTTTCTTCCAGTAATGCTCAGTTATGTTCTGAGCGTTCCGAATGATATGACCAGCGATTTCGGGGTCTCCGCCCTCGAAGGTTTTCGGATCGGCCCCACATAACATCAGAAAGAGCTGCTGATGTGCGACAGCGGCAAAATAGTCGTGAGGCGGTGACTGCATATCTGAATCAACGGCCTGGAATGCGTCATTGACCTCTTTGCTGGCACGCTCAAGCGCTGCGTGAATGGTGGCCATCATCGCCGCTTCCTTGCGTTCCAGTATATCCTGAATTTGCCGTTCCGCCGGCGTCAATACCGGGCAACTCTCACTCATCAACGTCTCTCCTGTTGGAGCATCCATTGCGCCGGCGAGGATTATCGCATTGATTGTGACCGCTTTGCGGAAAGATAGAAATCGCGGTTGTGGATGAGGCGGGATGCTTGACCGCCATGCCTGAAATCGCCTGACAAACGCGCACGGCCGGCACTGCCTTGCAAAAGGCTCAGCTGTGCCCCAACGCCTTGCGGATGCAGGCGCTGAGATAGGCATATTGCAGCGGCGTTATCGTTGCCATGGCTTCCGTGCGGCTGGCGAGCCGGTCCTGATAACCGACCGGAATATCGAATTGCGCGAAGGTAAAATCCCAACGGGTGCCTTCGACGATATTGTAGAAATGCTCGGCACCGCTGACAGCGGTTTTGGCAAGCTCGCCACCGAAGATGTCCTGCACCACCAGCGCGGTAACGCTGCCTTGCCCCTTGGAGGGGTTTTCACGCGACCAAAGGTTGCTGGTCTCACCCGACCAGCTTTTCTTTAGGGCGTAATAAAGTCTCTCTGCATGGTCCTGCATGAAATGTCTTCTTTTCCGCAAGCATGTTTCGGTTAAAGCATTTCCGGCAAAACTGTACTCGGTCTTGTGTCCGGAAACGCATAAAAACAAAGAGTTAGAGCAATGGAGTTGAACCGGTGTTCACCGGAATTGCCTTGGCTCTGGAGAATCGGAACGGAGCGCCATGCACATATTGGTCTGCAGGGCGCTCCGTGGGGATCATTCGCGGCTGCCAAAGCGATTGGCAGCAGCCTTGGTCTTACTTCGCGTCCAGCAGATCCTTGACCTCAAGCAGGACGAATTCGTTGTCGTCAGCCTTGTCCAGCGCGCGGCCGGCCGAGAAGGGCAGGTTGTTGTCGTTGCCAACGATGATATGCGTGGCATCGACACGGTCGACATTCTCGATGGTGACGAAAGGCATGTCGTAATAACCATTGCCGCCGCCCTGACGCTTCTTGTTGTCGGGATCGGAGATTTTCAGAAGATCGATATAGCCGATCTTGCGGGCGGCCTTGCCGACTTTGGCGTCATTAAATTCGATCTTGTAGATGCGCTTCACCTTGGCGGGCAAGGCAAAGCAGTTTGCTTCCGGCTTCTTCGGGTCGGCGCAGGCCTTGTCGGCGGTGCCGGCGCCGTTGTCGCGTTCGATGACCAGTGCGGTGCTGTCATCAAGCATGTTGAAGTCGCCGATGGCTTCGCCGCCCTGCGCCAGCGGGTAGAGCCAGGTGCGGCCGGTCCATTCTTTCTTGGCGGTGTCGAGTTCGATGATGCGCAGCGCGGTCGCGCCGTCTTCGGTCTTCTCCACCTGTCCATCGGCCATGTAAAGCGGGCCTTCCAGAAGGCCGTAAAGCTTCGAGCCATCCTTGGAGAGCGCCATGCCCTCATAACCGCCAGATCGTTTCAGGTTGAAGGCCGGCATTTTCTGCGTCGGGTTGCCGGGCAGGGCGAGCGTGGGATGATCGGGAGACTTCACCTCGATGTCGCCGGCCTTGGTGGAGATGGCATCGGTCAGCTTGCCGTCGCGGGTGAATTTCAGGATATAGGGGCCGAATTCCTCGCCCACCCAGAAACCATCGGCAACCGGCTGAATGGATTCCACGTCGAAATCCGCACCGGTCAGATAACGCTTGCTCGACCCTTCGAGAACGATGGGGAAGGGCGCTTTCATGTCGGGATCGGAAAGGAACACGGTTTCCAGCGCGTTGACCTTGCCGGCGTCCCAGTCGAACTTCAGGTGGTGAAGCATCAGCATGGCGTCGCTGGAATTGAGCTTGGAACCGAAGCCATTGTCGGAAAGGCTCCAGAAGCTGCCGTCGGGCATCGCCTTGATGCCGGAGAAACCCTGCATCGGCTGGCCGTTAAACGGCATGGAAAGACCGGTCAGTCGCACGCCATCCTTGCCCGGCACGGTGCCGAGACCTTCCGCGCGCTTGCGGTCGGCGGTGGTGAACTTGGCGGAGGTCTTGAGGTGTCCAGGCGCGTCAGTGGGCGCCGGGATGATGATGTTCGCCGGCAGGATGGCGTGGGAGACCAGCTTTGCAGGGAATTCCTGTTCGGCCGCGTGCGAGATGGAGGCGAACGCAAGGATGGCGCAGGACGCAAAAAGAATGTGCTTCATGTGGAGACCCCTCTCAATACCTGTTGAAGACAGGATTGACGCGATAGGGTCGCCGCATGACAGGCAGGTGATTGCCGTTTGAAGCTTTGATGAAATTTTGTGACGGCCGTCGCCGGCAAATAGCTTCCGGGTGCCGATAAGCCTTATGCGGCAGGGGCCTGATATTGGCTGAGCGTGCAGACGCCGAGCGTCTGGCCACGGCCTTTCACCGCATGTTCGCCGAGATATTCGCTGCGTACGCCCTTCGGAAGCACCAGCTGGTGGGCGAGATCGGCGGAAATCAGCACCGGATGGCCGAGCATCTTGCTCAGCGATTCGAGCCGGGATGTCGTGTTCACCGTATCGCCGAAATAGGTGATCTTGTGGTGATCGACACCGATTTCTGCCGTGATGACCGGCCCGCCATGGATGGCGAAACGCAGGCGTGGCACTTCGCCGAAGCGGGAGAGCCACATGTCGCGTTTTTCCTCCATGGTCGCCTGGATGTCGAACACGCAGCGCACGCAGGCCGCGCGCCGGATCGCCATGTGATAGGGCCAGGTGATGATGGCGGCATCGCCAATGTAATCGTCGATGACGCCGCCATGTCTTCTGACTGGTGCGGCATAGCTGGCAAAGATTTCGCCGAGGAATTCCTGGGCCTTCAGATCGCCATGGGTTTCGGCGAAGGAGGTGGAGCCGACGAGATCGATGAAGATGAAGACGCGGTCTTCGCTGACCGGGCGGCGATAGCGCCCAAGAATGAGGTCGATGAAGATATCGCGACCGAGAAGCTCGCGCACGCGCATGATGAAGACGATGATGCCGCAGACGATGAGCGTGAAGATCAGCGTCTGCACTTCGGCATGCACCGCCCGTTTCCAGGTGCCGGGAAATATCCCGCTCAACCACAGGATCGTGCCACCGAGCCCGAAGCCGCAGAAGACGAGAATGGCATAGATGATGAGGCCGACGGCGATATAGGCCGGTGTCGGCAAGGCGCTCACCTGCCGCGACAGGCCGGGCAAGATGTAACCGCGCTCAAAGGCGAGAATCGGTGCGCAGGCGAAAAGCGCATAGGTCGCGCCGATCAACGCGCCGCCGCCATATTCCAGAAAGGCGTAGGCCACCCCGGCGCCGGCCACGGCAACGAAGAGCACCACGTAATCCAGAATGGGCAGCAATTTTCTCATGTCAGCTCTGATCTCGAAAAGGGAAGCCGGCGCTCCCTTCGGGCAAAGCTTCTGTTCAGATGATATGCGACATTAGTGTGGAAAAAGCGCCGCAAAAAGTGAGCAATCGGTAAGGTTGCATGAAGGATTGGTAAGGCTGTTGCGCGGTTGCCGCAAACGCCTGCCGATGAGGCGCTACTTCTAATAGGATGTTCTGTAATAGACGGTTTCAAGCGGGGATTGTGGCCGGTCGTCCGGCGTGTGGTTCGACCATTTGACCGGGAAGGCGGCAAAACGAAGCTTGTTGCCATCGATCCAGGCGCGGTCGAACAGGGTTTCCCCTTTGCGGGCAAAGGTGATGGCGGCGCAGGTTCGGCCATCGACGTCGAGGGCAATATTCTCTTTCCAGTCGCTCAGGCCACAGCCCATGCCTTTCGGATCGCGATTATAGTGTTCGACGACATCGCCATCATTCGGGGTCATGGTGATCGAGGTGACGGTGTGGGCAAAGAGCAGGCTGTTCTGATCTTTCAGGCCGCCATCCAGCGTGCCCTCGTAACGCACCTGCACCGTCGGCCGCTGGCAGCCGTTGCTGGCATAAATCTGCGACACCGCATGTATGCGGCTATCGCGAATGGTAATGCGCGTGATGATGCCGTGGCGGTCGTTTTTGCCGATCTTCAGGCAGTCGGTCGTCCATTCGCCCTGCAGATCGACCTTGTCCTCTGCGGCCCGGGCTGGAAGAGAGGGGAGAATGCCTGCCGCCGCGAGAAGCACGGCGAGCAGCAAAGTGCGGGCAGGTTTCATGGCAAGACCCTCAAATCGCGTGACCATCGGTAGAGAAATGGGACGCGATGCGGGCAAAATTGGGGTGAGAAAGGCGGGCGGTTACGACTCGCTCGCTGCCGCCTCAACTTCCACGGCCTCGACCTTCTTGCCGGCGAAACGCAAGGCCACTTCGCCATTGATGAGTTTCAGGGCCACATCGCCGAACAGCTCGCGCCGCCAGCCGGTCAACGCCGCAACGGTCGCGTTTTCGCCTTCGGACGCGATCTTGTCCAGATCGTCGCTGTTGGCGATGACCTTGGCCGCGACGCCGTGCTTGTCTGCCGTCAGCTTCAGGAGAACCTTCAAAAGTTCCACGGCAGCGCCGGAACCTTCCGGTGCGTGGCTGTGGCGCGGTGCCTTCGGCATCTCTTCTTTCGGCAGCGCCAGCGCTGCATTTACCGTTTCGATGATGGCGGTGCCGGAGGCGGACCGTTCCCAGCCCTTGGGAATGGTGCGAAGCCGCGACAGCGCCTCGGCGTCCTTCGGCTGCTGCTGGGCGATTTCGAAGATCCCATCGTCCTTCAACACGCGGGAGCGTGGCACGTTGCGCGACCGCGCTTCACGTTCGCGCCAGGCGGCGACGAATTTGAGGATGGCGAGTTCCGTCGGCTTGCGCAGGCGCGATTTCAGCCGCAGCCACGCATCATCGGGATGCATGTCATAGGTGTCGCGCGATTCCAGAATGTTCATCTCTTCGGTCAGCCACAGGGAGCGGCCTTCGCGCTCCAGCTGCGCCTTGAGCGAGAGATAGACATCACGCAGATGTGTTACGTCGGCCAGCGCGTAATCCAGCTGCTTTTCGGTGAGAGGACGGCGGCTCCAGTCGGTGAAACGCGAGGATTTGTCGATCTGCACATTCTTGATCTTCTGGACCAGCTGGTCGTAGGAGATCGAATCGCCGAAACCGCACACCATGGCGGCGACCTGCGTGTCGAAGATCGGATGGGGAATGAGCCCGCCGAGATGATAGATGATTTCGATGTCCTGCCGTGCGGCGTGGAAAACCTTCACGACGTTTGGATTGGCCATCAGTTCGAACATCGGCGTAAGATCGATACCCTTGGCCAGCGGATCAACCAGTACTTCGAGCGTCGGGCTCGCCATCTGTACGAGGCACAGTTCCGGCCAGAAGGTTGTTTCCCGCAAAAATTCGGTGTCGATGGTAATGAATTCCGATTTCGCCAGTTCCGTGCAGGCTTCGGCGAGGGCGGCAGTCGTTTCAATCATTGCAAATGGCCACTCGTGAAAATTATCCGTCTTACTTTCCCTTTGCCGGGCGCATGTCAATACAAAGCCCGCTTTTCCGGCCTCAAGGATCGTTTTTCTCGGGCGGATCGGGCTCCGGTTCATCTTTTTTGGGGTGGTCGGCCTTTTGGGGCGGGGTGGGGGCGGCGAGCTTCTGGAAATAGGCGGATGTGCGCAATAGCGAACGGAACCGCCAGTTCCTCTCCTCAACGGGAACACCTTCGCGCACCTGGAGCCGGTACAGCGTGTAGGCGATGAAAACGATCTGGATCGCGGCCGTATAGCTGAACAGTGCCTTCGGGCCGAACTGATCGATCAGCAGCGAGGCGAGAAGTGGTCCGACCGTCGCGCCGACCGACCAGAAAAACAGCAGCCCGGCGGACATCATCGCATGTTCGCCTTCCCTGGCGTGATCGTTGCCGTGCGCGGAACTCAGCGAATAGAGCGGCAGGGCAAAGGCGCCAAAGACGAAGACGCCGATGATGTTGCTCCACTCGTCGGTGCCGGCGAAGAAGGCGAGGAACAGGCCGACGATGACAGAGCCGGCGGTGGTGGCGAGAATGATGATGCGCCGGTCGTAGCGGTCGGAGTAGACGCCGAGCGGATATTGCAGCACCACGCCGCCGATGATGCCGGCACTCATGAAGGTGGCGATGGCGGTGACGGACATTCCGATCTGTTCGGCATAGATCGGCCCCATATTGCGAAACGCCGCCATGCTGAGACCGACGGCCACGCAACCGACGACGGCAAGCGGCGAGATGCGCCAGACCGCGAACAGATTGAAGGGAATCTGCTTCGGCGGCGTGGGGTTGGATTTGTCGGCAATCGAGATTGGCACCAACGACAGCGTCAGTGCCATGGCGATCAGCGAAAACACCACGGGTCCATCAATGCCGGCGATGGGAATTATATATTGGGCGAGCGTCACGGAACCGAGATCGACGAAACGATAGATGGAC
>Ga0308157_10007867_pt1 | contig 12267 bp, 12 predicted proteins | sample PhyBR1_FD_201035 | JGI IMG/M metagenome (GOLD analysis project Ga0308157, IMG submission 201035) | Phyllosphere microbial communities from UC Gill Tract Community Farm, Albany, California, United States - DLSLB.R1 | ecosystem: Host-associated > Plants > Phyllosphere > Unclassified | place: USA...
AGATACTGTCCAAGCCAAAAGCTCTTTCTTCAGACAAACTCAGTTTTTTGATGAAGAAATAAGAATTCATGATAATGTTTTCATGCCATCTTAAATCGTTGTCATTTGATAAGAATTTCTCAGACAATACAAATTTGAAGTCTCCAATAATATTGTTTTTGTTTAAAGATTCGTAACGGCTCGTAATATCTACTTCACCACGTTTTACCATGTCTTTGATAACTTCTCTAAACATCAAATTGATTTTGGTTGGTTCTCTAAAACCTAAGTTGAAATCAATTCTATAAATATCGTCTTTAGCAATTTCGGTTACTTTATATTGCGTTTTATAAGGTTCTGTCAAAATATTAACGTGAACAAACCAATAAATATCTGCTCTTTTTGGGCGTTTTTGAAGAATAGAATAAATGATTTTTTCCTCCAGTTCATCCACGCGATTTGCATTAGTCATATAAACCAAATGCGTAGCATATTTCGGAATAGATAAATCTTGGCTCAACTCTACAAGAACTTGTTTGTAATCGTCAACCTTAACGACTTTAGTGTAGTTTTTGTTGATTTTTTTAGCTAAATACCAGATTGTCATTACAGAAATTAATAAACTCGCAATGATTAATGTTACATAACCACCTTCTGCAAATTTGGTAATATTAGCGAAAAGGAAACTGAACTCAATCAATAAATAAATAGTAATCAACGGTACCATGAAGTACAGTTTTACACGTTTCATGATTAAGTAGTAATTTAATAATATTGTCGTCATGATCATACACAAAATAATGGCAAGACCATAAGCATGCTCCATATTTCCTGATTTCTCGAAATGTAAAACGATTCCAACACAGCCAAAAAACAATAACCAGTTGATTGACGGAATATACAATTGACCTTTTACTTCAGTAGGATATTTGATTTTTACTTTTGGCCAGAAGTTCAGACGCATTGCTTCGTTGATTAAAGTGAACGAACCAGAAATAAGTGCCTGAGACGCAATTACCGCAGCAAGAGTTGCAACTACAATTCCGAATGGTAAAAACCAATGTGGCATAATTAAGTAAAACGGATTTCCGTTTTCGCCTCCTAATTGCTGTAATGTGCTTCCTTCATGGTGAATTAAATAAGCTGCTTGTCCGAAATAATTTAGAACTAAAGTCGTTTTTACAAACATCCAGCTAATTCTGATGTTTTTTCTACCACAGTGTCCCATGTCAGAATACAAAGCCTCAGCTCCAGTTGTACATAAGAATACAAAACCAAGAACAAAGAAACCATCAGGATGTATCGATAATAAATGATAAGCGTAGTACGGATTGATCGCTTTAATTACTTCCGGATAATTCAATACCTGAATTGTTCCTAAAGTTCCCAACATAGCAAACCAGATTAACATCATTGGGGCAAAGAATTTACCAACCAATTTAGTTCCGAACTGCTGAATAGTGAATAGAACGAATAGAATTGTAATTACAATATACACAATAGTTTGTGTCTGCATCGTTGGATAGAATGCTCTAATTCCTTCTACAGCAGAAGAAATCGAAATTGGCGGAGTGATAATTCCGTCGGCGAGCAGGGCGCTACCTCCAATAATCGCGGGTACTATGAGCCATTGAATTTTTGTTTTCTTGACTAATGCATATAATGCAAAAATTCCTCCTTCGCCGTGGTTGTCTGCACTTAAGGTGATAAGTACATATTTAATTGTAGTTTGTAATGTTAAGGTCCAAAAAACACAAGAAATACCACCTAAAACAATATCGGCATTTATCGTGTGATCGCCCAAAATAGCCTTCATTACGTACAATGGAGAAGTTCCTATATCTCCATAAATAATCCCTAAAGTAATCAATAAACCCCCAATAGACAACTTACTATGTAAGTTTTTATGCGATGCGCTCATGTATAGTTTTATAAAAAGACGGTTGCAAATTTACTGTTTTAAAACAAATTAGCGGCAATTATAATTAAAAAGATAAAAAAAAGCACAATCGTAAAATTGTGCTTTCTTTTTTGAGTATTATTTATTTTGAAAATTAGCCTCTTCTGCCATTTCCTCTAGAGCTTGAGCCATTGTCTCTTTGGCTCTGTCCACCTCTAGACTCTTGGTTTCCTCTAGAAGATTCTTGGCTCATACGTGGAGATTCTGAACGTTGGCTTTGCTGTGGTCTAGCAGAGTAATCTCTGTTTGAATTGCTAGACTGGTTTTCAGAATAACTTCTTGTACTTCTTTCAGCTCTTGGAGCAGACACTTCACGGTTAGAATAATCTCTTGAAGTGCTAGAAGTATTTCCGTTTCCATAATCTGTTCTCTGAGTATTTTGTACTCTTGCGCTATTTTCAGTTCTTTGAGAATTATAGCCATTATTTGAATAACCACCACGATTTGTGCTTCTTTCTGTGCTTACATTTTCAGAACTTCTGCCTGTAGGGTTATAGCTTCTATTGCTATTGTTGCCACTATTGCTGCTTCTGTCAATAGTTGATCTGTTTGTCGCATTTCTGTTTTCAGCATATGTTCTGTTAGAAATTCCGTTGTCAGATGTTGTTCTTCCTGTATAATTTCTGTTTGTGTTGTAAGTATTTCGGCTAGTTTCTCTGCTTGCTACACGTCTTTGGTCTAATTCATATCTATTTGTTGTATTAGAATGTCTTTCAGCAAAACTGTAGTTTGGACGCATTCTTTCGTAACCGTAAGTACGTCTAGTTTCATAAATTGCCGGAGCTCTATAGCTTCTTCTCGTATTTACATAATTGTATGTGTTGTGTACATTGATGCAAACATTGATGTTGTTTCTATATCTATAAACTGGGTAAGGTCTCCAAGCGCTGTAATATGTTGGATAGTAACCCCAATACCAAGTTGAATAATAAGGTCTGTAATTTGTCACCCAAAATGAAGTATAAATTACAGGAACAACACTATAAACAGGTTCATAAATGTAATTTGCTCCATATAAATAAGAGTTTCCAACAATTTGAACGCTTACTTTGTTGTAATTATCTCTTTCTACATCAATAGTAGCAACGTCTTGGTAAACATCGCGATCTAGAACTGCTTGGATAATAACAACGTGAGTTCTGTTTTCAACACTTTCGATTACACGAAGATAATCTACTTCGTCATCACCGTTAAGGTCAAGATTTGAGATTTGATATTTTGGATCATTTAAACGTCTTTCAAAATCTTGAAGGTTAGCTGATTCTCCAAACATCGAAGCAACAGCTCTTAAATCTAAGTTATCGCTTATATCTGAGTTTTTTGCATAAACAGTAGTTTGACTTTGTGCAGAGCAAGAAGCAAGAACTAAGGCTGATATTGCTATTAAAAGTAAATTCGCTTTCATGGCTAATTTGTATTAAATTATTTTGTGTTATGAGATATCCAATTACTGTGCCACAAAATATTTCTATTGTTTATTTGGTTATATATTACTGATAAAGAGTTGTTTGTGTTTTTTTTTTTAATCTATCTTCTTATAGATAAATAGACATTTAGTGCTGTATATATAAATGGAATTACAATGTCTGTTGCTCGAAGTCCAGATTGATTATAATAGGAGCTTTTATTTTTTTCTTTATTCTTGTTTGGAATCTCATTGCAATGAGCTGTATTTAAAGTAGAATTTGAACTTCTATTTTTGTTATTTAATATTATATTAATGGAAGCAACATCTTCATATATATTTGGGCTTACTTCAGATTGAATTTTTATTATTTGAATGTTGTTTACGATTTTATCAGAAACTTTTAAATAATCAACTTGGCCATCGTTGTTTAAATCAAGGTTTGAAATTCGATCTTGAGGATAATTTAATTTCTGTTCAAAATCGACAAGATCTGTAGATTCTTCAAAAATTGAAGCCACAGCATTTAAGTTTAAATTGTCTTCTACATAAGAGTTTTTGGCGTAAACATTTACTTTTTGGGCATTAATGTAATTTACTAATAGTATAAAAAAAGCTATAAATAGTATATTTTTCATATTTTACTTGTTAAAATTATTTTGTAAGAAAACAACTATCATGCCAGAAAAGAATACAGAATGATTTTGATATTTTATAAATAATCGTATTTTAGCGTTAACCAAATTTTAAATTTCCTATGAAAAAAATCGCTTTATTTTGTGTTATTTTTATTTTGCTGATGTCTTTTAAGACATTTAATTATAAAACTGACATTGTTTATAATAATGGCTTTACATCAATGACAGTAGATACATTATTTAAAGACAGAATTAGTATTAGAGCAATTCTAATTGATAAAAATAAAGTTTGGTACGGCGCAGATAATTCTCGTTTTGGTTATTATGATTTGGATAAAAAAGAAAAATTTGAAGAACATATTTATCGTGATACACTTAAATTAGAATTTAGAAGTATTGCTCAAACTTCAAAAGATATTTTTTTGCTGAGTGTAGCAAATCCAGCACTTCTTTATTCCGTTTCAAAAAAGGACCGAAAAGTTAAATTGGTTTATAAAGAAATTAATCCAAAAGTTTTCTACGATAGCATGCAGTTTTGGAACGACAAAGAAGGAATTGCAATTGGAGACCCGACTGAGGATACTTTTTCAATTATTGTTACACGAGACGGCGGAGAAACGTGGACAAAATTGCTTTCAGATAAATTGCCAACAAATAGCACAGGAGAGGCAGCTTTTGCAGCAAGTAATACCAATATTGTTATAAAAGGAAACGATACATGGCTAGTTTCGGGCGGAAAAAAAGCACGTGTTTTTTATTCCCCAGATAAAGCAAAGACATGGAAAGTTGTCGAAACTCCAATTGTGCAGGGAAAACAAATGACAGGAATTTTTACTGCCGATTTTTACGATTCTAAACAAGGTTTTATTGCAGGAGGAGATTACGATCTTCCTAATATTAAAGCCAATAATAAAGCTTTTACAAAAGATGGGGGCAACACCTGGCAATTAATTGGCCAGAATATGGGATTTGGTTATGCATCTTGTGTACAATATGTTCCTGGTGGAAATGGACGAGAAATTGTTTGCGTAGGTTCTGAAGGAATACAGTATTCTCAAAATGGAGGAGAAAACTGGATGCAGCTTTCTACAGATAATAGGTTTTTCACGATTCGATTTGTGAACAGAAATACGGCAATCGCAGCCGGACATAATAAAGTAGTTCGACTGAATTTTAAATAAAAAAATAAGAACCCTAAATAATAAAGTAAGTATTATTATATAGGGTTCTTATCGCTGTTGTATTGTTAAGTTTAATCTTTATTTCCTTTGTCTCTATATTGCTGCAATAATTTTCGATTAAAGTCGTCTTCAGATTTTTTAAGCAATAATATTTTCTTTGCAGGAAGCACTTTTTTTAAACTGCTCATGTATTTTTCACGAAGCTGGTATATTTCTTTATCTGTACTTTCAATTTGAGATAATAACGTTGCTGCTTCTTTATCTGAAAGATTTTTAAGATTGTCGTCTTTTAACTGTCTCAGATAAGTTTTCATTTTCAAATATTTTAATTCATACTGCTTGTCATCATAAGCATTATAAATCGGCCAGAATTTTTCGGCTTCTGTTGAAGTTAATTCTAATTCTGTCGTTAAAAATGACACTTTAAAAGCTTTAATCTTTTCTCGCTTTTCATCAATTTTTCCATTTTGGGCAAAAATTGAAAAACTTGTCAGAAATAGCAATAGCGGTAAAATGTTTTTTATTTTCATTGTTAAGCTAAGTTGTTGAGTTAAGTTTGATTTAATTTTGTTCTGATATTAAGTGTTCGATGTTTGGGCTTGTCGCTAAAATATCTTCAAGAGTTTCATCTTCCAAAGTAACATCGTTGCCTAATTTTTCAATATCACTATCATCTAATTTTTGAATCAAGTCGTATTGGCTAATATTAGAATGATAGGATAAATAATTTTCTAAAGTAGCTTCGTCAAGATCGTTTGAATTTGCTCTGTAATTATTTATGACAGGAATCAATAATGCAAAGCCAACTACAGCGGCTGCGGCCGTCCAGAGTGTTTTTTTGCGTTTGAAAAAAGGAATTACTTTAACATCTTTTTCGTTTAATTGCTGTAAAACCTTTTCTGAAAAATCATCAAAATAATTTTCCGGAGTTTTAAAACCAGATTTTATTTTGGGTTCGTTTTCTAATTTAAATGTTTTCATAATACTTATAAGACAGTTTTGGTTACAAAAGGTTTAATTTGATGTAACATATAATTCGATTTTTTTTACTGCATGATGATATGAAGCTTTAAGAGCTCCAACAGATGTTCCTAAAATATCTGCAATTTCTTCATATTTTAATTCTTCAAAATATTTCATTTTGAAAACCAATTGCTGTTTTTCTGGAAGTGTTACAATTGCCTTTTGAAGCTTGATTTGAATTTCATCTCCATCAAAATAAAGATCGGCTTTTAAGCCATCAATAGTTTTGTTTTGCAGATCTTCAGATGAAATTCCGCTCAATTTTGCTTTTTGCGATAAAAAAGTCAAAGCTTCGTTTGTCGCAATACGGTACATCCAGGAAAAAAGTTTACTTTCTCCTTTAAAGTTTTTAAGATTTTGAAAGACTTTTACAAAAGTGTTCTGTAAAACATCATCTGCATCATCATGATTCAAAACAATGTTTCGAATATGAGAATACAAAGGGCGCTGATAATCAGACAAGAGTTTTTGAAACGCAACATTTTGCGTTTCAGGGGTTAATAATTGTTTTATAAATTCTTTCTCGTCTATCAAAATTTTTGTTTTGTAAACTTTTTTTATAGAAGTAAGACAGAATTTAAAGCAAAAGGTTTAATAGACTTTTGAAATTATTTAAAATTCTGAATCTTCTTCTTGTGCAGGTGTTTGCGTTGGAGCAGGAGCGGGTGCAGCTGGTTTGCGTTTTACAGGCTCTGTACGTGGCTGTTCAGTGCGTGGCTCGCTTGTAGCTTCTCCACTAGTGCTTTCTGGAGCATAAACAGGATCGGTCACAACAGTAGTAGCAGGAACTACTTTTGGTTTTATTGGGAAATAAATCTCAGTTACCAATTTAGATGAAGCTTTTACATCCAATTTGCTTAGATTCAAGATTTCAAGATGAGACCAGCTTAAATCTGGAATGATCTTCTGATTGTTGATATAAGCCGTTGTTTTTGCAATTGCTTCACTTCTATGAGAGTAATCTCCGTTAAGCGTTGTTTTTACAGCATCAAAACCATTCAATTTTCCTGCTAAGATATCACTTCCAGAACTTGTTGAAATTTCTTTATTGATAGGCAGACAGATTGAAATCTTTGCTAAACCAGTTTTAGTATCGTAGGTATGATAAATAATAAACGGTTTTCCTACTGCAGACAAACCATTTGTTTCGCTAAAGTGAATAAGTTTCGGAATTACAATTCTAATATTTTTGCTTATTTTGGCAATTTCGCTAGTAAAAGTCTGTTTGATATAAGGAGTTTCAGTTTTCTTTACCACTCCGTCTACTGTTACAGCAAAAGTTTTGGTTTCGTAATCTAAGTTTTTGTCAATATTGGCTAAGCTTTTTTCGTAGATAGTTCCAATAACTCTATCTGAACCTCCATGAAGAGCAGTGTATATTTTAAATAGAAAACTCATAGTTCCTTTTCCTTTCCAGGTAACTTTTGTTTTTCCGTTCAAAGTATCTTTTAAAGTCCAACTTACATCGGCTTCAGTACCGTCAAATTGCATTTTTTGGTCAATGCTTTCGCCATCTTTTGTTTTAAGGATAATAGAATTTCCTTTTCCGTCAGCACCATCCCAATAAAATGTAGCACCATTTCCGCTAGTTTTATTAGCATAAGTCATTTTGATAGAAGGATCTTCAATCGACCATGATTCAAAATCTTCGTAATTTCTAAAGTCGTTTAGGTAATTATAAACCGTTGCACGAGGCGAATTGATAACTTTACTTCTTTCTACAGAAAAATCTCCTTTCTGAGTAGCAACAAAAACAGTAAGAGCGACAAAGCTTAAAAGTGCAAAAAGAAATAAATACTTTAGAATTTTCATGGCAGATTAATTGGTTTCGGTAAAGTTATAAATTTTATTATGAGTCTTACTAATAACCCATAATTATTAGGTTTTATTTTATTGGGACCAGAATAATTTATCTTTTTAGAAAGATTTTAATTACGAACAAAAGGACAATGAAAAGTAGAAAAGCAAGGAGTACTTTGTAATTTCCTTTATAAAAGACTTTGTGTAATTTCAAATCTTTTCGATAAGCAAATATCATAATGATTACAAATGCAATAAAAAAACATACTCCAAATAGTATTTGTCCTTGACTAAACATAGTTATAAAAATTTTTAGCAAATTTAGAGATTTGTAAACGATTTGCTGCTAAATTGCCTTTTCATTTCATTGAATAAATTTTCAGATTTATTAGAAAGTGACTTAAATTAGCAAAAAAAAAGAAAACTACTATATGAAAAAACAACTTGACGCCGTAACCGAATTTCACACTGCTTTTAAAATTGGCCACAGTGCAACTCCAATTGCCGATGTAGGAGCAGAGAAAAAACTACTTCGTTATAATTTAATGAAGGAAGAAAATGAAGAATATTACGAAGCGGTTCAAAATAATGATTTGGTTGAAATTGCAGATGCACTTGGAGATATGATGTATATTTTGTGCGGAACCATTATAGAACACGGACTTCAAGATAAAATAGAAGCTGTTTTTGATGAAATTCAGCGTAGTAATATGAGTAAATTGGGTGAAGATGGAAAACCAATTTACCGCGAAGACGGAAAAGTAATGAAAGGGCCAAATTATTTTAAACCTGATTTTTCTAAATTATTATAAAAAAGTAATATTTAAACACATAGAAATATAGTTTTTAAATTGAGAGAGAAAGACGTTTAACTTGCATCAATACACATAGCTATGTGTTAAGAAACGTGTTTCTTTTTAATTATTCTCTTTACATCACTATAATTCTATGATTCTATGTGTTTAAAATTTATTTTATAGAATAGTGATAAAAAAAGAAACCCGATAAAACTAAATTTATCGGGTTTTCTTTTTAATATGGTTTTGGATTATTGAACTTTAACTGTCCATCCGTAAGTATCTTCAGAAAGTTTGTTTTGAAGACTTGTTAATTTTTCTTTTAAGAAAGAAGCATAAGAATTTTCGATTGGAGCCATTTCGAAGTATTCGTCTTTATAAGAGAATCCTTTAATAACGCTAATAACTGCAGCAGTTCCTGCTCCAAAGATTTCTTTCAAAGATCCGTTTTTAGCAGCTTCAACCAATTCTGAAACAATTACTGGGCGAACTTCAACTTTTAATCCTTCTTTTTCTGCCATTGCAATTAAACTTTTTCTGGTAACACCATCTAAAATTCTTTCGCTTGTTGGAGCAGTTAATAAAGTATCGTTGATTCTGAAGAAAACGTTCATTGTTCCAGCTTCTTCTAATTTTGTGTGCGTTGCATCGTCAGTCCAGATAACTTGTTGGAAACCATCTTTGTTTGCCAAGTTAGTTGGATAAAATTGAGCAGCGTAGTTTCCGGCAGCTTTTGCAGCACCGATACCACCATTTGCAGCTCTACTGAAATGTTCAGCAATGATAACTTTTACTTCGCCTCCATAATATGCTTTTGCAGGAGAAAGTAAAATCATAAATTTATATTCGTCAGAAGGATTTGCGATAACTCCAGGACCTGTAGCAATCATAAAAGGACGAATGTACATACTAGCTCCGTTTCCTCTCTGAATCCATTCTTGATCAATTTTCAATAATTCATTTAAACCATCCATAAAAATAGATTCTGGAATTTCTGGCATTGCCATACGAACAGCAGAATTATTGAAACGTTTATAATTTTCATCTGGTCTAAACAACCAAATGTCATTATTTTCGTCTTTATAAGCTTTCATTCCTTCAAAAATAGCTTGTCCGTAGTGGAAGACTTTTGAAGATGGATCCATCAAAATAGGAGCATAAGGCTTAATGACAGGATTTTGCCATTGCCCGTTTTTAAAATCGCATTCGAATAAATGGTCTGTAAATACAGCACCAAAACTTAAGTTGTCAAAATCTACTTCATTTATTTTTGTAGAAGTAGCTTTAATGATTTCAATTTTGCTCGTTTGAGTTGTACTCATAGTTATGTAAGTTTTTTGTGAGATATTTTTCACTATCAGAAAATCTAAAGTGATGATATCGTGTAAAATGGAATTTATTGAATGCAAAATTACGTAAAAATCTGTAAAAAGCTTGGCGAAAATTCATTATTTACTCGTTTTGACTGAGATTTATTTATCCTATAATAAACTCAAATATTTAATTGATTTTTATAAAGATTTTATGAAAAAAGTATCGTTTTTTAAGGCTTTACGCATTTGTTTTGACTAATTTTGAATATTAAAATGGCTTGAAAATCAATAAAAAGCCATTACTAAAATCTTAAAAAGGTGAAAAGGGAAATAATTAAAACGCTAGATGGCTCAACTACAATTCGTTTGCCAGAATGGGACGAATGCTATCATTCTAAACATGGTGCAATTCAGGAAGCAAAGCATGTTTTTATTAAAAATGGACTTTCATTATTTGATAATCCTATAAGTATACTAGAAATAGGTTTTGGGACTGGTTTGAATGCTTTTATCACGTATTTGGAAGCCATTAGAAAAAATCAGAAAATAGATTATGTTGGAGTAGAAGCATACCCTGTTGATGCAGATGAGATTTTGGAAATGAATTATGCAGAAGAATTGGAGGCATCGGAATTTTATAACATTTTTGAAAAAATACATAAATCGGATTGGGATGAAAAAACAGAAATTTGCGACTTGTTCTCGTTAACCAAAAGGAAACAATTTTTTCACGATATAAACGATTTTGAAATTTTTGATTTGATTTACTTTGACGCCTTCGGATATAGAGTGCAACCGGAGCTTTGGAGTACTGAAATTTTTCAAAAAATGTACAATAGTTTAAAACCAAACGGCGTTTTAGTTACATACGCAGCTCGAGGAGTTGTTAAAAGAAGTATGATCGAAGTTGGATTTACCGTAGAAAAATTAACAGGGCCTCCAGGAAAAAGAGAAATGTTTAGAGCTTTTAAAAAGGTTTAAATGAGTAATTTAGAATAATTCTACATTGATTTATTTGTTTTAAGAAAACGTATTCGCTGCTAAAGTTTTTAAAAAAATAAGTTAAAAGTAATATTTATGTTAGTTATTTGTTTAAATTTGGTTCGAGTTTAAAAAAATAGATAACCCCCGAAAATCTTATTTTATTATGTCAAAAATGATGTTTGATTACACGAAATCAATACTTGAAAGAGTTAGTTTCGATCCGGTACTTTTCTGCAAAGAGTTAGAAAAAGCTATCAAAACACTGTTACCTTACGAAATGGAACAATTGCAAGAGTGGTTACTGAATTTCGTTGTCGGAAAACCAGAATTAAAACAAAGTCTACAACTAATTAAAGTATAAAAAGAAAGGAGCCAATTTGGCTCCTTTTTTATTACGCTTTCTTTTGTAACGGACTAATGATTTGAACATTCTGAAAAACAATTGCGCCTTTTACAACGCCTGCAATTGTAGATCTTAATGCGTCAATGATTTGCATCTTTAATTCGCTCTTTGGGTAAATCAAACTTACCTCTCGAGCCGGTTTTGGTTCCTTAAAGTTACGGAGTTTCAGTTTATCGGATTCTTTTAAGTCTAAGGTGTGCAAGTACGGAAGTAACGTTGTACCAAGGCCTTCGTCTGCCAATTTAATTAAGGTTTCAAAACTACCGCTTTGAATTTGGAAATTAGTTTGGTCGACGTCTGAGACATTTTTGCACAAATTCAAAATTCCGTCTCTAAAACAGTGACCGTCTTGTAAAAGCAGAATTTCGTTCAGATTTAAGTCGGCTACTTCAATTTCTTCTTTCTGGAAGCTAGCGTGATGCTCAGGAATGTAAGCTACAAATGGCTCAAAGTACAATACAATTTCTTTAATTTTTTCGTCTTCAAGCGGCGTTGCAGCAATTGCGGCATCTAAATGTCCGTTTTTTAGTTTCAGAATAATTTCCTCGGTATTCAGCTCTTCGATTAAGAGTTTTACTTTTGGATATTTTTTAATGAAATTATTCAAAAACATTGGCAGAAGCGTAGGCATAATCGTTGGAATTATTCCTAAACGAAATTCTCCTCCTATAAAACCTTTCTGCTGTTCTACAATATCTTTTATACGATCAGCTTCGTTTACGATATTTTTGGCTTGACTTACAATTTTCTGTCCTATATCAGTAAGCTGAATCGGCTTTTTGCT
>Ga0308157_10007868_pt1 | contig 12266 bp, 7 predicted proteins | sample PhyBR1_FD_201035 | JGI IMG/M metagenome (GOLD analysis project Ga0308157, IMG submission 201035) | Phyllosphere microbial communities from UC Gill Tract Community Farm, Albany, California, United States - DLSLB.R1 | ecosystem: Host-associated > Plants > Phyllosphere > Unclassified | place: USA...
CGCGCACGGCGGATGTGGAGGTCTTCGCGCCGGTGGCGCGGGCGCCGCGCAGGGTCATGCAGGTGTGGGTGGCCTCGACGACGACGCCGATGCCGCGGGGCTGCAGGCGTGCGGCGAGCGCGTCGGCAATCTGCACGGTCAGTCGCTCCTGCGTCTGGGGCCGGCGCGCGTAGTGATCCACCATCCGCGGGATCTTCGACAGCCCCACGACGCGGTCTGCGGGCAGGTACGCGACGTGGGCGACGCCGGTGAACGGCAGCAGGTGATGTTCGCAGAGCGACTGCACCGGGATGTCGCGGATCACCACCAGCTCGTCGTAGCCCTCGGTGTTGGCGAAGGTGGTGAAGTCGAACGGCTCGGGCGTCATCAACTCGGCATAGGCCTTGGCGAATCGATGGGGAGTGCGGGCGAGGTCGGGCGCGTCCGCGGCATCCGGGTCGATGCCGAGCGCCTTCAGGAACAGCCGCGCGGCGTGCTCCGCCGCGGCCAGGTCGACCGGTTGCGGCGCCGGTTCGATCCGCACCCGCCGGGGCGCGTGGCCCCGCGGGTCCCGTGCAACGCTCTCGTCCACTGCGGGCATCGTCATGACGGTCCTCCTCTGCCTCTCCTCCTATGAGACACCCGATCCGCTTCTAAAGTCAACAGAAATATCTTTTAGAGGCCGGTCTGCACGTGCGAGCGCCCCGACCTGCTGCATCCACAGGGGTCGGGGGGCTCACTTGAGACGCGCGACTTCAGTTCTTCGAGCCGGGTTCAGCCGTCTTGAAGATCCCGCCGAACTGCGTGAGCACACCCCCGTCTGCCGGAGCAATCGTGCTGCTGGCGAACCAGGCGTAGACCTTGCCCTTCTTCAGCCCGTTCCAGCGCACGGTCGCATCCGCCCCAGAAGGCACGGTCTTGATGCCGATGATCTCAGGGGTCGGACTCGCCACGACCAAGCCGTCCGTCGAGAAGGAAGTCATTCGCGTGCTGAGGTTGACAGGCACCGTGAAATTGTCCTCCGCTCCGTTGTAGCGGTTGATCGGGTCGGGCGTGGTCTTCGGGTACGCGCCGTGGTCGTACGGCGATGCACCGAAGTCGTCCAGGAAGGGCGAGTACGTGTCAACGGACATCGTGGCGTCCTTCGTGTTGAATTGCAGCATCCGCAGGAAGCTCGCACCGAGAGCGAGTTTGTCGGTGGCGAGGTGTTCCCACGCTCCATCGCCGTCGACATCGATCTTTCCCTCATCGGCACCCGTTCCGAACACGCATTGCCTTGCCGGGTCGAGTCCCGCAGCGGCGCACCGTTCCTTCGAGAACAGCTCTCCAGCCGGCACCATGTAGCCCTGATAGTCGGCGAGCAGTTGGACCACCTTGCGGTCCCCGCCGTCGTCCGCGATCGTCTCGATGTTGATCCCGACCCCGTGGAAGTGACCGCCGAGCACCAGGAAGACGTTCGCGTTCGACCGCACGACCTGGTCGTACAGCTTGCTGCCGTCGGCACCGAGAGGCCCATCGCGGCCGTCAGCGGCGTTGGACGCCGACACGTAACCGTGCGTGATCAGAATGCCGTTGCGGTCGGAGTAGCGCCGGAAGATCGAGGTCGCCCAGTCCGACTCGTCCTGCGTGACGCCATACGACAGCCCGACGGACACGAAATCCAGGCCACCGGCGGAGAACAGCACGTAGTTGTTCGAGTTGTCCTCGCCGCGGACTCTGACCTCGCCCGTCGCAGGATCGGTCACCTCATCCATCGCGTGGTACTCCGCACCCTCGGGCCAGAAGTCATCCGCCTGGTCGTAGTACTCCTCCGCATTAAAGAAGGTGGCGAACGGCGACTTCGGACCGTTGTGCGCTCCATTGAAGTTGTCGTGATTGCCGGCGATGGTCTGATTCGGAACCCCCGACTTCCACAACTCCTCCTGGAAGCTCAGGGCCGTCTCGAACTCCTTGGCGATGCGGTCCTTGGCGCCAGGCACGGAGCCGTCGGAGGTCGTGTACTCGTACGCGGTCGATCCGTCGCCGGGATCGACCGCGTTCGGGTCGAATTGCAGATCGCTGAGCGAGACGTTGCTGTTGATCAGGTCACCGGTATTGGCGACGTACTCGATCTTGCTCTCGTCCTTGTTCTCAACGATCCATTCGTTCTGCCGACGCAGCGACTCGGCGAACACTGCCGCCTCCTCCGGTGTGTTCGTCGCGCCTTCGATGTGCTGCCACGGCAGGCTCGCGGGCCAGTCCATGTTCCCGCCCGTCGCGACCTCGGTGGTGTACTGCGCATCGGTGTAATGGACGATCGAGAAGTCGTAGTCCGCCGGGTTCTCGAAGTGGTCGCGCTGCTCCGGCAGCCCTGCCGTCTCATCGCGAGGAGCCAGATCGTCGGCGAACGGGTCTTCCGCGGTGACGACGACGTGTACAACAGGATGTTCCACGTCGCTGGAGTCGATCAGCCGGGCGTGGATCTCGCTCTGCAGCCGTGTGTCGGCACCCGCCAGTCCGCGCGACTCGGCGACAAGGGACCAGACGCTCGCGACTGCGTCCCACGCCCACAGCCGCACGAGGCGAGCCGGGTCGGCCTGGCCGCTCCAGAGAAGCTGCTGACCGCGCTCAGTGTTCGGCAGGTCGATGTCGAATCTCTGGAACGGGATCGCAGTGTGGCTTGCCGGGCTCTTCACCGACTTGTCGTCATCGGGCTCGAGCGCTCCGTCGATCCTCGCGCGGTCCTGCACATCGGCGTCGAAGTCGAGGCCGAGAAGCGCTGGCGAGCTGTCGATCGTGCCCTGCACCCCACCGGACGCGTCGGTGAGACGAGCCTTGCTGAAACTGGTGGTGACGCTGCCGCCGGTGACGCTGGTCGCGTTCGCAGACAGGACAGCCCAATTCTTCTGCAGATCCGTCTCGGTTCCACCGGCGCTCGGGATGCTGAGCGAGGCGAAGGGGATCGACCAGGTCACCGGCCGCCCGAAAACGTCGGTGGCCGTGATGGTGATCTCGTGAGCGCCGGCCGTGAGTCCGGCACCGATCGTGTCACCGGGATGGATCTCCTCTCCGTCGAGCAGATACCGCCACCCAGTCGCGAGGGTGCTGCCCGAGATCGTGACCCCGAACTCCACCGTCGTGTCCAGCACGGCGTCGGCCGCGGGCGACGACGACACCAGCGAGGGTGCCACGGTGCGGTCTCCGAACGAGTCCCAGTTCAGCTGAGCCGCCTGCTGTGCGTTCAGCGCAGAACTCCAGATGCGAGCGTTGCCCACGCTCACCGGCGTGGGGAACTCGATCACTCCCCGCGCCCCGATATCGGAGCCGATGGCGAAGTACCGCACGTAGGGCTCGACGGTCGAGCCGGATGTCGGGGGCTTGACTGCACCGACGGTGCCGCTGGCATTGGTGCCCACCAGGCGTCCGTCGAGGTACAGGTCGACCTTGGCTCCGTCGAATGTGGCCACGACGCTGTACCAGATGCCCGGCTTCAGCGCCGGGGTGCTGACGCTCTTGTAGCCGCCGTTCACGTGGAATCCCGCCACGAGCGACGAGTTGGCCAGGTGCATGCCGAAGCCGCCGCCGCTCTTTCCCGAGCACACGTGGGGTGTGCCCGTGGCCGGGAGCGTGAGGTTCAGCTTGATGTCGCACTGCATGGTGACACCGGAGCCCGCCCAGGTGTCGTCGGCGCAGGTCGCGATGTCCGTCGTGTGCGGCTGGCCGGTGTCGGCCCACGCGTCCTGAAGCGGGTAGAACACATGGTCCTTCTGACCGTCAGCCACATACGAATTGTGCGGCTGCGTGACGAACGCAAGCTCGGGGCGGACCTCCTCCGACCCGGTCACCTGCGGCAGGCGATTCGAGGGTGAATGATCAGCGAACGGTGCCGCGGTGTCAGCGAAGTCGACGTCCAGGACGTCGGCCGGGGGGACATCAGCACCCGGGTCTTCTCCGTCGCCCGGCTCCTCCTCGCCGGGATCACCGTCGCCTGGTTCATCGGCTCCGGCGGGCTTCTCCTCGGACCAGAGAGCTGCGATGTCGGCGTCAGTCAGCGCAGTGCTCCAGACGCGCGACGCTGCGACGGCGACGTGTGAGGGCTCGACGATTCCGTCCGCGCGGGGAGCGCCACCGATGCCCCACTTCGGGACGCTGTCGATGTTGAGCAGCGTGTACGGGCCGAGATGGTTGCGACCGGTGCCTGCGCCGGTGCCGGGGACCGGGTCGAGCTGCCAAGCGGGAGCGCCGTTCAGGTAGAGCTTGATCTCGCCGTTGCCGACGGTCGCCACGGCGTGGACCCATTCGCCCGGCTTGACCGGGATCGGTGCGGATGCCGTGTTCTTGTTCGCCGTGGTCGCGGTGGCCTTGAAGCGCAGGCAGCATCCGGTGGCAGGCAGGTAGAACGCGTAGCCTTCAGGACCGCCTGCGCACAGCTGGCTCGTCTGCCCGGCCGGGACCGGGATGTCGCCGTCGTAGCGGAAGTAGCATTCGAACGTGCCGCCGTCGAGGAGGTCGACGCCATCGACGTGAGCCGGGTCGTCGATCGACCAGGCATCCGGGATGTCGTAGACGTAAGCGCCGGTCCCCGTGCTCGTACGGGTGGCGTCACCTGCGAACTCGGCGATATACCGCTCGAGCGTCTCGTCGTAGACCATCGCGGCGGGCGTGCCCTCCGTGACAAGCGGGCGGTTCTTCACGTGCTCGACGGGCCCCGACTCCGTGAAATCGACGCTGATGATGTCGGGCTGCGGAGCCAAGGACTCCAGCGCGCGCACGGGGCCGTCCTGAGCCGAGGTACCGAATGCCGGCGTGGACACGGCTCCCCCGAGAGCGACGACCAACGTGACGGCGGTCGCCGAGATCTTCCTGACCGTGGCCCGTCGCCTTCGCTTGGGCGTTGATGTATTCACGTGGGGGTCTCCTTCATCGCAGCGGTGGGATGATCGGCTCTCACAACGGACACCGACGCGGCGAGTATAACGTCATACCGAGCGGATATACAACGTCGAGGATGATGTCAGCAGAATCCCCTCGACATCCGTCATCAAGGCGCCAACTGTTGAGCGGCGCCACATTCGAGCGATAAGAAGAAAGGCGTAAATCAAAATACTCGCTCGTTCCGCCGCGCTGAATCGGGCGTGACAGCGTGCCGGGATTCGATCACCACTCGAAGACACGTCTCCGCACAGTACGATGGATCAGATCCGGGTGATGTACAGTCCTGGGAACTGTTCTGCTGGCGAGGAGACGCACGTGGCGAAGAGTGCGCGTCTATCCGAGGTCGCGAAGCTCGCTGGGGTGTCTCCAGGGCTGGTCTCGCGCCTGATCAATGACGACCCGAGACTCAAGATCCGCGACGAGACGCGTAAGCGCGTGGAGTCTGCAATCGAGATGCTGCAGTACACCCCGCACGCATCCGCGCGCGCCCTGCGCAGCTCCCAGACCGAACTGCTGGGATTCGCACTGTACCACGTGACAGACCCGATCTACGCACAGATGGTCGAGAACGCGGAAGCGGCAGCAACCGCTGCCGGGTATTCGCTGGTATTGCTCAACGCCGCCGACCTCGCGGCTGATCCTGACGCTCTGCGACGCCTCACGCAGGGCCGAAAGATCGACGGGCTGCTCATCCAGGGTGGTTACGCAGAGGCGAGCTCCTCCCTGCAAGCCGCCAATACCGTGCCTACCGTGCTGTTCAACGCTGACCCGCTACCCGGTTTCCGCACGGTGCGGCTCGACGACACCGGCGCCGCTGCCATGGCCACCGAGCATCTGATCGAACTCGGACACACCCGAGTCGCCTTCGTAGGCGCCGAGGGCTCGTCGTCCGAGCGTCGCCACCGGGGCTATCTTTCGGCGATGGCGAAGGCAGGTCTGGCTTCCCATCCCCCGATCCACGGCGGATGGGAAGCCGACACCGCTCGGGCTGTCACGGAGAGCTACTACGCCAGCGGGGGGACCGCGACGGGCCTTGTGGTGGTCTCGACCACCGGTGCTCTGGGAGTGCACGCAGGTGTCATCGCGTCAGGACGCCGAGTCGGACGCGATGTGTCACTCGTCAGCATCCACGACACCTGGTTCGCTCCTCATCTGAGCCCTGCACTCACTGTTGCCGCGATGCCGTTGGGCGACCTCGGTCGGGTGGCCGTCGAGATGCTCCTCGAGCAGATTCGCGACCGCGGGGATGGTGAGGTCATCCTGGACTCCCCCGAAACACGGATCGTGCATCGCGCATCGAGCGCCCCGCCGACGGACGACGCCGCGGGTTAGGAAACGGAGTTCAGGCGGTCCGTCATGCCCACGAGCGCGTCGACGGCTTCCGGCAGCCATCCAGAGTCCCAGCGGTGCGCGCGGTACCGCGCGTTGTCGTAGACATGCGGGATGCCGAGCTCATCCAGCAGCTCGTGTGCTTCTGACAGGTGGTCATGGCTCCACTCCGGAGCATCCCTGCCGAAGTTGCCGTACCCGATCAGCGCCATCCGAGGCGCGACGCCGAGCTCCGCGCCGCGCGTGCGAAGCAGGTGAGGGATCGCGAAATCCTGGAAATGCTCGGGGTTCGGCCAGAAGTACGGCATCTCCCATTCATCGGGGCGCACCTTCATCACCGGAGAGTCGAAGGCGGCCGCCGCGGCGAACAGCTCAGGGTGGCGCAGCAGGATCTGCAGCGCGGCCGATCCGCCTTTGCTGTAGCCGATGAGCAGGCGCGGCAGCGACGGGTAGCGACTGTCGATGAATGGCACGACCTCGTCGATGAAGTACATCAGCTGCTGGAACATCGCCTGGTCGGGCAAGTCGGTCATCCACGGCCAATCCGAGAATGTCGGCGCAATGAAGACCAAGCCATGGCGGTTGTGCAGGCCGTGTCGCAGCACCTCGTCGAGTCCGTCGCCCGAGCGGTGGCTCAGTTCGGGAGTCGCCGGCAGCAAATACACGATGCGGGGGCGTTCTACGCTCTCGAGATCATCGGGTTCAAGCACCCGGATGATGGTCTCCAGTTGCTGCCGGGTCGACTTCACCGAGTACTGCAGGTAATTCAGCCGAAGCGGGGCCGAGAAGTTGGCGGTCATGAGATTCCTTTCCGCGGTGACGCGTCTCAGGCTAGGACTTGAGCCCACCGGCTGTGAGTCCTGACACAACGTGCTTCTGCGCCAGGAGGAAGACGATCAGCACAGGAAGAATCGACAGCGTGGTCGCCGCCATCTGCACGTTCCATCGTGGCCCTGCGAGGGGATCCTCGAACAGCGTGAGGGCTACGGGGACCGTCAACATGGCCTGCGAGCGCAGGTAGACCAGCGGCTCGAGGAACTGGTTCCAGCTGAACCACGCGGTGAACACGACCGCTGATGCGATCGACGGACGCACCAGTGGGAGGAATATCTGCACCATGGTGCGCGTGCGGCTGGACCCGTCGATCGTCGCCGCCTCCTCGAACTCAGCAGGGAGCGTGAGGAAAGCCTGACGCATGATGAACATCGCTACGGGGCCGGTCGACAGCACGGACGTGAAGATCACCAATGGATAGAAGGTGTCGACCCACCCGATGTCCGCCGCCGCGCGGAACAGGGGGATGATCACCGCCTCCGGGGGGATGAACACACCACTGAGCAGGATCAGGAAGAAGATCGCGGCACCGACTGGCCGCACCCGAGCCAGTGCGTATCCCGCGGGTATCGCCAGCAGAAGGGTGAGCGAGCAGATCAGCACCATCAGCACAGCGGAGTTGAGGATCTGCCGACCGAACGGCTGCAGGGAGAAGACCTGCGCGTAGTTCTCCCAGCGGATGACCTCGGGGAAGATCTTCGGCGGGTACTGCAGGATCTCGCCGATCGACTTGAACGATCCGCTCACCATCCAGAGCACCGGGCCGATGAACAGCAGGGCGATGACGCTGAGCAGCACGTACATCGGGATACGGCGCAGCGTCCGCGAGCGCAGCGCGTCACTCCGACTCATGGAACACCATCCTTTTGCGGAACTGCCAGATGAGGCCGATCAGTGCGATCACCAGGACGAACAGGAACACGGACAGCGCGGAGGCATAGCCGATGTCGTTGAGCCGGAAGGCCTGTCGATAGATCTCGAAGGCGAGCACGGACGTCTGCACTCCGGGACCGCCGTTCGTGAGAAGAAGCACGAGTTCGAAGACCTTGAACGACCCGCTGACCATCAGCATGAAGACCATGATGATCGACGATGAGATCTGCGGGAGCACGACGTGGCGGAACCGCGTCCAGCGTCCAGCACCATCGACATGAGCGGCATCGAGGAGCTCCTGTGGCACAGCCTGCAGCGCGGCGAGGAAGATCATCATGTTGATGCCGACGTTCTTGGTCAGCTGAATGAACGCGAACACCGCCAGAGTCAGCCACTCCCCGCGGAGCCATGGCACAGGGCCGGCACCCACGAGTCCGACGATCCCATCCAATAAGCCGCCGGGCTGAAGGATGAAGCCCCACACAAGAGTCCAGGCGACCGTCGTAACGAGCGCCGGAATGAAGATCGCGGCGCGGAAGATGTTGATTCCCACCAGCTTCTGATTCAGCAGCAGCGCGAGAGCGAGCGAGAGCACTGTCCCGCCGATGCTCAGAACCACCACGAAGAAGAAGGTGTTCGACAGCACGACCGCCATGTTCGGGTCACCGAAGATGCGGGTGTAGTTGTCGACACCGACGAACTCACGCGTACCGGCCAGAACATTGACCCGCGTGAGGCTGAGTTGGACGACACCGCCGATCGCGACGATCCCGACCACGAGCATCCCGAGAGTCTGCGGGGCGAGAAGGGCAAAGCCGAAGAGGTTGCGGCCGGAGTGGAGCGGACTGCGCCCGCTCCTCGGTGTGCGTCTACTGCTGCCGCGCTTCGGCGCCCGGAGGATTCCAGGCGCCGAAGTGGCGGCAGCACGCTGCTGCGTCGTCATCATCTGGTCTGCTGCTCCGTGTCAGGGAAGGAGCGGTCCGACGTTCTTGCAGACGCTCGCAAGTGCCTGCTCGATATCGACTCCCGGCTGGTAGAAGAACTCATCGAGAGAGGAGTTCAGCGCATCCGCCACAGCGGCATTGCTCTCAGTGACGGGGAACACCTTGCCGTTGTCCTTGACGCCCTCGATGATGGGGATGACGGCCTCGGGTGTGAGAACGTCCGAGTTCTGCGTGAGGACTTCGGGGGTGAGAACGCTTTCGCGGATCGGTGGGAAGAATCCCGAATACTCCGCCATCGCGTCCTTGGAGCCGAGGAACGTGACGAATTCGGTCGCCTCCTTCGTGTGGTTGCCTGCTGCGAACGCGACGATCGAGGCCTGCCCGGTTGCGACGACGTTGCCCGCGGGACCTGCGGGTGTCGGCGCGATGCCCCAGTCGAAACTCACATCGCCGAGGTTCGCGGCGGAGCCGAGGAACGCTGAGGTCGCTGCGACTCCGCCTCCCCAGAAGTCGACCTGCTGTCCGGGCACCGGCATCGAGCCATCATCGAAGGTCATGCCATGCAAGACAGAGAGGGCATCGACTGCATCGGACGAATCGATGGTGCACTTCGTCGCGTCGTCGCTCCACGGCGATGCTCCATAGGCGTTCAGGTAGGGCAGCAGACGCGTCCAGTTCTTGAAGTCGAAGTCATTCAGCGCGTAGCCAGGAATGCTGAGGCTGTCCTTCAGCTCCTTGGAGGTCTGCCGGAAGGCATCCCAGTTCCAGTTGCCCTCGGCGATGAGCTGGCCCGGGTCCTTGACACCAGCCTGCTTGTAGAGGTCCTTGTTGTAGTACATGATCAGCGGGCCAGTGGAGAAAGGGATGCCGTAGACGGCGTCATCGACTTCCCACCGTTCAAGCAACGACGGGATGAAATCATCCATGTCGAAGCCATCCGTCGCTTCGATCGTGTCGTGCAGGTCCATGAGCGCACCGGCCTTGATGTACTCGGCGCTGCTCTCGACCGGGAGCCAACTCACGTCGGGAGCATCACCGGCAGAGATCTGCGTCGTGACGAGTGTGTCGAGCTCCGCGAGATTGAAGCTCTCGATCTTCACACTCTTCACACGGGGGTTCTGCTCGGCGAACGTCGCGCCGAGCTTCTCGAAGACCGCGACGTGATCGGGATTCGCGGACCAGATGGTCATCCGAAGCGCGACATCGTCAGCTTGCGACGTGCTGGTGTCCGGACTAGCTGCACTGCAGGCGACCACCATGCTTGCGGCCGCGATCGCGGCGACAGCGAGTGGTACTCGGGTGCTGGAACGCATATCTATCCTCCTTGATACATGCGGGCCACAAGATGCCAGGTGCCCTCGTCGGCGAGTATAACGAACTACCTAACCTCGGTCAACAGATGAAGCATCCGTCCTGCTACCCGGAGGACGCCGCCGAGTTTTTGATGGCGATGGAACTAGTAAATCAATATACTTGAGCAACAGCCCGCATTGAGTGTTGGAGGCCGGAGCATGTCGAATGAGAAGAACGCAGTGGGTGTGGTGGAGGCGGCGAGAACGACGCCGGTCGTCGGCGACTTCGACGTCATCGTTGCGGGCGGAGGCCCTGCCGGAATCATCGCCGCCATCGCGGCCTCCCGCGGCGGCGCGCGCACTCTGCTGATCGAGCGCTACGGATTCGTCGGCGGGATGTCGACGAGCGCTCTTGTCACACCGGTCAGCGAGTTCCGCGTCGCAGGGCAGCAGCACATCGGCGGTATTCCGCTTGAACTGATGCAGCGCGCGACGGAGTTGGGAGGCGCAGAGATCGACCGCGACAGCGGCAACTGGCCGGTCAACGACGAGGTCATGAAGATCGCTGCCCAGCGGATGCTGCTCGAGAGCGGTGTCACGCTGCTCTTCCACAGCTGGTTCTCCGACGTGATCGCCGAGAACGGCCGGGTGAGCCACATCATTGTTCAGAACAAGGCCGGTCGAGTTGCTTATGCCTGCAAGACGGTCATCGACTGCACCGGCGACGCCGATGTCGTGCGCGCAGCCGGCCTGCCTACGACGAAGGGGGAGGTTCTGCAGCCGGCGACGCTCTGGTTCCAACTCGGCGGCGTCGATACCGACGCGCTCGAGTACGTGTTCGGGGATGCGGTCGACGGCATCCTGCCCGTCTCCGAGTCGATCCGTGCTCGTCTCGCGGAACTCCACGTGGCGGGGGAAGTCCCTCTGTTCGGCGGACCGTGGATCAACCGATTCTTCCGCGAAGGCATGGTCAGCATCAACGTGCTTCGCGAGCCCACTGACGCAAGCGACCCCGAGTGGTTCACCCGCACCGAGACGAGCCTGCGCGAGAAGATGCATCAGCTCATCGCGATCCTGCGACGCGAGTTCCCCGAATTCCGGGATGCGTGGCTGGCGAAGTCCGGTATCCAGACCGGTGTGCGCGAGACGCACCACATCGTGGGTCTCTATGAACTCACGCAACACGACGTACTGCATCCCAAGCCCTTCCCCGACACCATCGCGAAGGGCGCGCACACGATCGACATCCATCAGACGGACAGCATCGACCAGAACGAGTTCGTCCTGCTGCGCCGCCCGTACAACGTGCCGTTCCGCTGCCTGGTGCCTCGGGGCAGCGTGAACGTCGTCACCGCGGGCCGGTGCCTGAGCGCCGACGGTCCGGGGTTCGGCTCGGTGCGCGTGATGGCGACGTGCATGGCGATGGGTCAGGGTGCGGGGACGGCCGCGGCGCTCGCCGTGGCCCACGAGATCGCCATCCCCGATGTCGATTTCGCTGAGTTGCGTGGGGTCCTCATCGAGCAGGGAGCCATCGTCGACTTCGAGAACGTCGATCCCGACGACCACGACAACATCGACCGCCATGTCGACGCGTTCGCAGTCGATCGCTGAGGTTCAGAACCTCGCCGGACATCGGCATGCCCTGACCCGATAGCCAGGTACGCGGCCGGACGGCATGCATCTGCTCGCGCTCAGCCGTGCAGCAAGGCGCTATTCTGAGCGAAGCTGATCTCACCACGCACAGTCGAAGGAGACGCGATGCCCGGCGCCGGACCGCTCTCGAACATTCAGCTCGCTCACGTGGCCCGCGAGCACTACGTCAACGGCAAGTCGCGCGTGGAGATCTCCAGGGAGACAGGCCTGAGTCGCTTCAAAATCGGACGCATGCTCGAGGAGGCGCGCGAGCGCGGCATCATCCGCTTCGAGATCGTCAGCGCGCCCGGCATAGACCTCGACCTGTCGATGCGGCTGAAACGCCGCTACAGCCTGGAGCACGCCGTGGCGGTAGAGCTGCCGGTGGACACCGACGACGCCGCGCAGGCCTCCCTCGGCGCGGCGGCCGCCGGCATCCTGCACGAGCTCATCGATCACGACGGCGTCC
>Ga0308157_10007870_pt1 | contig 12265 bp, 13 predicted proteins | sample PhyBR1_FD_201035 | JGI IMG/M metagenome (GOLD analysis project Ga0308157, IMG submission 201035) | Phyllosphere microbial communities from UC Gill Tract Community Farm, Albany, California, United States - DLSLB.R1 | ecosystem: Host-associated > Plants > Phyllosphere > Unclassified | place: USA...
ATTATTGGCTTTATACTTTTAGCGTTTTTTCATCCAACATCAATATATTACATTTATGCCGTTGTCATTTTAGAACAGTTTGGCTACGGTTTTGGATTTACAGGTTTTATGATGTACCTGATTCATGTTGCCGAAGGAGAATCCAAAACAGCACATTACGCACTGGCAACCGGCTTTATGGCTATGGGAATGATGCTTCCGGGCATGTTGAGCGGTTATATACAAAACTATTTAGGTTATCAAAATTTCTTTATTTGGGTTTTGATAGCTACAATTCCAGGTCTTATTTTATCACGTTTTTTAATATTCCCGAAGGATTTCGGAAAAAAATCAGAAGAAGTTTAACCCCAAATCAAACTTTTACCTATGGAAATCAATGAAAATTTGCAGGCCGAACGCAACCTGAAAGGAGCTGAGTTCGAAAAAACCGGAAATCTTGAAAAAGCAATTGCATTGTACGAAGAAAATATTGCGGAAAGCTTTAAAGGAAACCATCCTTACGACAGGCTGGCTAATATTTACAAAAACCAACTGGATCTCGATAATGAAATTCGCGTTTTAGAAAAAGCAATTGTCGTTTATGAAGAAATCACACTTGAGGACCGATTGGAAGGACTTCCAAAGTTATTTCGTTTTAAAAACCGACTGGAAAAAGCAATTGAAACCAAAAAGCAATTGGCTAAGCAAAAAAAGGCAAAATTGAAATAAAAATACTTTTTGAGTACTTAAATCATGACTTTAAAAAGAACAAACTCAGACGATATCGACTTTATAAATCTGGTTGCTTTGTTAGATCAGGATTTAGCGATTAGGGATGGTGAGGATCATGCGTTTTACAATCAGTATAATAAAACGGATAAAATAAAACATACGATCGTTTATTACGAGAACGGAATTCCAGTTGGCTGTGGCGCTTTCCGCGAAAAAGAACCCGGCACAACCGAGATTAAAAGAATGTATGTGCATCCGGATCATCGAAAAAAAGGAATCGCATCGTCTATTCTAAAAGAATTGGAAATCTGGGCAAAAGAAGTTGGTTATAACTATACGATTCTCGAAACGGGAAAAAACCAGCCCGAAGCCATCAACTTATATCAAAAATTAAATTATACCATAATACCCAATTATCCGCCTTACGAAAAAATGGATAATAGTGTCTGCATGAAAAAGACTTTATAATAATGAAACTGACAGCCGAAGCATTACGACAAAGAATAGGACAATTTTTCTTCCCAGCCGTTTTTATCAACGATACCGAAGAAAATATTCAGGAAACAGAACGCCTTATAAGAGACTATAATATTGGCGGACTGACCTTTTTCCACAGTCGTGCAAGCGCTGCAACGAATTACGAAAGCAAACAGAAAATTATTTTTAACGATGACAGCTACGAAAAAATCAAAGCGCTGATTGTACGTTATCAAAAAGCAGCTTCTACCCCACTTTTAATTAGCATTGATGCGGAATGGGGTCTGGCCATGCGTATCGAAAAAACACCGCAATATCCGTATGCCATTACGCTTGGCGCTTTACCGGAAAACAAATCGGAGCTGGTTTATGAAGTTGGAAAACAAATTGGTTTAGATTTAAAAGCAGCCGGAATTCAGTATAATTTAGCACCTTTGGCAGACATCAACAACAATCCGAACAATCCTGTTATTGGGTATCGTTCATTTGGTGAAAACAAAGAAAAAGTAGCCCATTTTGCGGTTGAATATTTGAGAGGAATGTCCGATGTTGGTATTTTAGGCTGTTTAAAACATTTTCCCGGACACGGAAATACGAATGTCGATTCGCATTTAGGATTGCCTGTTTTAAAGGAAACTTTAGAAGAATTATTAGAAAATGAATTATATCCGTTCATTAAAGGAATTGAAAATAATGTCGATTCAATTATGATCGGACATTTGGCCGTTCCAAGCTTAAATGACGGGAAAGATACTTCGGCAACTTTATCAAAAGCGATAATTCAGGATCTTTTGCGTGAGAAATTAGGTTATAACGGTTTAGTAATTTCTGATGCATTAAACATGCACAGCGTTTCTAAACTGTTTGAAACAAAAGGACAACTGGAATGGGAGGCCTTCAATGCTGGGAACGATATTTTATGCTTCGCCGAAAATGTGCCTGAAGGAATTGAAGCCATCTTTAAAAACGCTTCTCCAGACCGTATTATTGAAAGCTATGAAAGAATTAGAAAAGCCAAAGAAAAAGTGGGATTGTTTTCGAATGAAACTTTTACTTCAGGCGAATTGAATTTCGAAAAAGCTTCCCAATTAAATCTTGAAATCGCTCAGAATTGCATCACAAAAATCATAGATAACAGAATTTCAGAATTAGCGTTTGAAGCTCATAAAAACAATACATTAGCAAAACTAAGTTTATATAAAAATACCGAAAACACATTTTTCAAAACTTTAAATACAACATTACCTTCACCGGAATTTGCTTTTGAAAATTTAAAAGATTCTGATATTTTATCTCTAAAAAAACAACTGGAAAACTTCGAAACCATTATCATTTCATTGTTTGTTCCAAAAGCAAAACCAGCAAACAATTTCGAAATTGACAATGAAGTTTTGGAACTCCTTTCGGATTTGCTTCAAACCAAAAAATGCATCGTGCATGTTTTCGGAAATCCATACGTTTTACCCATAATTTCAAATCTTAAAAAAGCTTTCGGATTAATTCAGGTGTATCAGGATTTTGAGGAATTTCAAAAAACAGCAGGTATTCAATTTTTAGAAAAAAATACTCTCAATGGAATTTTACCTGTAAATATTGATATTCAATAAGTTAAAAAATTAAATAACCAAAACTTATCAACTTATAAATTTTTATAATCACATCTTATTGTAAGAACCAGTACTTATACCCTACTTTTGCACCAGAAATAAATTTTAATTTTAAAACGAAAAATATGTCTTTAGTAGGAAAAAAATTCCCAAGTATTGCAGTAGATGCTATCTCAGAAATGGGTGATAACTTAAAAATCAACATCTTTGAAGAAGCAGTAAACAACAACAAAAAAGTACTATTATTCTGGTATCCAAAAGATTTTACTTTTGTATGTCCAACTGAATTACACGCCTTTCAAGCTGCATTGCCAGAATTCGAAAAAAGAAATACTATCGTAATCGGAGCTTCTTGCGACACAAACGAAGTACACTTTGCCTGGTTAAACACTCCAAAAAACAATGGTGGAATCGAAGGTGTTACTTACCCAATCTTAGCAGATACTAACCGTAACTTAGCTAATATTTTAGGAATTCTTGACATCGAATCTACAAGCTACAGCGAAGATACTGATTCAGTTATCATCGAAGGTTCAAATGTAACTTACAGAGCTACTTACCTTATTGACGAAACTGGAAAAATCTTCCACGAAAGTGTAAACGATATGCCATTAGGACGTAACGTAAACGAATACTTAAGAATGGTTGACGCTTACACACACATCCAGACTAAAGGTGAAGTTTGTCCTGCAAACTGGGAAGCTGGTAAAGAGGCTATGACTGCTGACAGAAACAGTACTGCTGAATACTTAAGCGCAAACTAAGAAATAAAATTTCAAATTTTAAAATTCCAAATTCCAATTGGGATTTGGAATTTTTCTCTCTCAAAAAATCAATAATATTTCAAAATTTAGATTTTTCTAAGTTCAATCGAAAGATTTGGAATTTGGAATTTATAAACTTGGAATTTAAATACAGAAAATATGTTAGTCGACTTAAACGAAGATACGTTAGCAGATTTAGTTGCTAAAAACGAAAAAGTAGTAGTACAATATTCAGCTTCATGGTGTGGGAATTGCCGTATTATGAAACCAAAATTCAAAAAATTAGCAACAGAAAATGAAGCTATCACTTTTGTTTTGGTTGATGCAGAAAACTCTCCTGAATCAAGAAAATTAGCTAACGTAAGCAACCTGCCTACTTTCGCTACTTTCGTAAACGGACAATTAGTTGGCGAAACCCAAACCAACAAACAAGAAGTTTTGATCGATCTTGTAAACGCAATTGCTTAAATCGATCTTTAGATTTTTAGACTGTTAGATTTTTCGAATCTTATCTAAAAATCCAATCATCCAGCAATCTAAAAATCTAAAAAATGAAATTACCAGTAATAAAACATTTAACGCAATTCATCGAAGAAAACGATCAGGATTATATTATTGAAACGATTGAGGTCCTGGAAGCGATGACTGAAATTCCTTCTCTAAAAGACGAAGAATTAGACGTAATCGGCGAATTGATTTCAAATATGTATGGTGCTCTTGAAGTACAAAAATTAGTTGCTCAGGGAACTGATAAAAAAGAAGCTTTAAATACGTTCATGAAACGTGTTTTAGGATCTATCGATAAATAATCGAGCCTGCTTTTCAAAGAAAACAAAATCACAACAAAGAAAAGCGTTTCAATTTGGAGACGCTTTTTTTATGCCTAAAATATACTTTGGGCGAGCCAACATCCCGATAAAAAGGGTAACTCACTTTGCGGTCATGCCCTTTTTATCAGGATGCTGCCGGGCTGTCTGCGCTACTTCGGTAGCCTGCTCCCATCCCTCTCGCGGGTGAACGGCTTCAATAACAATCCAAAATTCCAGCTTTTATTCCTACTTTCAAAATCATACAATATTATCTAAAAACAAAAGTTATCATTGAATAATTTTAGCAAAAATAAAAAGACTGACTGGTGAATTCACACCTATTAAAAAACCCTTCTTAATCTATCCTTAAACGTATAATAAATACTTTTAGATTCAAATATTAATCCTTACTTTTGAACCTCATTTAATTTAAAACAAAAACATGGCTTCAATAACTTTAGGAGGAAATCCGGTTCATACATCAGGCGAATTACCTGCAGTTGGTTCACAATTAGCTGATTTCAAATTAGTACAAAATGATTTATCAGTAGCTTCATTAAGCAACTTTGCTGGTAAAAAATTAGTTTTAAATATCTTCCCAAGTGTTGATACAGGAACTTGTGCTACTTCTGTTAGGAAATTCAACGAAAGTGCAAGCGGATTAGAAAACACAACTGTTTTGTGTATTTCCAAAGATTTACCTTTCGCTCAAAAACGTTTTTGTGGCGCTGAAGGTTTAGAGAATGTAGTAAACTTATCAGATTTCCAGGATGGTTCTTTTGGAAAAGCAAATGGTTTAGACATCATTGACGGACCTTTAAAAGGTTTGCTTTCAAGAGCTATCATTGTGGTTGACGAGAATGGAAAAGTCGTTCATACAGAACAAGTTGCTGAAATTGCCAACGAACCAAATTACGAAGCTGCTCTGGCAGCACTATAATCCCATTTAAATGGAATTTCAAAAAGACAATACTTTTGTTAAAGGCCGACTTAAAAGCGTAACATACGCTTTTAAGGGCGCTTTAAAACTGATAACTACCGAGCATAGTGTCATGGTACAGTTTTCACTTGGGATACTAATGACTATTGGCGGTTTTTATTTTGATATTTCCCATGAGGAGTGGCTTTTTCAGATTTTTGCAATTGGTCTTGTGCTAAGTGTAGAAGGATTGAACACAGCCGTAGAAAAAGTTGCCGATTTTATTCACCCGAGTTATCATGAGAAAATCGGATTTATTAAAGATATTGCTGCCGGAGCAGTATTTTTTGCCGCAATGACAGCAATAGCAATAGGCTTGATTATTTATATACCAAAATTTATATAGGCAAAACAGGATACGCAGGAATGGCAAAAACAAAAAAAGAAACTTTAGACAAAAAAAGCGAATCAAAAAACGAAACTAAAAGATCCTGGAAGTTATCCAAACAACAAAAAATTGTTTTTGGATGTCTTTTGGTATTATTTTCCATTGCATTACTAGTTGCATTTGTTTCTTTTTACATCAACGGGCAATGGCAGACAGATCAAAGTGCTGTTAGTCATTTGGATGACCGTACTGAAGTGGTGCAAAACTGGCTCGGAAAATTCGGTGCCTACCTTGCCGATTTAATTGTATATAAAGGTTTCGGAATAGCTTCATTTGTTTTTGTACGTTTATTTTTCCTTACCGGAATGTTTCTGGCATTGGAACTTTCAATCAATAAACTCAAAAACACATGGTTTTGGGATTTATTTGCTATTATAATTGTTTCAATACTTTTTGGTTTTTTTGCCACATCAGCTCCCGAATTAGGAGGAACAATTGGGTATGAACTTAATTTATTCCTTCAGGACTATATAGGAAAAACAGGCACTTTACTCACGCTGCTTTTCGGATTAATTGTTTATTTGATTTTCAAAATCAAAGTATCCCCTGAAAAAATTCAGTCTTATTTTGATTCTACTAAAAATGAATTAAAATCAGAATTAAAAGCTGTAAAAACCGTTCAGCAAGAACCTGAAAGTGCTTATAATCTGGAAGAATTTGCTATTGAGGAAGAAGATCCTGAATTGGACAATATCCACCTTAAAACCGTTGACTCTCAATTCGAAATCAACAAAGAAGCTTTAAAACCAACTATATCCCACGCATCAGAAATCGACTTAAATCCAGTTTTAAAGCCGGTTGAAATGAATATAAATCCGGTAACAGAAACACCGGTTCAGCATAACGAAGAGTTTGTTATTGAAAAAGCTGAAGAAGAGGATATTATAGAGGAAAACCTGGCTTCAAGATTAGTTGCTGATTTCGGATTATTTGACCCCACTTTGGATTTATCCAATTATAAATTTCCGACTATCGATTTATTAAAAGAATACTCGACCGGAGGAATCACAATCAATCAGGAAGAATTAGAAGAAAATAAAAATAAAATTGTAGATACACTTCGTAACTACAAAATTGAAATTGCACAGATAAAAGCAACCGTTGGACCATCGGTAACTTTATACGAAATTGTACCGGAAGCCGGAATCAGAATTTCTAAAATTAAGAGTTTAGAAGATGATATCGCTTTATCTTTATCAGCATTAGGAATTCGTATTATTGCGCCAATTCCAGGAAAAGGAACTATTGGTATCGAAGTCCCTAACAAGACTCCTACTATGGTCTCCATGAAAAGCGTTATCGGATCAGCTAAATTTCAGGAAGCTGAAATGGAACTTCCAATTGCGCTGGGTAAAACAATCTCAAATGAAACTTTTGTTGTCGATTTAGCTAAAATGCCACACCTTTTGATGGCTGGTGCTACAGGACAAGGAAAATCAGTTGGATTAAACGCCGTTTTAACTTCGCTTTTATACAAAAAACATCCTGCTGAAGTAAAATTTGTTCTGGTCGATCCGAAAAAAGTTGAACTTACGCTTTTCAATAAAATTGAAAGACATTATTTAGCCAAACTTCCGGATACAGAAGATGCCATTATTACAGACAATGCAAAAGTGGTCAACACGTTAAATTCACTTTGTACCGAAATGGACAACCGTTATTCTTTATTAAAAGATGCGATGGTTCGTAACATTAAAGAATACAATGAAAAATTCAAATCCAGAAAATTAAATCCGGAAGCAGGTCACCGATTCCTGCCTTATATTGTTTTAGTAGTAGATGAGTTCGCCGATTTGATTATGACTGCAGGTAAAGAGGTCGAAATTCCTATTGCGCGTCTGGCCCAGTTAGCACGTGCGATTGGTATTCACTTAATTATTGCGACACAGAGACCTTCTGTAAACGTTATTACTGGTCTGATTAAAGCGAATTTCCCTGCCAGAATTGCTTTCAGGGTTACTTCAAAAATTGACTCAAGAACCATTCTGGACACACAAGGAGCTGATCAGTTAATTGGACGTGGAGATTTATTATACTCCAATGGAAATGATGTGATTCGTGTTCAGTGTGCCTTCATTGATACTCCTGAGGTCGAAAAAATAACCGATTTTATTGGCTCACAAAAAGCATACGCCACAGCTTATTTGCTTCCTGAGTTTGTTGGAGAGGAAACTGGCATCAATCTTGATATGGATATTTCTGAAAGAGATACTTTATTTAGAGAAGCAGCGGAAATTATTGTCAATGCACAACAAGGTTCAGCTTCATTATTACAAAGAAAACTAAAATTAGGCTACAACAGGGCAGGCCGTTTAATCGATCAGCTGGAAGCAGCCGGAATTGTTGGTCCTTTTGAAGGCAGTAAAGCCCGTAATGTAAATATCCTAGATTTAAGTGCTCTTGATCAATTTTTTAATAATGAACAAAATTAACCCATCATGAAAATGAAAATTCAGGAAATCAGAAACAATTCTATTATGAAAATGAGTAAAAAGTATCTGCAAGTAGCAATTTTATTGCTTTTGAGTTTTACTTCTGTTCAGGCTCAGGATAAAAAAGCCAAGGATTTATTGAACCAGGTAACCGCCAAAATTAAAAGCTATAATAATATTTCTATTGATTTTAAATATTCCTTAAATAACACAAAAGAAAATATCAATCAGGATAGTAAAGGAAATGTAATCATGAAAGGCAATCAATATGTATTGAATTTTATGGGGGTTACTAAAATATTTGATGGCCAAAAGACATACACAATTGTACCAGAGGACGAAGAAGTTACCATTTCTAAAATAAACGAAAAGGACGACAATGCGATTACCCCTTCAAAAATGCTGACTTTTTTTAATTCCGGATACAAGTACACTATGGATATTGTACAAAATGTCAAAGGAAGAAAAATTCAATATATCAAATTAGTACCAACCAGCGGAAAAGACCAAAGAAAGGAAATTCTTTTAGGCATTGATGCTCAGACAAAACACATTTATAATTTGATTGAGACAGGAAAAAATGGAACAAAAACAACTTTAACCGTTAATTCTTTTAAAACCAATCAGCCTTTATCAAAAAATCAATTTACCTTTGTAGCGAGTAAATACCCGAAATACTACATCAATAAATTAGATTAATTACAAGGTTGAAAATTTTAGACAAATACTTACTAAAAACATTCCTGATTACATTTACTACGGTATTTGTAATCCTTTTTTTTATATTCATTCTTCAGACAGTCTGGCTTTTTATTTCTGAGCTTGCCGGCAAGGATCTGGATTTGATATTAGTTGTAAAATTCCTTCTTTTCTCCATGCCGAGAATTATTCCGCTTGTTTTGCCTTTATCTGTTTTATTAGCTTCGATAATGACTTTTGGAAATCTGGCAGAAAACTATGAATTTGCAGCCATGAAATCTTCAGGCATTTCTCTTCAGCGTGCGATGAGAGTGCTGATTATTTTCATTTTCTTACTAAGCATTGTGGCTTTTTGGTTCTCTAACAATGTAATTCCATATGCGGAATACAAATTTGTCAATTTCCGAAAAAACATTGCTCAGGCTAAACCTGCCATGGCAATTGCAGAAGGTCAGTTTAATGATGTTGGTTTTTATAACATTAAAGTAAATAAAAAATCAGGGGAAAACGGGAATATTTTAACTGGCATTACCATTCATGAGAAACCTTCAAATATGGGGGAAAACAAAACGGTTATAAAAGCTAAAAATGGAGAATTAATAAGCAGTGAAAAATCCAGTATATTACAATTAGTCCTTAACGATGGCTATTATTATCAGGATGTTACCCCAAAAAAGTATGAAGACAGGGCTAAATTACCTTTTGTAAAAGGAGCTTTCAAAAAGCAGATTATCAATATTGACCTGTCTGAATTAAACAAAACCGATACTGAAAACGAAAACATCAACAGCACCAGCAGCATGCTGAATGTTAACGAATTGCGTTACACACTCGACTCTCTAAATAAAAGCAGGGATAATGAAGTTGTATCGTTTACCGAAAACATAAATCAACGGGTCGGACTATCCAAATTTGCTACAGTTTCAAAAGTAAAAGATAAAAAAAAGTCATTACCTGACAACCTCTTATCTCTTTACGACACTAAGCAAAAAAAGGCGATTTTAGATATGGCAAGCAGTAATGTCACGAGTACTATCTATTCTATTGAATCCACTCAAAAAGAATTAAAAGACAAGCAACGCGATATAAACAAACACATAACAGCCCTTTATGAGAAATTTGTTATTGCTTTTGCCTGCTTTTTAATGTTTTTTATAGGTGCGCCTTTAGGGGCAATTATCAGAAAAGGAGGACTTGGTTTGCCAATCGTATTTGCAGTCTTAATTTTTATTACGTTCCATTTCATTAATACCTTCGGAAAAAGACTTTCACAAGAAGGTGGTATGAGTCCTTTTATGGGAGCATGGATGTCTTCTTTTATATTATCCCCTTTAGCTATTTTATTGACTTATCGTGCCACAAATGACAATGGCTTAGTCAACTTTGATGCGATTACGACACCTGTCCAACAACTATTTCAGAAAATTTCCGAGCGTTTTTTCCCCGCTCAAAACAATAAATAATTATGTCAACAAAAATACAATTAAATACCATTGAGGAAGCTATAGAAGATATTCGTCAGGGTAAAGTCATCATTGTTGTCGATGATGAAGATCGTGAAAACGAAGGTGATTTTTTGGCTGCAGCCGAGAAAACAACTCCGGAAATGATCAACTTTATGGCTACTCACGGACGTGGCTTAATTTGCACCCCTCTTACCGAAAGCCGTTGTAAAGAACTAGATTTACGACCAATGGTAACTAACAATACAGATCATATGGAAACTGCTTTTACCGTTTCAATTGATTTAAAAGGCAATGGAGTTACTACAGGGATTTCAGCATCAGACAGGGCAAAAACAGTTTTATCGTTAGTAGACCCCAATACGAAACCACATGAATTAGCCCGTCCAGGACATATTTTCCCTTTAGTTGCCAAGCAAGGAGGCGTTCTAAGAAGAACAGGACATACAGAAGCAGCTATAGATTTTGCAAGATTAGCCGGTTTTAAATCTGCAGGTGTTATTTGTGAAATTCTAAACGAAGACGGAACAATGGCACGTTTGCCGCAATTGGTTGAAGTGGCTAAAAAATTCAATTTAAAATTAGTTTCTATTGAGGATCTGGTAGCATACAGAATGCAGCACGACAGCCTGATTGTTAAAAAAGAAGATTTTGATATCGAAACCCGTTTTGGAACCTTCAGACTGAGAGCTTACGAGCAGACTACCAATAAACAAATACACATTGCCCTGACTAAAGGAACATGGAATTTAGGTGAATCCATTTTAACGCGTATTCATTCCTCTCAGGTTAATAACGACTTGCTTGGTACTTTAACCAACAATGTCGATCAGCAATTAGATGATATGTTTAAGATCATCAATGAAGATGGAAAAGGAGCTGTTGTTTTTATTAATCAGGACATGACTGCTGTCAATCTTTTAAACCGTATTTCGGAATTAAAAGCTTTACAGGCAGAAGGCACCATGAAAGCGCCAAAAGTAGTTATTGATACAAAAGATTACGGAATAGGAGCTCAAATTTTGCACGATCTCGATATTTCCAAAATCAGATTAGTTTCTAATACCCAGCAAACCAAACGTGTTGGTATGATCGGTTACGGATTAGAAATTACAGAATATGTAAACTATTAATATGGGAACTTTAGAAGAAAGAATTATAAAATCCGAAACCCGTATTTTTAAAGCTGTTTTTCCGAGTACGACCAATCATTATGATACCTTATTTGGAGGGACGGCACTTCATCTCATGGATGAAGTTGCTTTTATTTGTGCTACAAGATTCAGCAGAAAAAAAGTGGTAACCATTTCAACCGGTCAAATTGATTTTAAAAAAGCAATACCGGCCGGAACTTTAATCGAATTAGTTGCAAAAGTAATCAGTGTAGGAAGAACAAGCTGTAAAATTCATGTTGATATTTTCATGGAACAGATGTATTCTGAACTTCGCGAAACGGTAGTTTCAGGAACTTTTTCATTTGTTGCGGTTGATGAAAACAAAAAACCAACACCGATTTTAGACGATTTAGAATAATCTTTAAAAAATTCATACTTTCATAAATACTGATAATTAGACACTTAAAAATCGATCCAAAAAAGTTTTAAAAAAACTTCAAAAAAAGTTTTGATAACCGAAAAAGCGTCTTATATTTGCACTCGCAATCAGCAAATGAGAGCAACATACTGGAGAAATGGCAGAGCGGTCGAATGCGGCAGTCTTGAAAACTGTTGACTGTAACAGGTCCGGGGGTTCGAATCCCTCTTTCTCCGCCAGTAGAAATACAAAAAAGGCTAAAACGCTGTAAAACTTATGTTTTACAGCGTTTTTTTATTGGTGGCTATACCAGAAAGTTCATTAAATGGTATTCTTTCAGTGACCTATTTAGTGACCTGTTTGCATAAACCCAAATAGGTCACTAGAAATCGCTGAAACACTT
>Ga0308157_10007871_pt1 | contig 12264 bp, 9 predicted proteins | sample PhyBR1_FD_201035 | JGI IMG/M metagenome (GOLD analysis project Ga0308157, IMG submission 201035) | Phyllosphere microbial communities from UC Gill Tract Community Farm, Albany, California, United States - DLSLB.R1 | ecosystem: Host-associated > Plants > Phyllosphere > Unclassified | place: USA...
ATGTAAGAATACGATATTGTTCAAATCGAAATGGGAGCTTTTAAAGGCAAGCCGAAGCAGGATCATCACGAAATCATTCATGCGCATGCTCAAGAAGGCTGGCGCCTAGTGCAACTGTTCGCTCCGCCGGCTATGGGTTACGGAACCGCGACGTTCATGGAGCTGTACTTCGAACGCGAAATCAAGCGCTGAATACGCAATGCCGTAAATTCAGTTTGAAAAATGCCTGATTATAAAAAGCCGACATTCACTGATGGAACGAATGTCGGCTTTTTGCCGATTTTTTAAACCAAATTTAAACTTCAGGTCATCCTCCCTTTAACCTTGCGTCTTTATCATAAGAACCAACGATAAGAAAACGAGAGGTGAGGGACAATGACAGACATGATGATCGAGACCCGGAACTTGACGAAAAAATACAAAGGCACCCCCGCTGTGGACGCGCTTAACCTGGCGATCCCGCGAGGCGAGATTTACGGCTTCCTCGGACCGAACGGAGCGGGCAAGACGACGACGATCCGCATGCTGCTGGGGTTGATCAAGCCGGATAGCGGCGTCGTGCAGATCTTCGGCCAGGATTTGAAAAGAGAGCGGATCAAGATTCTGCGCCGCGTCGGTTCGCTGGTCGAATACCCGTCGTATTACGGCCATCTGAACGCGGTCGAGAATCTGGAGACGATCCGCCGCATTTTAAATGTACCGAAAAGCCGGATCGACGAAGTGCTGCATACGGTCGGCCTGACCAAAGACGCCAAGCGCTCCGTCAAAGGCTACTCGCTCGGCATGAAGCAGCGGCTCGGTATCGCGTCGGCGCTGCTGGGCAGTCCGGAACTGCTGATTCTGGACGAGCCGACGAACGGCCTCGATCCTTCGGGCATTTTGGAAATTCGCGAGCTGATCAAAAAAATGCCGCAGCAGCAGGGCATTACCGTGCTCGTCTCCAGCCACCTGCTGAGCGAAGTCGAACAGATGGCCAGCAGCGTCGGCATCGTGAACCAAGGGAAAATGGTCTTCCAGGACAGCATTCCGAATTTGCAGCGCAAAGCCGGCAGCGAAATCCATATCGCGCTGTCCGATCCGGACGCCGCGATGATCACCGCGCGCGAACAAGGCTGTTTCCCGCGGCTGGATCAAGGTCATCTGGTGTTCAAAGGCATCGATAACGGTCAGATCGCCCGTCTAGTCGCGGCGCTGGTAGATGCCCGCCACAGCATTTACCGGGTGGAAGAACGTCGCAAATCGTTGGAAGACCTGTTCCTGACCATGACGTCGGGTGCGTCGAATGCCAATTCCGAACGCCATGAAGCCAGTGCGCCGAGAGCAGCAGGACTGCGGAAGGAGGCTGCGCAATGATCGGCAAACTTCTTGTAACGGATCTGCTCAAGATGCGCCGAACGGGAATCTGGTGGGTGGTGCTGGTCGGTTCGGTCGGATTGACGGCGATGCAGGCGCTTAACTTCGGTCTGCGTTATGACTACTTGGTAAATGACGCTTATGCGAGCGATCCATGGGGCGGCTTGATCGAATCGACCGGACTGTTCGTGCCGATCGCGATCTATCTGGCGATGACGCTGCTGATGTCGATGATCGCGAATATCGAGAATCGGCAGAACTCCTGGAAGCAGACGCTGGCACTCCCGGTGCGTCGTTCCCAGGTGTTCGCGTCCAAGTTTCTGAGCTGCCTGATCCAACTGCTTGCGGCTTGCGTGCTTCTGACGGTCTCGACTTTGATTTTGGGCCTTGTACTGAAGCTGCCCGGTCCGATTCCGTATATGGAACTGGCGACGTTCGGCTTTTATCCGATGCTGGCTTCTCTGCCGATGTTGGGCGTGATGCTGTGGCTGACGTTAACGGTACGCAATCAGGCGATTCCGATCGCGCTGGGCATCGCGGCTTCGCTGACCTCGGTATTCGGGGCTTCCATGCCGGAGCTGCTTCCATTGTCCTGGCCGGCATTAGCGCTCCACGGCGAGCAAGCGATGCGATTCGTCGGACTCGGCATCGGCGTATTCGCCGTCTTGTATCTGCTGGGCTCCCTGCACTTTTCCAGAAAGGACGTGGCGTAAATGGGAACATGGATTGCTGCTTTGCGCAGCGAACGAATCAAACTTGGACGCTCTCAAATCATGCTGCTGGCCGTCATTGATCCGGTATTATGCGCAGTGATCGGGCTGCTTGCCAACGTCGGTAACGGAGAAGGCGCATGGGCCGGGTTGCTGCTGGCGATGATGGTGCTGCACGCAATGCTGTTCCTGCCGATCATGACGGGGATTTTCTCGGCGTATGTGTGTCGGTACGAGCATGCGGGCGGCGGATGGAAACAGATCTTGTCGCTTCCCGTTTCGCGCAGCGCGTTATACTCGTCCAAGCTGCTGGTCGTGATGGGCGCGCTCGCGCTGAACCAACTGCTGTTTCTCGTTGCGGTGCTCGGCGTGGGCGCGCTCAAAGGATTTGATCTCGCCTTGATTCCGTGGGCAGACTTCGGCATCAAACTGCTCGGAGGATTTATCGCTTGCCTGCCGCTGGCTGCGCTGCAATTGTTCGTGTCCACCATGTGGAGCAGCTTCGCCGCGCCGCTGGTGTTGAATGTCATATTCACTATCCCGAACATCCTGATCGCCAATTCGGCGACTTACGGTCCGTACTATCCGTGGGCGCAGCCGATGCTGGTGATGATGCAGGCGGGAGGGCAATACGATTTCGGCGCATTCGGGCTGCCTATAGAGACGCTGCTGATTACCGTAGGCGGTAGCTTCGTGTTGTTCCTAGCGGCGGGGTTAACTTATTTCAACCGAAAACCGGTGTAAACACAGCGCGGAAAAAGCTCGCGACGGAAATTTTTTAAAAAAGCTTGCTTCCGGCTATTAACGAATGTCCCGGTTTCGACGTTGATAAATATAGGAAAAGGAATTTCGGGCTTTACCATATAAGGAGGCAACAATCATGTTTCGAAAAAAAATGCTCGGCGCTGCCCTGGTCGCCGCTATCGCGATTTCGGGAGTAGCCGGGGCCGGCCAAACTTATGCCGAAGCGGCGGATCCGGTTGATGAGGTAGCTGAAACCGCGGTGGTCGCACTGGCACACGAAGGAGCAGCGGGGGAATACGCCGCGGCGGAGTATGTATCGATCCGAACAGGCGATCAGGCTCCGGCTATGTTGGATATGGGGATCGAAGGTTCTCCGGCCGCGTCGATGACGGACGGAAAACGGTTTTCCGTGTTTTGCATTTCAATGGTGGCTTCGTTGGCGGTGATGTTAGGGGTGTTTGGGTTGATGGTGCGGCGGAAGCGCAATTCGTGAGGGGGTGTGCGGGGCGGCTGCGGGAGAAATTGCCAGCGTATGCTTCCGAAGTGCATTTCTTCGAAATGCTTTAAAACGCTGTTTCACCCGGAAAGGTTGATTGAAATTTTAGAGGAATCTTTCCGGGTTCAAAGGCGTCTTGAGCTGAATTTCTCCCTCCGCCTAGCGGCACGTTCGCGTATTGAGCTTGTTATGGATAAAGGAAAATGCCCGGAAGGAAAAGCTTCCGGGCTGTTTTTGTGCGAAAAAAATTTGATAAGCCATCGTTCAAGAAAGCATGGCGATGCTGTTCAGGCCGGTGCGGATCATGTCGCAGGAGCGTTGGAAAGATACTTTTTCGTCGTCGCTCAAGTTGAATTCGATCAGTTCTTCGATGCCGCCGTCGCCGATGATGGCGGGGACGCCGACGCAGACGTCGGATTGGCCGTATTCGCCGTCCAGGATCGCGGAGACGGCGATGATGCGGTGGTCGTCGTTCAGGATGGAGCGGGTGATGTAAGCGATGGCGCTGCCGATGCCGAATTGGGTGGAGCCTTTGCGGGTGAAGATTTCCCAGCCTGCGTCTTTGGTTTTGCGCGCGATATCGTTCAGGTCGAGATCCGGGAAGCGAAGCTTGTGTTCTTCGATAATATGCAGAATCGGTTTGCCGCCGATGGTGACGTGCGACCAGGCGACGAATTGGGATTCGCCGTGTTCGCCCATCGCGTAGCCGTGGACGCTGCGCGGGTCAACTTGGAAAACGTCGGCGAGCAGCGTTTTGAGACGGGCGGAATCGATGGATGTGCCCGTGCCGATGACCCGATGGCGCGGCAAGCCGGACACTTGGGCGGTAATCTGCGTTACGACGTCGACCGGATTCGAGGCCACCACGAAGATGCCGTCGAAACCGCTCGCCATGACGGCAGTGACGACTTCGCGTGTGATGGAAGCGGCGTCGGCGATAATGTCCATACGCGTCTGACCGGCTTTGACGTTCGCGCCCGCCGTGAGCACCACGATATCCGCATCGCCGCAATCGGCATAGATTCCGGCACGTACGCGGGTACGCGTCGAAGTAAAGTCTGCACAGTGCGACAGGTCGAGCGCTTGCGCCAGTGCATGTTCATGGTTGCGGCTGATGATGACGATTTCGTCGCAGATGGATTGGTTGATCATGGCGTAGGCGCAGCTTGATCCGACCAGACCCGATCCGATAATGGCGACTTTGCGATTTTTTCTCCCCATATTCGCACTCCCTAGTTATTAATATTTTATATTGAAAATGATCGAATGAAAGATTTAAGTATTCACTTGTTTACATGAAAGGATTTCAAAAGAACTCAATGCTTTCATTTTAACGGAAAAGAAGAGGGTTGTCAGCCACAAAATGCACGAATATGTTACGATACATGACATCTTGAACGGAAAAGTTGGCGAATCAAATCGGAATGGAAGAAAAGAGGACGGGAGAACGGGAAAATGACCAAAATGGGCGATCGGCTTCATAAGGGGTAAACTATAAAGGTGGCCTTGATGCGACTTCGATTGGAGTTCTTTGAATTCTTTCAACAGAAGAAGCGCTGGGCGAATTTTGACGGAGGTGAATGAATCATGACACAGAAGAAACGATTCGTGCTCGCTAGTCGTCCCGAAGGCATGCCTACCCAGGATAACTTTGAACTGAAGACGGAAGAGCTGGAAGCGCCGCAGGACGGCGAGATTTCGGTAGAGACGTTGTACCTGTCGGTAGACCCGTACATGCGCGGCCGAATGAATGATGCCAAGTCGTATTCCAAGCCTTACGAGATCGGAGGCACGCTGGGCGGGGGCTCGATCGGTCGGGTCATCGAAAGCCGCCATGCTTCCCGCAAAGTCGGCGATATCGTGCTGGGCGGCTGGGGATGGCAGACTCATGCGACGGTAAGCGGCGACCAGGTCGCTCCGGTCGATCCGGATCTGGCTCCGATTCAGACGGCTCTCGGCGTGCTTGGCATGACCGGATTAACCGCTTATTTCGGCTTGCTGGATATCGGGCAACCGAAAGAGGGCGAGACCGTCGTCGTATCCGGTGCGGGCGGCGCGGTCGGCATGATCGTAGGCCAGATCGCCAAGATCAAAGGCGCCCGCGTGGTCGGCATTTCGGGCTCGGAGGAGAAGAACCGCTATCTGTCGGAAGAGCTTGGCTTTGACGCTGTCGTGAATTATAAAACGGAGTCGCTTGGCGAAGCTTTGGCGGCTGCCTGCCCGGACGGCGTGGACGTATACTTCGACAACGTAGGCGGCGAAGTGACGGATGCGGTGTTCGAACTGCTGAACTCGAATGCGCGGATTCCGTTGTGCGGCCAGATCTCTTTATATAATGTAGCGAAAAAAGAGCCGGGACCGCGTTTCCTGCCCCAATTGCTTACGCGTACGGCGCTCGTGAAGGGCTTCTTGGTCGGCCAATATCAGGATCGGTACAGCGAAGCCATTCCGGAAATGGCCGGTTGGTTGAAAGAAGGCAAGTTGAAATACCGGGAAAATATCATTGAAGGATTCGAGCGAACGCCCGAAGCTTTCCTGGGTCTGTTCAGCGGCGATAACTTGGGCAAGCAGCTGGTCAAAGCGTAAGAACAACAAGTCGAATAGAGTGCTTCAAAAAGGCGATGATCGGGATTTTTCCCGGTCATCGCCTTTCTTTTACATAAAAAAGCCCACCATCCGGATCTCGCTAAGCGAATCATGAAAATTCAAAAAATAAGAATAGAGACCTTGAAGAAAAATGCTAAAGACCTAAAAAGCAAGATCGGAATAACTAGAAAAAATATGGATTTAAATGGATTTAAATAGTAATTTATTCGCATATAATTAGTCTTTTTGAATCAAAAAAATAAATAATTGTAAATTTAGACCTAATTAGTGGGAATAAATGGTATACCAAAAAATGGAGGATGAACATCATGAAAAAACATCAATGGCTCCTCGGTACAGCAGCTTTATCCCTAATCGTAGGCGGGTCGTTTGCATCCGGTGCGCCTGCTTATGCGGCAGGCCAGCCGCCGGCCGTCTACAGGACCGACGCCGGGATCGGCGCTTCTTCTACCGCTTCGGCAGCGGCCTTGTCGGTTACGGATTTCGGGGCGGTTGCCAATGACGGGAGAGATGACCATTCGGCTTTTGCCGCAGCCGCCAAGGCAGCCAAGCAACAAAACAAGACTTTGCATGTCCCTGCGGGTACATTTCATCTTAGCAAAATATTGACGATCGACAGTATCCGAATGGAGGGAGCCGGAAAGGCCGCAACAGTATTGGTTTCGACGGATCCGGAGAAGGGCTCGATCGATTTGAAAGGCAGCGGCGTTTCCCTTCGCAACCTGAAGCATGTTTACGAAACGACGGTTCCCCGCGGCAACGGAGCGCATGAAAAAAACAGCATTACGGTACGCGGAGCCGGCAATTTCATGATCGACAACGTATCCGTCAACAAGTCCAGCACGGCGGGGATCATGGTCGCATACGGATCGAATAACGGAATCATCTCCAATAACACGGTGGCGAACACCGGCGCGGACGGCATTCATATAACGACGGAAAGCCATCATATTACGGTTGAAAACAATACGGTTACGGCAGCGGGAGACGACGGTATCGCTGTAGTGAGTTATAAGACCAGTCCTGTGCCGGTGAGAGCGGTGACGATTCGCGATAATGAGGTAGGCGGCTTATCCAAAGCGCGCGGGATCTCGGTCGTGGGCGGCGAGAACGTAACCATTGAAAATAACAGCGTGAAAAATACGATGATGGCCGGAATTTATATCGCGACGGAAGGTTCGTATAACACGATGAACGTCGACGGCGTAAAAGTGGTCAACAATACGGTGAACCATACCGGCATCAAAGAACCCGAAAAGCATCCGAACGTACTGGTCTATGCCGGCCAAGGCACGATCGATAATGTTGAATTTAGCGGAAACACGATCACGAACGGAGCCCACCGAGGCATCGGGGTCTGGGGAGGCGGCGTCCGCAACGTGAAATTCGAGCGGAACACGCTTGTGAACACCAACGGAGCGAAGACGACGTTCAAGAACGGGAATATCGAACTCGTCGACAATGTCGGGTTTTAAATAGTTTGACCTGAAAAAGCCTCCGGCGTCTGCCGGAGGCTTTGGTCTGGCTTCGAAAGTGACTTCGGCAGGGGAAGCCAGAAAGCTCCAAGAGAAATTCGTTCCGGTCGCGTGTTGAAATCGGGAAAAGGATTAAATTTAAAGTGGAATTTTCCCGATTTCAAAGGCGAACGCTAAGCATATGCTCTCGAAGTGGCTTTCTCCGAAAGCCTTCACCTACACTGAATTTTTCTCTCCGCTTTCTGGCTTCCAGCTACGTTATGCTTTCTAGGCATCCTTACCTACGGCTTACGCCAGAGGCTATTTCATGTTCAGGAGTGGGTAGGCGGCTTATAGCAAAGCCTTAATTATTCAGCAGATATTTCTGCTTAAGAGCGACGATTCTGGCTACGCTCTCGTCGATACGTTTCTCGGAGATTTTACCTTCCGCAACGGCTTGCTTGACGGCTTCGATTGCCGCGATGGCGTTATCGGCGCCGTGGGCAACAAGCAGGATGTCGCTTCCGGCTTGAACGGAATGGACGGAGGCTTCGCCCAGGCCGTAATTTTCTGCGATGGCGCCCATGGTCATGTCGTCGGTCATGACTACGCCGTCAAAGCCGAGGCGGCTGCGCAAGAGATCGGTAATGACGGCTTTGGACAGGGATGACGGATACTCGCTGTCGAGCTTCGGAAGGAGAATGTGGGCGATCATCACGACATCTGCGCCGTCGGCGATCGCCTTTTTAAAAGGAATCAACTCCAGCTTGTCCAGTTCGTCCAGACTTTTGTTCACGACCGGAAGCGCGATATGCGAATCGACGGAGGTGTCGCCGTGGCCGGGAAAATGTTTGACTACAGGGATAACATTCTTCGACTCAAGGCCCTGCATGACCGCGATTCCGAGCTTGGAGACCAGAGCGGCGCTATTGCCGAACGAGCGGTCGCCGATTACGGGATTATCCGGGTTGCTGTTCACGTCAAGCACGGGCGCATAGTCGAGGTTGAAGCCCTGGGAGAGCAACTGATCGCCCAGCAACTCGCCGATAGAGCGTGCATAGGCTGCGTCGTTTTCCTTGCCTACTGTTCCTGCCGTCGGCACTTTCGCTACGCCTTTTAACCGCGCTACGCGTCCGCCTTCCTGATCGACGCTGATAAACAAGGGAAGTTCCTTTTCCCGATTGGCGGCTTTGATCTCATTCACAAAAGACTTCGTTTGCGCCGCCGAGTCGATATTGTCCGCATAAAGGATTACGCCGCCTACGCCGTGGTCATGAAGCAGCGTGCGGTCTTCTTCGCGTAGCGAAGTGCCCTCTACGCCCGCGACGATCATCTGGCCGATTTTCTCGTCCAACGTCATGTTGTCGAGCAATGCGGTCACCTCTTCGGAAGGGTTCAAAGCGGAATCGTCGGATGCTGCTTGCGCCGAGTCGTCCGAGGGACTATCCGCCGTATCGGCGGCATCGGGGGCATCCGCCGCAGCGTTTTTCGCCGGGCCGAGCAATGAAATATGGTCGAGCGCCGGATTTTCGGCAGTTTCCGTTTCATTCCCGGAACCGCTCCACGGCTTCGGGAAGATCCATCTTAGCGTGTATCCGCCAGACAAGTCATACCCCAAAATAATTTGATCGACGGCGTCGTCGCTGTACGTCGTCACGCGATCCGCATCGCCGAGTTCGGCGAGAAGATCCAAATAATGAATCTTTTGCAGCGCCGGATCGTCGGAACGCAGATCGATCGCGATATCGTCGCGATAACCGAATGTCGCGAAGTTTGCCGGATATTCCGCAAATACCATTCCGCCGTTTTCCGAGGTCTGTTCAGGGGTCCGCCACTTCGCGACGACTTCGTTTTGGGTTGTTTCTCCGACGATGAAGCCTGAGGTCTCGACCTGGCCTTCCCGGGCCAAAGAAACGATGGCAGCGATCTGATCTTTTACTGAATCGGCGTTCATGTTTTGAGTCTCGTTGTTTGAAGAAGCGGAAGAACTTACGGTATTTGTGGTTGCGGGCCGATCCCTGAGCAGCAAAAAGGCAAGACCGATCAGAATCAGAACCAGTAATATAGCGGATGTTACTTTTAATGCAGAGGTGGTGCTGGGCCTCAAATGAATCGGCTCCTTTCTTGAGTGTAATGCGTTCAAGTCGTTTCGCGTACGGCGAGGCTGAAACCTAGCGGTTTCAGAGAGATTTGCTGACCGAGCAGGTTGGGAGACAGCAAAGCAAAAGCGTTATAAGCTTGATCGCGAATCGGGTTCTGAACGCTGGTCAAGCCCAGCGTGCCTGCGATCTGCATATTGTCGAAGCTGACGATCCGAAGCTTGGCCGGAACATCCCAGCCCATTCGTCGAGCTTCGCTCAGAATGCCTGCGGCGACATAGTCATTGGCGCAGACGATGGCTTGGGGAAGTTCATCAGAATCTCTTGCTTGCGCTTGAGACTCCGTATCGTCCGATCCGAACTGCGTCGATGCCTCGCCGAAGGGATGCTCGCGCTCGAACGGACGCACAGGTCCCTCGTTATCGGGGTCGGCACAAGCGCGTCCGCGAGAGCGCTCCGGTTTCGACGCTGCTTCTTCTTCCGTCCATTCCAAGCGAGGACGGGAAGCACGATCGTCGGTAGAGCGTGGATTCGAAGCTTCCGCATACGTTTCCAGCACGCCGGGCTCGCCCGCTGCCGCTTCGCGTCTGGCATGCGCATCCGTCAGACGCTGCGAAGGCGCGCCGAGCAGGCGACGGACGACTTCTTGACCTTCCTCGAGATGATAGACGGCATTGAAGTACCAATCCTGCCGAATCGGAAGGCCGCTTGCGGTCATTTTATCCTCGTAGGCCTGAATTCGACGCAGTGTGTTCAGGCTGCTCGGGCGGCCGAACGCATTGGCAATCTTCGTCACGCCGCGCTCAAGCAGATGCTCGATCGCCAGCGCGTAACCGTCGTATTGGTCCATGGCCACGGAAGGAATATCCGGTCGATCCATTCGCTGCCACGACACGATCGGGCCGTATTTGCCGTACGAGCTGACGACGGACAGTTCGTTGACGCAGGTAATGATGAGCAGTCCGTCGACCCTTTTTTGCTTCAGATCTTCGAATGCTTGCAGCTCCCGGTCGCGATCCGAGTCCGAGGTATAGATGATCGTTTGAAAGCCGTGTTCCGCCGCTACTTCGACGAAGCTGGTCATGAACGGAAGGATGACTTCGGTGATGCCTGCCGTAATCATGCCGATTTGAAGCGTTTTGCCTTTGGAAAGAGATACGGCGTTGCGGTTCGGCACATAGTCCATTTCCCGGATGACCTGCAGGATTTTCTCCCGCGTCTCAGGGCTGACATGGCGGGATTTGTTCAACACGCGCGAGACCGTCGCCTTGGAAAAGCCGGAAAGTTTCGCGATTTGTTCAAGATTGGACATAACGTCTCTCCTTACGCTTGACGTGGAACGCGTTTCACGATTTATGCTAACGGTAAGCACTTTACTTCCATTCTAACACACAGGAGTGAATCGATAATGACTACACAGTTTCCGGAAAACTTTTTGTGGGGCGGCGCGGTAGCGGCGAACCAACTCGAAGGCGGATATAACGCGGACGGCAAAGGCTTCTCGATCCAGGACGTTACCCCGAAAGGCGGCATCGGCCAAGGAGGGCATGACGCCGATCCTTTGATCACGCAAGAACCGACCGACGATAACATGAAGCTGATCGGTATCGATTTCTATAACCGTTACAAAGAAGACGTGAAGCTGTTCGCCGAAATGGGCTTCAAAGTCTTCCGTACTTCGATCGCATGGTCGCGTATCTTCCCGAAAGGCGACGAAGCCGAGCCGAACGAAGCCGGTCTGCAATTCTACGACGATCTGTTCGACGAGTGCCGCAAATACGGCATCGAGCCGCTCGTGACCATTTCCCATTACGAAACGCCGCTGCATTTGTCCCGCGAGTATGACGGTTGGGTCAATCGCAAACTGGTCGACTTCTACGTCAACTATGCCACGACGGTGTTCAAGCGGTATAAAGACAAAGTGAAATACTGGCTGACGTTCAACGAGATCAACTCGATCCTGGAAGCGCCGTTCATGAGCGGCGGTATCTCGACGCCTAAGAAAGAACTGAGCAAACAAGACCTGTACCAAGCGATCCACCACGAGCTGGTTGCGAGCGCGAAGACGGTTAAGATTGGCCACGAGATCAATCCTGACTTCCAAATCGGTTGCATGGTTCTGAGCATGCCGATCTACCCGCTGACCCCGAACCCGGACGACGTGATCCAAGCGATGGAATCGGATCACAAAAACATGGCGTTTGCCGATATTCACGTGCGCGGCGCTTACCCAGGTTACATGAAGCGTTACCTGCGCGAGAACAACATCACGATCAAATTCGAAGAAGGCGACGAAGAAGCGCTGAAGCACACCGTCGACTTCGTTTCGTTCAGCTACTACATGAGTATCTGCGAGACGGCCGATCCGGAACAAAAGAAAAGAGGCGAAGGCAATCTGCTCGGCGGCGTACCGAACCCTCACCTTCAAGCAAGCGAATGGGGCTGGCAGATCGACCCTAAAGGCCTGCGTTACGTCCTGAACTACTTCTGGGATCGTTATCAAAAGCCGTTGTTCATCGTGGAAAACGGCCTCGGCGCGGTCGACGAGCTGATCACGAACGATAAAGGCGAGAAGACCGTCGAAGACGACTACCGCATCAACTACCTGAACGATCACCTCGTGCAAGTGGGCGAAGCGATCGAAGACGGCGTGGACGTAATGGGCTACACGACTTGGGGCTGTATCGACCTGGTCAGCGCATCGACGGCACAACTGAAAAAACGCTACGGCTTCATCTACGTCGACCGTCACGACGACGGCAGCGGCACGCTTGAGCGTTACAAGAAAAAATCGTTCAACT
>Ga0308157_10007872_pt1 | contig 12263 bp, 14 predicted proteins | sample PhyBR1_FD_201035 | JGI IMG/M metagenome (GOLD analysis project Ga0308157, IMG submission 201035) | Phyllosphere microbial communities from UC Gill Tract Community Farm, Albany, California, United States - DLSLB.R1 | ecosystem: Host-associated > Plants > Phyllosphere > Unclassified | place: USA...
AACATGGCAATTAAAATAACAGATGAGTGTATAAATTGTGGGGCATGTGAACCAGAATGTCCAAATAACGCAATTTACGATGCCGGAACTGCATGGCGTTTTTCTGATGGTACCAATCTAAACGGTATCATTGATTTTGGTAATCAACAAATCGAAGCTGATGCAACTCAGGAAGCAGTTTCAGACGAAGTATATTATATCGTATCGGATAAGTGTACTGAATGTAAAGGTTTTCATGATGAGCCTCAATGTGCGGCAGTATGCCCGGTTGATTGCTGCGTAGATGACGAAGATATCCGCGAAACAGAAGAAGAATTATTGGCTAAGAAAGCCTGGTTACACCAGGAAGGTTAATAATTAAAAGATATTAAATTAAAAAGTCTCGGTTATTAATCGAGACTTTTTTTTGTGCTGGTTCTTAAAATAACCAATTATCAATAAATCAATTTTCAAACTGTATAAAACACCAGGTTTAGGCGAACGTAGTGTTTGATTATTGTGATTTGAATATTGGTTGTTTAATCCACCTCAGACTTATTAGGGATAATCAAAACCGGACAAGCTGATTTCCGTGCCACATGTTCGGCTACGCTTCCCATCAAAAAATGGTATAATCCGGTTCGGCCATAGGTTCCAATTACAATCAGGTCAGATCCCCATTCGTCTGACTGCTGGATAATGCCATGTGCTGCGGTATCTACAATGCTTAAATAGGTTGTTTTAATATCCCTGCCATATTTTGTTTCCATTTCTTTGAGCAAAACATGACTGTTCTCTTCGCTATTGTCGTAGGTTTCTAAAAATACTGGTGCCAATGTTAAATCGGGATTTACGTTGGCTGGGATAGGCTCGATAATATTAACCAATGCTACTTCTGCTCCAAATTTTTCTGCCATGTCGTAACCGGCTTTTGCCGCTTTTTCTGAGCAGGTGCTATTATCAACGGCAATTAATATTTTTTTAAAGTTCATAGCGTTTATATTTAAAAGGTTATCATCATAAAAATAACAAATTTGCAGGCAAAATGTTAGGCAATGGATGTATTTTATTAGTTTTACTCTACTAATTTACAGGTACATTAAATGGAAAACCAATACGGTATTTGCAGGGTTGCTGTGGCACCTTTGCGGGCAGATGCATCAGATCGATCAGAAATTGTATCCCAACTTTTATTCGGCGACCACGTTGAAATTATCCAAAAGGAAGAACGCTGGTGGCTGGTTCAAAACGGATACGATGGTTATGAAGGCTGGATGGATTTCAGGCAGCTGGCATCCATTAGCCAGGATCAGTTTGCCGAAATGCACGATTGCCATTTGCTGGCACCTTTAAGTTTTAACAACACCTTAACCGCCGAAGACGGGAGTTTATACCACTTGTGTCCGGGTAGTAACCTCGCGTTTTTAAAAGATGGGATTTGTTACGCCGGAGCTGAAGCATATAAACTAGGCTTTGATGCGCACGATAGTCAAAAAACAGATTTTAAGGCTGATGTTACAGCTACAGCCAAATTTTTCCAGAATATACCGTACCTGTGGGGTGGGCGAAATTTATTTGGATTAGACTGCTCAGGTTTTACACAATTAGTATTTAAACTGCTGGGCATCAAATTAAACCGCGATGCTTCGCAACAAGCCGAACAGGGCGAAGTTGTGGGTTTCCTGGCCGAATGCAAACCCGGCGATGTTGCTTTTTTCGATAACGATGAAGGTAAAATTACGCATGTGGGTATTATGTTAAGTGCTAACGAAATTATCCATGCTTCTGCCAAAGTGAAAATTGACCCGATTGATGATCAGGGGATTTTTAATAAAGAGCTGGGCAAATATTCGCATAAACTTAGAATTATAAAACGGTTTGTGGAATAGTGGCTTGAAATGTATCTTATTAAAAAGATCATTTTTTTATGCCAGCTAAGTTTAAAATTCAAATCTCTAATCCTTGTCATGAGGAATGGGACGAGATGCAACTTGATACAAAAGGTAAATTTTGCGGTTCCTGCCAAAAGGCTGTAACAGATTTTACTCAATTTTCTGATAAGGACTTACAAAATTGGTTTAACAAAAATCAGGGTGAAAGCTGTGGCAGGTTTAAACCAGATCAATTGGACCGTTTGATTCAGGGAAAATCAAATTATACGCTAAACAAATTTAAACCGGGCCTGGTTGCCGCTTCTCTATTGGCTTTTTTAAGTTTTCCGAAGTTGGTTAAAGCACAAAGTACTAAGGCCCCCTATACACAAACTGAAAAGCAGAAAGCTGAACCTGTTTTAGCGGAAACTGTAGTGATTTTTCCTGATACCTTAAGAAGCATTAAAGGTCATGTGCTTGATAAGAACGATAAACAGCCTGTTGTTGGAGCCGTTGTTTCTATGAATAACAGGTTAGTTTATGCATATACCGATATAAAAGGAAACTTCGAAATACAGCTTCCTGCAAATTTCAGTGGTCAAAATTGTGAGCTAACCGTAAGTTATTTAGGTTATAAGACTTTAAGTTCGCGGGTGGCTTTAAACAACAACGATCAATTAAACCTTGAGCTATGTATGAGTGCAGAAATTTTAGGTAGAGCTGAAATTGTGATTATCAGACATTCTTTGTGGAGAAGGATTCTTTATCAGGCAAAAAATCAATTAAGGGATATTAATCCATTTTATAAGAAGCTGAATTAATTTTATAAAAACGCTATCGTCATGCTGATCCGATAGCTATCGGATTTGTTTCAGCATCTCTAATGAGAGACCCTGAAATGAATTCAGGGTGACGACTACTCTGAATAATTGTAAATTATTCCATCTCCCAAATCATTACCTGTTTATCATCCCCTGTCGAAATAAGGTATTTGCCATCATTGCTCCAAACAATTTTATTAATGGAATGGGTATGGCCGATTCCTGCTTTTTCGAGACTTAAAATTTTATACAGTTTGAAGTTTTCGGCATCCCATAACTTAATGCTCTTATCCTGACTGCTGGTTGCAAAATAGGGCAGGGTAGGGTGGAAAGCAATGTCGTAAACCGTAAACATGTGGGCCGGAACGGTTTGCAGCAGCTCATAATTTGGCAGACTCCATATTTTAAGCTGTGCATCGCGGCTTCCTGAAATTAAATACCTGCTTTCGGGATGATAGGCCAAAGCAGTTACCGGAAGTTTATGTCCTTCGAGGTTTTGTTTCAGGCTGTAATCGCTCAGGTTATAGATTTTAATCAGATGGTCTTTACAGCCAAAGGCAATCTCCGTTTCATCCGGAGAGAGTGCAATGGTTCGTACTGTGTCATAAGCCGCCTGGAAGCGGTAGATTTCTTTAAAATCGGTTAATGACCAAACCGCAACTGTTCCATCTTCGCCAGTGGTAATGAGCTCATTTTTGGATTGAACAGTTTTAATGTTGAAAATCGGTTTCAAATGCGCGTTCACGCGCACAACCACTTCCTGTTTGTTTAAGTCGTAAACACTAAAAGCACCACTTCTTTCGCCGACAAATAACTGATTGTTATAATAGTGCAGGTAATAAACAGAGCTTTGTACAGGCATTTTAACCTTAACAAAAGCCATCTGGGCTAAAGACCATTCTACAATGCCTTTATCGTTACCAGCACTAAAAAATATATCATCATGATCGGAATGTGCGAGTGCATATACCGGATTTTGGTGGCCTGGAAGGGTTTGTATGTGCTTGATCATATTTATAGCTAAAAAATTAAAGCTGAAAGATTAAAGGTTTACGCTTTACCTTTCAGCTCAAAATTTTAAGTCTTTTCTAGTTCAATGTTAAAGTTTAATTTGCAAAAATCTTTGGAAAATTTATCTCTTCTCCAAATTCATCAATTTTTATTTCATTCAATCGGTTAAAAATTCTTTCTGAATCTGAAAGCGATATTTCAAGAGCAGTACTGAATACTTCAATTGGCAATTTTTCCGCTGTGTAATCTTGAAAAATCAGACTTACACTATTATTTTCCTTACCTTGGATCTGACTGATGCCATAATACTTAGCGGTTTTAAGCTTAGTATTCCAAAAGCCGTAACTGTGCTGATAGGATATATGAGTCGTGCTTATTATATAAAATTCCTCACCAAAAGTATTCCAAAGTAGATATCTGCCTAAAGTGAAAAAATAGCAAATTGGCAGTAAGAATGGGAAAATATTAGGTTTTTCTTCCTGCAAACTGAAGGCGAACCAGAATAAGCCAATGATAGCAGAAATATTAAATAGGAATAAAAATGTTTTTAAATAATAGTTTGTAGGAATTTTAGTCCTGACATATATATTTAAATCATCGAAATTTATTTCTGTTTGCAATTCTGATTTTGTTTGTTTTTTCTTTCCGTTCAATTTTCATAAAGGCGGTTAGTATCCCACGGCCTTATACCTTAAACCTTCCTGCCTTCTACCTTATTTGTGTCTCTTCTCTAAATTCTTAGCAATATCCTGAATTGATAAGCCTTTTTCTTTTAGCAGGAACATCAGGTGGAAAAGCAGGTCTGATGCTTCGCCAATAAGTTCTTCTTCACTTTCGGCAAGTGCTGCAATTACGGTTTCAACGCCTTCTTCGCCAACTTTCTGCGCAATTTTATTCAAACCTTTGCTGCGCATTTTGTTAATGTACGAACCTTCTACAGGGTTTTCATATCTATCATTGATGATATTTTCCAGCTCAAAAATGAAATTCTGATTGAAATCTGTTTTAAAGCAACTGCGGCTACCGGTATGGCAGGTAGGGCCTACGGCATCTGCCTTAATCAAGATGGTATCATTATCGCAATCAACAAAAAGCTCCTTTACATACAAAAAGTTATTGCTGGTTTCTCCTTTCGTCCAGAGGCGGTTTTTTGAGCGCGAAAAGAAGGTTACTTTGCCTTCGGCCTGGGTTTTTTCCAAAGCTTCGGCGTTCATATAGCCCAGCATTAAAACCTCTAAGGTTTTGTAATCCTGAATGATTACAGGCAATAAACCTGCAGTTTTATCCCAATCAAGGGAATTGGTATCGATTGTCATTTTATTTGTTTATTTCGGAAAAACAGACTCAAGACTATGGACTGCTGACTCCGGACTAATTTATATTCTTACCGGAATCTGATTTCTGCTTAATTCCTGTTTTAAATCGGGTATCAAAATTTCTCCATAGTGAAATACCGAGGCGGCCAATGCAGCATCTACGTTTGCTTTTTGAAAAACCTCTGTAAAATGATCCATGTTACCGGCTCCGCCTGAGGCAATAATCGGAATGTTAATCATCTGGTTTACCTTACTCAGCAATCCGCAGTCAAAACCCGCTTTGGTACCATCGTGGTCCATAGAGGTTAACAGGATTTCGCCAGCACCTAAATCTTCGGCTTGTTTAATCCAGTTTTCAGTTTCCAGTTCGGTAATCAGTCTTCCTCCATTTAAATGTACCCTATTTTTACCGTCAACATGTTTGGTATCGACCGCTAATACCACGAATTGTACCCCGAAAGTTTTAGCCAGTTCTTCAATCAGTTTAGGGTTGCGGACAGCCGCCGAGTTGATACTGATTTTATCGGCACCAGCGTTTAAAAGCGCTTCAGCATCGGCAATTTCCGTAATTCCTCCACCAATGGTAAAAGGGATGTTTAATTGTCTGGCAACCGATTTAACCATTTCGATCATCGTTTTGCGGCGCTCGTGTGTAGCGGTAATATCGAGGAAAACCAGTTCGTCGGCCCCTTGTTGTGCGTATTGGGCAGCCAGTTCAACCGGATCTCCTGCATCGCGTAAATCAACAAAGTTTACACCCTTTACCGTGCGGCCATCTTTAACGTCAAGACAGGGTATTATTCTTTTACTTAGCATTTGTTTTGGTTTTCGTCATTGCGAGGCAGGATAACATAGCGATTGTTGTAGGATTGCTTCGTGCCTCGCAATGACGGATATTATTAAATTAAATTTTTACGTATCCAACGATTAAAAGTGCAAGTCCGATAAGAAAAAACGGGCCGCAAAGAATAAAAGAATATTGACCTGTGATGCTCATTATATTATTGAAATCGCCACGATAGGTAAACATATGGATTCCCCAAATTGCCATGATAATACTCACTGCAACTAAAGCTATTCCTGAATAAAATATTGTTTTACCTTTCATTGCTGGAGATCCTTAGTTTATGAGGATGACATAAATATTTATGCAATTAAATCGAGCTCAAAGCCTTCAAATTCCACTCTTTAATCTCTTCGATGGTGATGCGGTTTTCGTAAATCGCTTTTCCAACCACTACGCTCCTGATTGGGTATTTAGCCAATTCGTAAATATCATCCATTGAACTTACACCACCAGAAGCAATCAATTTAATCATTGGCGAGTGTTCCAGTAGTTTTTCATATAAATCGATGGCTGCGCCACCTAATTTTCCATCTTTGCTGATATCGGTACACAGGAAACGGAAGAAACCCAGCGAAAGGCATTTATCCACATAATCCATCAGTTTAATCGGCGAGCTTTCCATCCAGCCCGAGTATTTGATCACTTCATCCAGCACATCGATTGCAATAACAATACGGTTGGCGTAATCGTCTTTTTTGGCGAAAGCCTCGCTTAACGAAGGAAGGAAATCAGGATTGGTAATGGCCTGCGTGCCCACAATTACCCGGTGAATACCAGCATCAAGCAAGTTGGTAACCTGTTCAATGGTACGGATACCGCCGCCATACTGCACCCTCATTTCTGTTTTCTTAATGATCTCGAAAAGTGACTTCTGGTTGCTGAAATCGCCTTTTGCACCATTCAAATCGATGATATGAATGAAATCTGTACCGTTAGAACGGTATTTTTCGATCATCTCGGCAATGGAAACATCGTATTCCGTTTTTTGGTTGTAATCACCTTCACGCAAACGAACAACCTTTCCGTCTAAAATATCAATAGCAGGTATTATATACATTTTATAAGCTTAAGTTTGAAAAATTCTTTAATATTAATTCACCGGCTTTTCCAGATTTCTCTGGGTGGAACTGAACGCCGTAAAAATTATCTTTTTGTACTGCTGCCGAAAACTTTAAACCATAATCAGCAGATGCAATGTCAAAAGTAGGGTTATATTCAATAAAGTACGAATGCACAAAGTAAAATTGTGTATTATCTTCAACACCTTCAAATAGCGAATTGTTTTGGGGGCTCACCGCATTCCATCCCATGTGTGGGATTTTGATATTCAGTGCTTTATCAAATTTTTTGGTCTTTACAGGTACAATGTCTAAGAGTGCTGCATCGCCTTCTTCCGAATGCTCGGTAATGAGCTGCATGCCTACGCAAATGCCCAGTACCGGTTTACTAAGCTTTTTAATCGCTTCGACCAGGCCCGTACCTTTCAGTTTTTCCATAGCAGCACCTGCATGGCCTACACCCGGGATGATGATGTGGCTATATTTTTCCAGGTCAGTTTCTGTATCAACCATGCCATATTGCAGGTTTAGGCGATCTAAAGCTGCGGTAAGGGAGAAGATGTTACCTGCTCCGTAATTTACTATTCCAATCATAATTTAATAATTCAGACTCTTTTTTAAAGGTTTGAAAATGAATGCCAGTTTTTTATAGGTTCTGCAGTCCCGCTATCGCTTATAGTCCTCGCTACGCTACGGGCTATTCCGCTCTATCGGGTTTATTTAACAACGAATGAGTTTCAAAACCCTCCGCCTTAAACCTTTCTGCTTTCTACTTTGCTTACAGCAGCCCTTTTGTGCTTGGCAATACCATTTTCTCGGCATCGCGTTTTACCGCCATTTTAATGGCTTTGGCAAATGCTTTAAAAATCGCTTCAATTTTGTGGTGCTCGTTGTCACCTTCGGCTTTGATATTCAGGTTACATTTTGCGGCATCGCTAAACGACTTAAAGAAATGGTAAAACATTTCAGTTGGCATATCGCCCACTTTTTCGCGTTTAAACTCGGCATCCCAAACAATCCAGTTTCTACCACCAAAATCGATAGCCACCTGTGCCAGGCAATCATCCATCGGTAAGCAAAAACCATAACGTTCAATTCCTAATTTATTGCCTAATCCTTTGGCAAAAGCCTCGCCCAGGGCAATTCCGGTATCTTCGATGGTGTGGTGCTCGTCGATATGCAAATCGCCTTTGGTAATTACCTCCAAATCCACGCTTCCGTGTCTGGCAATCTGATCAAGCATGTGATCGAAAAAGTTCAGACCGGTTTCAATTTTTGCTTTTCCGGTACCATCTAAATCGAGGTTAATGGTGATGTCGGTTTCGTTGGTTTTGCGGATCTGGCTAATTTTTCGGCTCCCTGCTTTCAAGAGGTTATAGATATCTTCCCATTTTTTCGTTTCTAAAATGATAATATCTAAAAGCGTTTCATGTTTGTCCAGCGCTTCGGTAGAACCAAGTGCATCATTCTGACGGAGGAAAATTGCTTTGGCACCTAAATTTTTTGCCAGTACCACATCATTTAAGCGGTCGCCAATTACATAAGAGTTTTTTAAATCGTAATCGCCGCTCAAATATTTAGTAAGCAAGGCCGTGCCAGGTTTACGGGTAGGGGCATTGTCTTTTGCAAAAGTGCGGTCGATTACAATTTCGCTGAAATTAACACCTTCTCCTGCGAAAGTATCTAACATGAAATTGTGGATCGGCCAGAAATTTTCTTCCGGATTTGAGGGAGTGCCCAGTCCATCCTGATTGGTTACCATTACCAGTTCATAATCCATTTCGCTGGCAATTTTCGACAGGTAATATAACGAGCGCGGATAAAATTTTAGCTTGGCAAAACTGTCTACCTGTTCGTCATCCGGTTCAATATTCAGGGTGCCGTCGCGATCGATAAATAATACTTTCTTCATTATAAATTTTTTAATACGGTTAACAGTTTGTCATTCTCTTCTTTTGTGCCCACAGTAATGCGTAAACAACCTTCGCAAAGTGTCACTTTTGAACGGTCGCGCACAATGATTCCTTCTTCTACCAGATCATCATAAATTTTCAGTGCATCGGTTACTTCTGCCAGTATAAAATTTGCATCAGAAGGATAAACTTTGGTTACGATTTCGAGTTCGTTTAAAGCGATAGATAAGCGCTGTCTTTCGGCAACAGATTCTTTAATCCAGTCGTTAACTTGTGCGATGTTTTTTAGCGCTTCAAAAGCTAAATCCTGGGTGGCCTGATTGATGTTATAAGGTGGCTTAATTTTGTTTAAAACATCGATCACTTTTGTTGATGAAAATGCCATGCCTAAACGCAAAGCAGCAAGTCCCCAGGCTTTCGAAAAAGTTTGTAAAATTACCAGGTTTCCGTACTCGGTTAACTCTTGTATAAATGTTTTTTGACGGGCGTAATTGATGTAGGCTTCATCCACCACAACGATGCCATTAAAGTTGGCTAAAATCGTTTCAATATCTTCGCGGTTTATCGAATTTCCGGTCGGATTATTTGGCGAACAAATGAAAATTAATTTCGTGTTTTTATCAATCGTTTCTGCAATCTTTTCCATGTCTAACTGGAAGTTCGGAAGCAGACTAACTTTGCGGATTTCTACATCATTTATATTCGCCGAAACTTCGTACATACCGTAAGTTGGCGGCAAAATAATTACGTTGTCTTTACCCGGATTACAGAAAGCACGAAACAATAAATCGATGGCTTCGTCGCTGCCGTTTCCTAAAAAAGTATTCTCAATAGGAACGCCTTTTATTTTGCTTATTGCATCTTTCAGATCCAGCTGTAACGGATCCGGATAACGGTTATAATTGGCCGGTAAAGGCGAGCCATAACTGTTCTCGTTGGCATCTAAAAAAATCGAGGCCTGGCCTTTAAATTCGTCCCTTGCAGTAGAGTAGGGGCGAAGGTTTTTTATATTTTCTCGTACTAAATCGTTAATGTCCATTATTTGAGGTAAAAGGTAAAAGGTAAAAGGTAAAAGGGATTGGCGATTCGCCTAAAGCTTTCTACGTGATACTTTCTACAGAATTTATTGAATGATTTAATCTTATTTTCGTTTTTGTTTTATCCTGATTTATCTTCTGACTCCGGACTTCTGACTCCCGACTCAAAACCCAATCTGATACTCACCGCATTCTTATGCGCCTCCAATCCCTCGGCTGTAGCGAGTGTTTCAACAGTTGTACCAATGTTGTTTAAACCTTCGGTTGACAGGTGCTGAAAAGTAATTTTCTTAATAAAAGCATCAACAGAAACGCCTGAATATGCTTTAGCAAAGCCGCTGGTTGGTAAAGTATGGTTCGTACCCGAGGCATAATCGCCTGCACTTTCGGGTGTGAGGTTTCCTAAAAATACCGATCCTGCATTGGTAATCAACGGAATAAGCTTTTGGTACTGCTCAGTTGCCAATATCAGGTGTTCGGGCGCGTATTCGTTTGAAAACTGCATAGCAAGTTCGATATCATCAGCTAAAACAGCATAAGAATTATCAATTGCTTTAGCGGCTATTTCCTTTCTAGGTAAGGCAGCAAGCTGTTTTTCAACTTCTTTAAGCGTTTCGGCTATGATTTGATTTGAAGTAGAAACCAGTATGGCCTGACTATCAGTTCCATGTTCGGCTTGCGCAAGCAGATCAGCGGCAACAAATGACGGAATGGCAGTCTCATCGGCTACTACCAGTACTTCCGATGGACCAGCGGGCATATCGATAGCCACTTTGTTTTGTACCATGGTTTTCGCCGTGGTTACGTAGCGATTACCCGGACCAAATATCTTGTACACCTGTGGCACTGTTTCGGTGCCGAAAGCCATTGCAGCTACGGCTTGTGCACCACCAATCATGAATATTTTTTCGATACCAAGCAGCACTGCGCAATAGGCCAGATAGCAATTTGTTTTGCCATCCTGCTGCGGTGGCGAGCATACAATTATTTCTTTACAACCCGCAAGAAGTGCTGGTGTAGCCAGCATTAAAAAGGTGCTCGGTAAAACTGCAGTTCCACCCGGAATATAAAGTCCAACCTTTTCAATTGCCCTTGCTTCGCGCCAGCAAACTACACCAGGCATAGTCTCTACTTTCTCCTCCGTTTTTAGTTGCGACTGGTGAAAGTTTTTGATGTTCTGGTAGGCTACATCGATAGCTTTTTTTGCTTCGGCAGGAATGGTAGCTGCGATGGTTTTTAATTCTGCCGCATCCAGAAAAAGTTTTTCCAGTTCAACTTTATCAAAGGTTTTTGCAAAATTAAAAAGGGCATTATCTCCATTCTCTTTTACCGATTTTATGATGTCGGTAACGCGGCTTTCAACCAGTTTATCGTCTTCAATCTGTCTTGAACAAAGTTCTTCAATTTTTGATTTAGATAAATCCTTATAATTGTAGATTTTCAATGTTTTATATTTTAAAATTAACTAATAGTTAATATGAATTTAAACGATTTTATTTGATTATTTTCTCAATTGGCATTACTAAAATACCTTCTGCGCCAGCGGCTTTTAAGTTGTTTATTTTATCCCAGAAATCGGCTTCTGCAATTACCGAATGTACGGCTACCCAATTCGGTTCGAAGAGTGGAACTACCGTTGGACTTTTAACACCTGGAAGTAAATCGACTACTTTTTGAAGGTTATCTTTTGATACATTCAGTACAACATATTTGTTCGATTTTGCACTGAGTACCGAGCGGATCCTTTGCAGTAATTCTGCCACTTCCGGATTGTCGGCTATCGATTTATTTCCGATTAAAACAGCCTCCGATTGCATCACATCTGCAAATGGCTTTAGTCCGTTGCTCTTTAATGTTCCGCCGGTAGAAACGATATCAAAAATCGCATCACTTAAGCCTAAACCCGGACCAATTTCTACAGAGCCGGAGATGGTTCTGATATCCGATTTAATGCCTTTTTCCGTTAAGAATTTTTCGAGGATTACCGGATAAGAAGTTGCTACGGCTTTACCATTTAACTCCGCTAAATTTTGAATGGTACTGGTGGCCTGAACAGCAATTTTTAAGGTGCATTTTCCAAAACCAAGTTTCTGAAGATAGTCAACCTCGGCCTTGGTTTCTACGATTACGTTTTCGCCAACGATACCGAGATCGGCAATACCATCCTGTACGTATTCCGGAATATCATCATCGCGAAGGAAAAGAATTTCTAAAGGGAAATTGGTAACTGTTGAAATGAGTGAACTTTTGTAGTTTTCGAATGCTAAACCACAGTTTTTAAGGATTTCTACAGATTTTTCGTTTAACCTACCCGATTTCTGGATAGCAATTTTAAGTGTTTTCAAAGTATTGAATATAGAGTGGACAAGAAATTATTTTACGGAAAAAACGTTTTGAAGTACAAAACAAA
>Ga0308157_10007873_pt1 | contig 12263 bp, 6 predicted proteins | sample PhyBR1_FD_201035 | JGI IMG/M metagenome (GOLD analysis project Ga0308157, IMG submission 201035) | Phyllosphere microbial communities from UC Gill Tract Community Farm, Albany, California, United States - DLSLB.R1 | ecosystem: Host-associated > Plants > Phyllosphere > Unclassified | place: USA...
GGTGACGGCGCTCGGCGGCGACGCGAACAAGATCAACCCGCTCTCGCCCGCCGAGATGGTGATCGACCACTCGGTCATCGCCGACCTCTTCGGCACCGAGAACGCACTCGAGCGCAACGTCGAGATCGAGTACGAGCGCAACGGCGAGCGGTACCAGTTCCTCCGCTGGGGCCAGACGGCCTTCCAGGACTTCAAGGTCGTTCCCCCGGGAACCGGCATCGTGCACCAGGTGAACATCGAGCACCTGGCGAAGGTCATCTACGACCGCGACGTCGACGGCGTCCTGCGGGCGTACCCGGACACCTGCGTCGGCACCGACTCGCACACCACGATGGTCAACGGCCTCGGCGTGCTGGGCTGGGGCGTCGGCGGCATCGAGGCCGAGGCGGCCATGCTCGGCCAGCCCGTGTCCATGCTCATCCCGCGTGTCGTGGGCTTCAAGCTCACCGGCGAGATCCCCGCAGGCGTGACGGCGACCGACGTCGTCCTCACGATCACCGACCTGCTGCGCAAGCACGGCGTGGTCGGCAAGTTCGTCGAGTTCTACGGCGAGGGCGTGGCATCCGTGCCGCTGGCCAACCGCGCCACCATCGGCAACATGTCGCCGGAGTTCGGCTCGACCGCCGCGATCTTCCCGATCGACGACGTCACGCTCGACTACCTGCGCCTCACCGGCCGCAGCGAAGAGGCCGTCGCCCTCGTCGAGGCGTACGCCAAGGAGCAGTCGCTGTGGCACGACGCGACTCGCGAGCCGATCTTCAGCGAGTACCTCGAACTCGATCTCGGCACGGTCGTCCCGTCGATCGCCGGGCCGAAGCGCCCGCAGGACCGCATCCTGCTCTCCGAGGCGAAGAACCAGTTCGAGAAGGACATCCTGAACTACGCCAGCATCGACGAGGACACCGTCGAGGTCGAGGGCACGTTCCCGGCATCCGACCCCGGCACCACCCCCGGTGTCGAGAAGGAGCATGTCGCGCAGGATGGCGTCTCGCACCAGCACGAGGGCCAGCACGCCGAGTCGATGCTGCTCTTCAGCGGTGGTCCGCACCCGGCTTCCAAGCCGGTCGAGGTCTCGACCCCCGAGGGCCAGCGCTACATGCTCGACAACGGTGCCGTGACGCTCGCCGCCATCACGTCGTGCACCAACACCTCGAACCCGTCGGTCATGATCGCCGCCGGCCTTCTCGCCCGCAAGGCGCGTGAGAAGGGCCTGAAGCAGAAGCCGTGGGTGAAGACCACTCTCGGCCCCGGCTCGAAGGTCGTCACCGACTACTACGAGAAGTCGGGTCTCGACAAGGATCTCGAGGGTCTCGGCTTCTACACCGTCGGCTACGGCTGCACGATCTGCATCGGCAACTCGGGTCCGCTCATCGACGAGGTCTCGGCCGCCGTCAACGAGCACGATCTCGCCGTGACCGCGGTGCTCTCCGGAAACCGCAACTTCGAGGGCCGCATCAGCCCCGACGTCAAGATGAACTATCTCGCGAGCCCGCCGCTCGTCGTGGCCTACGCTCTCGCAGGCTCGATGCACTTCGACTTCGAGACCGACGCGCTCGGCAAGGATGCGGACGGCAACGAGGTGTTCCTGAAGGACATCTGGCCCGCGCCCGACGAGGTGCAGGAGATCATCGACTCGTCGATCTCGCGCGACCAGTTCATCAAGCAGTACGCGACCGTGTTCGACGGAGACGACCGCTGGCGCAACCTGCCCACGCCGACGGGCCCGGTCTTCGAGTGGGACGAGAACTCGACCTACGTGCGCAAGGCCCCGTACTTCGACGGCATGGAGGCGACCCCTGCCCCGGTGACGGACATCAGTGGCGCTCGCGTGCTCGCAGCGCTCGGCGACTCGGTCACCACCGACCACATCTCGCCCGCCGGCAACATCAAGGCCGGAACGCCCGCCGCTCAGTACCTCACCGAGCACGGCGTCGCGCAGAAGGACTTCAACTCCTACGGCTCACGCCGCGGAAACCACGAGGTGATGATCCGAGGCACCTTCGCCAACATCCGCCTGAAGAACGCACTCGTCAAGGCCGTCAACGACGGACAGCAGATCGAGGGTGGCTACACGCGCGACTTCACGAAGCCCGAGGGCCCGCAGTCCTTCATCTACGACGCGTCGATGAACTATCAGGCGCAGGGCACCCCGCTGGTCATCTTCGGCGGCAAGGAGTACGGCTCCGGCTCGTCGCGCGACTGGGCGGCGAAGGGGACCAACCTCCTCGGTGTGAAGGCTGTCATCACCGAGAGCTTCGAGCGCATCCACCGCTCGAACCTCATCGGCATGGGCGTGGTACCGCTGCAGTTCCCCGCCGGCGAGAGCTGGGAGTCGCTGGGCCTTGACGGCACCGAGGTCGTCTCGATCTCGGGTCTCGAGGAGCTCAACAACGGCGTCACCCCGAAGACGGTGCGCGTCACGGCGACGCCGAGCGAGCACTCGCCCGAGGGCAAGCAGCCGATCGAGTTCGACGCCGTGGTGCGCATCGACACCCCCGGTGAGGCGGACTACTACCGCAACGGCGGCATCCTGCAGTACGTGCTTCGGAGCCTGGTCTAAGGAGCGGTAAAACGTCCTCTGACCAGGTTGTTCTCTGAAAACCGGAACATGCTTCACCAACTTAGCGGTAGTTGATTGAACGCCTGGTCAGAGGGAATTTTCTCCTGATTCTTCTTTCCAGCTCCGGAACATGCTTCGCCAACTCAGCGGTAGTTGACTGAATACCTGGTCAGGCATAATTTGTGCCAGAAATGCCCGCTAGGCAGAGGGTCGTAAAGACAAGCTCGCACCACTCGGAAATGCCGAGTGGTGCGAGCTTGTCTTGCGAAGGCGTGGCTGGGATTGTTTGAGGGCCGCGACGCCACCACCGCGAGATGTTTCGGCGTCGGGGGCGTAAGGCTACAGCTGATTCGTGTACTGCGGGTCCCAGTATCGGAAGTCCACGTCGTCGCTGACGAACCCGGCGTGGCGCAAGTACAGCCAGGCGCGCCTCTTCGACGCTCGCGTCGAGTGTCGCCTGCCGCAGGGGGGCTCTTAGCTTCGGCGGCTTGGATCCTCCGATCGATTCACGATGATGGGGTCAATCGGTTCGCGGTGAACCGCTGGAAATCGTCCAAAATCTTGAGTGCCAGCGACACCAGCATCCGGAGTAGTTGCAAGTACGACTGCTTGTGCGCACTCACGTCCTCAGGGTCAGCGTTGGTCCCATGCGCGTATCTGTTGCGAAGATCCGGACCGTCACTGAACTCGCTCTTGTTCAGGAAGAAGTTGAAGTAGCTCGACTCGGCTGATGTCAGAAGGGTCGACTTGAAGGTGAGCCATCCCTTGTTCACGAGGGTGCGCGCCGCAGCAGATTCGTCCGCTCCGTAGTGACCGTAGGCCGCCGCCTCACGCTTATAGATGTCGCTCAGTATGAGGACCTGGACTGGCTGCGCGAATTCGACCGCACCATCTTCGATTGCAACAAGTCCCTCGGCGGACAGCCAATCGACCGTCCCCTTCTGGTACTGGTGTAGAGAGTCGTAGAGCAGCTCGTTCTCTGTCGCCAACTCCACGAAACTCGCGGCCTGAAGCTCCTCGTTGACATAGGTAAGCCTCGACTGGCTGCTGAAGAGGACGCTGAGCACCCGTTCGCAATCACTACCTGGGCTCGGCTCCAAGTACTTGCGTTCGACAAGACTGGGAATCTCGGCCCACGGGCGCGATCCAGAAGCCATCCGCAGGAGCTCAGGATCCATTTCACCCTCCTCGCAAAAGAGCGCGAACTGCTTGGCGATGCTCTCCATTTCAGCGGCGACATGACGGCACCGCTCGAGGAACGAACTGTGCGGGCTGGAAGGTGCGTAGTAGAAGTTCGCCGCCCCGTATTCGTTGACGAGGTGTTCTCGGAACAGCCACGCGACTGCATCCTCGACTTCGACGTCGTTCCGAGTGAGAAGTTCTGAGTACAGCTGCGTCCCGAGAAAGGTCAGTGAGTCCAGATACTTGAATATGGTTCCCGCGGGGTATGCATCTTTTCCCGAGATGAAGATCCCCTCGAACACGCTGGCTTGGGATCGAAATGCAGGCATCGCCAGCAGGCCGTGGCCATCCACATAGCCAATCACGGAGGCGAAATTCTTCAGCACTCGGGCCGGCTCAACAGAGGACGACAGGTACTGCTCGCTGAATGACCGCATGTGGGTCGTGCCGTTGTCCTCGTGGTCAACCTTGTCGATCACGGGATCGCGCTGGTCGGGATCGAGCCGAACCCCGTAGCCGTTCTTGATCAGGGCGCTGGTGTCGTCTGCGAGGAGTTGCTTCATGAGCGCCTCATAACGCTTCTTCGCATGCAACCTGAGCTTCGGAGTGATGCCGAACGCGTCGTTGTCCTTCGCCTGCGCGATCGCCTGGACATGGTTCGGATGCGGCGACTCGCTGTCGATGTACGCACGCAAGAGTTGCTGCGAGTCCTCGCTACTGAAACTCGTTGGCAGGTGGCCGGAAGACCTGGATCCTTTGATCAACCGCCTGCTAATCAGAATTTGGCCATTGCGGGGGTCGCCCAGCAGCTCGCCGCGGAGTTGCCGATCGTAGCGGTCGACAATCTTGCGGTCCGCGAGCATGACGGTCAAGGGCATGCGAGCTTTCAATAGCGCGTCGAAGAGCACCTGTCCGCCAACGTTCTTGGCGACTTGATGCCTCTCGAGCAACTGCATTAGGTCACCTGCGTACTGGAAGGCAAAGCCGGCCAAGACTGATTCGACGTTCGACGCATCCAAGCCTGCGAAGAATGAGGCGATCTGTCGCCGGGAGTCACGAGCTGCTGGTCTCAGACTCTCTTGCCCCCGCTGGTCGAGAGAACTCGGGAAAATGCCGTGTTCCTCGAACGCGAGCGCGTTGTGCAACTCGAGGGCATCGTCCAATGACTGGATCTTGCGACCTGCCCCATAGTCCCGGATCAGCACGACCGCTCGATCCGCACCCCAACCAGCCGCGAGATCATGCGGGCCAAAGAACTTGATGCGTTCGGGCTAGGCCGGATCTTCCATGGTCGCATCGTATTCGAGTCCCACAGCGCAGCGTTGTCTATGAGGCGCATTCGCTCTGCTCGAGTTCGCTCGGACTTCCTGGCGAGGATGCGGAGCCGGACGCGACGTCATGCTACTTCGGCGGGAAGTCGATCCAAGACCATGTCGCATCTCTGTGGACGAGGTAGCGGTGCCAGTAGTCAGACCATACCCATAACGCGTCCAAGCCCTCGAATCCCTGTGGCGACGTCTCGGGCGCATCGAAGTCGTCGGTTAAGAAGCGAACGGGCAAGGCTTCGCTCACGACCACCACAAACAGGTGCCGCTGTGCGGACTGCGATGCACGCTTCACTTTCTCGAGATGAGGTGCCAGGTGCGGATGCTCGTGCCAGGAGTCCGCCACTCGCGAGAAATCTGCCGATGCAGCCTCCACGAACTCTGCCGTGCTGCTCTGATACAACTTGATCCCTGGTTCGAATGGTGTGCGCCTGAGGGTCCCGATGTCGTCCTCTAAGAACCTCGCGAGTTCTGGCTCAGCCGCCACGACCTCCGCTGGAAGGTCGGACGGGCCGTCCACGGCCCACTGATCACAGAGTTCGACAGCTCTGGTCGTCACTCGCTTGGTGTTCTTGTACGCGAAGCTCACGTCGTTAGGTCGGAATTCCCACGACGTATCTGCCGGCCAGCTCCAGCCTTCCTTCATCGCCATGCCTTGCCATGCGATTGACGCCCGCTCCGTCACCAGCGTGACCTCAAGAGCGCCGACCCGGCCGTCGGGCCACTGGAGAAGGAAGTCCACGGCTGCCTGGCGACCGTCGATGTCGTGGGGGATGATTTCTGCGCCAGTTTCGTGGCCGACGAGGTGCGCAGCGATCTGTTCGGCTCGGGCGGAGAGCGTGGTCGTTACGTGATTGTCGCATCGACCAGACCGGATGCGCCGGGGTGGAGTTCTGTCCGACCTATGGCTTAGCCGTGATGTAGATCTCATCGACGACTCTTTTTCGAAGCCGCCGCGAAGCTTCCCGAGGCGGCACAGCGTCGGTGCCTCCAAGTAGGCTCAGGAGTGTTCACAGAGGCGTGAGGGAGAGGTCGCATAGTGAGGCTGAAGTCGTTCCGGGTGTCCCGGTACAGGAACGTGCTGGACTCGAAAGAAGTGTTGGTGGAGGGCGACGTCACGACCCTTGTCGGCATGAACGAGTCGGGCAAGTCCACGATGCTCGACGCCCTCTATCGGCTCAACCCGGTTTATGGTGACAAATTCGTCGAGCTCGACGACTACCCCCGCTGGCGGCGCAGTCGCGACAGCCGCAACGAAGACCTGCAGAAGATCTCGCCGATAGATGCGACCTTCGAGCTTGACCAGGATGACCTCGAGGCGCTGGAAAACGCGCTGGGGGTGGGTGTCGCCGCACCCGAGACGGTTCAGGTGGGTCGACGCTACAACGACAGCCATTGGGTGAGTGTCCAGGTTGATGAACGCCGATTCATGCGCAACGTGCTCGATGGGCATCGTGCTGCCGAGGCTCTTGCGGAGGTACATGAGACGGTCGCCTCGCTCAAGACAGCTCTCACGGCTCTCGTCAAGGAGGAGGCGAACGCGGCCGCCACAGCTGCCGCCGAAGCTTCAGCGGAAGAACCAAGCCCGACCGAGGAGGTTCTCGGCACGCCCACCGGCGACGTGCTCGATCGCATCACTGGTTTCCTCGGCGCTGACGGAAGCCCGGGCGCGGTAGCCCGATCTACAATCTGGTCGCGACTGCCGAAGTTCTTCCTGTTCACCGACTACCAGAGCCTCGAGGGCCGGGTAGACGTTGCTGAGCTGAAGACGCAGTCAGATGAGCAACCGGGTGCCTCTCCGAAGCAGACGGCCCGTGCCCTTCTGAAACTCGCGAACACCGACGTGAACGCTATGACGGACTCGAACTTCGAGTCGAGCACAGCAGAGCTCGAGTCGGTCTCCAATGACCTCTCCAGGGAGATGAAGGAGTACTGGAGCACGAACCCGGAACTGCGCATCAAGATCATGACGGAGCCGGAGACGCTCTCTGACCAGCGCGGCCAGTACAGCGTCGTGCGGTATCTGAACTTCCGAGTCGAGGACCGCAAGCACGACTTCACCAACAATTTCTCGCGTCGCTCGTCGGGTTACCGGTGGTTCTTCTCGTTCCTTGCCGCGTTCAGCGAGTTCGAGACCCGCGAGAGCAACGTGGTCATCCTGCTCGACGAGCCGGGGCTCACGTTGCACGCGAAGGCCCAGCGAGACTTCCTGCGCTTCATCAACGAGCGACTCGCACCGGCAGGCCAAGTGCTCTACACCACCCACTCGCCGTTCATGGTCGACCAGATCGAGCGAGTTCGCGTTGTCGAGGACCGCGGCGAAGACATCGGCTCGGTGACCACGTCCGAGGCTCTGGAGGTCGGGGACGACAGTGCGTTCCCGCTCCAGGCGGCCCTAGGCTACGACCTGACGCAGAACCTCTTTATCGGTGAACGGAACCTCCTTGTCGAAGGACCGTCCGATCTCGCGTTCCTGGACCTGGTGAGTCGTCGCCTGCGCGATCTCGGACGCGAGGGCGTCGACGAGCGGTGGCGCATTCTGCCGGCCGGCGGATCATCCAACGTGCCAGCGTTCGTCTCTCTTCTCGGACGCAAGGTTTCGGTCACTGTGCTGCTCGACTCTGGCACCGAGGGAGGCGGAAAGGTCGAAGCAGCCATGAACGCGAACAAGATCGATAGCGAACGCATCGTTCTCGTCAGCTCTGTCCTCGAGCAGAAGCACGCCGACATCGAAGACCTCTTCTCAGTCGATGACTACATCGCGCTCTACAACGCGGCGTTCGGTAAGAAGCTCAAGGCCAAGGACTTGTCCAACCATCATGAACGCGTCCTGAAACGCTTGGAGAACTCTGGCGAGCCCAAGTTCGATCACTGGCGTCCAGCCGAGGTCCTTCTGCGAGACCCGACTCGTGTCGAGAGGCTCTCGGAAGCTACGTTGGTCAACTTCGAGGCGCTGGCGCGGAAGATCAATGCCACCCATGAGTAACGCTTGCGCAGCCGAAGGTCGGTATGTGCGGCGACGCAATGGCGTTGTGCCTTGCCGGTCTGTAGCGGCATGGTACGCGTTGGACTGAGTCGCTCTTGGGCGCTCGCGAATGGGAAGCTGTAAGTGCCTGGAACTTATAGCTTCCTATCGGGAGCCTTGAGGTGTGGCAAGTTCCCTCAAGTCGACCCTTGGCGCGCAAGTGCGCGGGGTCAGACGTTCCCGAGGAGTGACGTAGGAGGCCTTTGCCGAGCAGCTTGAGGTGATGCCCCGCTACCTTGCTGGCGTCGAGCGAGGTAAGCGGAACCTGGGGACTGCTGAGGGTCGTGTCTAGTTCGCTGTCGCCGCCAAAGACTCTGCACGTCCGTTACTCGTCGTTCGTGGGCACTCGGATGTCGAGCCCGTCCGGTCCCTCGATGTGCTCGTAGTCCGTACCCGGCAGAATAGTCACCATGTCGTCCCGCCACCTCCCCGACCCTGAGAGTGGGTACGGCTACACATTGCGTCAGGTCGAAGCGATCGTCGGCGAAGAGCGGATGCCGGCATTCCGTGAGCACATGCTGATGCGTGCGCACGTGCTCGACGGTCCCGACGGCGAGGTGTTCTACCCGTTCGACGTGTTGCAGTTCTTGGAACGCTCTGCTCGGAGTTAACCTACGACAACCCGTGGTTCGTTTCAGCAGACCTCCTGGCGCAGATCTCTGATTTTCCCGCAGGCTGAGTTACTCCGTTCCGTTGGCAGACTGGGCGCTCCCAGGAATGGCCACGAAGAGTGGGTGCTGCACCCCGTCCGCTTTGCAGCTGCGCGATGTGCTGGTTCCAGCTGTGGCCGTCCGACTAGCGCCCGACCGCGGGAGCGGCCGTAGGGCCGGATCGAATGCCGATGAACAACCGTGTACCTCGTGAAGCACCCGGCAGTACGTTCTGCGTTCGCTGGTCTGATCAGCGACACACCGACAGCGCCCCGTCCGGTCTCGACCGGGCGGGGCGCTGTCGCGCGCGGACGGGCATGTCAAGGGCGCCCCGCTCACGGGGCTTTCCCCGCCACGCGCGATAGGATCGCAGAGGCGCCCGAACCGGAAATCGGATGCCGCGCACGGAGCCTGTGAGGAGGCGCAGATGCCCATTCTTCCGAGCATCTCAGGTCCCCGAGATCTGGACGGACTGTCCACAGACCAGCTGACCGAGCTCGCCGGGGAGATCCGCGAGTTCCTCGTCGAGAACGTCTCCCGCACTGGGGGGCACCTCGGACCGAATCTCGGCGTCGTCGAGCTCACGATCGCGCTGCACCGCGTGTTCTCGTCGCCCGATGACCCGTTCATCTTCGATACCGGTCACCAGTCCTACGTGCACAAGCTCCTCACGGGGCGACAGGACTTCTCGGGGCTTCGTGTCCGTGGCGGTCTCGCGGGCTATCCGCAGCGGAGCGAGAGCCCGCACGACGTGGTCGAGTCCTCGCACGCGTCGAGCTCCCTGAGCTGGGCTGACGGCATAAGCCGCGCACTGACGGCCACCGGACGCGCCGACCGGCACGTGGTGGCCGTGGTCGGCGACGGCGCCCTCACCGGCGGCATGACCTGGGAGGCGCTCAACAACATCTCCGATGACAACGACCGCAACCTCGTGATCGTGGTCAACGACAACGGCCGCTCCTACGCGCCGACGATCGGAGGCATGTCGAGGTACCTGAACCGTGTGCGCACGGCCGCGGCCTACAAGGACCTGCATCGCAAGTCCGATCGGCTGTTCCGCGCGCTCGGACCGGTCGGCCGCGCCGTGTTCCGCGGAGTGCGCGGAGGCACCCACGGGTTCCTCTCACGGTTCACGAACAACGAGGCACTGTATTCCAACCTCGACATCAAGTACCTCGGCCCGGTGGACGGCCACGACCTTCCCGCCCTCCTCGAGACGCTCGAGCTGGCGAAGTCCTACGGCGCCCCCGTCATCGTGCACGCGATCACGGAGAAGGGGCGCGGCTACCAGCCCGCCCGGGATGACGAGGCCGACCAGTTCCATGCGGTCAACCGCATCGATCCCACGACCGGCGAGCCGCTCTCGAGCAGCGGCCGCGGCTGGACCGACGTGTTCTCCGAGGCGCTCGTCGCCGTGGGGGAGCGCGATCCGAAGGTCATCGCCATGACCGCGGCGATGCTGCGCCCCACGGGCCTTGCGCCGTTCGCCGAGCGGTTCCCTGACCGTGTGTACGACGTGGGGATCGCCGAGCAGCACGCGGTGGCGTCGGCCGCTGGTCTCGCGTTCGGCGGCCTGCATCCGGTCGTCGCGCTCTACGCGACCTTCATGAACCGCGCCTTCGACCAGGTGCTCATGGATGTCGCCCTCCATCGCGCGGGTGTCACCTTCGTCCTCGATCGGGCGGGTGTCACGGGTCCCGACGGACCGAGCCATCACGGCATGTGGGACCTGGCGATGCTGCAGATCGTGCCCCACATCCGCATCGCCGCGCCCCGCGACGGCACGCGTCTGGCAGAGGCCCTGGACGAGGCCGTCCTCATCGACGACGCGCCCACCGTCATCCGCTTCCCGAAGGGCGAGGTCGCGCATGATCTCCCCGCGATCGAGCGGCTGGACGACGGTGTCGACGTGCTCGCCCGAGGCGAGACGGAGGACGTGCTCATCGTCGGCATCGGTCCCTTCGCCGCCCTCGGGATGGAGGTGGCCCGCCGGCTCCGGGCGCAGGGGATCGGCGCCACCGTGATCGACCCGCGTTGGGCCATCCCGGTGCAGCCGTCCGTCGTCGAGCTCGCAGCGCATCACCGTCTCGTGATCACGCTCGAGGACGGCATCCGCGTCGGCGGCATCGGCACGAGGGTGCGCCAGGTGCTCCGCGAGGCGGGGATCGACACGGCGGTCGACGAGCTCGGACTGCCTGACGAGTTCATCGACCACGCGTCTCGCGACCAGGTGCTTGCGGATGCCGGACTCACCGCCTCGAAGATCGCACAAGACGTCGTCGCACAGGTGCTCGGTACCCGCATCCCGGTCGCACGCAACGCGGGGGAGACCGGCGCGATCGACCTGCCGCTGCACGAGCGGCGCTGAGGGCTTCAGTTCAACGCGTGCAGGGCGGCGACCGCCTGCGCGCCGCGATCGGCGTCGCGCAGTGCGGTCGAGAGCAGGTAGCCGTCGGTCAGCGCGTCGCCTGTGACCATCACGCGCACGAGCTCCACGCCGCAGGCGCGGCGGACCTCATCGGCGCTGGCCGCGATCACCCGCGTGTTGATCTCGTCGTTGTGGGGCAGTTCAGGGCCGTCGAGTCCCCGGATCACGTCTCTGAGGGCCGCGCCGACGATATTCGAGGCGCGCTCCTTGACGTTCACGACGTCGAGCTCGAAGACGCGAAGATCTCGCCCGGTCGGGATCGGGCGCCATTCGAACGACGCGTGCACCCGGTGCTGGTGACCGGTGGCTCCACTCATATCCCGTGCCGGCAGGTCGGTGGCGCGGCAGCGCACGTCGATCAGGCGGTACCAGTAGAACAGAGGGAAGGCCCCGTGCGAACCGGGGTCGAGCACGACGACCTCGCCGACGGCTCCGCCGCGGTTGGTGGGACGCCGCTGCGGCCGGTTGCGGATGATCGGCTTGCCGTTGCGCGTGCGGATCGCCGCCCAGCCCTCGTCGACCGTGACGATGAACAGCTTCAGCATGGCGGGGACGATCAGAAGGATCGTGAGCACGGCGGTTCCGGTCTTCAGCAGACCCGACAGACCCTTGCCGCCCAGCATCGTGAGGATCATCTCCATGCCACCACTGTGCCGCCTCCGTCGCCCCTGCGGCGACCGGGAAGCCACTCGTCCGCGTGTGTTCATGCGCTGTTCCACACGCGTTCCCCGCGCCGCCGCGAGACGGATACGCTGCGGCTCGTGCCGAAGCGCGTCAGCGCCTGCGCCGTCTCATGCGACGAGAAAGGGACGCACCTCCGTCGTGCGACGGACGGTGCGTCCCCTCGGAGACAGACGCGACTAGCGCTGTTCGATGCCGCGGATCTGCGGGGTGTGGAACGAGCCGCCGAAGGCGCGCTCCGAGGCGCCCTCCCGGTCGAGGTACGGCGATGCGCCGCCGTCGATGAACGGCCATCCGGCGCCCAGGATCAGGCAGAGGTCGATGTCCTCGACCTCGGGCACCACGCCCTCGTCGAGCATGAGCTTGATCTCGGTCGCGAGACCGTCCTGCACGCGCTGCAGGATCGTCGCCG
>Ga0308157_10007874_pt1 | contig 12262 bp, 10 predicted proteins | sample PhyBR1_FD_201035 | JGI IMG/M metagenome (GOLD analysis project Ga0308157, IMG submission 201035) | Phyllosphere microbial communities from UC Gill Tract Community Farm, Albany, California, United States - DLSLB.R1 | ecosystem: Host-associated > Plants > Phyllosphere > Unclassified | place: USA...
GGCGCCAGGCCGGTTTGCGCAAGCAGGGCGAGAGCGAATTGTTCTTCGAAGGCGGCCCGCAAGGCATGCGCTGGCTGGGCATCATGCCTGCCCGCTTCGGCATGGGCGGCCGTACCCACTTCCAGCTTTCCGTCGAAGGCGATGCGCTGGTGCTGCGCTTCGCGCCCTGGCAGGGTCCCGATGTCATGCCCGACTGGGGACAGAGCCAGTCCTACGTAATTGATCGCGGTGTCACGGCTTTTGCCTTGCGTTACCAGAATGCCAAGCTGGGCGTGGCACATTGGCAGCCGCAATGGGGACCCGAAAAGGACAACGAAAAGGAACTGCCGTCTGCCGTGCAGATCGAGTTGCAGTCGGCTTCTGGGGCGTGGCCGTTGATGATCATCGCGATGAACACGCCTGCAGGTTCGAATCCCGCAAGCACCGTTCGAGCCACTTTGGGCGGAGGCTCCGTCTGGTGAAAGGCCGCTCAATTACGTTCATGCGTCGTTCTGTTATGCAGCGTGGCATGGCTCTGGTGCTGGTGCTCTGGATCGTGGCTGCCTTGGCCATCTTCGCGAGCAGCTTGGGGCGCGTGGTGCGCAGTGAGGCTTCGCTCATAGGCGTGACCCGCCAAATGGCCGAGGGGCGGGCGCTGGGCGAAGCCGCCATCTACCAGCTTCTGCAGCGGATCGCTCTCAAACCGACGGAGTTCCGTGAGTACGCCGTAATCCCAGTGCCGACGGCAAAAGGGATAATAGAGATTGCCGTTGTCCCTTGGAGCGGTTTGGTGAACATCAACGACGCGCCGCCTGCTTTGCTGGCGTTGTTGCTGTCCAAGGCGGCCGGTCTCGGTGGCGGTGCCGCCGAAGCATTGGCCCAGGCCATTGTGCAGTCGCGCAATGGTGTAGACAATCGCCAGCCGCTGCGCCCTGCCTGGGACGCACCTGAAGATTTGCTGCAGGTGCCAGGCATGACCTATGGGATTTTTGCCAGCATTCGTGACTTCATTGTTGCGGATTCGGACGGGCGTGGCGTTGTGAACCCCGGGGCCGCTCCGGAAGGGCTCAAGCCTTGGTTGGAAGGGGGCACGGGCTCCCAGCAGGGCGTATCCGGTTCGCGCTACACCCTCATTGCCAAGGTGCCGTTTGACGGCGCGGGGGAGGCATTGATCACGCGGCAGGTGGACGTGCCGGGCGGAATGGGGCCCGGGCGTTTGCCCTGGACTGTGCTCGCTGCCTCCCAGACCTGGAAAGGGCGCTTGTAGCGCTTCAAGTGCCAAGAAAGGAAGAATTTCAAGATGGCTCAACGTGAGAGTGGAGGGGGTAGTCCATGCCGATGCTGAGTTCCGACGCGAAACTGTTCGGCATCGACCTGAGTTCGCTAGGTGGCCAATTGCGCGAGGCATGGCAGCAACTGGCACACCTGCCCTGGATGCGGCGTTTTATGCCGCGGTTCCCCGTGAAGGTGGCAGGCTGGGAGTCCCGGCCTGATGGTATGGCCTGGGTCAGGGGAGATCGTCTCGAGTGGGTGCAGCGGGCCAATGGCGGGACCACCGCCTCGCCTGACTATGCTGCCGTCTTGCTGCCGTCCGAGCAGGTGCTGGTACGCACGCTGCGCCTGCCTGCCATGTCTCCCAAGGCGCTGCATGGAGCCGTGCGGCTCGATGTGCAGATGATGTCGCCTTTTACTGAAGAGCAGACGCTATGGGCCTATGCTGCGCGTTCCGCAGGAGGGGCAACTTCAGTCCGGCTGGTCGATGTGGTGATCACATCTCGCGATCAGGTGGAGCGGGCTCTAAGGGAGCAGGGATACCGCCTGCCGGCCGGTGTGGCGCCCGAGGTCTGGGCAGATGCCGTGACGCAGACCATCATGATCACGGGGTTTGGCGAGCAGCGCCGTCTGGCCCGTGAGGCGCGGCAACGCGTCTGGCTACTGACTGGCGTATTGGTCGTGGCGGCGCTGGCTGCAGCCCTGGCCGCCACGCCCACCGCACAGCTTTATCTGCGTGCCGAGGATGCCAACGCCCAATTTGCCCGGCTGACCCAGGCTACCCGGGAAGTCGTGGCCAAGCGGCAGGCCTTGGTGGCTGAAGCGGAAAGCGTTTCCGCCCTGATGGATCGCAGGAATCAGCAGATCGACCATCTGCGTGTAATGGCGCTCCTGACGCGGGTGTTGCCTGATGACACAGCCGTTCAACGCGTGCAGTTCAAGGGAGACAAGCTCACGGTGCAGGGCCTGAGTGATGACACCTCCGAAGCGGTGCGCCTGCTCTCCAAGGAGCCTGGATTGCGCGATGTGCGTTTGCCCAGCGCCGTGACACGGTCCTCGCGAACCAGCAAAGAGAGCTTTACGCTCGAAGCCACGCTGGATCCAGCCGTGCTCGGTGTGCACGCCATGGACGAGGCCAAGGATGAGTCTGAAGCAACGGGTACGCCCTCCGTGCCGGCGAAGGAGGGTGCGTAATGGCCGAGAAGCCAAGACTGCCCTGGCGCCAACTGGCAATCCTGTCGCTGCCTGCCCTGGCATTGTTGCTCCCTCTGGTTGTGGGCGGGCTCTGGGTCCATGCCAAGCACAACTGGGGGCAGAGCCAACTGGATGTCGTGGAGCCACGCCATGCGCGGTTGCTGGGGCTGCAGCAGCAGGAAGAGGAAATTCAACAGGCATTGGAAAGCCTGGCCGATACCAAGGCCAAGCATGTCTATCCGGGCGAGAGTGACGCTACCCAGACCGGTAACGCGGTGCAGCAGCGCCTGCGCACGGTGCTGGACCGTGCGGGCCTGGCCATCGTCAGCAGCCAGGTGCGCCCCAATCCTGAAGACGGCAACTATGAGCGCATTGATGTTGTGATGTCCACGGAGGGCGACTGGCCCTCGATCCAGATGGCACTGCTGTCCCTGCGCGACATCAGCCCCACGGTCTGGCTCGACGACCTGGAGGTCAACCTGCCGGGCAGCCTGCAAAATGCCAACCCCCGAGTGGCGCCCAGGTTGAGTGCGCAATTTACCTTCAGCATTCTCCGGAGCAAGACGCCGTGAATCAGATCAACTGGCTGGGATGGGGCGTAGGAGCCACCCAGGTATTGCTGTGCGGTGCCCTGGCGATGGCCTGGCTCACGCCGCAGATGGAGATCAAGAACAGCCGCTGGCAGCCGCCTGAAGCCATCAAGGCGGACGTTCAGGCATTGCTGCCAAAGCAGCCGGAGACCCCGGAACCTGGAACACGCCAGGAGGATCAGTTGATGCTCCAGATGCAGGAACGGCCTTTGTTCGCTCTCAGCCGCCGTCCTCCTCCTCCCCCCCCACCGCCTCCCAAAAAGTCGGACGAAGAACCGGTCGAGCAGGACCAATGGTCCAAGGCCAAGGTGCTGGGCCTGTTTGATGGGGCCGTCACGGGCGCCATCGTCCAGTACGCAGGCAAGGAACAGCGCTTCATGCTCAGCCAAAGCCTTGGCGGCTGGACGCTGTCTCGCGTGCTGGACCGTGAAATCGAACTGGAACGTGGCGGCCGCAAGCGCAGGCTGCCAATGACGCGGGCCGCAATGGAAAAAGGGCCGGCCATTCCCGCAAGGCCCCCCGCTTCAGTGGCACAGATGCCCAGGGGCGGAGCTTACGCCGGGCAGCAACGTGAGGCGGATCAGCCTCAGAACACCGGGCCGGCGCCTCAGGAAGAAGGCGCTTCGTTGGGTGGCGGCATTGTCCGTTGAGAGCCGCCGCAACCTCAAGAACCAGTCAAGAGAATCTATGCAACTGCCTAATCGACCTATCCGAACCGCATTGGCACTCGCCGTGTGCCAGTTGCTGCTGGCCTGTGCCCAGCCGGCCAAGAATAACTTCGTGAGCCATTTCCGTGACGATACCGTTCAACGGGACTATGTCTTTCTCCCCGAAGGAGAGGGTGCCGATGGCGCATCGCAGGGCAAAAAAACTTCGGACGATGCTGATGGCGCCAAGCCACGCATCCTGTCCGGGACGGGCAAGCTGCTGGGCGATGCCAAGGCATTTCCTCCGGTGGCTGGCAAGCCTTCCAAGCTCAACTTCGAGGACGCGCCACTGTCCCAGGTAGTGCGCACGGTGCTGGGCGACATCCTGTCGCTCGACTATGTGTTGCATCCGCCGATCACGGGCAACATCACGCTCAGCACGCGCAGTGCCATTCCGGCGGACCAGATCCTCAACCTGCTGGAGACTGCTCTGCAGGCCAATGGCATGGCCATGGTGCGCGATGCGCGCGGCACCTACCATGTGGGCCGGGTCGATGCACTAAAGAGCATAGGTGCCACCGTGCGCCAGGCCACGACCGACAAGCCGCTGGCACCAGGATACGGAACCATCATCGTGCCGCTGCAGTACATCGGTGCCAGTGAGATGGCCGCCATCCTGCGGCCCATGGTGCCTGGCGATGCCATCGTGCGCGTGGACAACATCCGCAACCTGCTGGTGATGGCGGGTTCGCGGGCGCAGGCCGAAGGCTGGCTGGACATGGTGCGGACTTTCGACGTGAACCTGCTTGAAGGCATGTCCGTAGGCGTCTTTCCCCTCAAATATGTCTCCATCCAGGAAGTCAGTGCGGCGCTGCAGGTCATGAATGGTGGAGGTGCTGGCGGTGCCGCAGTTCCTGGGGCGCCCGGCGCTGCCGGTGGATCAGTCCGGCCGGGCGCGGCCGTTGGCGCAGCTGCGGCGGCCAGCGCAGGCGCGGTGACATCGCTGAGCGAGGGCAACCCCATGTTCGGCGCGCTGCGCATCATCCCCATCGAGCGTCTCAACAGCGTGATCGTCATCACGCCCCGGGCGGCCTATCTGGACGAGGCGCGGCGCTGGCTGGCCAAGCTGGACCAGCCGGGCTCGGGCGGTTCCCAGCCGCAGTTGAATATCTACCGCGTGCAGAACGGCAATGCCAAGCACCTGGCGGGAGTGCTGGCCGGCATCTTCGGTGGCTCCGCCGCTGCGGGCAGTTCTGCCAATAGCGGTGTTTCACCGGGACTGGGAACCTCGACTTCCGGGACCTCGGCTTTCGGGAACAACAGCTTTGGTAGCAGCGGTTTTGGCAACAGCGGTTTTGGCAACAGCGGCTTTGGCAACAGCGGTTTTGGCAACAGCGGCTTTGGCAACAGCGGCTTTGGGAGTGGCGGCTTCGGTAGCAGCGGTTTTGGCAATAGTGGCTTTGGCTCGAACTCCGGACAACGCTTCGGTTCCACGACATCCGGGGTTGGCAATCAGGCGGGAACGGGTCAAGGCATGGTCAGCGCCAATCTGGGCAGCGTGCGCGTCATGGCGGATGAGCTCAACAACTCTGTGCTGGTCTGGGGTACGCCGGCAGAGTTTGAACGCATCGAGGCTTCGCTCAAGAAGCTGGACCTGCCGCCGACCCAGGTGCTGATCGAGGCCAGTATTGTGGAAGTGACGCTCAACGACTCGCTGCAATATGGATTGCAGTGGGCCTTCACTGGCGATGTGGGCAACAAGGGTTATAGCGGCACTGGTGGCTTGCTCGGGGCATCGACCTCTGTTGGTGCTTCCACCGTGGACACTTCTAACGGAGCTCTGGGTGGGGCGGGTGCGCTCGGCGCTGTTGCTTTGGGCCAAGGCTTCAATTACACGCTCAAGAATTCTCTGGGCAACATCAAGGCTGTATTGACAGCATTGGCTAGCAAGACCCAGATCAAAGTCGTAGCCAGCCCTACCTTGATGGTGCTTGACAACCACCAAGCTGCGATCGCTGTAGGGACGCAGCAGCCTTATCAATCGGGCGCCACTATTGTGGGGACATCTGGCACGCCCATTAACAACTATGCGTTCAAGGATACTGGGGTGAATTTGCAAGTCACCCCTTCGGTCAATGCAGGCAATCTGGTTACCATGAGCATCAATCAGTCGGTAACCGATATCGGTGGTGAGGATGAGGTGACTAAACAGCGCTCCTTCCTTCAACGTCAGATTTCGAGCCGGGTGGCCGTGCGCTCGGGGGAGTCCATTGTCATGGGGGGGCTGATCCAGGAGCGGTCCAGCGCCGGCAATGGGGGGATCCCGTATCTCTACGATATGCCAGTGATCGGCAAACTCTTTGGCACCACCAGCAATTCTGGCGCCCGTACAGAACTCATCGTCATCATCACCCCTCGTGTGGTGCGCACCGACATCGACGTGCGCGAGGTCAGCGACGACCTGCGCGAGCAGATGCGTTCCCTGGCTCCGCTGCTCAAATCACCATCCTCGGGGCGCGCAGCGTCCGACGAGTCCTTCCCTGCGCCATCCAAGGCCTCTGTAGAAGTGGGTCCTCTGGCGCCCGCCTCGCGCTGAACTTGCTGGCATGGCGGAACGTTCGGACGCTACTCGCCTCGAAATTTCTTTTGTAGAGGAAAAAAACCATATGAGCAACAAGATCATCAATCTGTCGCCATCACGGCGCTCCCCTTGGCTGACCTGGGGTGTGGGGGTGGCCTGCGCCGCGCTGCTGGCAGGCTGCGCCACCATGGGCGATGGCGGAAAGACGCCCGAGGACATCGTGAACGCCCGCTCAGCGGCTTACCTCAAGGCACGGCAGAGCGGCGATGTGGACAAGGCTTACACCTATCTGACCCCCACCTACCGGGCGCTCAAGAACATGGAGCGCTTCCGTCTGGAAAACGGGGCAGCCACCGTGCTCAAGGGCGGTGAGTTGCTGTCTACCACCTGCGTGCCCGAGCGCTGCGTGGTACGCCGCAACTTCACGACCCTGGTACCCAGCATGCCGGGTGTGGACGTACCCATCAGCATCACCGAAGCCTGGGTGGTCGAAGATGGCCAGTGGTGGCTGTTCCTTGAATAAGTTCAGGCGTCATTGTGTGAAGTGGTAGATTGAGGGGATAATTCGCCGTCCCTGTGGTAGTGCATGTCGGACAGGTGTTGTTTTTTTCGCAAAGCAGCGCTTGCAAGCCCCCAAAAAGCCACATGGTGGCGTAACCGGCTGTGCTACGATTCCTCGGCGATCAATCGTGGTGGTTGCAACTACCTTATCTTTTTTACTGGAGATAGTTCTTATGAAGAAAAATGTTCTGGCCCTGAGCATTGCTGCCATGGTTGGTGGCCTGGGCTTCGCAGGCGCGGCTTCGGCTGGTGTCGTTCCCGGTACGCTGGTTCCTGACGCGACGACCCTCGGTGCTACCAATGCAACTGGCTTCAATCTGACCGAAGGCGGCACGGGCCACAACCTGGTTGTGCCTTACTTCAGCGCGCAAAACGGCAACATGACCGTTCTGCACCTGGTGAACACCGACACCCTGAACGGCAAGGCCGTCAAGGTGCGTTTCCGCGGCGCCGCCAACTCTGACGACCTGATGGACTTCCAAGTCTTCCTGTCGCCCCAAGACGTGTGGACCGCTGCCGTGACGCAAGGCGCCAATGGCGTTCTGCAACTGGTCAGCTCGGACAATACCTGCACGCTGCCCCGCCTGAACTCCGCTCCTCTGCAAGCCACTCCCGATGGCGCAAAGGCTGCTAACGCAGTCGGCTTCTTCAACGGCACTACCGCCCGCCTGAACCCCAAGCTGTCGGCTGACGCACTGGCTTCCGGTTCGCGTGAAGGCTATGTTGAAATCTTCAACATGGCTGACATCCCGAGCACAAGCGTCTACGGTGCTGCTCCTGGCGCACAATCGGCTCTGTACAAGACTATCAAGCACAACGCCGCTGGCGTGGCTGCTTGCGATAGCGCCGTGCTGAACGCCGCCGTGCTGACCACGGATCACACGACCGAAGCCACTGCTGCTGCTGCTGGCCTGGCCACCCCTACCACCGGTCTGATGGGTGACTGGTACATCATGAACGTGCCGCAAACGACGACCTTCTCGGGCGCCGCTACGGCTCTGACGGCTGTTGATGGTACGGGTGCTGCTGCTCGCGGCAACTTCGTGCTGTTCCCCCAGCGCGCTACAGCTGTGACGGCCGCTGTCGCCAACAGTGCCACGGCTGACCCGCTGTTCCGTACGGTTGACGTCGGCCTGGCCAAGACCCCCGCTGGTGCTGTGTCCGGTGGCACGTTCACGAACCCCGTGATTCGCGCTGGTCAGTACGATCTGCCCGACATGTCCACGCCTTACTTCGCGGCTCCTGCACCTGCGGCTCCTCTGGCCCAGGCTCAGGCTCTGTCGCAACAGCTGGCTGTGGGTAGCGTGATCAACCAGTACGCCAACGACACCAGCATCTCCGGCAAGACCGACTGGGTGTTCTCCATGCCCACCCGTCGCTACAGCGTGGCACTGAACTACAACGGCGCAGGCACCACGCCCGCAGCCCGCGTGTTCACGGCTAACATCCTGGGCGCTGCTCCTGGCGGCACGGCCTTCTTCCACGAAGGCAACACCGAAGTGACCGCTGCTACTGGCGACGCTCGCATCTGCGTGACCGCCGACGGCCAGGCCTTCTACGGCCGTGAAGAGCAGTTCCGTGAAGACGGCGCCGTTCTGTCGCCCGGTCAAGTCGCTCAAGTTCGCTTCTGCGGCGAAACCAGCGTGCTGAGCTTCGCCGACACCGGCAACTCCGTGCTGGGCGCTACGGTTGCTCGCCAAGACACCGGTGGCTCCGCCTTCATGCGCGGCTGGGCCAACGCCAATGTGAACAACGCTGGCAATGGTCTGCCTATCCTGGGCGCTTCCTTCCAGAAGCTGACCAACCCCAGCGCCGGCACTGGCTTCTCGGGCACCTACGGCATCACCTGGCCCCACCGCTCGACCCGCCCTGTGGCTCCCTAATCAATTGTTTGCGTAAGCAGGCAACTTAGGAACTAAGTGGCACTCTAAGAAAGCGGGACGCAAGTCCCGCTTTTTTTATTTGTATCGATGACATCCGACGCAACATGCAATTGACCAAGACTGCTTTTTCTTCCCTGTCACGCAACTCCGTGGCGCTGGCCCTTGCGGCTGGCTATCTGCTGGGCGCTACGGCCCAGGCTGAACAAGCTGCGGCACTGATGGACGGTCCTGCCCGGATCACCGCTGCCGATGTGAATGCCGACGCGCAGCGCATGCCCGAGATGCTGCGCAGCCAGGTGCTCAGTGATCCGAAGAAGGTGGAACAGGTCGTCTCCAACCTGTATGTGCGCCGCGCCCTGGCTGACGAGGCGCAAAACATGGAATTTGCCAAGCAGGCCGATGTGCAGGCCGCCTTGCGCCTGGCACGCGACAAGGTGTTGTCGGATGCATGGCTGCAGCATATGCAGGCCAAGCATCGCCTTTCGGACCAGTTGGCCGAAGCACAGGCCCGCAATGTGTACAACGCCAAGCCCGTCCGCTTCGAGCAGTTTGAGCAGGTCCAGGTGCGCCACATCCTGGTGGCTGGCGACACCCCGGAAGCCAAGGCCAAGGCCGAAGAACTTCTGACCCAGCTCAAGGCGGGCGCTGATTTCGCCGAGCTGGCTAAGACCAATTCGGACGACAAGGGCAGTGCTGTCAAGGGAGGCGATCTGGGCTACTTCGAAAGCGGCCGCATGGTGCCCGAGTTCGATCAGGCCGCCTTCGCGCTCGACAAGCCCGGCGCGCTGAGCGATCTGGTGAAGACCAAATTCGGTTACCACATCCTGCGCCTGGAAGCGCGTCGCCCGGCCGGTGTACAGCCTTATGCCGAAGTGCGGGAACAGTTGCTGACTGAGGTGCGCAACAAGGCGGTACAGGAAGCGATTGACCTGGAAGCCGAAAAGCTGCGCAGCCAGGGCAAGTTGAATGCGGATGCGATTCGCGCCTTCAGCGAAGGCGTCAAAAAGCCCTGACCTGTTTGCTGCGCAGGGCCGCCTAACGGCTTGATCAGATGGGGATCAGCAAGGTCCAGATACCGGTCTGGACCTTGCTGCACGTTGCTTGCCTTAGAGGTCAAGCTGCAAAAACTGACAATCTTTGCGCAAGCCGCCCATGTCGCACTGACACATGGCGTGTGTAATGCGCGAAAATCGCAGGTTTGGCATGAATGAAGTGCTGCGCCACCGTTTCTGGGGCGCGGCGCTTTTGCTTTACAACGCATGTACTCTTTACTCGGCGAATGCCGCGCGCTGTGGCAGGCTCGCAGCCTGCTGTGGGTGATGACCCGGCGCGAGGTGGCGGCTCGCCACGCAGGCACGGCCGCTGGCGTGCTCTGGCCCTATCTGCAGCCGCTGCTCACGGTGGCTGCCTACTATCTTGTCTTCGACGTGGTGTTCTCCATGCGCCTGGGGGACAACGCGCCCACGCATGCCGTGGGTGCTTTCCTTGTGGTGGGCGCCTTGCCCTGGATGGCGTTCTGCGATGCCACGTCGCGCGGCATGAACAGTCTCATCGAGGCGGGCGGCATCCTGCAGAAGAACCCTTTGCCGCCTGTGCTGTTCCCCCTGCGAGCCGTCTTGGCCAGCAGCGTGATCTTCGGGCCGTTGCTCGTGCTGGTGGCTCTGGCCTATCTGCCGCAGCATGGATTGAATGCATCGATGCTGGCCTTGGTGCCGCTGTTGCTGGGTCAATTGCTGCTGTGCGCACTGCTGGCCTATGCACTGGCCATCCTGACGGCGGCGCTGCGTGACGTAGGCCAGCTGGTGACCTTCCTTTTGTCTGTGGGGATTTATCTGTCGCCCATTCTGTTTCCCTTGGCCTTGTTCCCCGAGCGGTGGCGCTGGGTGCTCTGGGCCAACCCCATGACGGCGCTGGTGCTGGGTTACCAGAACGTGTTGCTTCAGGGATTGTGGCCGCAGGCCTCCGTGTGGGTGGCGCTTGTCGCATGGCTCTTGGTGCTGGCCGTGCTGCTCAACGGCTTGGTGCGGCGCAGCCGCGATCAATTGGTGGACTGGCTATGAACGCCAAGCATGTCGAGCTGCCCGAAGATCTGGTCCTGCGCGTGCGTGACCTGGGCAAGGAATACAAGCTGTACCCGTCGCCGCGTGCACGGTTCAAGGCGCTGCTGACGGGCGCTGCCACGCACCGCAGCCATTGGGCGCTGCGTGGTGTGTCGTTTGAGCTGCGCCGTGGCCAGTGCATTGGCGTGATCGGCGATAACGGTGCGGGCAAGAGCTCGCTGCTGAAGCTGCTGGCAGGCACCTTGCAGCCCAGTTGCGGAACGATCGAGCGGGTGGGCCGGGTGACGGCCATCCTTGAGTTGGGAGCGGGCTTCCACCCTGATTTCAGCGGCCGGGACAATCTGTATTTCGGCGGAAGCCTCATCGGCATCAGTCCTGAACGCATGCGCGAGCTGGAGCCTGAGATTGCTGCTTTTGCCGAGCTGGGCGAGGCGATGGAGCGACCGGTCAAGACCTATTCGTCAGGCATGACCGTTCGGTTGGCGTTTGCGCTGGTGACGGCGGTGCAGCCGGATGTGCTGATCATCGACGAGGCTCTTGCCGTGGGCGACCAGCATTTCCAGAAGAAGTGCATAGAGCGCATCATGGCGTTCCGCAACAGCGGCTGCACCATCCTGTTCTGCTCCCACAGTCCGTATCACATTCGCCATCTCTGTGATGCTGCGCTGTGGTTGCGCGGTGGACAGGTGGCACAGTTCGGTGATACCGAGCCGGTGCTGGCCGCCTACGATCTGCATACCCGCGAACGCCAGGAGCGTGAGCAGCTGGCACTGGAGGGCGCGGTTGCGCCGCAGATGCCGGGCCATGAGGAGGAAAAGGCACGCGAGGCCACGGCGTCTCCTGCAAGCCCCGTGGCTGCGGTGGACAGCGGCACGGCCTGCATCCTGTCGGTGGATGTGAAGGACCTTGCGGAGCCCGTGGGCGACCAACCTGGACTGCTGCAGAGCCAGGATCTGGTGGTTACCATCACGGCGCGAGGACGTGGCAATGAGCGGCCCCACATAGGCTTCATGATTGAGCAATCCAAAGGCGTGGGAATCACCTCGCTGGCCACCCACGAAGACAATGCGTTCCCGCGTCAACTGCCGGACGGAAGCTGGCAGACGGTGCTGACCTTTCCCGAGCTGCCTTTGCACAGCGGGGACTATGTGATCAGTGCCTTCCTGTTCGATGAGACGGGACTTGCCGTTTATGACGAGTGGTTCCAGTTCCTGCATCTGCGCTTTATCTTCCCAAAGCCGTTGCCAGGGCTTGTGCGCCTTCCTCATCACTGGAGCTGAACGATGGCGCAGGAGTCGGCACGATTGCAGCAGCACGCGTCACCCACCGGCGAAGCGAGGAGGGGCGTTGATCCGCGCTTGAATTTGCTCAAGGTGCTGGCATCGTTCGCCGTGATCATGGTGCACACGGCGGTTCTGCGGGTCTCTCAGGTAGACGTGCACAGCCTTGGCTGGTGGGTGGCCAATATTGGCGATGCGGCAGGGCGTTTCGGCAG
>Ga0308157_10007877_pt1 | contig 12261 bp, 13 predicted proteins | sample PhyBR1_FD_201035 | JGI IMG/M metagenome (GOLD analysis project Ga0308157, IMG submission 201035) | Phyllosphere microbial communities from UC Gill Tract Community Farm, Albany, California, United States - DLSLB.R1 | ecosystem: Host-associated > Plants > Phyllosphere > Unclassified | place: USA...
CCGGCCGCGGCGGCGGGGGGGGCGCCGCCCGCCCCCCCCCCCCCCCCCCCCCCCCCCCCCACGCCTGCCGTCTCCTCATCGCCAGCCGTTTCGCACGCGGACACAGCCCCCTCATCCGAGCGCTTTCAGCGCCCACCTTCTCCCCCGAGGGGAGAAGGGTAAAAGTGTCGGGTTTCACGCTTCAGGTGCACGACAGCATCGCCGCTATCGGCCGGGCCGCATGGGACGCCTGTGCGGCCCCAAGCGGCGATCCTTTCGTCTCCTACGTCTTCCTCGACGCCTGCGAGGCGTCCGGCAGCGCCGTCCCGTCCGAGGGCTGGGCGGCGCGCCACCTGTCCCTGCATGATGAAGACGGCGTCGTGATCGGCGTCATGCCCCTCTATCTGAAGGGCCACAGCCAGGGCGAATACGTCTTCGACCACAGTTGGGCCGACGCCTATCAGCGCGCGGGCGGGCGCTATTACCCCAAGCTGCTGGGGGCTGTGCCCTTCACCCCCGTGACGGGCCCGCGCTTCCTCAACGCGCCGGGAACGGACGCCGCCACGGTGCGCGAGGCTCTGCTGCAAGGCGCGTTGACCCTGACCGAGCGGCTGGGCGTGTCGTCTTTACACGTCAACTTCCCGCTTGAGGCCGAGTGGCGCGCCATGACCGAGGCGGGCCTGCTGCCGCGTCGAGACATCCAGTTCATCTGGCGCAACGACGACTATCGGACCTTCGACGAGTTTCTGGCCGCCCTGTCGTCCAACCGGCGCAAGACCATCCGTCGCGAGCGACGCGAGGCGCAGGCCGACCTCGACATCCGCATCCTCACCGGCGCCGAGATCACGCAGGCGCATTGGGACGCCTTCTTCGCCTTCTACATGGACACCGGGGATCGCAAGTGGGGGCGGCCCTATCTGACGCGCGACTTCTTCGCCCGCGTCGGCGCGACCATGGCCGACCGCATCGCCCTGGTCATGGCGTTCGAGGGTGATACGCCGGTAGCCGGCGCGCTGAACTTCATAGGCCGCGAGGCGCTGTATGGCCGACAGTGGGGAACGCTGGTCGATCGGCCCTTCCTGCACTTCGAGCTGTGCTACTATCAGGCCATAGACTTCGCCATCGGGCGCGGCCTGTCGCGGGTCGAGGCGGGGGCGCAGGGGGATCACAAGATCGCGCGCGGCTACCTGCCCTCCCCCGTCTATTCGGCCCACTTCATCGCCGATCCCGCCCTGCGCGATCCGGTCGCGCGCTACCTGGAGCAGGAGCGTCCGGCGGTGGAGTCCGAAATGCACGCCATGACGGCGGAGTTGTCGCCCTACCGCAAGGGCTGATCTTCAGGGCTGACAATTCGTCGCGAGGCGCACCGAGCCAGGAACCGTCGGCGGCCGGATGCGCTTGGGGTGGAAGTCTCCTCCTCAACACAGGGATCATCATGACTGACCAACGTATCGAAGGCGTCGCGACTGAGCTGAAGGGCAAGGCCCAGAACGGCCTGGGCCGGTTGACCGGCGACAGCAAGCTTCAGGTCGACGGCAAGCTGAACGAAGTGAAGGGCAAGGCGCTGGACGCCTATGGCCGCGTCATCGACGGCTTGGACGGCATGGTGGACAAAGCCCCCGCCGACCTGCGCGACCCGGCCCGAAAGGGGCTTGATTTCGCCCGCCGCAAGCCGCTTCTGACCACAGGCATCATCGCCGGCGCGGCGGTGCTGCTCGGCGCCCTGGGCCGCAAGCGCTGACAAAGCCCTTACCCCCTCGAGGGAGAAAAAAGGCCCGGACGGCGACGTCCGGGCCTTTCTCTTTGAGCCTGATGAATGATCAGGCCGTCTCTTCTTCCTCTTCCTTCACCGCCGCGCCCTTGGCCGGGCTGATGTCGAAGGCGATCTTGCCGTCCTTCAGCTCGACCTTGACGTGTCCGCCGCGGGTCAGGCGACCGAACAGGATGTCGTCGGCCAGCGGCTTCTTGATGTGCTCCTGAATGACGCGGGCCAGAGGCCGGGCGCCATACAGTTCGTCAAAGCCGTTCTTGGCCAGCCAGTCGGTCGCTTCATCCGTCAGTTCGATGGTGATGTTGCGGTCCGCCAGTTGGGCTTCCAGCTGCAGCACGAACTTGGTCACCACCGAGCGGATCGTCTCGGCGCCCAGCGGCTTGAAGGCCACGATGGCGTCCAGACGGTTGCGGAACTCGGGCGCGAACAGGCGCTGGATGGCCTTTTCGTCCTCGCCCTCGACCTTGCCCCGACCGAAGCCGATGGCCGCGCGCGCATTGTCGGCGGCGCCCGCGTTGGTGGTCATGATCAGGATGACGTTCCTGAAGTCGACCTTCTTGCCCACCGCGTCGGTCAGCGTCCCGTTGTCCATCACCTGCAGCAGGATGTTGTAGACGTCGGGGTGCGCCTTCTCGATCTCGTCCAGCAGCACGACGGAGTGCGGGTGCTGGTCCACGGCGTCGGTCAGCAAGCCGCCCTGATCATGGCCGACATAGCCCGGAGGCGCGCCGATCAGGCGGCTGACCGTGTGGCGCTCCATGTATTCGGACATGTCGAAGCGCTGCATCTGGATGCCGAGGGTGGCGGCCAGTTGCTTGGCCACCTCGGTCTTGCCGACGCCGGTCGGACCGCTGAACAGGAAGGCGCCGATCGGCTTGTTCGGGTCGCGCAGACCCGCCCGCGCCAGCTTCATCGCCGCCGACACCTGGTCGATCGCCTGTTCCTGGCCGAAGACGACGCGCTTGAGATCGGTCTCCAGCTCGCGCAGGGATTCCGTGTCCGACTTCGATACCGACTTGGGCGGGATGCGGGCCATCTTGGCGATGACGGCCTCGACCTCCTTCTGGCCGATGACCTTCTTGCGCTTCGATTCCGGCAGCAGCATCTGCGACGCCCCCGCCTCGTCGATCACGTCGATGGCCTTGTCCGGCAGCTTGCGGTCGGTGATGTAGCGCGCCGACAGATCGACCGCCGTGCGGATGGCCGAGTCGGTGAAACGCAGCTTGTGGTGCGTCTCATAGGTCGTCTTCAGACCCTTCAGGATCTTCACCGTGTCCTCGATCGTCGGCTCATTGACGTCGATCTTCTGGAAGCGGCGGACCAGGGCGCGGTCCTTCTCGAAGTGCTGACGGTATTCCTTGTAGGTGGTCGAGCCCATGCAGCGCAGGCTGCCGGACGCCAGCGCCGGCTTCAGCAAGTTGGAAGCGTCCATCGCCCCGCCCGAGGTCGCACCCGCGCCGATCACCGTGTGGATCTCGTCGATGAACAGGACCGCGTTGTCGTGGCTCTCCAGCTCCTTGACGACCTGTTTCAGCCGCTCCTCGAAGTCCCCGCGATAGCGGGTGCCCGCCAGCAGCGCGCCCATGTCGAGCGAATAGATGGTCGCGTCCTTCAGGACTTCCGGCACCTCGCCGTTGACGATCTTGCGCGCCAGGCCTTCGGCGATGGCGGTCTTGCCCACGCCGGGGTCGCCGACCAGCAGCGGGTTGTTCTTGGTGCGGCGGCACAGGATCTGGATCGAGCGCTCGACCTCGGCCTGACGCCCGATCAGGGGGTCGATCTTGCCGTCGCGGGCCTTCTCGTTCAGGTCGATGCAATAGGCCTCCAGCGCCTCGCCGCCCTGTTTGACGACCGAGCCGTCCTCGGCCTCTTCGGGGCTGGCGCCGCGCACCGAGCGGGCTTCGTTGGCCCCGGCCTTCTTGGCGATGCCGTGGGCGATGAAGTTGACCGCGTCATAACGCGTCATGTCCTGCTCCTGCAGGAAATAGGCGGCGTGGCTTTCGCGTTCGGAGAAGATGGCGACCAGGACGTTGGCGCCGGTCACTTCCTCGCGGCCGGACGACTGGACATGGATGACCGCACGCTGGATCACGCGCTGGAAACCTGCGGTGGGCTTGGCGTCGTCGCCGTCGGCCGTGGCCAGGGCGGCCAGGTCCGTGTCGACATAGGAGCCGAGCGCCGCCTTCAGCGCGCCCAGATCGACGTTGCAGGCCGTCATCACGGCCGAGGCGTCCGGATCGTCGATCAGGGCCAGCAGCAGGTGTTCGAGCGTGGCGTATTCATGCCGACGCTCGTTGGCGTAGTGGACCGCGCGGTGCAGGGTCTCTTCGAGAGGACGGGAAAACGAAGGCATGGCAGGTTCCTCTCAGTCCTTTTCCATCGTGCATTGCAGGGGGTGCTGGTGGCGTCGCGCCGTCTCGACCACCTGGGCGACCTTGGTTTCGGCCACTTCGTAGGTGAAGACGCCGCAGACCCCGACGCCATGCTGGTGCACGTGCAGCATGATGCGGGTCGCGTCCTCGCGGCTCTTCTGGAAGAACCGCTCCAGCACGTAGATGACGAACTCCATGGGGGTGTAGTCGTCATTCAGGATCAGCACCCGATAGAGCGAGGGCCGCTGAAGTTTCGGCTTTGTCTCGGTGACGACGGCGGCGCCTGCGCCTCCGCCCTGCTCACCTGGCCGTCTGTTAGGCATTCGTGGTCCGTAGTCGGGGAGTGTCAAAAGATCAGATAGGGAATGATGGCCTGATTTGTAGATGCGTCCAGTCACAGCCTGCGTGACCCCCATCGCCTGACCAAAGATTCACGGGACATCTCGGCTCAGGAACCGCACCAATGCGCTTCCGTTCCCTGCCCCGGATCGCCGCCATGCCCCTGATCGCCGGACTGTTCGCCGCCCTGATGCTGGCCCAGACGCCCGCCGCTGCTCACGATGACGCCGCCCTCGTCCCCATAATCGCCGAACGGGACGCGGCCCTGTTTTCGGTCATGTTCGACCGATGCGATCCCGAGGCCCTGGCAGATCTGGTGACGGACGACCTGGAATTCTATCACGACCGGGGCGGACTGACGGCGACGCGGACGCGCTTCATCGACGATTATCGCCAGGGCTGCACGGCGCGGGCCGCCCCCGACGCCTGGCGCTCACGGCGCGAACTCGTGCCCGGCACGATACGAGTCTACGCCATCCCCGGCGTCGGCGCCGTCGAGGAAGGCAGTCACCTGTTCTATGAACGGCAGGGCGACGGGCCGGAAACTCTGGTCGGGCGCGCCCGCTTCTCCGTCCTGTGGCGGTTGGAGCCGGACGGGCGCTGGCGGCTGGCGCGCGCCTTCAGCATCGACCACGCTCCCATGAGCGCCGAACCGACACCATGAAAAAGGCCCCGGCGTTTCCGCCAGGGCCCCATTTACATTGAGCGTGCAGTCGCGCCTTAGCGGGCGGCCTGGAACTGCTCGACAGCGGCCGAAACGCGCTCGTTGATCGGCTTGAAGCTGTCCTTGACCGAGGCGGTCATGGTCTCGGTCGCCTTGCCGAACTCGGCCAGATAGGCCTCGGCGGCCGACTTGGCCCAGTTGGTCTGCAGTTCGAACAGTTCCTGCACCGAGCGAGCCTGCGAGAAGGACTGGGCGGCGGCGACGCCGTCTTCCCAGGACTTCTTGCCGTAGGCCACGGCCTGTTGCGACAGGGCCTCGGCGCCCTTCTGGGCGGCGGCGGCGGATTCGACCACGGCTTCCAGGTTCTTCTTGCCGTGGGCGTTCAGCTCGCTCAGCGAGGCGACGGACTTGTCGACGCCTTCGCGGAACGCCTTGGCGCCGGCGGCCTGGATGGATTCAGCCTGGGCCTTGGCCTTGGCGGTGGTCTGTTCGACGGTCTTCTTCACGGTCTCAGCGGCGTCAGCCATGGGGAGTCTCCTGAAGCGAAAGGGTTCTTGCGACGGGCGAACCCACCGCGACAACGGCGATATGGTGCACCTGCGAAGAGACTTCAAGTGAAATTTGTGCGACGCACAATATGATCGCTGATAACCAAGCGACCGTCTGGGGCGATCACAACTCCGTTGACGGCCCGTTAACCCTCTCGAAACCGGCAGGGCCGATGTTAGCCTTTGTAACGTGCGTGATCGCAGCCGTCTTCGCGCCACAGTGACGAGGCTAGTAGCTTGCCCATGAACGCCCTGTTTCGCCGTCGTTTCCTAGCCGCCCTGGTCCTGGGAGGCATCGTCCTGACGCCGACGATCGGCGTCGCGCCGCCGGAAGCCCAGTCGTCAGACAACGCTCGCTACGCCGCCATCGTGGTCGACGCCGCCTCAGGCGAGGTGCTGTTCTCGCGCTTCGCCGACGCCCGGCGCTATCCGGCCTCCATCACCAAGGTCATGACCCTGTACCTGACGTTCGAGGCGCTGGAGTCCGGCAAGGTCAAGCTGGACGACAACCTGACCGTCTCCCCGCGCGCTGCGTCGCAGCCGCCGTCCAAGCTGGGTCTGGCGGCCGGTCAGACGATCAGCCTGGACGACGCCATGCGCGCCACGGCCGTCCGCAGCGCCAACGACATGGCCGTGGTCATCGCCGAACACATCGGCGGCTCCGAAGGCCGCTTCACCCAGATGATGACGGAAAAGGCGCGCGAGCTGGGGATGGAGCATACCCGCTTCACCACCGCCAACGGCCTGCCCGACACGCGACAGGCGACCACGGCGCGCGACCTGTCGATCCTGAGCCGCGCGGTCATGCGCGACTATCCGCAATACTATCGCTACCTCGGCCTGCACGACTGGTTCTACAAGGGCCGCGACTACCGCAACACCAACGGCCTGCTGGCCACGGGGCGCGGCTATGACGGCATCAAGACCGGCTTCACCAACGCCTCGGGCTACAACCTCGCGGCCTCCTCGGTGCGCGACGGCAAGCGGATCATCACCATCGTCATGGGCGGCCGCTCGACCAAGAGCCGCAACGACCATGTCGCCGAACTGATGGACACCGGCTTCGAGGTCCAGCGACGCCGCGGCCAGGGCGAGCGGATCCAGGTGGCCCAGGCCTTCTTCGAGCAGCGCGGCTACGGGATCAGCGCCGATCCCTCGCCGCCCATCGCCTACGCCTCCCTGTCCGACGAGGACGGCGAAGGCGTCGGCTCCTCGACCGAGGTGGCCTATGTCGCCGGCCCGCCGCCGCGCAACCTGCCGACCGAGGTGACGCCGCCGCCGTCGGCCCGCCGCGCAGAGAACCGCCCGCCCGAAAACCTGACCGCCGCCCTGAACGGCGGTTCGGCCGCCGCGCCGGCGGCGCCGGCCCGCGCGACCCGCAACCCGCCTGCGCGCGCCGCCGCCCCTGCCCCGGCCGGTCGCTGGACGGTCCAGGTCGGCGCCTTCCGCGAAGAGGCCGTGGCCCGCGACTGGCTGAACGACGTCAGCCGCCGCTTCCGCACCCAGTTCTCAAGCGCCCAGCGCGACGTGCAGACGGCGAACGGCTGGTATCGCTCGCGCTTCACCGGCATGACCCAGCAGTCCGCCGAGGCGGCATGTGAGGCCCTGTCCGAGCGTCGCGTCACCTGCATGGTGATCCGCCCCAGCTGATCTCAGCGTCCCTGATTTCTCAGCGTCCCTGGCCGTTACGCCATCCCGGCTCGGCCAGGCGACGGGCGTAATCACGCACGTCCGCCGGCCAGGCCTCCGTGCGGGCGTCAAACGCCGTCCAGTCGCCCGCGAACAGCATCCGCACGGCCTCTTCATAGTCCGGGAGGTCGCCCGCCACGGCCGTCATGAAGCGATAGGCCGCCTCGCGGCTGCGACGCATCCGGTCCGGCCCCTCCGCCTCGCGCAGGGCGGCTTCGACCAGCTTGCGCAGAGCCACCGACGCCCCGCCCGGCTGTGACGCCAGCCAGTCCCAGTGGCGCGGCAGCAGGGTCACCTCCCGCGCGGTCACGCCCAGCTTCGGCCGCCCCGGTCCGCGCTTCTCCGGCTCAGGCTGCGGCTGCTCATGCGGCAGACGCGCCAGCACCGCCTCCAGATCGCCGCGCAGATCCAGATCGATCGGTCGCGCATCTTCGTCGCGAAAGACCAGGACCGCTCGTCCGGCGTCGTGCGCGGCTTTCGTCGCTGCGGCGACCTTAACCAGCGGTCCGGCCGCGATCATCGTGTGGCCGTCGAAGGCCGTGCATAGGGTCATCATCCGTCCTCGCTTGTTGAAGACGGAATTACCCGGATGATACTATCGCGTCAATATTACCCGGGTAATTTATGAGCGCCGCTCGTCCACGCCCCCGAACAGGGCGCCGGCGATCCAGCTGACGACGCCGGTGACGATGGCCGCGCCGATCCCGGCCCACAGGCCGTCGACGACGAAGCCGCCCAGGAACATGGCCGTCAGCCCGATCATGGCGGCGTTCACCACCAGCAGGAACAAGCCGAAGGTGACGATGGTCAGAGGCAGCGTCAGGATCACCATCAGCGGCCGCACGAAGGCGTTGACCACGCCCAGGATGACCGCCGCCGCGATCAGCGAGCCGGTCGAGGTGAACTCCACCCCCGGCACCAGCTTGGCCGAGGCCCAAAGGCCGATCGCCGTGACCACGGCCTGAACGATGAAACCCAGCATGACGCCTCCGTGTGTAGAACCTTGACCATATAAGCGCATGGGGCGGCGTTCCGCTCCGTGCGCCGGGCGAGATCGCCTGCTAGGCTGGCCGCCCTACCCCGAAGGAGACCCCCATGAGCCTTCACGGCGCCTACGACCCGGACAACATCTTCGCCAAGATTCTGCGTGGCGACATGCCCAGCGTGAAGGTGTGGGAGGACGACGACGTCCTGGCCTTCATGGACGTGTTTCCCCAGTCGGAGGGTCACGTCCTGGTCGTGTCCAAGACCTCGACCGCCCGCAACATCCTGGAGATCGAGCCCGAGGCCCTGGCCAGGCTGACCGCCGCCGTCCAGCGCACCGCCCGCGCGGTCGAGAAGGCGCTGAAGCCCGAGGGCCTCAGCCTGATGCAGTTCAACGGCGATGCAGGCGGCCAGACGGTCTTCCACCTGCATTTCCACATCGTGCCGCGCTGGGCCGACCGCCCGATGAAGGGCCACGGCCACGCCCCCATGGCCGACGCCGAACAACTGAAAGTCCTGGCGCAGCGCATCGCAGCCGAGCTGGACTGACGGCCTACAGCGGCCCCCTGAAGATGAAGAAGGCGCCGCCGGCGATCAGGGCGAAGCCGATCAGGTGGTTCACCGTCAGCTTCTCGCCTAGCCAAGCGACCGAGAACACGGCGAAGACCAGCAGGGTGATCACTTCCTGCATGGTCTTCAACTCGGCCGCCGAATAGACCTGATGGCCGATGCGGTTTGCGGGCACGGCCAGCCAGTATTCGAAGAAGGCGACGCCCCAGCTGATCAGGACCACGATCCATAGCGGCTTGGCCCCGAATTTCAGGTGGCCGTACCAGGCGAAGGTCATGAAGACGTTGGACAGCGCCAGCATGACGATGGGCGCGAGATAAGGCAGCGACGGCATTCGATCAGTGTGCTTGCGTCAAACAGATTCCGCCAGCATAAGGCGGGCCACGCCGGTTTAGCTCAGCTGGTAGAGCAGCGGTTTTGTAAACCGAAGGTCGCGGGTTCGATTCCTGCAACCGGCACCACTCTCGCGGCCGCCTCCTTCATGTCCGAGACGACCAACAAGCTGGGTCACAGGATCCGAACGCGGGGCGCCCGCACCCGCCGCGCCCTGCTGGACGCCCTGCGCGCCCTGCTGAACACCAAGCATCTGGGCGAAATCCGCCCCGCGGACGTGGCGATGACGGCCGGGGTTTCGGCGCCGACCTTCTACACCTACTTCGCCTCGGTCGAGGAAGGCCTGCTGCTGCTGTGCGAGGAGGCCGGCGAGGACTTCCAGCGACTGGGCGCCCATATCCACGCCGACTGGTCGGGCGAACGCGCCTTCGAATCGGCGCGCGCCTATGTGCTGGAGGTGCTGGGTCTGTGGAGCGACCACGGGCCGGTGCTGCGGATCGAGCACATGCTGGCGGACATGGGCGAGCCCGCCTTCGCAGAGAGCCGCATCCGCCGCCTGCGCCGCCTGCACCTGGCGCTGGAACGCCGCATCGCCCAGGCCCACGCCAGCGGCCTCCACCCCGAGGGCCTCAATCCCCGCCTGGCGTCCTATGAAACGGCGAACCTGGTGGAATCCGTGGCCGCCGGCTTCGAACTGATGCGACGCGCCGACACGCCCGAGGCCATCATCGACACCACCGCCCATATCGTGGTGAAGCTCACCACCGGCCGCTGACGCCGCCCGCCTGCGCTTGGACAAGCTGTCCATTGCGGCGACGCCCCCATGGGCTAAAGCATGCCCCTCGGCCAAGGAGTGCGTCATGTCCCGTCTTTCGTCCTTCCCCTCGATCCGCCGCGCCGCCGGCCCGGCTATCGTGATGGCCGGCGCCCTTGGCCTGGCCGCCTGCGGTCAGAGCGCCAGTCCCGCAGCCGACAGCGCGCCCGAAGCGCCCAAGGCCCCTGCGCCCACCGAGGCCGAGAAGCTCGCCATGCTGGCCGCCCTGCCCGCCCCCTATAATGATGGCGACCTTGAGAACGGCCGACGCGCCTTCGCTCGCTGCCGCTCATGCCACACGATCACGCCCGGCGGGCCGAACATGACGGGACCGAACCTCTATGGCGTCTTCGGCAGCAAGGCCGGAGCGCGGGAGAAATACAGCTATTCCCACGCCATGCGGACGGCGGACTTCGCCTGGGACGCCGAAACCCTGGATCACTGGCTGCAGAACCCGCGCACCTTCCTGCCCGGCAACAAGATGAGCTTCGCCGGCCTGCCCGACGCCACGGACCGCCGCGACGTCATCGCCTTCCTGAAGGTCGAGACGGGGTTCAAGCCAGAGTAACCTCCCGCCCTTCTCCCCTTGTGGGAGACGGCGGCCGAGCGGAGCGAGGTCGGATGAGGGGTTGCTGGACGTTTGACGCGCGCCCCTTCATCTGAGGTCGCAAGACCCCTCATCCGTCTGCCTTCGGCAGCCACCTTCTCCCACAAGGGGAGAAGGAAGCCATTTGACTACTCCGCCGGGCTCATATCCGGCTCCAGGCCGTCGCGTTTCTCCTGGGCCTCCCACTCCTCGATCTTGCGGGCGGTGTATTCGGGCGACTTGGTGAAGCGCGCCAGCACGCCGTAGATCACCGGCACCACGAACAGGGTCAGCACCGTCGCGAACATGGCGCCGGTGAAGATCACCACGCCGATGGTCTGACGGCTGCCCGCGCCCGCGCCTTGCCACAGCACCAGCGGCAGGGCGCCGAAGGCGGTGGCGATCGAGGTCATGATGATCGGGCGCAGACGCAGCGACGAGGACTCGATGATGGCCTCGCGGATGGTCCGCCCCTGGTCGCGCAGCTGATTGGCGAACTCCACGATCAAGATGCCGTTCTTGGCCGCGACCCCGATCAGGATGATCAGGCCGATCTGGCTGTAGATGTTCAGGCTGGAGCCCGCCATCAGCAGGCCGAACAGCCCCCCCGCCGCCGCCAGAGGCACGGTCAGCATGATGACCGCAGGGGTGATCCAGCTCTCGAACTGGGCCGCCAGCACCAGGAAGACCAGCAGCAGGGCCAGGGCGAAAGCCCAGCCCACGGCGCTGCCCGCCTCCTGCTGGTCGCGGGCGGCGCCGCCCCAGCGGATGTTGGTCACGCCCTGGGGCTGTTTGGCGACCTCGGCCATCAGGAACTGAACGGCGTCGTCGATGGTGGTGCCAGGGTTCAGGTCGGCCTGAAGGGTGATGGCCCGCTGGCGATCCAGACGGCGACGGTCGGGCGTGTCGCCCGAGGTCTTGGTCGTGACCACCGCTGACAGCGGCACCAGTTGGGCCGTGCCGGTCGAGACGTAGAGCGCCTCTAGGTCGGTGACCTCGCGCCGGTTGTCGCGGTCGGTTTGCAGGATGACGTCATACTCCTGGCCGCCCTTGATGTAGGTCGTGGCGCGGCGCGAGCCGAACATGGTCTCCAGCGTACGACCGATCTGTTGGGTCGAGACGCCCAGGGCCGCCGCCTTCTGCGGATCGACGTCGACCAGCAGGCGCGGAGCGTTCGGTTCATAGTTCAGGCGCGGACGCGAGAAGCCTGGATTCTCCTGCGCCGCCGCCAGGATCGGCTGCAGCCAGTTGTAGATGGCGGCGTACTCCGACCCCGTGACGATCATGTCGATCGAGTTGGAGTTGCCGCCGCCGCGCTGGAAGGCGCCGGGCGTCGAGGCGTTGACCTGGGCGCCGGTCTGATTGCGCAGCTTGACGTTGATCTCCTGGGCGATCTGGTCGGCCGAGCGTTCGCGCTTGGACCAGTCGACCAGGGTCAGGCTGGCGTTGCCCGAGTTGAAGCTGCCGCCGCCGAAACCCGGCGCTGAGATCAGGAAGGAATCGACCTCGCCGTTTTCGCGGTACTCCGCCAGGATCGGCTCCAGGCCCAACATGATCTGACGCGTGTAGTCGAAGCCCGTGCCCTCAGGCCCGCTGACCCGGATGCCGACAC
>Ga0308157_10007878_pt1 | contig 12259 bp, 9 predicted proteins | sample PhyBR1_FD_201035 | JGI IMG/M metagenome (GOLD analysis project Ga0308157, IMG submission 201035) | Phyllosphere microbial communities from UC Gill Tract Community Farm, Albany, California, United States - DLSLB.R1 | ecosystem: Host-associated > Plants > Phyllosphere > Unclassified | place: USA...
CGTCGCGGTGCGCGCGCGACCAGCCGTCGGCGTGCTCGATGCGCACGCCGAACTTGGCGAAGGTGCGGTCGATCAGCGGAAAGTTCTCCGGCGCGCTGTTGCGCACCACCACGTCGCCGCCGGTGATCGCGCCCAGGGCGAGAAAGGTGGTGATCTCGTGGAAGTCTTCGTCGAAGCGGAACTCGCCGCCGCCCAGCTCGGAACCGCCGTGCACGGTGAGGCGCGAGGTGCCGATGCCGTCGATCCGAACCCCCAGCATGGCCATGAAGCGGCAGAACTCCTGCACGTGCGGCTCCGATGCGGCGTTGTTCAGCGTGGACACGCCCCGGGCCGAGGCCGCGCACAGTACGAAGTTCTCGGTGGTGGTGACCGAGGCGTAGTCCAGCCAGTGGTGCGTGGCGTTCAACGGCCCGGCGCAGCGCACGAGCAGCGAGCCCTGCGCGCGCTCCACCATGCCGCCGAAGCTGCGAAACACCTCCACGTGCGGATCGATCTCGCGCACGCCGAGCGTGCAGCCCTTCACGTTGTCTTCGAGCCGCGCCACGCCGAAGCGCGCCAGCAGCGGCGGCACGAGCATGATCGACGAGCGCATCTCTTCGGGCAGGCGGTGGGCCGCGGCGTCGAAGGCGGTGTCGCGGTGGTGCAGGTCCAGCGTACCGCTGGCGTGGTCCATGCGCACATCGCTGCCCAGCGTGCGGAAGATGTCCAGAATCTTGCGCACGTCGGTAATGTCGGGCACGCCGTGCAGCCGCAGCGGCGCCTTGGTGAGCAGCGTGGCGCACAGCACCGGCAGCACGGCGTTCTTGTTGGCGGAAGGCGTGATGCGGCCACGCAGCGGTGTGCCTCCGTGCACGATGAGATTGGACATGGCGGGAATGCGGGGGGCGCCCGAAAAGAAAACAGCCGGCACTGTATACCCGCGGCGGCGCCGATGGGCCACCCATGTGCCGTCGATGTGCCGTCGATGTGCCGATTCTTGTGCCCAAATCCGCCCGCCCTTTGCGCCTATCCGATCGCCGCCCTCGCGGGTCGCGGGCGATTCCTTAGCCGGGCGTGGGCCGTGTCCGACAGGCCGGCCTGCTCAAGCGCACTATCTTTCCGCTCCAGCGCTCCCGCCTTTCCTTTTTGTCCACTGAATGTCTTCCTCCGCTTCTGCTGCCGATCCTTCCACGGTAGCCACCCCGGCCCCCGCCAACCAGGCGTCCCGGCGCGCACCCACTTTTTCCATTGCCGCGTGGAAGCAATTCATGAGCGTGGCCAAGCCGTATTGGCAGGGCGACAAGAAGGTCGCGGCCTGGTCGCTGCTGGGCCTGCTCGTGCTGCTGATGCTGTGCGAGACGCAACTGGCCGTGATGCTGATCGACCGCACCGGCGAAATGACTTCGGCCCTGGCTGCCAAGGACCGCGACCGTTTCTGGGACGCCGTGCGCACCTGCCTCATGGTGCTGGGCTTCGCCGTGCCGGTGTACGCCTTCTACTACTACATGCGCGATGCCTTTTCCAACCACTGGCGGCGCTGGCTCACGCACCGCTTCCTGGACGGCTATCTGGGCGGACGGCGCTACTACGAACTGAACACGCAGGGCGGCATCGACAACCCCGACCAGCGCATCAGCGAAGACATCAACACCTTCACCGGCCGCTCCACGCACTTCCTGCTGATCTTCGTCGGTGCGGGCATGCAGCTGGTGGCGTTCAGCACGGTGCTGTGGTCCATCTCCAGGGTGCTCGTGGGCTTTCTGGCCGTGTACGCGCTGGTAGGCACGGTGGTGGCGCTGTACGTGTTCGGCGCGCCGCTGATCCGCCTGAACTTCTGGCAACTGCGGCGCGAGGCGGACTTCCGGTTCGGGCTGATGCGCCTGCGCGAGAACGCCGAATCGATCGCGTTCTACCGAGGCGAATCGCAAGAGCGCGCGCAGCTGGACCACAGCTTCCAGGCCGTGTTCAACAACTACGCGCGGCTTATCAAGCGCCAGCGTTCGCTCAACCTGTTCCAGCGCGCCTTCAGCCAGCTCACGGTGGTGATTCCCGCCATCATCCTGGCCGACGCGGTGCTGTCAGGCGACATGGAAGTAGGCCGCGCCATCCAGGCCGCGGGGGCTTTCGCGGCGGTGCTGGCCGCCGTCTCGCTGATCGTGGACAACTTCGAGAGCCTGAGCCGGTTCGTGGCCGGCATCGGCCGGCTGGACACGCTGGCGCAGGCCCTGCTGGGCGCGCCCGCGCGGCGTGACGAACCCGCCGAGCCCGAGGCCGTGTCCGCCGCGCGCAAGCTGCGCCGCCAACAGCGGCGCGAACAATGGCGCCAGCGGGTCCAGCGAGGCCGCGCCGGAGCCGTGCCAGTGAACGCCACCGCATCGCCCGCACCGGCCACGGCGCCGTCAGCCCCTGGCCGGGACACCTCCCGCGAAATCAAGGCACAGGAAGGCGAGCGCCTGGCGATCGATGCGCTCACGCTGTACACGCCGCAGTTCGGCCGCCTGCTGGTGAAAGACCTGACGCTGGAGCTGCAGCCGGGCGACGCGCTGCTCATCACCGGCGCGAGCGGCTGCGGCAAGAGCTCGCTGCTGCGCGCCATCGCCGGCCTGTGGCGCACGGGCGATGGCGTGGTGCACCACCCGCCAATGGACGAGGTCTTCTTCCTGCCCCAGCGCCCGTACATGCAGCCCGGCACGCTGCGCAGCCAGATGATCTACCCGGCCAGCAGCACCACGCTGGACGACGCGCAATTGCTTGAAATCCTGAACGACGTGCACCTGCCCGAACTGGCCGAGCGCGTGGGCGGGCTGGACGCCACGCGCGACTGGGAAAAGCAGTTGTCCGTCGGCGAGCAGCAGCGCCTGGCCTTCGCCCGCGTGCTGGTGCGCCAGCCGCGCACCGTGATCCTGGACGAAGCCACCAGCGCACTGGACGGCGCCAACGAGGCCGCGCTGTACGAGCGGCTGCGTGCCAGCGGCGCATCGATCATCAGCATCGCCCACCGGCCCGCGGTGCTGGCGCACCACACGCACGTGCTCAAGCTGCTGGGCGAAGGCCGCTGGGAACTGCTGCCGGCGGAGGGCTTTCAGTTCGAGGCGTGAGTGCGAAACGACACTGCAGATGTGTAAACGCGCCGCTGAACTTGAAATCTTCTGGTGCTTCGGGCATGGACGCAGCTATCCAGAAACCGTGCATTGGCATCCGGCGCCGAAGACTTGATGGCCGCGATCGGCACGATGAACGTGCGGCAAGCGAGGGCAGCCGGAGGGTCACAGCGACCGCTTTCGAGAATTCTGAAGGACCGCTTCCCGCCGCTCGCGTGGCGGTCGTGTCATCGGGGGTTCTTGATGCCCAGCAGAAACTTCAGCCCATGCGTGAATCCGCGCGGTGCCACGCTCAGGTGGTCTTCGTCGTTGAGCACATCCAACCGCAGCTGCAGCGACGGATAGCCCCGCGAGCGCAGCGTTCGCGTCATCTCCTGCGCATCCGACACCATGTCGTAGTTCTGTCCATAACGCCGCTGCTCGTATTCGCCGACGTACATGTAGACCTGCGCAGGCAAGTCCTTGTGCGTGGCGGCGAAGGTTTTTTCCTGAACCCGCATGGCGTGCCCGCCATACCAATAGGACGGGCTGCCCAGGATGTAGCCGGAGAACATTTCAGGCGCGGTCAGCAGGATCTGCGCGCCGAGCAGACCGCCGTAAGAGTGGCCGAGGAACAGGCGCCGGCGTTCGTCGGTGCGATAACGTTGCGCCACAAACGGCAGCGCCTGGTCGCGAAGGTAGGCAATGTATGCGTCCGCCTTGCCATGCGTTGCGTTCGGCGCTGCGTCCGCTCCCGCTTCAGGCGTCGGGGTGTAGTCGCGCCGTCGGCTGGGCATGGGCTCGTCCCCGATCGCGTAGGAAAGGCCGACCAGCACGAAATCGTCGATGGCCGGCCCTTCGCCGTTCAAGCGCCGCGCGATCTGCTGGAGCAGAGGAAAGGAGTAATCGGCGTCGGTGACGTAGAGCACGGGATAGCGGCGGCCGGGGTCGTCGGCATAGGAACGCGGCAGCGCGACGAACACTTGGTAGTCGCGGCCCGCAACCGGGTCGGGCACGTTCCAGACCTGGCTGTTCGCGATTTCGTAAGGCTTTCCCTCGCCGCGTTGCGCGCCCGCAATGGAAGCCATTGCGGGCGCAACTGGGGCTTGTTTCGCCGCGTGTGGCACGGACGTCGGCGCCGGTGCCTGCGACCTGTCGGCACAGGCGATTAGAAGCAATGCAAGCAATCCCACCGACAACGACTTGCTCAATCTCGATCTCCTGGCCGCATTGGCTTGATGGTTCCAACGCAGGGACAGGGTCGGGATGATGCCATCCCGAAACGCTGCTCCGCTGCCGTCGATAGAAATGCGCGCGGCGCACAGAAAAGCGCTGCAATGCATAGCAAGGACTTGCGAAACTGGGTGAGGATAAAGAGCGGCCGGCCGAGCGCGCGGCTGGCCAGCGCCTCGGTTCAGGCGGCGCACTCCGCAGGCTCCAGCACCAGCGCGGTCGCCACATGCGCCTGCTGCGCCAGCAGGCGCTTTCGCATGCAGATGACGGCCTTGTCCTTGGACAGCAGGATGGCGCGGTGCGCCACCGCGAGGTCGATGAACTTCTGGTCGTCGGCGTCCTTGCACACCGACGCCACGCGCGGTGCCTCGGGCACCTGGCGCGAGCGGGCGTCGAACGCCGCCAGCACCGCGGCCGCATCCAGGCCGTAGAAGGCCAAGCGCGGCACGATCTGCGAGTAGGCCAGCACGCGTTCCAGCTCGTCGCGCATGGCCTTCGTGGCCACCCACTGCAGCCGCCCCTGGGCGAGCAGATCGCGCAGCGGTGCTACGGCGGGGTCGGCGAACACCAGCAGGTCGAGCACGATGTTGGTGTCCACCACCACCGCGCGCGCAACCTCGCCGCCGTCCGCCTGCGCCGGCAGGCGCAGCTCAACCCGCATCGGGCGGGCTTTCGGCAGGCCGGGGCGGGCGCTCGCGCGCCGAGCCGCGCACCATGTCGAAGCGGAACAGGCGGCATTCGATGGGACCGTTCCACATCGGCACGCGGCGCGACTCTTTCAGTCGCATCTTGCCGGGCAGCTTGAGGTCGGGCGTGAGCATCCAGCCCTGCCAGCCGGAGAAGTTCTTTTTCCAGTGCGTGGCGAGCTGGCTGAAGAACTCGCCGCCGTCCTCGGTCTGCGCCGTTTCGCGGCCCGCGCGCTCCACGTGGCCGGCCCGCTCGGACGCACTGCGCCCGGCCGTGCCGGCGGCGGCGATGCGCTCGCCGTAGGGCGGGTTCAGCAGCATCACGCCGGGCTGCTCGGTGGGCGGCATGCGCTGCAGCGCGTCGCCGCCACGCAGTTCGATGGCCTCGGCCACGCCGGCGCGCTCGGCATTGCGCTGCGCGAAGTCCACCATGCGGTGCGACACGTCCGAGCCATAGATGCCCACCGACGCCGGTTGAATGGCGCGCTCCGCTTCGTTTTTGATGGCAGACCACACATGGGCCTGGAACGGCAGCAGTTTCTCGAACGCGAACCGCCGCTGCATGCCGGCCGGGATGTTGCAGGCCATCTGCGCGGCCTCGATCAGCACGGTGCCACTGCCGCAGCACGGGTCGTACAGCGGCACGTCGCCCTGCGGGTCCCAGCCGGTGGCCGCGATCATGGCGGCGGCCAGTGTTTCCTTGAGCGGCGCATCGCCCTTGTCCTCGCGCCAGCCGCGCTTGAACAGCGGCTCGCCCGAGGTGTCGATGTACACCGTGGCCTCTTCGGTGGTCAGGTGCAGGTGGATGCGCACGTCGGGCCACTGGGTGTCCACGTCGGGCCGCACGCCGGTCTTGGCGCGGAAGCGGTCGGCCACCGCGTCCTTCACGCGCAGCGCGGCGAAGTTCAGGCTGGTGAGCGGGCTGTGCTGGGCCGTGACGTCGATCTTGAAGCTCTGGCGCGGGGTGAACCAGATCTCCCAGGCCACCTCGCTTGCGGCGGCGTACAGGTCGTTTTCGGAGCGGTAGGGCCGGTGGCCCAGTTGCACCAGCACGCGTTGCGAAAGCCGGCTGTGCAGGTTGAGCAGCAGCGCATCGCGCCAGGACGCCCGCAGCAGAACGCCGCCCCGGCCGGTGAGCAGGTCCTGGCCGGTCAGGCCGGTGATGCTGTGCACCTCGTCGGCCAGATAGCCCTCGACGCCGGCGGCGCAGGGCAGGAAAAGTTGCAGTTGATTCATAGACGGCCCCGAGGATACGCGCTGGCGGCCGCCGGGCGCGCAGGCCCCGATCCCAAAACGCCCGCCATGGCGCCACAGAGATATCAGGGTTTCCACCTAGCAGAACCTCTGACTTGGTGTTTGCGCTGGGTCAACCGATCGTCAGAATGAAACCTTGTGTGTATCCAATTGCAAAGGTACCCCATGTTCAAAAGCCTGCGTGCGCGCCTCATCGGCATCTGCGTCGCCATCACCGTGCTGTCGCTTCTCGCCCTGGCGCTGGTCACTTTCTTCGTGGTGCGCAAGGACACGCTGGCGCAACTGGATGAGCGCGTGGGGGGCCTGACCCGCGTCCACGCGGGGGAAGTGGCGGAGTGGGTGCGCGAAAAGCAGCGCATCACGTCCGCCCTCAAGGTCGCCACCGAGCAGCCGGACCCGCTGCCCATGCTGCGGGCGATCAAGCAGGCCGGGGCCTTCGATCTGGTGTATTTCACCTATGCCGACAAGCGCCACATGGCGCTGACCAAGGTGCCGGACGGGTACGACGGCACCTCGCGCCCCTGGTACAAGCAGGCGGCGCAGGCGGGCGGCCCCGTCATCACGCCGGCCTACGTGGGGGCGAGCAGCGGCAAGCTGACCATCACCTTCGCCGAGCCTGCGGGCCCGGCCGGCCAGCCCACCGCCGTGGTCGCCACCGACATCTACCTGGATTCGGTGACCGCCAAGGTCAACGCCATCCACCCCATCGGCAAGAGCTTCGCCTTCCTGATGGACGGCGAAGGCAAGATCCTCGCGTATGCCAAGCCGGGGATGGCGCTCAAGCCCGTGTCCGACATCGCAGGGGCACTGGACTCAGCGCTGGTCAAGCGCCTGGCCGAGCGCAGCGAACGCATGGATGTGCAAATCGACGGCGCCGACCAGATGCTCTACGCCGCCAAGGTCGAGGGCACGCCCTGGACGCTGGCCATCGCCATCGACCGCGCCGAGGCCACGCAATCGGTCAGCGCGCTGCTGAAGGTCGCGGTGGTCATCACCCTGCTGAGCGTGCTGGCGGCCGTGGCCCTCGTCACTGTGGCGGTGAGCCACCAGCTGCGCCGCCTGGGCGTGGTGCGCGATGCGCTGGAAGACATCGCTTCGGGCGATGGCGACCTGACGCGCCGCCTCTCCACCCACGGCAGCGACGAGCTCACCCAGATCGCGAGCGCCTTCAACCACTTCGTGGACAAGATCGCTGCGGTGCTGGTGCAGATCCGGGCGTCGTCGGAATCCGTGCGCCTGGCCACCAGCGAAATCGCCAGCGGCAACCAGGACCTGTCGTCGCGCACCGAGCAGCAGGCCAGCTCGCTGGAGGAAACGGCCGCCGCCATGGAGCAGCTCACCGCCACCGTGCAGCAGAACGCCGAGAACGCGCGCCAGGCCAACACCCTGGCCTCGGGCGCGTCGGAGATCGCCACGCACGGCGGCACCGTGGTGGGCCAGGTCGTGAAGACCATGGGCGGCATCGACGCCTCGGCCCGCAAGATCGTGGACATCATCGGCGTGATCGACGGCATCGCCTTCCAGACCAACATCCTGGCGCTGAACGCAGCGGTGGAAGCCGCCCGCGCGGGCGAGCAAGGCCGGGGCTTCGCCGTGGTGGCGAGCGAGGTGCGCACGCTGGCCCAGCGCAGCGCCACGGCCGCCAAGGAGATCAAGGCGCTGATCGACGATTCGGTCACCCAGGTGGACGCCGGCAGCAAGCTCGTGCAGGACGCCGGCGCCACCATGGAAAAGGTGGTGGACAGCGTGCGCCGCGTGACGGCCATCGTCGCCGAGATCAGCAATGCCAGCCAGGAACAGAGCACCGGCATCGCCGAGATCGGCAGCGCCGTGAGCCAGATGGACCAGTCCACCCAGCAGAACGCCGCGCTGGTGGAGGAAGCCACCGCCGCCGCGCAGTCGCTGCAGCAGCAGGCCGCGCAACTGGCCGACGCGGTGGCCGGCTTCAAGCTGGACATGCACGGGGCTGCGGCGCCGTCGCACGGCGGCGGTGGATCAATGCGGTCGCTGGCATCGCGCTGAAGCCGCTGACAGAGCCACTGGCCCTGCCAGCGGAGGCTTCAAGCCAAATCGGCCTCCAGCGCAGTATTCTCTAGGGTGGTTAGCTATCAATTCAGGAGCAACGGTGTCCGCACCCCGCCCACCCGTCGATCCGCCGGTCACAGGCCAGCGCGCCCCTGCCGTGGCCTCCACGGCGTGGCGCCGGGCAGCGGCGGCCGTTCTGGCGCTCGCGTTGGCGCTGCCGGGCGCGGCCCTCCTGACCCTGGTGCTGTGGCCGCTGTGGTCGTGGTTCGAAGCCCGCACCGGCATCGAGAGCCTGGGGCATTCGGGCCCCGCGGGCTGGTGCTTCGTAGCCACCTACCTCGCGGTGGCGGGATTGGCCCTGGCCTGGGTGCTGCGGCCAAGGCGGGTGGCGAAGAGCGGTCAGCCGCCGCGCTTCGGATAACGGCCACCGCTGAGCACAGCGCGCTTTTCCGACACCCAGGCAGCCTTTTTCCGCCGCCCCGCGCACCATGCCTGCTGCCATGATGGCGCGATGAACCAAGACCGCCCGACCCCGCCGCCCCCACCCCCGAAATCCGCAGCGCCGGGTCGCAACGCCCGCGCCCCGCTCTCGCCGCGCACCTGGCTGGCCCTGGCCGGCTGGCTGGCGCTGGCGTTCGTGGCCGCTGCTGTGGGCAGCGTCGCGTCGGTGCAGGCGCCCCAGTTCTACGGGCAGCTGACCCAGCCGGCCTGGGCACCGCCGGCCTGGCTGTTCGGCCCGGTGTGGAGCACGCTGTACGCCATGATGGGCATCGCCGCTTGGCTCGTCTGGCGCGAGCCGGCGGGGCCCGTGCGGCAGCGCGGACTGGTGCTGTTTTGCGTGCAACTGGCGCTGAATGCGCTGTGGAGCTGGCTGTTCTTTCAATGGCACCTGGGCGCCTGGGCCCTGGCTGACATCGCCCTGCTATGGGCCTGCGTGGCCGCAACGCTGGCGTCGTTCTGGCGCCTGCGGCCGCTGGCGGGCGCGCTGCTGGTGCCCTACCTGGCGTGGATCACGTTCGCGGCGGCATTGAACTTCACCGTCTGGCGGCTGAACCAGCAACTGCTGGGCTGATCGCCAGCCGCCGCCGTCACCGCAGCGTTGCCGGGCGACGGGCCGGCCCTGCGGCTACAGCGCCTTGCGCAGGTTGGCCGGCGCGATCTTGAGCGCCTCGCGGTACTTGGCCACGGTGCGGCGGGCGCATTCGATGCCCTGCTCTTTCAGCATTTCGGCGATCTGGCTGTCCGACAGCGGCTTGGCCGCGCTTTCGGCCGAGACGAACTGCTTGATGAGCGCGCGCACCGCCGTGCTGGAGGCATTACCGCCCGTCTCGGTCCCGAGGCCCGAGCCGAAGAAATACTTCAGCTCGTACGTGCCCTGCGGCGTGGCCATGTACTTGGCCGTGGTCACGCGGCTGATGGTGGATTCGTGCAGGCCCAGTTCGTCGGCGATGTCGCGCAGCACCAGCGGCCGCATGGCCAGCTCGCCGTGCACGAAGAAGTTCTTCTGCCGGTCCACGATGGCCCGCGACACCCGCAGGATGGTGTCGAAGCGCTGCTGGATGTTCTTGATGAACCAGCGCGCCTCCTGCAGCCGCTGCTGCAGGCCCTGGTGGCCTTCGCCGCCGCGGTTGCCGCGCAGCGCGCCGGCGTAGATGTCGTGCACGCGCAGGCGGGGCATCACATCCGGGTTGAGCTGCACGCTGAAATTCTGCTGCGTGCCGCGCCCGATCTTCTTCACGATCACGTCGGGCACGATGATGTTGCGCTCCACCTCCACGAAGGCGCGGCCGGGCCGGGGCTCCAGCCGCGCGATGAGCGCCATGGCCAGGCGGGTGCGCTCTTCGCCGCCGCCACAGGCCTGCGCCAGGCGCCGCACGTCGCGCCGTGCGAGCATTTCAAGCGGCTGCTGGCAAATGCGCAGCGCGGTCTGCACGACGTCGGGATCGCCCTCGCCGTCCTCGCGCAGCGCTTTGAGCTGCAGCGTCAGGCATTCGGCCAGGCCCCGCGCGCCCACGCCGACCGGGTCCAGGCTCTGCAGCAGGCCCAGCGCCACGGTGAAGCGGTGCACGAGTTCTTCGACCTGTTCGGTGTCTTCCTCGCCGGCCAGGCTCACGGCCAGCGACTGCAGCGATTCGTCCAGGTAGCCGTCGTCGTTGAGCGATTCGATGAGAAAGCGCAGCGCGGCGGTATCGACCTCGGACAGGCGCAGGCCCAGCGCCTGCCGGTGCAGGTGGGCGGTGAGCGACTCGTGGCTGCGCGCCAGTTCGGTGGCGTCGGCCTCGTCGCCCTCGCCGGCCGTGCGCGTGCGTGCCGGGGCGTCGCCGCCCCACTCGCCGTCGTCGGGCGTCATCTCGACGGTGCCATCGCCCTCCCAGTCGGGCGTATCAGGCGTGTCCGGAGCGTCGGAACTGCCGGGCGCCTCGGCAGTGCTGGCGGAATCGCCCTCCGAAGAGGCCGCCACCGGCGTATTCGCTTCGCCAGGCGCTCCTGAATAAATAGCATCTTCCGTGTGGCGATCGTCCTCGCTCACCGGCGCATCGGCCTGCGGCAGGCCGAACTCTTCGCGCGCGGCTTCCTCGGCGGTGCGCTCCAGGAAGGGGTTTTCGTCGAGCATCTGCTCGACTTCCTGCGAAAGCTCCAGCGTGGACAACTGCAGCAGCCGGATGGACTGTTGCAACTGCGGCGTGAGTGCCAGATGCTGCGAGACGCGCAGCGACAACCCAGGCTTCATCACGCGAGTGCCGCCGGACCGCCCCAAGGCGCAAGGGCTCCCTGAGGGAGCAGCGCAATACACGCAGTGACAAGCATGGGGGCCATGCTCACATCCTGAAGTGCTCGCCGAGGTACACGCGCCGCACCTCGGCGTTGTCCACGATCTCGGAGGGCGTGCCACGCGCCAGAACGCGTCCATCGCTGATGATGAACGCGTGGTCGCAGATGCCCAGCGTCTCGCGCACGTTGTGGTCGGTGATGAGCACGCCGATGCCGCGCGCCTTGAGAAAACCGATGATGCGCTGGATCTCGATCACGGCGATGGGGTCGATGCCGGCGAAGGGTTCATCAAGCAGGATGAACCGCGGCTGCGTGGCCAGGGCCCGCGCGATCTCCACGCGGCGGCGCTCGCCGCCGGACAGGGCCAGTGCGGGCGATGCCCGCAGGTGCTCCACGCGCAACTCTTGCAGCAGCGCGGTGAGGCGCGCCTCGATCTCGTCGCGGGTGAGCGCCTTGTCGTTCTCGTCGCGCTGCAGCTCCAGCACGGCGCGCACGTTTTCCTCGACGGTGAGCTTGCGGAAGATCGACGCTTCCTGCGGAAGGTACGACAGCCCCAGCCGCGAGCGGCGGTGGATGGGCATGTCGGCCACCGAATGGCCGTCGATGCGGATGTCTCCGCCGTCGCTGCGCACCAGGCCCACGATCATGTAGAACGACGTGGTCTTGCCCGCGCCGTTGGGGCCGAGCAGTCCGACGACCTCGCCCTTTTGAACGACCATCGACACGTCCTTGACGACCTTGCGGCTGCCGTAGGACTTTTCGAGGTGCTCGACCTCCAGGCGGCTGACCGGGCCGGACTCCGCCGGGGCTGCGGTGGTGGGGATGGCCGATTCCATCACTTGGCGCCGCTACCCAGTTCGCCGCTGGGCCGAAGCGTCGGGGCGGGAGAGGTGGGTGCGGGGGCGGGCTTGCCGGGCGTTTCCTTGGGCGACAGCACGGCGCGCACGCGGCCGCCCGGGGTGGCCGCGGTGTTGCTGCCGCCAGGGGCCGCCTTCTGGCCGTCGACGGTGAAGACGTCGGTCAGGTTGTTGTAGATGATGAGGGCGCCGGCCATCTCGTCGGTCAGCGTGGTTTCGCGGTAGCGGCGCAGCTCGGAGCGGCGAATCATGCGCACGAGGTCGGCGCGGCCGTCGTACTCGATGACCTCGCCCTCGCCTTCGACGAACTCGTCGGGCATGCCGGGCGCGGTGTCGCGCTTTTGCCGGAAGAAGGCCCGCTTGCCGGACTCGG